>Ga0326727_10028716_pt1 | contig 10087 bp, 9 predicted proteins | sample MB2enrmetagenome_FD_207643 | JGI IMG/M metagenome (GOLD analysis project Ga0326727, IMG submission 207643) | Lab enriched peat soil microbial communities from McLean, Ithaca, NY, United States - MB29MY | ecosystem: Environmental > Terrestrial > Soil > Wetlands > Peat | place: USA: New York...
CACGCCAACCGGCTGCAACTGTAAACCTCATCCCCAGCGAGGTGGAGGACTTTTCGACCGGCGAAATGCGGAATTTTCAACCGGCGTTGACAAAAATATTAACAAGTGTTTAACATGCGGGGCGGGGTAACTGCCTGCCCTGGTATGCCGGCGACCGCACACCTGGTTTCGACATGCTGGGACTGCCCTTCAGTTCCATGGGGCCGATGATGCTAAACCTGCTGATTCCGGTGTTTGCACATAATCTTAGATTCAAGGAGCGGTTGGTGTGCCCCTTAGGTCTATAGCCTCTTCGGCTATTCAGGTCTTGGGGTCAGGGGAATTGAAAAACAACCGAACGCTCAAAACCGAACTGCGCATTCGTAGGTTTGTGGCACGAACGGATCTTCGAATGAACATCCAATAAGTAGTTCTCAGCGATTCTATTAAGGACGTAATTCCGAATTCGACGGTATTTCCCCAGTTGCTTCTGCCTTTGGGCATTGTGATGCCAACATGAATCCGCCTTCAGGCGACGAGCACTAATCCGCGAAAATTGTGGATTCGCAAATCCTGCGAATTTGCGAATCCTCAGAGGGCTTTTGTTTACAGCTATTTACAAATGGCAATCGCATTGCTCTATAAGTAAACGCGAGGCGCGGGCCGGATGGTCAAGGTGCAGAGGTCCTCGATTGGAAACCTCGTCTTCGCGTTAAGCGGTTCCTAACTGACGCATATCGGCTATTGCAGTGGTCGGCGCGGTCACTTTCCTTGCATCGACTGGCCCCAAAAATCGCGTGACCAAACTATTTTGGCGGTGTCATGCGTGGGTTTTCAATTGACAGATTCAAACGTACGTTTTAATCTATTGTTCGACGGCGAATTTGGGCAGGGACAGTGGTTGAAGGATGAAACGAGAGATGAACTCATCGAAGCAGCGGGCGAGGTGTTCGTGCATATCGGCTTCCCCGATGCAACAAAGCAAGAGGTCCACCATCGACAGGAATGCGTTCCTAGGCACGAACCAAAAGGGGCGCGGGAGATCGGCATTCAATGAGAAGCACCTCCTTCTGCATGGCCATTCCATTCCACTGGGCGTGTCGATAACTGGTTAGGTCATGACATTCAGTCGTTGATATCTGTAAAGGAGCAACTACGTGAGTACGAGCTACATTTCCGAGGAGACGACGAGTCTACAGCCTGCCGGCGCTCCAACCGGTGGATACACCAGGCGCAAAATTTGGCCGTTGATTCTGGCCGCGGCGCTCATTGCGGTCGTCACAATTGCGCTTTTGCGCAAGCACAAGCCGGCATCCCAGGCTGGCGAGACTCCACTTACCACGCCGAACATCAGGACAGCCCCAGTTCATGCGGGCAGCATAGGCGAGTACTTCGAAGCGCTCGGAACCGTGACACCGCTGGTCACAGTCAACCTGTATAGCCAGGTCAACGGGGAGGTCGTTGCGGTTCATTACGTAGAAGGGCAGATCGTTCGCAAGGGCGATCCGCTGATCAACATCGATCCTCGCCCCTATGAGGCGCAGTTGCAGGAATACCAGGGGCAGCTTGAGCGCGATCAGGCGGTACTGAGGCAGGCGGAGATCGACCTGGCGCGCTATCGGGAAGCGGCTGCGCAGGATGCGGTGGCAAGGCAGACTTATGAGGATCAGGAGCAGACGGTCGCGCAAAACCGAGGGACCGTTAAGAACGACATGGGCCAGGTGGAGTACGGAAAGGTCCAGCGGAGCTATTGCCATTTGGTCGCACCGATCAGCGGAAGGGTGGGCTTGCGGCTGGTGGACCCGGGGAACGTTATTTTCTCGGGCGGCAGCAGTCCGATTGTCGTTATCACGGAACTGCAGCCGATCACGGTAGTGTTCAATGTCGCAGAAGACTACCTCGACCAGGTGCGTTCTCGTCACTCTTTCTGTGGGGAACGCCTACCTGTTGGTCATCGAGGCAAATTCCCGCATTGAGGCGCAGGAAGCGCAAGTGCGGAATGCGCGCGTTCTGTACGATCAGGCTCGCGATGAAGTCGAAGCAGGAACTGCGCCGCGCATCGACGAGACGCAAACCGAAGTGCAACTTCACAGTGAGGAGTACACGCTCAGCGTGACCCGCAACAACTTCGCGGTGGCAAAGCTCAACCTGGCGAGGGCCGTTGGGTTGCCGCTGGGCCAGCAGTTTGACCTCACCGACCAGCTGCCGTTCGCCGAAGTCAATCCACCCAATTTGGACGAGGCGCTTTCGATCGCCTACCGCTCGCGCAGCGACCTGAAAGCGGACATCGCGTCACAGCGCTCCGCTGCGGAGAATCTGTCTGCGGCCCGAATGGAAAGACTTCCGGTAATCAAAGCCGGCGGTCATTACGGGGACCAGGGGACAACATTCGGTCAGTCGCACGGAGAGTTCACATTCCAGGGCGAGGTAAGCGTACCGCTCTTCACGGGAGCCCGGATCAAGGGCGATATTGCGGACGCAGAAGCCACGCTGCGGCAGCGGGCAGCAGATACGGAAAACCTGCGCGGGCAAATCGACTATGACGTCCGCACAGCCTTTCTGAACCTCAATGCCGCGATTGAGCAGGTCACTGTGGCCACGCAGAACGTCGATCTTGCCAACGATAACCTCACCCGTTCGAAGGACCGCTTTGCCTCTGGAGTGACCAACAGCGTGGAGGTTGTGCAGTCCGAGCAGTCGCTCGCCAACGCCGACGATCAATACATCACGAGCCTCTACAGCTACAACTTCGCCAAGCTCTCACTGGCGCGCGCCCTTGGAGTGGCACGTACGAATTTCGAGCAATATCTCGGAGGAAAATGATGGCGACCCAACAGACCAGTGTAGAGGAAATGAGATCGCCCGCCGCCGGCGAGAAGCTGTCGCAAGTCGACGAGGAACTCCCGGTAAAGGGCGATGAGAGGGGCGATCGCGAGCCGCGCAGGACTTCTGCGGGCACTAAGAAGTTCGTGGCGGCCGTGGCATGTCTCCTGGTCGCTATCGCCGCAGCCATTTTTATCCATAGAGCGCTCCTTTATGCAGATACCGATGACGCGCAGGTGCAGGGCCACATCATGCCTTTGAGTGCGCGGGTCAGTGGCCAGGTTCTCAAAGTCAATTTTGAACAAGGGCAAATGGTGCATGCCGGTGATGTTCTGGTCGAAATTGATCCGAAGGATTATAAGGTGGCTCGGGAACAGGCCGCCGCGGATCTCGCGGATGCAGTGGATACGGCACTCAGTTCGCGTCTCAATGTTCCCATCGCTTCAGCGAGCGCATTCAGCGCGCTGGATTCCGAGCAAGCCGCTGTGAAAAATGCTGAAGCCGGGATTGCGGCTGCGCAACAGAACCTGCAGGCAGACCTGGCCGCATTGCAGCAGGCACAAGCAAACGCGGCAAAAACCGATTCCGACCTTGCCCGCTACGAGCAACTGGTCAAGAAGGAGGATATTTCGCAGCAGCAGTACGATGCGGCTGTTTCCTCTGCCCGCGCAAACCAGGCGGCAGTCAAAACGGCAGAAGCCGTTATTGCCGCGGCGAGACAAGCTCTTCAGCAAGCCCAGGGAAGGCTGGTGCAGGCAAAGGCCGACCTGCGCAACACGCAAACCGCTCCGCAGCAGGTCTTGCTCACCGATGCCAAAGCAAAGTCCGCCGAGTCTCAAGTGGCGTTGCGGAAGGCGAGGCTGGAACAAGCACAGCTCAATCTTGACTACACGATCATCCGCTCGCCAGTCACCGGAATTGTGGGAAAGCGGAGTGCCGAAGTTGGACAAAACGTCAGCGTTGGCCAGGAACTCATTGACGTGGTCCCCCTTGACGACATCTGGGTGGTTGCAAATTTCAAAGAGACACAACTCGCGCATATGAAGCCTGGACAGCCGGTCGACATCAAGGTGGACGCATACGGCCGTAAGTGGAAGGGGTATGTAAGCAACCTCGGAGGTGGAACTGGCTCTGTGTTCAGTCTACTCCCGCCTGAAAACGCCACCGGGAATTATGTGAAGGTGGTTCAGCGCATACCGGTGCGCATCGATTTCGATCGGCCGGATCGCGGCGGCTTCAATGCAGATGGGCTTCTAAAGCCTGGGATGTCGGTCGAGCCGGAGGTCAGGGTCCGATGAGTACTTCAGCCACCATCGCGACCGAGGCCGCGATCTGGAAGCCGCGAGTCAATCCTTGGGTTATCGGGACTGTCGTATCGCTCGCGGCCTTTATGGAGGTGCTCGACTCGAGCATCGCGAATGTTGCTCTGCCCCATATTGGAGGGAGTCTAGGCGCCAGCAACAGCGAAAGTACATGGGTGCTCACTAGCTATCTGGTCGCAAATGCAGTTGTACTCCCCATCGCCGGATTCCTGGTCGGTCTCATGGGGCGGAAGAGATTCTTCATGATGTGTATTGCCCTTTTTACGATGAGCTCGTTCCTGTGTGGCATCGCGCCAAGTCTCGGACTGCTACTGGTTTTCCGGATTGCGCAGGGCGCCTTTGGAGGCGGGCTGCAACCGATGGCGCAAGCAATTTTGGCCGACACATTTCCGCCGGAAAAGCGCGGACTGGCTTTTGCGCTTTATGGCGTGACTGCGGTATGCGGGCCGGTGCTCGGCCCTACGCTCGGAGGCTGGATCACGGACAACTACACCTGGCGATGGATCTTTTACATCAGTGTTCCCGTCGGGCTTTTGTCGCTCCTGCTCGTCCAAATGCTTCTCGAAGATCCTCCGTACATGACCCGGATCAAGAAAAGGTTGGCTGGTTTCGATGTCTTGGGCTTCTCGTTTCTCACCATCGGAATTGCATCCCTCCAGGTGGTGCTGGACAAGGGGCAGGAGGACGACTGGTTCTCGTCGCGGTTCATCGTTACGCTCAGTGTCTCGGCGGTAGTCGGGCTGGTGTTGCTGGTCATCTGGGAGTGGCACCACAAGGCCCCCATTGTTGATGTCCGCCTATTTACGAACCTCAATTTTGCAACGAGTAACGTAATGTTCCTGGCTTTTGGTGCGGTGCTGTTCAGCTCTACAGTGCTTATGCCGCAGCTTTTGCAAACCCTCATGGGGTACACCGCCGAGCAGGCGGGGCTCGTTCTTTCGGCAGGAGCGATCGTGACGCTCGTCTTCCTACCCATCGTGGTCAACTCACGGCGTTTGTGCAGGCTCGCTATCTAATTGCAATCGGCTGGCTCGCCCTGTGCGTAAGCATGTACGTATCAGCCTACCAAACCAACCTCTCCATGACCTTTGGTCACGCCACCTACCTGCGTATTCTCCAGACCCTGGGCCTACCGTTCCTCTTTGTGACGATCCCTATGGCTGCCTATGTCGGCCTGGCAAATGAGATGACCAATACTGCAGCCGGACTGATGAATTTCACGCGTAACATCGGCCAAAGTATCGGGACATCGGCTCCGACAACCGTGCTCGCCCGGCGAAATCAGTTTCATCAATCTGTCCTTTCCGCCTACACAGGGTCGCCGAGCTTCCAAGCTTCGATTCAGGGCATGGCAGCACAACTCACTCGTGGCGGCCTGAGCATGACCACAGCAACGCAACAGGCAACGGATCGGCTTTACAACATGGTGACCACGCAGGCCTCCAGTCTTTCGTACATCGACGCATATTGGATGCTGGCGGTCGTAGGTGGAGTCATGTTCGTCGCATCGTTCCTGCTTAAACCAAATGAAACGGGTAAAAGCGAAAGCATATCAGTCCACTGAGTTGAGGAGGTCACAAATGAGCTCGATAGGATTATGCAATTCCCCACATTCATCCATGGCGACAGATACAGCCCGTCGCTATCAACCAGATTCATGTCGCGACGCTCCATTTCATGAACGAGTACTAGGAGGTGCCGGCGGAGGTGATGAGCGCAGTAATACAACCGAAGCAGAGTTGCTCTCCAAAGCACAAGCCGGAGATCAGCAAGCATTCGTTGAGCTCTGCAACCGGCATAGTCCCGGCCTTAAGGGAAGGATCTTGAGGATTGTGAGGAACCACGATGACGCTGAGGACATTTTCCAAGAGACCTTGATGCGCGTTTACAAGCACTTGAACGGCTTCCGCGGTAGTTGCAGCTTCCAAACCTGGATTACACAAATCGCAATCAACACCGCGCTGATGCTTCTACGGCGGCGAAAAACCTCTTCGGAAAGATGCGGGGGATTCGTTGGGAAGGAAGGAGAGGTTCTCGACTTCCCGGAGGTTGCTGATCCCGGACCGAATCCTGAGCAGATCTATTCCAGGGTTCAGACAAGCTTAGTTGTCTTGAATGAGATCAGCAGACTTCCCGCCGGATTCCGCCCACTGATGGATCTCTATTACGGCGAAGAAAGCAGTCTAGGCGACGCGGCGCAGGCGCTCGGAATGACAGTAGCCACCGCGAAGTCGCGGCTGACGAGAGCGAGAGCGTTGTTGCGGCGCCGCCTAAGGCATCACCCGCTCGAGTGCATCTGATTCGGCCGCAAGTGGCAAGACAGCCGACGAACCAAACACAACTCCCGGGAACGAAGACAATCGCAATTGCCCCGCTGCAGAGCGAAAGGGATCTTATGTTGAGAAAATGCATCATCGCTCTCCCACTGATCTGGATCATTCCGGGATTCGCGCAGACTGCAGCGCAGAATCCTAACCGGCTGACTAACGGCATGATCAGCGGGACGGTGTTGGACGCGAATGGCGGTCTGGTCGCCGGCGCTGTTGTCAAGCTCGAGTGTCCATTACCCTGTGAGAATCAGACGTCGACGGCAGATGAGAATGCGAACTTCAGCTTTCACAATCTCCAATTGGGAGTGGCCTACCAGGTTCGTGTATCGGCGAACAATTTCGAGGATTGGGCCTCACCGGCCATCCCCCTCACGCCGGATCAATCCGTTAACTTCGTCACCGGAATCAACCTTCGTGTGCCAGATGCCGCTGAATCGGTAACGGTCTGTGCTTCCACGGCCCAGATCGCTACCGAACAGGTTCATATCGAAGAGCAACAGCGAGTTCTGGGGTTCATTCCCAATTTTTATGTGGTGTACGACTCGCAGAACGCTGCGCCACTCACCGCAAAGCTGAAGTTTCAACTTGCGATGAAGGTCTCCGTCGATCCCGTTACCGCGGCGGGAGTGGCATTCATGGCCGGTACGAGACAAGTCGCGCACACTCCGAACTATCGACTAGGCACCATTGGGTACGGCCAGCGTGTGGGCGCCGAAGCCGCCGACGGATTCAGCGACATCCTGATCGGAGGTGCCATCCTGCCGTCGATACTGCACCAGGATCCGCGTTACTTCTACCAGGGCACAGGAACGACAAGATCGCGGCTGGGCCACGCTTTGGCCAGCCCCTTCATCTGCAAGGGCGACAACGGCAAGTGGCAGCCGAATTACTCGAGCATGGGAGGCGACCTGGCAGCGAGCGCTCTCATGAAAACGTACTACCCGCAATCGAATCGAGGAGCAGGAATGGTATTTGGGCAATTTGCTGTTAATACAGCGGAGCGGGAATTGAGCGGGATAGTGCAGGAATTCATCCTTCGCAAGCTGACTCCCGGCGCTCAGAAGGCAAAGTAGGTTGATTGGCCGGGTTGAAGTTTGGAGAAAGGAGATTGCGATGAACGGAGAATGGCGTAGAAGCTCACATCTCAAGATGAAATGGCGTTCCATCGCACCGGCAAGCTTGTCGAAGCATCAGCATCCGCAACTGGTCATGAGATGGGTGCTTGCTAGTTCGCGGCGCCAGAGATTGAGAAATGAAGGAAGCGAGCATGAGTTGCCGAAATACATATCCTGCCACGACCGATCGTAAGAATGAACAGGCTCATTGATGCTGAAATTCGTGCGGAGGTAAGTCAGTCATGCAGTTCTTTTGCGGCAAGGATCGCAATAAAGCGAAGATGATTTCACTCACTGGAGCCCTATGATAACGACTTCTCCGCTTCAATTCGTTCTGCACCTCTCGGGAGCTACAGCTCTCGGCGCGATCGTTGGCCTTGAGCGTCAATGGCGGCAAAGAATGGCGGGAACGCGAACGAATGCGCTCGTGGCTGCCGGGGCATCCGCCTTCGTTATGGCCGGTGTTGCGCCCTACGTTGTCTCCGGCGTCGGTTTCCTCGGAGCTGGGGTGATTTTCAAAGATGCCGGCAACGTCCGCGGGCTCAATACTGCGGCCACGATCTGGTGCTCGGCGGGGATCGGGGTCCTTAGCGGCTTCGATGCTTTTCCCCTTGCGGCAATCCTGACTATCGCCGTTTTACTCACGAACATTGGCCTTCGTCCGCTCGCCAACAGACTCCATCCCGTTTTGCCATCCCCGGAACACTCAGACACGCTGTACGAGATCGGCTTGACCTGCCGCTGCACCGATGAAACACACCTTCGAGCTTTGCTGTTCGGGTCGATGACCCATGAGCCGGCAGCGCTTCAGGCGATTCACAGTGATGACGAACCGGGAAGCGACCGCACGCGGCTGAGAGCCGAAATCTCTACTCGGGGAAGACAAAACGAATTGATTGAGAAGATTGCCTTGCGTCTTTCTATTGAGCCGGGAATAACGTCCCTGAGCTGGTCTGTGGTCCCCGCGGCGATTGAATAGCAAAGCCCATGACATTGAACATTTGGCAAAGGCGTGAGCTGGCTTTGAGCTGAACTCTCGAAGGAGGGGTGATACGAGTGATACCCGTTCTTGCGGATTGCGGTCCACTGACAAAAGAATAGGGAAAGAAGGGCACGCCTGAGAAATTCGGCAACCCCTGATTTTGAGAAGCCTTGCCCTTAAAGTCAACAGAAGAAAGAGAAACGTGGCCACTCGGGAATGAGGCTTCGAGCCCCTTCGTCCCCGCCAGTTCGGCGGGGATCGACCACGAATCACAAGGATACTTAATCATGAATGCGTGCAAGATCTATCAGAGCAGTCGAGCCGATTCCTCCACGATCAGGTAGGGAGATCCGAGACCGCAGAAGCCTACTTTCCTACACCTCAAGTAGTGCCGGGTGAACTCCGAATGAACACCGTTAAGGATTCTGCCAAGCAGATTTTCGAAAACCCCGTATTTCCAATCGCCAGAATGAAGTACGAGAATCCGCCATGTTCTTTGTTTGCAATTTACGCCCATCTTCCCAAGCTGAATGTCGCCGGTTCGATGACGTGCAGATTGCGCAGCTCGCAAAGAAAGAGGCGTGTTCGGGAATGCAATAGACGGCTTCTCCATCTCTTTGCTACCAGCTATCGCAGGATCGAATATCCACCATGACGGTTGGCATCTGGTGGATCATCAAACGACTCCATACGAATAGTGGGAAGGATGATGTTGTTTCGCGACAAGCAGGCGAGATTTATTTGGGGTTGATACAGTTTGTGCCGCTAGTGCGTCTAGCTGTCAGCGTGCAGGTCCCAAACGCTCACCCATCCTGTTTACCCGTTTAATCCCCGTCTTACACGTCCTTGGAGGTACTTGGCAGTTTCCCCGCGCGGTGTAAGTTGTTGTAACGGTTAATTTAAATGCCCTGAAAAGGCCGGCGTCGGCGGTTCAATCCCGTCCCTGGCTTGATGCCCGACAACACCCAGCAGGACGGCCAAGTGCAAACCAGCAGCAATGCGAAGGCTATGGAGGAGGGTGATTCGCGTGGCACCACGTTCACTTTGCCGTCCACTCACGCGCCGGTTCGTGGTCTATTTTTGCGCCGCCGTGTACATTTTGGCGAACCACAGGTTTCGTCAACTTGATCTGCCCCTTTCGAGGTATTACACGCGGATCGTGAATTTGGGTTCGCCGTTACTTCGTGGTTTCCAGCCCCCACAGCCTATACAACTCGTTGTAGAACGGAGGCCTAGGAAAATCGGGCGTCATTTGCGGAACAAACCTGGAGTATCCCTGGCCATTCTCTTCGAAGTGCTTGAGACCCACGATCACTTCTTCCAGCTTGTCTCTGTGCACGGAGAAGACAATCTCATCTTCCCCTGCCATGGCGCGCTCATACTCGCCAGGGTCGGGCAGGGTAATGCGGTAGCCACCGCCCTGGAGGACCGGAACCACCGAGTAGACGCAAGAATCGATCGGATCGAACTGCGAGGCGATGAGCGATCCGCACTTGTATTTCACGGCCAGAAGCATGTGCCGCAACTGCGCTGTAT
>Ga0326727_10028718_pt1 | contig 10087 bp, 8 predicted proteins | sample MB2enrmetagenome_FD_207643 | JGI IMG/M metagenome (GOLD analysis project Ga0326727, IMG submission 207643) | Lab enriched peat soil microbial communities from McLean, Ithaca, NY, United States - MB29MY | ecosystem: Environmental > Terrestrial > Soil > Wetlands > Peat | place: USA: New York...
TTGGCGTCGATCAGCTCGAGCGAGCGCGCCAGCATCTTCTCCCAGTCGGGTTCGAACTCGAGGCTGCCGCCGACGAGCCGCTCCCAGCCGCTCGTCATGAGGCGGGTGACCTCGCTCGAGGCCCGCACGGGGCTGCTCACGCCGAAGACGACGTGCGCCCCCGAGGCGGCGAAATACGTGCCGATCGAGATCGCCTTCTCGCACATCCACTCGGGACAGAGGCCGACCGCCGGCAGGTCGTCGATGTCCTCGCCGAGGCCGCCCTCGGTGGCGATCTGCGTGAGCACCGTGAGGATGCGCGAGTTGTCGACGCAGCTGCCCAGGTGCAGGACCGGCGGTATGCCGATCGCCTCCATGACCTCGCGCAGACCGGGGCCGGCGGCGTCGAGGATCTCGGGGGAGAGGAAGCCGGCCTTCGCGCCCGCGGTCGCCGCGCAGCCCGTGACGACCACCATCACGTCGCTTGCGATGAAGCTCTTGATGAGCTCGACGATGGCGAGGTCCTGGGTGACTCGGGCGTTGTTGCAGCCCACGACGGCGGCCAGGCCGCGCACGCGGCCGGCGATGATCGCGTCGTTCAGCGGCCGGAACGAGGCGCGGTGGAAGCCGCCCTGCATGTAGTTCAGGTACTCGTGCGAGAAGCCGGCGACGAGCGGCTCGTGGTAGGCGGGGATGTGGATGGCGCCACGGTTCGGGAAGTTGTCGATGGCCAGGCGCACGATCTCGCGGGCGGTCTCGGGGGCGCGGTGCTCGTCGAACTCCACGTGCAACGCGCCGGGTATCTTCGCCTTGGGCGAGGTGGTCACGAGCTTGGTGTGGAAGCGCTGCGAGAGCGGGCCGAGGGCCTGCATGATGCACTGCACGTCGACGACCATCGCCTCGACGGCGCCCGTGAGCACGGCGAGCTCCTGGTGGAGGAAGTTGCCGGCGGGCGGTATGCCGAAGCGCATGAGGACCTCGTTGGCGGTGCAGCAGATACCGACGAGGTTGATGCCGGTCGCCCCCTTGGCCTGCGCCTCGGCGATGAGCTCGGGGTCGCGCGCCGCCTCGACCATCATCGCCGAGAGGGTCGGCTCGTGCCCGTGGACAACCACGTTGACCTGGTCGGCCTTGAGCACGCCGAGGTTCACCTCGGAGGTGAGCGGTGACGGGGTGCCGAAGAGGATGTCGCTGATGTCGGTCGAGAGCATCGAGCCGCCCCAGCCGTCGGCCAGCGAGCAGCGCAGGGCGGACTCGAGGATGTGCTCGGCGTCGAGGTCGACGCCCTCGTGCGTGCGGTGCAGGACCTCGGTGATCTCGCGGTCGACCGCGCGAGGTGTGAGCCCGAGCTTGCGCCAGAGAGCCTGGCGCTTGGGCGTGGCCCGGCGCGTGTAGACGATCTCGCCGAACGGCTGGCCGAACTGCGCGAGGGCGATTTCGCCGACTTCGAGGGCGATCTCGTTCACGGAGCGATCGGCGGTCGGCACGCCCAGGTGACCGGCGACCGCCATGAGCTTCTGCTCGTCCTTGACCACGTAGCTAGGCGCCTCGCCCTTCGCCACGGCGACGAGCGCCAGGGCCATGTCGCGGCCGTGGTCCGAGTGGGCCGCCGCGCCTCCGGCGACCTGGCGCGTGAAGTGCCGTGCGGCGATCGTGGGCAGATCGGCGCCGCAGATCCCGGTCTTGTCCTCGGCGTCCTTGCCCACGAGCCGACAGGGCCCCATGCTGCAGATTCGGCAGCACGCCCCCGATTCGCCGATCGGGCAGGGTTTCATCTCATCGGCCCGGCTGAACGCCGTGCCGATCCCGCAGTCGTCGGCGTGGCGCAGCATCTCGAGCGCCGCGGGATCGATGCTCTTGGCTTCCGGCATGGATCAGACTCCTTGACGCTGGGGAAGGGGAAGCCCGGGTCCTCAGTACTTGCGGTAGTCGCCGGACATCGTGGCATCGACCGGGTCGGTCGTGGTCATCCGCGACGCGCTCGTCGCCCACTCGCTCCTGCTGCGCTGCTCGGCGCCGGCACCCGGGGCGACGCCTGCGGCGTAGCCCGCCTGGGTCAGCCGGGCGGCGATCGCCTTGGCAGTGACGATGTGAGGATCGAGCACGACGGTCACGGTGAAGTCGCGGGCACTGGCGTGGACGGACTCGACCCCGGGTATCTCCGCGAGGGCGTCGTGCACGCGCAGGACGTGATGGTCGGCCCACATCGCGGGTAGCGTGAGGGTGAGTGTCTCCATAGACCCGGGACCTCCTCGGGCGGCGTGCGACGAACGTGAGGACGTTACTCCTGTTGACCTAGTGCAAACTCCTACAGTAATGTACGCATGGGCGACGGACGTGAGAATGTCTTGTTCAAGACGTCACAATCGCATCCCGTGCCTAGTAGTCCTGGGGCAGCGCCTTGAGCTGGGCCGCGGTGAAGACCGGGCCGTCCTTGCAGACGTACACCGAGCCGATGTTGCAGCGCCCGCACTTGCCGACGCCGCACTTCATGCGGTTCTCGAGGGTCGTGTACACGGCCTCGTCGGCGAAGCCGAGCTTCGCGAGGACCGGCAGCGTCAGCTTGACGACGATCGGTGGGCCGCAGAGCACCGCGACGGCGCCCTCGGCGCGCGGCGCCGCGCGCTCGACCACCGGCGTCACGTAGCCCACCTCGCCGCGCCAGTCCGGCGTCTCGCCGCCGGGGTCCACGGTCGTGACCAGGCGCACGTCGTCGCGCGCGGCCCACTCCTCGAGCTCGCGCTTGTAGACGAGGTCGGCCACGCTGCGCGCGCCGTAGACGATCGTCACGTCGCCGTAGCGCTCGCGCAGGTCGAGCACGTTCCAGATGAGGCAGCGCACCGGCGCGAGGCCGATCCCGCCGGCGATGAAGACGAGGTCGCGACCCTCCCATTCCTCGACGGGGAAGGCGTTGCCGTAGGGGCCGCGAAAGCCGAGCAGGTCGCCGATGTCGACCTGGCGCAGGCTGCCGGTCACCTTGCCGGCCGCCTTGACGGTGCACTCCAGATAGCCCGCGCGCGTCGGCGGGCTCGCGATGCAGAAGGTCGACTCGCCGGCGCCGAACACCGAGTACTCGCCGAACTGCCCGGCGCGGAAGGTGAAGGCCGCGGCGCGCTCGGGGTCGCGGAAGCGCAGGCGGTAGGTGCGCGTGTCGGGCGTCTCGTCGGTGACCGCCTCGACCACGACGAGGTCGGGCTGGTACAGGGCGGTCGCGGCCCGGTCGCTCACGATGCCGCTCCTTCGGCGCCGTGGCTCCGTCCCGCGCCGCCCGTGTCCGGCCCCGCGCCGCTGCGGGACAGTCCGTCGATCGCGGCCAGGACCTCGCTCAGATCCTGTCCCGTGGGGCAGGCGCGCGAGCAGCGGCCGCAGCCGGTGCACAACACGTCGCCGAACCGGGTCGGGTAGACCAGGAACTTGTGCTCGACGCGCTGCCGGTAGCGGGCGTTCTGGTCGGCCCGCGGGTTGTGGCCCGAGGCATGCAGGGTGAACACGCAGGCCTGGCAGGTATCCCAGTTGCGCCGCCGCACGCCGTGGCCCACGCTCTCGGGCTCGTCGACGATGTCGAAGCAGTGGCAGGTGGGGCAGACCGACGAGCACACGCCGCAGCCGTTGCAGCGCGGCCCGAGGGTGGCCCAGAAGGGGTCGTCGAAATGGTGCTCGAGCCAGTCCCGCACGCGGTCGTGGTCGAGGCGCAGGTTGGCGGCCACGCGCTCGCGGGCCGCGGCCCGGAAGGCCTCGGCCTGGGCGCGCAGCTCGTCGCCGGCCGCGCCGGCCGGCGGCTCCGCGAACCTGTCGGCGTGAGCCGCGACGAACGCCTCGCCCTTGTCGCTGAACGTCTCGACCAGGTAGCCGCCGTCGACCGGCGTGAGACTGCCGTCGGAACCCCTGGTCGCCGCCGGTTCGAGGAACACGGCCGAGCAGAAGCACGACTCGTCCTCGACGCCGCAGGCCAGGCTGAAGACCGTGGTCGCCGCGCGCCGCGCGTTCCAGAGCTCGTCGGCGTAATCCCAGTTCATCACGCGGTCGACGATCGGCAGGGCGGCGGCGTCGCAGGGCCGCGCGCCGAGCACGACGCGGGCGGGGACGTCGGTGGGCGCCGCGGTCAGTTCGACATCGCCGGCGGTGCGCCGCCACGTGAAGAGCACCTCGGTCGGCGGCAGGAAGAACTGCTTGAGGGAGAGGCGCGGCAGGCGCCCGCCGAAGGCGAGCTCGGCCGCGCCGGTCACCGCGCGGTACTCGGTCTCGCGCGGCGCGCCGGGGGCGCCGGCGGCGCGGCCGGCTCCGCCGGCCCACGCCGGCGCCACCGCCGCCGCGTCCGCCGTCGCGAGCTCCTCGACGAGGGTGGCCAGGCCGTCGTGCGTGAGCAGCAGGACCCGGCGCGGCGCCGCGCTCTGGGTGGCGACGCCGTCCGCCGCCCGGTCGTGGCCGCTGTCCGCCGCCCGCCCGTTCATCTGATGAAGTCCTGCGTGTCGTCGACGGCGTAGGCGCCGATCGGCGCCGGCACCGCCGGGTCGTCGCTCACGGTATAGCCGTAGAGCTCGTAGACGACCTGCTGCAGCTTGCGGTTGATCAGGCCCAGGGGGATGCCGACCGGGCAGGCCCGCTCGCACTCGCCGCAGCCCACGCAGCGGCCGGCCAGGTGCTGGGCGCGCGTGAGGTGCCAGGCGAAGTTGCCGCGCGCGTGCGGCGAGGTCTCGACCCACTGCGGCTCGGTCTTCTCGACGACGCAGCGCTCGCAGTAGCACAGCGGGCAGGCCTGGCGGCAGGCGTAGCACTGCGTGCAGCGCGAGAGCTCCGTGGTCCAGAAGGCGAGCCGTTCGGCGGGGCTCAGGGCGTCGAGCGCTGCTACGCGCTCGTCGAGCGTGGCGGCGACCGGCGGTTCCGGCTGGGGCTCGCCGACGAGCACGTCGACGCTCGCCGGCTCACGCACGTCGCAGCCGTGACAGCGCGCGGCCACCGTGTCGGCGGTGAGCGCCGGCGGCTCGGGCCCCTCGGGGCCCGCGGCGACGCCGCCGCACCGCACGCCGATCAGCACGACCTGGTCGCGTGCGAGCTGCGCCTCGCGCAGCAGTCCGGCCACTGCCTTGGCGTCGCAGCCCTTGACCACGACGGCGGCCCTGCCGAGGTCGGCGACCTGGGAGCGGCGCGGGTTCAAGAAGGTGGCCAGGTCGTGCACGCAGCGGGCGTCGAAGATCAGCCGGTCGCAGCCGGCGGCGTCGGTGACGAACGCCGGCCGGGCGCCGCGACGGCCGGCCTCCCAGCCGATCACGACCTGCGCCGCGCCCTCGTCGAGCAGGCGGCGGGCGGTGTCCTGCAGCTCGCTCACCGGGCGCTCCTGCCGACCGTGGCCTCGAGCGCCGCGTCGTTGCCGGCAGCCTGCGGCGCGGCGCCTGGGGCGGCCGCCTCGAGCGCGGCGAACGGGTCGCCGTCGGCCGCCGACGCGTCGGCGAGGCGATGATAGGTGTCGAACGGCCCCAGCTCGCGCACCCGGGCGACCGTCTCGTTGACGACGTCGGCCCACTTGGCGCCCTCTGAGGCCGACACCCACGAGAAGGTCAGCCGGCGGGGGTCGACGCCCAGGAACGAGAGCAGCTCGCGGAACACCCCGAAGCGGCGCCTGGCGTGGTAGTTGCCGGCGGTGTAGTGGCAGTCGGCCGGGTGGCAGCCGCTCACGATCACGCCGTCGGCGCCGCGCTCGAAGGCCTTGACGACGAAGAGGTGATCGATGCGGCCGGTGCAGGGCAGGCGGATGATGCGTACGTTGCTCGCCATGGGCAACCGGCTCGTGCCGGCCAGGTCGGCGCCGGTGTAGGTGCACCAGTTGCACACGAAGGCCGTGATGCGCGGTTCGAAGATCGCCCGATCGCGGTCGGTGATCGCCGCTTCAGACATCGGCGCTCACCACCCCGCCAGGGCATTGATCTCGGCGTACACCTGGTCGTCGGTGAAGCCGGCCAGCTCGACGCTCTTGGACGGGCAGACCGCGACGCAGGTGCCGCAGCCCTGACAGACGCCGGGATTGACGTAGGCGACGTGACCGCAGACGTGACCCTCCATGTCGCAGACGTCGCGCCGCTCGATCGCGCCATAGGGGCAGACGCGCTCGCAGTTGAAGCAGCCGCTGCAGGTGCGCTCGTTCACCAGGGCGACCGACGGGTCGCGCTCGAGCTCGTCGGCGCTGAACAAGCCGAGCACCTTCGCGGCCGTGGCGCCGGCCATGGCGACCGACTCGGGGATGTCGCGCGGCGCCTGGCAGGCGCCGGCCAGGTAGATGCCGGCGGTGTTGGTCTCGACCGGCCGCAGCTTGGGATGGGCTTCGTTCAGAAAGCCGTCCTGGTCGTAGCTCACCGAGAGCTTCTGGGCGAGCTCGGCGATACCGGGCTGCGGGCGCACCGCGGTGGCCAGCACGACCATGTCGGCGTCGACCACGACCTGGCGGTTGCTCAGGGTGTCGTAGCCCCAGACCTTGACCTTGTCGCCGTCGCGGAAGATGCGGCTCACGCGGCCGCGGATATACTCGGCGCCGTCTTCTTCGATCGCCCGTCGCGAGAACTCGTCGTAGCCCTTGCCGGCGGCGCGGATGTCCATGTAGAAGACCACGGCGCGACCGTCGGGCACCTTGTGCTTGTAGAGCATCGTGTGCTTGGCCGTGTACATGCAGCAGATCTTGGAGCAGTACGACATGCCCTTCTCGGGGTCGCGCGAGCCGACGCACTTGACGAACACGACCGTCTTGGGCTCGGCGCCGTCGGAGGGCCGCCGCATCTTGCCGCCGGCCGGCCCCGAGGCGCTCGCCAGACGCTCGAACTGCAGGCCGTCGATCACGTCGGGGACGTCGCCGTAGCCGTACTCGCCGTAGCCCTTGAGCCCCTCGGGCTGCTCGCGGCCGATGTCGTAGAGCTGAAAGCCCGTCGCCACGACGATCGCGCCGACTTCCTCGGTGACGAAGGTGTCCTCGCCGTCGTAGTCGATGGCGCCCTTCAGGCAGGTCTCCTTGCACGTGCCACAGGCGTCCTTGGCGAGGCCCTTGCGACGACCCTTGAAGAGCGTGCAGTGCTCACGGTCGAGCACGGGGATGTTGGGCACGGCCTGGGGGAAGGGCGTGTAGATCGCGGTCCGCCGGCTCAGTCCGGCGTCGAACTCGCTTGCGATGCGCCGGCTCGGGCAGGCCGCCTGGCAGTCGCCGCAGCCGTTGCACAGGTCCTCGTCGACCGAGCGCGCCTTCTTGCGGATGGTCACGCTGAAGTTGCCGATGTAGCCGTCGACCTTCTCGACCTCGCTCCAGGTGTACAGCTTGATGCGCGGGTGCTGGTAGGCCTCGACCATACGTGGCGTGAGGATGCACTGTGAGCAGTCGAGCGTGGGGAAGGTCTCCGAGAGCTGGCTCATGTGGCCGCCGATCGAGGGGTCCTTTTCGACCAGCACGACCTCGTGGCCGCCGTCGGCGATGTCGAGCGCCGCCTGGATGCCGGCGATGCCGCCGCCGATCACGAGGGCGCGCCTGGTCACCGGTATGCGGATGGTCTGCAGCGGCCTGTTGTGCTTGACCTTCTCGACGATGGTGCGGGCGGTGTCGATCGCCTTTGCGGTCGCCTGCTCGCGGTCGTCGTGGATCCAGGAGCAGTGCTCGCGGATGTTGGCCATCTCCACGACGAACGGGTTGAGTCCGGCCTGGGCGGCGGCCCGGCGGAAGGTCTTCTCGTGCATGTGGGGGGAGCAGGCGCAGACCACGACACCGGTGAGGGCGTTGTCTTCGATCGCCTTCTTGATGAGCTGCTGGCCGGGGTCGGAGCACATGTACTTGTAGTCCGTGGCGACGGTCACGCCGGGGTGGTCGCGGAGGGCGTCGGCGACCGCGCCGCAGTCCACGGTGCGGGCGATGTTCTCGCCGCAGTGACAGATGAAGACGCCGATGCGGCTCACGACGCGCCCGCCTTGGCGGCGGCCTTCGCGGCCTTCGCGGCTGCGCGCTCGGCCGCCGCCGCGGCCGCCTTGTCGGCCTCGCGGGCGAGGTGCGCGAACAGCGGCTGGGTGTCGACGAAGTGGCGTTCGAAGCCGAGCGACGACATGGGCAGGCCCAGGGCGAGGCCGACGAGCTGGGTGATGTAGAGCACCGGCATCGGTGGCTCGCCGCGCAGGCTCATGGCGCCCTGACGAAAGTCGAGATTGGCGTGGCACAGCGGGCAGGCGGCGAGGATGGCGTCGGCGCCACAGCGGCGGGCGTCGTCGATGATCGCCCTGCTCAGGCGCAGCACGGAGCTCGTGCGCGACACCGAGAAGGCGCCACCGCAGCACTCGACCGCCATGTTCCAGCGCACCGGGTTGGCAGCGCAGGCGCTGATCACGTCGTCCATGCCCGTCGGCCGCTCGGCGTCGTCGAAGCCGGTGATCTCGGCGGGACGCACCAGCAGACAGCCCCAGTAGGCGGCGACGTTCAGGTGCTCGAGCGGGTTGGGCTCGAGGCGCGCCGCGACGCGTTCCTCGATCACCGGCGCCAGACCCTGGAGGAGCTCGACGATGCTGAGCACGCGGACGGTGTTGGCGAACGGCCGCTCCAGCACCTCGGGCACCCTGGCGGCCATGCCGGGCTCCTCGGCGACCGCGTGGACGGCGCCCGAGAGGCGGTTGTAGCAGGCCGCGCAGGGGGCGAGGACTCGGTCGGCACCCTGGGCCTCGGCGAGCGCCAGGTTGCGGGCCGGCAGGGCCACGCCGAGCAGGTGGTCGGCGACGTGCGCTGAGCTCGCCCCGCAGCAGCTCCAGTCGTCGATCTCCGTCAGTCCGACGTCGAGCGCCGCGGCGACGGCCAGCAGGCTCTCCTCGTACTCGCGCGACGTGCCGTGCATGGAGCAGCCCGGGTAGTAAGCGAGCGTCATCGCTCGTCCCTGCGAGCGCTGGCGCCGGCGGTCGGCGCGGCGCCGGCGGAGTGCGCTCGCTCCCGCTCGCAGACGGCCATGATGTGCTTGACCTCGCCGGCACCGGCGATGTGCTGCGGGCGCAGCGGCAGCTTGCCGCGGCGCAGCATGGCGGGGGCGACGGCGACATCCTGGAGCAGGGCGCCGCTGCGCAGCTTGTACTGCAGGATCAGGCCGACCTCGGACAGGCGGCCGGTCGCGCGGATCTGCTCGAGGAACGCCTCGTGAAAGGCACGGACGTTGCGTGGCGCGTGGCCTGCGCCCTCGGCCGCGGCGAGCTCGCGCAGCGCGTCGATCACGCGTGCCGGGTCGACGTCCTTGGGACAGCGCGCGCTGCAGGTCTCGCAGGTGAGGCACAGCCAGAGCGAGTCGCCGGCGAACAGGCGGGCGCGGTCGTCGGCGAGGGTGAGACGCATGATGTCGTGCGGCGGCAGCGCCATCTCCGGGCCCATCGGGCAGCCGGCCGAGCACTTGCCGCACTGATAGCAGCGTGCCACGTTGATGTTGGCCGTGCGGCGGACGTACGCAGCAAGCGGCTCCGGCATGGCCGGACGGTGATCGATGAGGGTCGTGGCGCCTTCCTCTACCCGCGGGACGTTGCCTTCGGTCGTTGCCCCGTCCGTGGAGCGGACGGACCTCCGCCCGCCGCCGGCATCGCCGATTAACGCTACGTTCATAGTGTAAACACCGGTGACAAACCCGGCAATGCCGGCCCGTTTTCGGTCGAGCGCATCGGAGGCCCCGGTGACGTCGGCGAACATGCGAGCTGGAGGTCTTCCTCCAGCCGCAACTTGCCACAGCGCGGACAGCGCATGGTGTACGTGTAGCCCACGGGCAGGCCATGCGTGGCGCAGAACTCGACCTCGGCGGTCAGCACCTCGAGCTCCTCGTTGCCACAGGACATGCAGGTGATCAGCGCGTCTTGGCCGAGCTCGTACGCCTGGTGCGGCTGCCGGGTGTGATTGCCCGGCGGCCCGTGGAATGACGTGTCGTCCACGATGTCCGCACGATGCGGCGCCGCCCGCGTCGCGCCCGGGTCGGCGATGCGGACGAGGCCCGGCAGCTGACCGATGCTCAGGCCGAGACCCTTCAGGGCCAAATGGTAGGCGCAGGACGCCCCGACGCCGTGGCAGCGCCGCGGCAGGCAGTGGCGCGGGAAGAGCTCGCCGCGGGTGACGAAGCACGTCGTGTCGATC
>Ga0326727_10028719_pt1 | contig 10087 bp, 9 predicted proteins | sample MB2enrmetagenome_FD_207643 | JGI IMG/M metagenome (GOLD analysis project Ga0326727, IMG submission 207643) | Lab enriched peat soil microbial communities from McLean, Ithaca, NY, United States - MB29MY | ecosystem: Environmental > Terrestrial > Soil > Wetlands > Peat | place: USA: New York...
GCGGTATTCGATCTTCTTCGTTCCAGCGATGATCTCCGCTAACCACTGGCGCTCGATTGTTGTTGTTATCCGGTCGTAAGGCGACTTCTTCATTGCGATGACTACACGTTGCACGCGGTGCCGCACAAGTATAGCCTGATCACATTATGGCTGGTTTGACACTCTCTTCAGGTCAGAAATTCGCGATGCTAATGGTTGAGAACGTGTACGCAGAAATGCCCGGAAACGACCATCAGCTATCAGACGGAACATGGGTTCTGAGTCGCATTCCTGTAGAGATAGAGACACATTGGGTTAAATGGATTGGGACTATACGGACAGAAAAGATGCAGACAGCTAATCTGGTCTTGCTCCGAGCAGTGAACAGCAACAATCAAACGCTGGCTGGGGACAAGGAACAGATTGACCTTATCCAGCATCTTGTAAGGCTTTTTTCGATGCTGCAACTGGACGGCGTACCAGAATACGCGGAGGCTGAGATTGTGGCTGGGGCTGTATTGGAGGACGGGAGCAACATTCGGCATGTGGGCAAGCTCCCTGACTTCAGACACACTAAAGGTTACATGAGAAAAGCCGTCGATATTGCCCGCCTCGAAGTGGCAACCAAGCTACGGGAAGCGCTTGAGCAGATCGAAGGAATGTTGTCCTCGAATAGATTTATTCGGTTCATGCGGGGACTAAACGTTCTGAGGGACGGATTACTTCAAACGCTTGGACAGGAGCGAATTCACCAGTTTGTAAGATCGTTGGAGGCACTGGTTCTTCCAGAAGTTGGGTCAACCAAGAGACAGTTTGTAAACAGATGCCAGACGTTTGCGAAAGCCAGTGCTCAGTCGAAGACGGTGCTTGAAGAAGCCTTTGACATGCGCAGCGACACCGAGCATCTGCAAGACTGGAATCGGGCGTTGCAGTCGCACCCTGCCACTGAACGGGAAGACGTCGCTCTTCAGCGCACACGCCAAATGGAGCGGCTTGCCACGTATGCCTACTCCCGTATTCTTGGTGAGAAGGCTCTCTGGGCGCACTTTCAAGATGACCCGGCTCAACAAGCGTTTTGGAAACTAGCTGAGGTGTCACGAAATACGATCTGGGGCAAGCGGGCAGACCTCACCGCGATTCCCATCGTGCGCAAATATGACCGTTGGAATCGTGCTGCTTAGTGGTAGCAGCGCAACGATTTCACCGCATAAGTCGTCGAGTGGTGAAACGTGCGTTCCTTTAGCTCTTGAGGAGGAGTTCCCTCAGTTCTGTGTAGTCGCTTGGGCCCGTTCCGGCGACCAAGAACTTCCATTGACCCATCAAAATGCCGCCCATCAAATCCCCCAGCGAGAACTGCGTGGGGTCTAGGTGTGGCGTAAACACCGATTGCAATTCGTCGAGCCGGAGCATGCTGTCAACTTCGAGCAAGCCCGATGTCTTGGGCAAGAAACAAAGCTGAGGAAATTCCATCCTTCTGACTCTTTCAACGAAAGTTGACGAGAATTCTGGGTTGCCAGTCTTCGAATCAGCCAGACCGAATACCTGTGCCACTAAGCAGCGCCTTCTCTGAATCTTTCCCCGGTAGCCACGGTTGTCAACGGCTATGAGCGGAGCCTCTGGTTGGATGAGAACAACGGGACGACGCTTCGCCCTGACCACAAGGAATTCCTCATAGGTCTCCAACTTCGGGGTTTGAAGCGGCAAGGTTCTTCTGAATGCGTCTCTTCCTGCTGACACTATCCTGAACGTGGAGGCAGTTGTCTTCGTTGGCTCGTTAGGGTCTGGTACCGGACGCCAGATTTCGAGATTTTCGTGCGGATAATAGGCGTGTGTCCAAAAGAATTGCCCGAACGCAAAGTTCGCCTGCGAGTGGTAGCCGAGCGGAAGTTGCTTGTAGAAATCCCTTTCAAACCACTCGTCGATGAACATCACTCCTCAGCGATGTCGAGCTTCGCGATAGCTTTCACGAACTCATCATCATATTGGGGCGGCGTAAATTCGAATTTCTTCTCTTGATCGATCTTCCGAAGGGATGTCAGACGCTGCGCGAACTCTTTCTTCATCGCACTGATCTGTCGCGAAGGTGTTCCTGATGAGGAGCGCACGTATTTCTCAGGGCGTCCTTCAGGTATCAGAGAAAAGTCCAACACCTCGTTGCGAATCCCGTGTTCCATTGGCTCCGTTCGAAAGTACACGTAATCCAAAATCTCGCCCGTGGAGCGATCTCCCCATGTGTTCAGAACTACCCTCAAGGCTGCTTCATCGTGGTAGCTGGAAAACAGTGAGGAGAAGTCTAGCGGCAATGTCGCCCTAAAGAACTTGGTGTCGTATTCCGACTTTGCAGATTGGGTCTCCAGCAGAACGCCGCTGCCGACGAGGTCATCGACGATTGGGTCGAACTCTCGTGTCCAAGGCCCTAAGTGGAAAAACTTCCAGTTGAAGCCAGTGAAGAGACGACGATTGATTCGATAGAACTCAACGTCGAAGAGATAGACCAATTTCAGCAGCTTGGTCTTCGTCACGTAGCCGTCGTGCTCGTTTATGTACGAGACGATGGCAACTATCAGGTCTTTAGTGCGAGGGTGCATCGGTTCAAAGGTCGTATAAAGGTACACGAAATCGCGGCGATTCTGATAGCGAGATCATCCACCCCTATGTTACGACAGGCACATCCAGTCTTGACTGCCCCATCATGACACCGGGCTTGCATCCTGCTGAGGACTTGGATTTGTAATCACGAGATCGAATTCCTTTGGCTGCATCGTATCTTCGGCTGGCTCCGAACCCTGCTGCCGATTGGGGTAAAGCATCACTTCCCACTTCAGCGCGGCTCGCAAAATACGCTTCATGCGCCGATCCCCAAAAATTCCCACGAAGCGCTGTTTGCGTTTGTCGTTCTTGAAGAACTCGCAACCCTGTTCAATGAGTAACTGCTTCTGTTCGGCACGACTGCGCTTGTACCGTAGCCTGCCGAATCGGCGATCCCGTGTGAGCAAGTGAACGTTTCGTGCATCGTAGACTTTGCCGTCTGGTCGTTTGAACTTTTCGGTTGGGCTGGTCGTCCCGCAATATAAGAAATTGCACGCCCTAAAGATTACTCCACGCTCGCCTGCTTCTGAGTCGGCATAGGCAATTACGAGAAAGTATCCCTTTTTCGTCATCTCGCGGCAGGCTGCACTGACCAAGAATGATCCGCTATGCGGATGCGCCCAATGAAGACAGCACCCTCTCGTGAGTGTCGTGACCTTATCCGCGTGCTCTGCTCCGCAAACCGACGATCTGACCTTCGTCCCCGCCGTGCTGCCAAAACAAACGACGCCAGCTAGGTACTCGCCAAAAAATAGTCCGAACGCAAATTCTGAACTGCCGAGGTTCGCCAACCACTCGAAGGCGATCACTAGATTGCGTGCTTCGGCAAGAGAAATTTCTCGCACAGTCGCGTTCTTGAAATCAGCGGCAAGAGCCATCTTTTCGGGTAGGAGCGGATCAGGTTGTTCTGCCATCCGCTCGCGGATTACGCGCTGAAACGCTTTTCCGTTTGCTGGGTAATCTTCAAAGTCCTTTGAGAGTTGCACTTCGAATTCCGCCGCGTGTTTCAGAGAATTCTTCAACGCCAAAATGAGCTTTTTCCTGATCGTCGGGTTCAGGCGACTGCGAAGCCCGACCACTGTTTCGAGCTTCTGCTGCCTGCACTGGGACTCAATGTCTCGTGTCAGTTCCGCCGCAACGACATTGACATCCGGCTCGGCGACAACCTCGGTTGGTGTTACGGTTTCTCTGATTGCACGCAGCAAACCAGCCGTTGTGAGTTCCCCATCATTTTCTTTTGCTCTCGCCACAGCCTCTTCAAATGTGGCGTCGTCAATCATCCTCGCCAGTCTTTGCCACTTGGAAGATTGGTCACGGGTGATACCGAGTTTCGGAAGTGTCGTTGGCGACGACAGTTTTGCAGGACGTCCGCGTTCCTTTGCCTGCCTCTCGCCACTGGTCTGCATATCGACCAGCAACTCGCCCGCTCGGCGCTCGGCGCGGATTCTAATCTCTGCCGCCTGATTTTGGAGTCCAAAGTCGCCAGCTTGCTTCGCATAGGCGAGCAAGGCGGTTGCCTTGTCGTGGATTCGCTTGACCTCATCTACCCGGTGAGCGGCTGCGAGGGCACGTCTGGCTGCGTCGTAGCGGATAAGCGCGGTCATATCCCTCTTGAGAGTGTGGAACGGACTGGGCCCACCCGCAAGTAGCTCTTTAGGAGCCTCTTAATCTGCGATAATTTCTTTCGAGATGTGCGGAAGGTATCGACTCTCGCGGCGGAAGCAGATCATCGCGGAACAATTTGAAACGCAGCCTTGGGACGAGGACTGGTCGCCTCGGTACAACATCGCGCCGACCCAGCCTGTCCCGGTGATCCGCCAGCATCCAAAGGAACCGATTCGCCAGCTTTCCTCGATGCAATGGGGACTAGTCCCAAGTTGGGCACGCGACGTCTCGATTGCGAGCAGCACGATCAACGCAAAGTCTGAGACAGCCGCAACGAAGCCTGCTTTCCGGGATGCGCTGAAATCCCGCAGGTGCCTCATTCCAGCCGATGGCTTTTACGAATGGAAACGCATGGGTAAAGGTAAACAGCCATACTGCTTCGAAGCGGACGAACGCGAGTTGTTCGCATTCGCGGGACTGTGGGATCGATGGAAAGATGCGACCGGGAATTGGATCAGGACTTGCTCGATTCTGACCACGACTCCAAACGCAGTTACTTCAACGATCCACGACCGCATGCCTGTGATTCTCCATCCTGACTGCTACGAACTGTGGCTCGATCCGGGCATGACCGACGTGCATGTCGTCTCGGAATTCCTGAAGCCATTCGATCCATCACTCATGCGATGCTTCCCGGTGAGCACTCGCGTCAATCGCGTCGAGAACGACGATGAGGAATGTTCGCGTGCGGTGGAGATCGTCCAGAATCAGAATCGGCTTTTCGTCTGAGGGGAGGATTGATGTCGTGGCTCAACGCAAAGAGACGGTAAAGGATGCGAAAATACGAAAGTCGGTGTCCGCAAAAAAGGCAGGCGTGGTGCTTCCTCCAACAACGGTAGGTGCATCAATGGATTGGAACCGACTATTGTCTACCACGCGAGTGAAGGGGCTTTTCGGACAAAGCTCGTCCGTACCAATTTCCGGGGATTTGCGAAGTGAGTTTGATCGCGACTACGGAAGAACCGTGTTCTCCACGCCTGTGCGTAGGCTCCAAGACAAAGCTCAAGTATTTCCACTTGAACGACACGATGCCGTTCGCACCCGACTGACGCACTCGATGGAGGTATCCAGCGTTGCCCGCAGCTTAGGGGATACCGCTGAACGCTTCTTGTTCAGTTATGGCGATCTGAAACTCGACAAACAGAGGGGAACTCTTGGAACGATAGCAGCAACATGCGGACTAATCCACGATCTTGGGAACCCTCCATTTGGACACTCTGGTGAGGCGTCAATACGAGAGTGGTTCAAAACTCAGCACGAGAAGGATGCTAAGTTCTTAGGCAGTTTTAAGCCGTTCACTGACGCTACACACCCGAACCCTGAGGACACTCAGTTTGCTCTCGATTTCTTGAAGTTTGAAGGCAACGCACAGACGCAGAGACTCCTTTCGCGCCTGCAAGTTCTCGCCGATGAATTTGGGCTAAATCTCACTTCCGGCACGCTGTCTGCGAGTTGCAAGTACGTTGCACAGTCTGACACGGTTGACAAGGCACAACAGGAGAAGAAAAAGCACGGGTTTTTCGCGTCAGAAAATGATCTCGTTTCGCGTATCAGAAAAGAAGTGGGCACCGGGGACTTTCGTAACCCGATTGCATTTCTCGTAGAAGCGAGCGACGACATTGTGTATTCGACGGTCGATCTCGAAGACGGAGTCAAGAAAGGGGTTATCACTTGGCAGTTCATTGAGGATGAGTTGATTCGGAGACTTGGAACGCACGACACCAGCATGAAAAGAGCTTTGGACAAGGCGCATGAAAAAATTGAACCTGCTGACTTGAAACCAAGGGCAAAAGAAGAAGCGATGGCGGTCGCTTTTCGAACGTTCGCTATCGCAGAGATGGTAGTGGAGACCTTGAAAGTGTTTGAAAAGCAGTATGGTGACATAATGTCCGGCAATTACCATCGCGAACTCCTCTACGATTCTGCGGCGGGAAATCTTGCATCGGCGTGCAAGCAACTCGGCAGTGAGTTCGTGTACGTGTCCGGCGAGACCCTGAAGCTCGAACTCATGGGCCGAAAAGTTATCTTCGACCTGCTAACCTGCTTTTGGGAAGCCGCTCACTCCTACACTCCGGGAAAGAAGCTGGAGGGGTTTCCGGCGAAGGCTTATGAACTGATCTCGACCAACTACCGCCAGATTTTCGAGAAGAACATCTTGAATGCAAAAAAGCTGTCTATGCCGGAAGACTACTTTCGAATGCAACTGATAACGGATCACGTCTCTGGAATGACCGACTCCTACGCATGTTTTCTTCATCGCGAACTGATGAACGCTTGAAATTGTGGATATAAAATATTGTTAAGGATGAAGATCATGGCTTCTCAGCCCGCGAGCCTGTACGGTTCCGAACAAAAACCGACTGATTTTGAATCGCAGAGTTCTTTCGACAAGCTGCTGCGCTCGCGACTTTCTCGCTTTCTCACAAACCCAGCGCCGTGGAAAGAAGACCTTCGTCTGATTGTGGAGGTATTCAGAGAAAGGAAATGGGACGCGGTCGTATTTGGCGGGGTTTTGAGAGACCTCGCGCTATACGGTCCTTCTGAACGCCCTCGTGACGTCGATATCGTAGCAAATTGTTCGTCTTCTGAACTGTCTACGTGGTTGTCCAGTTTCCCCGTCGAGCGAACCAGATTCGGTGGGTTCAGGGTTCGTATACACAAATGGAACTTCGACATCTGGACTCTGCATGAGACGTGGGCATTCACGACAGGTAGTATGAAGCCAACGTTTGAGAATTTGCCGAGGACGACGTTCTTCAACATCGAAGGAATCGCAGCACAGCTTAACGCGGCTCCGGGACATAAGCGTGCCTTGTACTCTTCCGGTTTTGCTGAAGCCATTTCATCGAAGATTCTCGACATCAACTTTGAACCCAATCCATTCCCTCAACTGTGCATCATTCGTGGTCTACTGACTGCGACTCGTCACGGTCTCCTGCTTTCGTCAAGACTCGCGCACTACATAGCTGTTCGTGCTAATCGTCGCGAGATCGCCGAAATCATGAACGTGCAGTTTCGGCACTATGGTGTGGTGAGATTACGAACCAAGGATGTCGAGCACTGGTTGGATCACATCGACCGGAGCTTGAGGAAGAATCCGGAGCAAGCAGTGAAGTTACCGAATGCAGAAGCACAACTAGTTCTGCCGCAGGTAGACCACTGGGATATTTCATAAAGGCTCGACGCTTTTCGGGGTTCGCGCTTGTGCAGGTCTAGCTCTCTCTCTCCCCCAGTTGAATGACTGGAGACTCACGGCGGCAACAGACGCCATGCCGCTGCCACAGTCGAAACCACGGGCTGTGCGCGAGCGCATCGTCGTGCCTTCGATTTGCAGCAGAGATGTCGCAAGAAACTCTTAGATTCCGACCCCACAGATTGGGAATGGGAAGTTCCACGGTGGGATAATACTCACCCAAATGGTTTCGGTGCCGCAAATCGGTACTCCAAACATCTTCCGGCGAATTCGCAGGGTGCAAACCGTCACAATCGCATGGATGAGTGTGGAGGCTCTGGTGTCGCTGTTTGCGGCATCGAGGGCACGGAGTCCGGCGCTGCTTGCCTTCGGTGGAGACAGCGCCATCGAACTTCTCTCAGCGGTGGTAGTGCTGTGGCGATTTCGTGTCAGTGATGCTCACGAGGACGCGGAGCGGCGTGCAGCCAGCATCGCGGGAGTGTTGCTGTTCGTGCTCGCCGGATGTGTCCTCGCCACTTCCGTGATGGCATTGCTCGGATACAGCGAACCCAAGCCCACACTTCTAGGGATAGCCATTTTGGTTGCAGCAGCCGTCGTCATGCCGTGGCTTGCGATGGAGAAGCGACGATTGTCAGGAGCTACAGGGAGTGGTGCGTTGAGGGCGGATGCCGCTCAGTCGGCACTGTGTGCTTATCTGTCGCTGATCGCCTTGTCGGGACTGGCGATCAACGCGATCTGGCACGTAAGGTGGGCCGACCCGGTTGCGGCTTTGGTGGTTCTGCCGCTTATCTTCTGGGAGGGTCGAGAAGCCATGCACGGCAAAGCCTGCGACTGTTGCTAGACTCTACTTCTGCCCGGTGTCTGAAACCTCTGTGGAGTCTCCCGTCTGGTGCTGATCAATCTGGAAGCGCAGTTCAACGCAGCGAGGAGACCGTTCGCATCGGCTGGCGTCATCGGTTCTTGTTCGGCATCGTCCTGCGGCTACACCCCGTCTTGATCCGTGCTTCCCGCGTCCTGCGGATTACCCATTTCCTCATTCCACGCTTATCTTCCTTTTTCGATGGCCCTCCGCAACCTCGCTGCGTCACTGTCTAGCCCTGCCTTTTGCAGCGCATAAACAGCGTCCCAGACAAGGCGTTCAAGTCGTTGAATCTCTGCTTCCCTCTGAGCGACTGCCGCGTCATGCCCAGCCCACTGTCGGAGTAACGCCCAAGATGCTCGGTAATCGTTCAGAAGTGGCACGATATAGTCCTCGCCCGGTCTAGCAGCCTGACGTGCCCATTCGCGCTCGGTAGTCTCAACTCCCACTAGAACCGTTGCAGGCTCCGAGGCGCAAAACTTGCGAGCAAGTTCGAGTGCATAATCGAACGGCAAATACAGTTTGCCGGAGCGACTCGTATACGCGAAAGGCGAGTTAGGCATGCCGGGCACTCCTGCTCTCTGCTTGACTCGCTCCAATGCTTCGGTTGTTCCCCAAAGGACGCCCCTGTCGAATTCGAGATCGTCGCCTACACTGTCGAAGACCTGATGAACGGCGTTGTCGAGTGGCGATTCGAACTCGTATCCGATCTCTCCGTTGTGCTGCCGAAGTCGCTTTGCCTCCGCTTCCTCTCGAAGAAAGGCTTTGTGATCCTTCCATCGGCACATCAGATGCCCCGATTCGACATAATCAACTAAACCCGGATTGGGATCGACCCACTCAGCCTTCCACTTGTTCCCCCGAATGTGCTCGATGATGCGTACCCGCTGAAGCGGAGCATCTGGCGCACTCTTCTCGCGTAATGCGTAGTCCGTTCGTGGATTGATCTCAGCTTTCAACATGACCGTCCATATTCTCCGTTTCCCGCAATCACAGCAGTCGAATGAGGTCATAATAGCTGGGCGACTCTCCGATTGCTGGAGGGCAAATTTCGAGTGCCTGAACTTAGTGAGATCGAAGGCATGCTGCGCGGCACGGGGGACTTGCGGCAGCGGATCGTGCGAAACCTTGGAAGCTCGACTGTTGCGCTGTTCGCCGTTTACGACTCCCATGGAACCGATCTCCTAAAATTGGCGGGAACGGGTACTTTGGGGACTGTTGACGGTCTCTATGGCATTGTGACCGCCGCCCATGTCTGGGAGGACGTACTTAAGTCTGCGGTGAAGCTGGGGATCACGCTGACCGACAACATAAACCACAAGTACCTGATGGATGTTTCCGCTATCCACCCGATAATCATTCGAGATAACGCTTCTGGTTGGAATGAGTGGGGTCCAGACCTCGCCTTCCTCCGCATCCCTCTTGAGTTCGTTGGAGGCATCAAAGCTTTTCAGGACTTTGAGGACTTGAAAAAGCCGCCAAAGCCGCTCGGCGTTGAGTCTTTGGAATGCTGGGTAGCAATGGGCACGCCGGAGGAGCTTGGCTCTTTCAGCCCGAACCACGCAAGTGTTCAAATCAGCGGAGATTTTGTCGATCCTCGAAGCCAGAGCCGTGGAGAACACGACTACTACGATTTCGAAGTGAATACCGAACGAGAAGGCATGCCTAAGAGTTTCGGAGGATTTAGTGGGGGCGGTTTGTGGAGGGTGCTTGTTTACCGCACTCCCCTCACGGACAAGATTGATTGGGCCCAACGCCTGAAGGGAGTCATTTTCTGGCAATCTCCTCTCGTTGAAGGAAAG
>Ga0326727_10028720_pt1 | contig 10086 bp, 11 predicted proteins | sample MB2enrmetagenome_FD_207643 | JGI IMG/M metagenome (GOLD analysis project Ga0326727, IMG submission 207643) | Lab enriched peat soil microbial communities from McLean, Ithaca, NY, United States - MB29MY | ecosystem: Environmental > Terrestrial > Soil > Wetlands > Peat | place: USA: New York...
CGAACCTCAAGGTCACGGCCAAGGTGTACAACCTTGACATGGCGGAGAAGTTCTCGCGCGAAGCCACGGTCGAGGTGGGCCCCGACAGCAGTACCCGCGTGTTCACCCTGCCGGAAACGGAGGGGCTAAGCTCAACGTATTTCTTAAACCTGACCCTGGAATCCTCCGGCAGTCTGGTCAGCAGAAACTTCTATTGGCTTTCGACCCAACCCGAGACTCTCGACTGGGGAAGATCGCGGGACGAACCCGATGACCCGCATCACTCGACCTGGACACCCACAAAATCGTTCGCCGACTACACGGCACTGAACACTTTGCCGCCAGTCGATCTGGAGGTTATGGCCCAGTCTCAGCGCGGGGAATCTCAAAGCTCTACTACGGTTGCCCTTCGCAACCCGAGCCGGACGCTCGCTTTCGGCGTCCGACTCAAGATCGAGAGGGCCTGGACCGGCTGCTGCGTTAACCGCCACGGTCCGACCGACGAAGGTGTGCTGCCCATCTTATGGCAGGACAACTATTTCTCGCTCCTCCCCGGCGAGAGTCGCCAAGTCACCGCAACCTACAACACGAAGGACCTGGGCCAGTCCGCCCCGGTCGTGGAAGTGGAGGGCTGGAACGTGAAGACGAAATCAGTCCAGCCTTGAGAGACTCTGGTGACGTCGGAACTCAATTGGACCTGTGATCGGCTTACCGAGAAATGGGTGCGGGCTTGCTTTCTGCGAATGACGAGTCGTGTGGTCTAGCCGCTTTCGCGGTGGCGTAATCTCAACAGCGGCGGACCCCTGCCGCTTGGCTGGATTCGCTGCGCCCCGCTGCTGGCGGGCCACTTGAGATCTTAGCTGGAGATTCGGCCTGGATAAGTCGGCTTCCTGTCCCGAACGCCGTTTGGGGGACCGCGCGGCATCCTTGTCACAGGTTCGGTCATTGCAGATGGCTCGTTCTCCTGCAGTCGAGCCATGCCGTGTTTTGTCCGCGAAAAGTCAAGAGCCTACAATTATAAGCTTACATTGCCGCAGAACGCCGCACGCGAAAGACGCAGGCGGTTGGCACCAGGCGAAAACTCACAGCGCGGCAGGTCCGAAATCCAACCATGCGGATTCCAGATTCAGGAGGAGGCGCAGTAGAAGACACGTCAGGATGAGAATAGTCGTTGAGCAGCAGGATGCGCATCAGACTAAAAGTACTTTAGGGCCAGTATATGCAGATTTCCGCATATATGTGTCAAAGAGGGGCAGAGGAAGGGCCTTTTTTCACATTGTGAAAGTCTTGCAAAACTTTATTGCCTTTAGATACAAGCAGATATGAAAAATCTTATCATTTTTTGCACCGTTTCCCATCTTCTCATTTCCACGTGGTAGGCTACTATCATGGAGCACGAGATGCTTGCTGCGAGGGTACGGGCTGCGAACACAGGGGAAGGAGGGTAAGACATGGTCAGAGGAGAAGCGATCGATTTTGGTGCTGGCGTATGGCGATCGGCCGTCCGATGGCTTGCTTGGGCCACAGGGGGGACGGCCTCGGCCCGCAGGCAAATGCTGCGTGCCAGATTATTCCTAACCGGGCTGGCGCTCATTGTGGCCGCTGGTAGCTGGCGTCCGGCGCCCACTCTTGCCCAGCTCCCCGCGGGGGAAGAAACTGAGGCCGGGGGCCGCCCACTCCTCGGTCGCGGCTGGGGAGTTGGTTCGGGCGTTCCCGGAGCATTGCCTGCCGCCGGAACTGCAACACTGGGATATCCCGACCCTGCGCCGCGAGTTTTGGTGGCTGCCCCTGGAGTGGGTTGGGCGACTCCATCACCGGGTCCGGACCCCGCCGCCGCAGCATCCTCGGCAGGACCTTTTTGGCAAGAAACGGCGGGCCACGGCATGGCCGCCGATGTCCGTGAGTTTCCAGCAGCTTTAGCCTTCGATCCACGGGAAACGCCGGCGGTGTGGCATTTCTTGGCCAAAGTGAGTCGTCGGTAGTGGGCCAGTTTGAATTTTTCCAAATAAACTTTGGAACCTCAATTGCGCGTAAAGAGTTTGTAGATTTATCTTGACTTTTGGTATTTGGAGTTTCTTAATGACATTCGATTCAAAAGGCGCTAAAGTTAATCTCATAGCTGCCGATCACGAGGGCGAAAAGGAGATTGATATGGGCAAGATGATTATTGGACCAGACCAACCTCCAGTGGGATATTTCGTCGCAGGAGCTTTTTCTGCTCCGATGGCGTCAGTTGAGATTCACGGTGATAAGTGGTGCGTCCTTGGGAATAACGGGTTCCCTGATCTCATGAATGATTCCCTTGTCTATAACAAATTGCAAGTCTTTGGATTCTCCCTGGAGAAATAGCTCTCTAATCTCAGCTTCTGTTAAGTTAGAACGCTCGGCTATTATTCCAGAGATTTTAGCTTCCTCTCTCTTGAACGCACTCACCGATTCTTGAAGCTGGGAAAAGGTTAAAGCCGCTCCCTGTGCGAAGTTCCAGATAATTCCATGGAATAGAAATGAAGAGTGCTTCGCCGCGTATCTCTTGCTGGCCGCTAAGAACACCACATTCGCTATTGAATCTATTGATCCCGTGTTGTGCATCACAATTTCGGCAGGAAGGGACCTTAAGAAATTGTAGAGCGTAATGCCTGCGTTGACCTGCCCTCCAACCGACGACAAAAGAAAATATATTGTACGCGGTTTCTGTTTCGCCACTATATCCGAGCATATCGCCATAAGAGCTTTGGTTTTGGAATCATTGATTGAGTCAAAATAGTTCACATAAATCGTTTCACTAGGATTTTGCGGGACCCCATTTGACATCTTCTCCACTCCTCCATTAGAGAGTTAATCCGAGCCTAAAGACTGTGGGTCAATTTACGCCTAATTATTTTAATAGGCAAGTGAAGATTTCTCTTGACAATGCTAAAGCGCATTGGCAGAATATAAGCATGAACAAACTAAATCGCACCAAGCAAGTTCAAGTGATTTCGGCCCTTAATGAAGGGAATTCGATTCGCGCAACTGTACGAATGACTGGCGTCGCCAAAGACACGGTGACAAAGCTCCTCGTGGCGATGGGTGATGCCTGTACTCGTTATCATAATGCGCATGTCCGAAATCTCAAAGTACATCGAGTTCAGTGCGATGAAATCTGGCAATTTTGTTACGCCAAAGAGAAAAACGTGCCTGCCGAAAAGAAAGGCCAATTCGGATATGGTGACGTGTGGACGTGGGTGGGAATGGATGCGGAGACTAAATTAGCCATATCGTATTTGATCGGCACGCGGGATTCAGGATGCGCGACTGAGTTCATTTCAGATTTGAAAGACCGGCTTGCAAATCGGGTTCAACTTACTACTGATGGCTACAGGGTCTATTTGAATGCAGTTTAGGAGGCTTTTGGGGCCGATATTGATTACGCGATGTTGGTCAAGATTTATGGAAAATCTAGCAACGAGGAAACTCGTTACAGTCCCGCGGAGTGCATTGGCTGCCAACAACAGATCATCAGCTTGAGTCCTGAACGGAAACATATACCGACCAGCTACGTTGAACGCCAGAACCTCACAATGCGGATGAGTATGCGAAGGTTCACCCGCCTTACAAATGCTTTCTCAAAGAAAATAGAGAACTTAATGGCAGCCGTAGCCCTTCATTATATGCAATACAACTTCTGCCGTATTCACTCTACCTTGCGCGTAACACCAGCAATGGAAGCGGGTATTACAGATCACGTCTGGTCGTTAGAAGAACTCGTAGGTCTTCTGGGCGCAGGTATTGCAAAGAACAGTGCTGCGTGAGATTTTTCTTGCTATTCTGAAATTGCACGTGTATGCTGATGGTGTTCGCGAAGTTCGGGAGAGATTCGGTCAAGGTTTCGCGGCCAAAGGTCGAATCTCTCCCGACAGAAGGAGGGAACGGTATGGTCAGAAGACCTGGGACGGCTTGACCGTCCCATCCCTACCTCTTTCTGTTTTATATCATAGTTGTACTACCTAAGGAAAGGAGAAAATGGCGTGGCACAAAAAGAGTTTGATTTCAATGAGTTTATCTCATATCTAGAGGCCAAAAAGAAGGCTCTCGAAGCGCTAATTACCTCTGCCAAAGCTGCGCACGAACTCGGCGCCCTTGGTCCACAGCGCTTCCCTCGACTCTCGGGCGAAACAGTGCCTGTTGGAGAGCCTGTGCCTGTTGCAGATCCCATAGAACTTCCCCGCGGGGCGCTTCTTGGCCGCTCGCTTCCAGATGCCATCCGATTATACCTTTCTGCGGTCAAGAAGAAGCAAAACAACAAGGAGATCGTAACTGCCCTAAAAGATGCCGGAGTTGAGTCCACTTCTGCAAATTTTGAAGGAGTTGTTGCTGGAGCACTGAAACGGCTTAAAGATTCTGGTGTGCTCCTCCGCTTTGAAGATGGATGGGGATTGGCAGAACTCTATCCAGAAAGCCTGCGTGCTCGACTTTCTCAAAATGGTAAGCCTGCCAGCAAGAAGAAAGCCGCTAAGCGCACAAAGGCCAAGAAATCTTTGAACATTGAGCGGATCTTCTCTGAACCTAGCGTTCCTCAACAGGGCATCGAGCACCGAATTAAAGCCGTTTTAGAGGCAGACCGATCCAGGTTATACCTACCAACCGAAATGGCTGAAAAACTTGGCATCGAGCGCCCTGGGATTGTGGCTACAACACTCGGAAGGATGGCCTATAAGCATACGGCAGAAAAAATTGAGGGTGGTAAATATCGCGCATACACTGGCGGGAAGGCTCATGAGATGCCAAAGGCCGTGTAAGGCAAGGGCAAGTATATGGGAGAAGACCTGAAGGCGCAGCTAGAGAAACTTTATCCAATGCTCGTTGGAGGCGCTAAGCACCCTCCCTATTGCGATCTCTGCGTTACGGAATGCTATGCTCGATTTTGCAATGATCTGGCTAATCGAAGATTCTGTGATCCACGCGGGACGGTTGTGCCCATCTATTTGGAGAATTTTCCTAAGCTACTCGGCATGAAGATAGCTGATCCCAAGAGTGGTAAGCTAAGGAAGGCGAAAGCCTCCCGAGTTCTGGAAAAGCTCAGGGAAGGTACTTTCCGAGATGATGAGTATGTCATCGAAAAAGGTAGAATCCGCACACTTTTCTGGATTCCAGATGTAATCGTTAATCCCGACGCAATTCACCCGAACTCGCATCCAATTGTTGACGGGGATGAGGTTTATGTGAAAAGGTACGCAAAAGATGGTTCAGAAGTGAAGCTCGTAGTATTGGGACCGTCAAAATATGGCAGTCGCATAATAATCACTTCATTCCTTACTGAAGCGAGAGATTTGGAACATTATATTGGGATGCCTGCAATCTGGGAAAAATAAAAGGGCCACCTCGCGGTGGCCCCCTCATGCCCTTTTCCCTGGGTCCAGGGTGAAGCCCGGAATTTCACCGGGCAGTGAATCCTACACGGACTATACAACATACTAGTACGTTTGTCAAGTAAGTTTTTCCTAAATTTTTCCTAATAAAACGCCGATTTAATGCTTGCCATTATTGGCCCATCTTGCCCTGGCCGCATTAAGCGCTATCTCCTGACGGCGCTCTTGGGAAAGGGTTTCAAGCCTACGCTTGCCACCAATCTTTCCTCCCTTTCTTCCCATTTCGGACATAACGCGGGATATCTCGAACTTGGTGAGATTCTCTGGCGTGGGGTTTGGTGGCCCCTCAAGGGCCTGCGCCGACATCTCGACAGTTAGCTTAGCCATTTGGTTTACGTCTCTAGGCATCCTATTGCGCTTTTGCATGTTTCGAGTATGCGCGGAATCTGCCTACGTCGTCAAGCTCAAAATAATTCAAACTGGCCCACTACCGAGTCGTCTTTGAGCATTGACGCGTTCCCGCGAGGTTGTTAAGATGGGTTGATTTCGCGGTATTGAGGAGAGTCTCTTATGGACCGTTTGACGCGCCACGAATTGAAGCAGGACGAATTCAAGGCATCGCTGGACCAGCTCGAGCAGTATATGACGGCGCATCTGAAGGAAATCGTGACGGTGGCGATTCTGGCGATTGTGGTGGTGGGCTCGGCGGTGGGCATGAAGTACTACCTCAGCGAGCAGGAAGCCAATGCGAATCTCGATCTTGCCACCGCCCTGAGGACTTTCCAGGCCTATGTGGGGACCATCGCGCCGGGAAGCATGGCCCCCGGTACGGAAAGCTATCCGACCGCCGCCGACAGGTACAAGGCAGCACTCTTGAAATTCAACGCCATTGGAGCCAAATACCGCCTGTTCCCCCGGCCGAAAGCCGTGGGTATTGCGCTTTATCACGCGGGACTCTGCGAATCCCTCCTTGGAAACACCACCGTGGCCATTAATACCCTGCAAGAGGCCAGCCGGGATGGAGACCGCGACATCGCCTCATTGGCGCAGTTGGCTCTGGCCGACGAGTTTCTCAAGACCGGCAAGACGCAAGAAGCAGACAGAATCTTTCAGAACCTTGCCGACCATCCCACTTTGACGGTGTCCAGGGCGATAGCGCTGATGGCGTTGGCGGATTCCATGAAGAGTTCCCAGCCGGCGCGGGCGCGGCAGCTTTACGATCAAATCCGGAAGGAATTCGGCTCGGAACCCGCCGTGGCGCAAATCCTGAGGGAAGAGATGGCGGACCTGCCGCAGGGCGGCGGCGGGCAATAGCCGCGGGCAGACGCCGTTCCGCCGAACGGCCGCAGCACCCGTCCTCAAAGAGACCTCGGAGTGACCATTCCAATCCAGCTAGAACGGCCACATCGCCGCTATGTCCGATCCAATGATCAAAACCCCTGCCGCCGGCGCCAAGAGCGAGACCGATCCCTCGGTGCGGCGTGAAGTTCGCCTGCGCAAGAACCAGGAATCCTTTGGTTTCTGGCAGCGTGTTCAGATTCTCCTGGCCAGTTGGGCAGGTTATCTTGCCGTACTGCTCGTCGGGCGCAGCCTGCGCTGGGAAGTTCACGGTTGGGAAAACTGGGAAGCCGCCACGGAGCTGGGCAGAGGACTTATTTACACCTTCTGGCATCGCGAAATTTTTTCCGCTTGCTGGTTCTGGAGAAAACGCGGAATTGTGGTGATGACGAGCCGGAATTTTGACGGTGAGTACATCGCCAGGATTATCCAGAAGCACGGCTACGGAGCGGCGCGCGGCTCCAGCACTCGGGGAGCGTCGCAGGCCCTGACGGAAATGATCGAGTGCTTACAGAAGGGACGAGATGCGGCTTTCACCATCGACGGACCACGCGGGCCGCGATGGGTTGCCAAACGCGGCTCGGTGATGCTTTCCAAGGCGAGCGGCGCCGCCATTCTCTGTTTTCATGTCGCCCTGCGTCGAGCCTATGTCTTCCGCCGCACCTGGGACTTGACGCAGTTCCCTTATCCCTTTTCGCAAGCGGCGGTATTTATCGCGCCGCCCATCGTGGTTGCGCCGCAGGCCGGCGAGGAGGACCAGGCCTCCAAGCTTCAGCAAGTGCAGACTGCTCTCGATGAACTGCGGCGGCAAGGGGAAGCGTGGGGATCGGAAACGGAAACTGGAAAATAGAAAATGGAAACTGGAAAATGGAACGCGGAACTCGGACTTCATTCTCCAATTTTCAGTTTCTAATTTCCAGCTTCTGCTTCGTGCCCTTTCGGCAATTAACCGGCCAATCCATTGAATCTCACCTTTTAGGCGCTGCGGCCGAGAAGCGTTATTCTCTTCCAGTTGAAGTTTTCTCTTCAGGAGGAGGGGCTCCGCTTCCGGATTCCTTGTGGGCGGCGGCAGGAGAACTCGCTCGGCACGAGACTGAAGGTAGACTTTTGCAACGTCGAGCAGCCTTGCCCGCGAGGACGCCATGTTCCCAACGGACCTTAAATCCTGCTGTTCCTACTCTAGACCTAATAGCGGGACGAGCCCGATGCCTCCAACCGCAGGACCCAGTCGTCGGCTCCCTCGTGATTCTTGCCGGGAGGCGTGAATTGCCGAGTCCCAGCGCTCGAAATCGGCCCTCCGTGAATCTTTGTATACGCCCCATTCGTAGGGTCGAACCACGCACCCTGGGCAGCCGCCTTCAATCTTGCCATATTCACCGTGATGGTTCGCGCCGTGGGCATGTAGACGATTACGAAGGAGCCGCCGGGAGTCTTGGCGGCCGTGCAATAATCGCTCTGGCTGACCCGCGTGTCGAGAGTGCCGTACGTTCCCAGACCGCTGGTCACCACCGTGTGGTCCTGGTCCGGGACCAGGTCCTGCCAGGGCAGCGAAGAGAAGAACTTCTTCCAGATCGTAAGCTGGGTCACCCCCACCGTATCGATATGGGACTCCCAACCGGGAGGGAAGCTCCAGGTGTACCTGTTGCCGTAGAATTGCCCTGTTCCGCCGGTGAGCATGGTCCAATACTCTTCGCGCCTGAGTACCGAGGGCGTCCCAAAATCCGGCGGCTTGCCCACGTCCTCCCAGTCGTAGTGCGCCTCAACCAGGAAGGTCGGCACGACCGGCGATTGGTTGTAGCTGTGGAGCATTTGCATATAAGTGGGCGAGTAGGTGTACGTCGCGTTCAGGGAAATAATCGGCGCCCAGGCAGGGTCGTCCAAGGTAGAGCTTGTGCACACGTTCAGCTCGGCGGTTTGAAGGTGTGCCGGGTCTTCGGATTTGATTCCTTTGGCGACGGCCTGAACCAAAGCGTCATCCTTGGGATCCTTCCAGCTATTGAAGTCATTGCCGTTCAACCAGGCGACGTTCGTAAAACGCTTGTAGCGCCGGCCGAGATACCGTCCATAGGAGTGGGCGGAGGCAAGCCCGTTGTTGCGCAGCGTGGGAAGCCACCCGATCGTCTCGATGGGATCGATGAAGACCAGCAGGCCGTGCTTCGCCGCAAGCGTGACCACGCGGTCGAGCCGGGCGAAGTAGGCCTCGTTGGGCTTGGTCAAATCGTAATGCGTGAAATCGGTTCCGCCGGCAACAAACCCGGTGTAAGGACGAATGCCATCAGGCGTGCTTCCTTCTTTGTTGTCGCGATAGTCCGGGCCGGCGCAGGCCACGTCGATCCACCCCATCGTATTAAATCCATGCGCCTGCCGGTCGGCAAAGTAGAATTCGGCCTGGGCTTCGGTTAAGCGTCCCAACAATCCTTGCGGCGTATCACCAACGATCAGGAAGGGAACATTTTTCTGGTCGACCAGATAGCGGCCGTTCGAGCTGACCTTCACTGGGTAAACCGCCGCGCTGCCGCCGGCAGCCTGCGGAGGCGCCGCCAGCAGTTGAGAACTCGCAACGAGCGTTGCGAACAATCCGAAGACGGCGGCTGGTATTCTCGCCGTGGGGCAATTCGTGAGAGTAGCTTGCATGTGTGGCCTCGGTCTCGACTAATTTGGGAATTCGTTCAATTCGGACTCGCAAATCGCCGCGTCCCGGCGGCTAATGCATTGCACTTCCTAGCATTGGGGGCGGCGGTCCATAATATCAGACGGATGCTTCCCCAAGATATTCAAATGCCTATTCAGACCATCCGTGGTTCGAGTGTTTCCTAAACCGTGGGTCGGGGGTTCGAATCCCTCCAGGCCTACCAGCTTTCGCTCAGGGAAGTCTCAGGACGATCCTTTTTAACATGGAATGGGAGTTTTTCGAGGAACGGCCGAGCCATCGGCCGCGGCGGAATGTGTTCAAGGCCCGGCGTGGGTGGGGCATGGAAGGGCCATTGCACTTCACTTCGTGACAGAAGGCCCCCATCTCCGGTATTATGAGAGAAAGAGGAGCCGCAGCGGTGACCGTGACCTTCAACCTGAAAACGATACAAATGCTCGGGCCTTGATTCCATAAGAGTGACGATAGGCGTAAACAAGGGGGGCCAAATGAGAGTCGCTGTGCTGGGGGGAGACGGCTACTGTGGGTGGGCTACTGCTCTTTACCTATCGAAGCAGGGGCACTCGGTGGCGATCGTCGACAATTTCATCCGGCGCCAATGGGACCACGAACTCGGGGTGCAAACTCTGACGCCGATTCGCACTCTGGCGGAGCGCCTGAGGGTTTGGCAGGAGCTGACGGGGAAGGCGCTGGAGCTTTTCGTCGGGGACGTGACCGACTACGACTTTCTCTCTTCCTGCATTGAAAGTTACGGGCCCGATGCGGTGGTGC
>Ga0326727_10028721_pt1 | contig 10086 bp, 10 predicted proteins | sample MB2enrmetagenome_FD_207643 | JGI IMG/M metagenome (GOLD analysis project Ga0326727, IMG submission 207643) | Lab enriched peat soil microbial communities from McLean, Ithaca, NY, United States - MB29MY | ecosystem: Environmental > Terrestrial > Soil > Wetlands > Peat | place: USA: New York...
GAGGCAATTCAGAATGAAAAGAGTGATGCGCTTGATATGGTTTCCCTTCATAGAATATCTGAAGACCATACTAAATCAGTCTATTATTCTGGTGAAGAAATTATATTTTCCACCAATAACAACATTGAGGTTAGATAACAATGCCGGGATCATCAAGGCCAACAAACAAACTTTTTGTAGAAGGCAATAATGATCTGCATACAGTTCTTCATGTTGTAATGAAGCTACGACCGGACTTCAATCATGATCCGGAGTCATGGTTTAATGGTTTCAAGATCGACGATTGTAAGAACGATCAAGGCGCGTTAAAGGCCTTCTGTCTTGCCGCGAGAAGTTCCGTAGGGCATTATGGATTAGTAATTGATGCAGATAGTGTACCGCATAAAGGTTTACAAGACAGATGGGATAGTATTGTGGAGGGTGTCCATTCTTATCCTGAACTTGCTGATGTTTTATTCCCGGCAGTGCCTCCTAATGAAGGATGGATTTCAGTGATACCCGGAGGTCCGACGGTTGGTGCCTGGATAATGCCAGACAATCAACACACTGGAGCGATAGAAGCTTTTTTAACTCCTCTTGTTCCTTCTGGCGACCAACTATGGACATACGCCGATACTGTTATTTCTACAGTTCAAACCCCGCCTTATAATGCTTCCTTCAAAGCCAAGGACGCAACAAAAGCTAAATTGCATTCTTGGTTGGCATGGAGAGAAGAGCCAGGGCGTCCCTATGGTCGCGCTATTGATTGCGACGATTTGCATGTTTCTGATGACGTGACGGCCTCAACCTTTGTTGATTGGTTTGAACGTTTATTTACTACATAAATGAACTACCATGATGACAACTCGAAGTCTTTCCCCCGCGGACATGCAGTTACCCTCTTATTTCAAGTAGAACCAAGGCCGACGCTTTCTGTCCCGCGCGAAAAAACACAGGATTTCGTCCTCTTTCGAATCATAAAGAGACCGTGATTGTTCTCCCGTACTGCCCCGTTCGGATATCTTTTCCGCTGGGGCGGGTCCTGACCTCGAGCCTGTACTCGCCTGATTCGAGATCGGGTATCTTGCCGTCCACCATATTGCTCCCGATATGGCTGTACACGGCCATCCTCGCCACAGGGGAAGATGCCGAAGCGGAGATGAAGAATACGCCCTGGTCCGCGTCGTCCCAAGCGAAACGAAGCCGGCTTCCGGTGACGTGAAGGATATGGCCCGCCGCTCCTGAGTCTACCGAACCGTGGATGTCCGCGTTTTCGACAAGGCGGATCATCGGGACTAAGGGAGCCGGCGCATCGATGACCTCGATCGCGGATCCGAGCCGGAGCCGAGCCAAGAACGAGCGATCCCCACGGATCTGGAGCCGCATCGCGTCCTCGCCGCCGTGGTAATGGACGTTCAATTTTATCGCGCCTATGGGAGTCTGAACTTCGCTACCGTCCGTCAGGAAGAAGGCCAGGGCTTCGGCGAACTGAAGGAAGGCTGATCGCAGGTCGCTCTCCGAAAGACCGGTGGTCGTATCCATGTATCTGAGCAGCTTATCGAACCCGACTTTGTTTCTTTGTACGACGCGCGGCACCAAGGTCCCATCTTTGCGAATATTGTCTTTGACCAGTGCGACTTTGATAGCCATGCTTGCCCTCCTAATCTTTACTACGCCGACGAAAGAGCCAAGCGATTGAGGTTCAGAAAAAAATGTTTTGAGACTGAAAATGAAAATATTTAAGCTGAAAACAAAAAAACCTGAATTGAATACGAATTGTTTTCGGCCATGCAACCGACCCAAAGTCGATTAGTTTCAGAAGGGCATGCGGCCTAACGTCGGACGTGCATGGATGCCGGTTTTTAAGGACTAACGAACGAATCATAAGACTAGGAATTGTGTAGCCAGCCGATCGGCTGGCTAAGGAAGAATATTAAGCCATCCGACCTTGGCGACATCCGACAAATGCCACAGTAAAAGCTATTGTTGTATAGAATTATAGTTAAAGATTCTTCTTTCTCAACTTGGTCATAGCGATTGCCCAACTTGGCCGTGACAACTGTCCAACTTGGTCACGGCGATCGCCCAACTTGGTCACGCCGGTTGTCTAAGTTGGGCAGCTGCGGAAGCAATGCCAAATACGCCGCGTTCGCTTGCCTTTCGAGCTTTTCCTGCCTACCATTTACCTAAAGAAGTGTAATGAGCGTCACCTATTCAGACTAAGGAGAGGACATATGTCGAGCGAGATCAGAGCCTACCTCGGCAGCGATGCCGATTCACTATTAACGCATGTCTGCACGGGAATCCCAAAGGAAAGCCTGAATCTTCCCGGTCCCGATTTCGTCGACCGCGTGTGGGCCCAGTCGGACCGCAACCCGCAGGTGCTACGCAGCCTCCAGGAGCTCTTCGGTCATGGGCGTCTCGCCGGAACGGGGTACCTCTCTATCCTTCCAGTGGACCAAGGGATCGAACATTCGGCGGGGGCATCCTTCGCGCCGAATCCGGCGTACTTCGACCCGCAGAACATCGTGAAGCTCGCCATCGAAGGGGGCTGCAATGCCGTAGCGTCCACCCTCGGCGTCCTGGGCTCCGTCTCGCGGAGATACGCCCACCGCATCCCCTTCATCCTGAAACTCAACCACAATGAATTCCTCACCTACCCCAATAAATTCGATCAGATCCCGTTCGCTGACGTGAAACAGGCATGGGACATGGGCTGCATCGCAGTCGGGGCCACGATCTACTTCGGCTCGCCCGAGTCATCGAGACAGATACGCGAGGTCAGCGAGGCTTTCAAGGCGGCCCACGAGCTCGGCATGGCGACCATTCTCTGGTGCTACCTCCGGAACCCTGCCTTCAAGACGGCCGGGAAGGATTTCCACGTCTCGGCCGATCTCACCGGCCAGGCGAACCACCTCGGCGTGACCATCGAGGCCGATATCATCAAACAGAAGCTGCCCGAGAACAACGGGGGCTTCCTAGCCCTCTCGGGCGCGGACAATCCCTACGGCAAAACCGACGCGAGGGTATACTCGACCCTCGCCCAGGACAACCCGATAGACCTGACGAGATACCAGGTCGCCAACTGCTACATGGGGCGCTGCGGCCTCATCAATTCGGGGGGAGCCTCCGGCGCGAACGACCTCGCCGAAGCCGTCAGGACCGCAGTCATCAACAAGAGGGCGGGCGGAACGGGGCTCATCTCCGGAAGGAAGGCTTTCCAGAAACCGATGGCCGAGGGCGCCAAGCTTCTCAACGCGATACAGGACGTCTACCTGAGCCCCGAGGTGACGATAGCCTAATTCCCCTGTTGGAGTGAAATGAACTTGACGTCGACGCGGCGATTCTTGGCCTGATCGTTTGGATCGAGCGGGTTGTCCCAGCCGACGCCTGTGGCCAGGACGCGGTTGGCCGGAAGACCGTAGTGGTCGATCAAGAGCGACCTGATGAACTCGGCCCGGTGCTTCGACAGGATCGTCACCTGGGCGGCGCCATCCGCATAGCCTTGAGGCCCTTTGGCCTTGAAGGCGGCTTGCATCGAAGTATCGGAGTTTCCGACGAGCTCGATGGCGGTAGTCGACAGGAACTTGGTTTGCTCGGCCACCTTGTCCAGGAGAGTCATGTCTTGCTTGAACTCCGCGCGATCCGAGTTGATGTCGAATGTGCTCTGGTTGGGATCGAAATACATCTCGACATTGTCGGTTAAGACCACCTTCGAAGATTCGAGGTCAGAAAGATCCAGGCTGGACTTGGTGTTGAAGGAGTTGAGCATCGTGTTCTTCTGGTCCTTGAACAAGCCTTCTTTGTCGATGGCCGCGAGGAACTGCGGGGCCAGGACCTGATCGGCTTCGTAGGTGCTCCCCTGAGGAATGACGCCCAGCTGCTTATAGTATTCCTGAGCCAGGATGAATATTTTATACGTTCCGATGGTGTTGGCTTCGTCGAAGAACATCTTGTTTTCGGGAAAATTCGCCACGTGGACATCGTCGAGCATGCTCTTGGCGTCCCCCGCGCTCGCCAGTTTGTAGAAGCCGGCCATGTCGCTGTAGGTCTTGGCCGATATTTCCTGGGAAGCCTCCATCATGGCCTCGACAAAGGCCTGGGCCATCTTGGGCTTCTCCTGCAAGAAATCGGCCCGGACGATGTAGCAATCGGCGATCAGCTGGTTGGCGTCCTTAGAGGAAATCATTAGCCTGGTGTCGGGGACATAGCTGGGCGATTTCGGGTCGAGGCAGTCGTTGATGTAGGGAGTCCAGGAGACCCAGGCGGCGATCCGCTTGTCCTGCTTGAAGAGCTTTAACGCTTTTGCCCCGTCGTCGTCCCAGACCACCTTCACGTCGTTGCCGGTCAGACCATTTTGGGCCAGATACCATAGCAGAAAGAAGGCATAGGGGGTGTTGCTGCTGGTTAAAATGATTTTACCTTTGAGGTCCGCGGGAGTCTTGACCCAAGACTTCGCCAATATCCCGTCGCCCCCGGCCGACCAGTCAAACAGGCCCAGCACTTTCGGGGCCACCCGCTTGTCGGCTTTCAGGGCGTCGTACAGAAGGGGAAGGGAGTCCATGGAAGCCCAGATGAGGGGATACTGACCGGCGGAATATCCGGCCAGCTGGTCGGTGGAGCTCTCGACGTGAACTAGTTGAACGGCGAAATGGCCCTTCTTGTAGAACAGCGAGTCCTTCGAGGGGGACAATCCCCTATTGGCCGCGAAAAGGGCCGCATAGCCGCCCCACGTATCCAGGGGAACAGTGAGCAGAGGCACAGGACCGTCGCCCAGGTCCACGGTGGGGAGCTGGAAACCACCCACGGGAGGAGCCGTCAAGGGAGTGGCCTTGGCATAGGTCAACCCTCCCGAAGACTCGGTTATACCGGCAAGAGGACCGCCGCCACCGGAAGTCCGGGGAATGAGCATCTTGTAAGCCACGGCCCCGCCGATGACCACGGCGAGGATCGCAACGCCGATGATAAATCTTTTCATGTGCGCTTTTTTCTCCTTAATTTTGCCGGATCTCGGTCAGCTTGCTTCGGAGTTCGGATTCGATCTGCGTCAGCTGGGCTTCCGCAGCCGCCCGCTTGGCCTTGCCTTCTTCGTGGATCTTGATGGTGGACTCCAGGGTCTCGATCAGGTTGGCATTGGTTGCCTTCAGTGTCTCGATCTCGATGATTCCCCGTTCGTTAGCCTGAGCGACCTCGATGCTCCCCTGCTTCAACATTTCCGAGTTCTTGAGAAGCAGATCGTTGGTCGCATCGTCCACCGCAGTCTGTACCTTGACGGCGTTCTTCTGCCGGAACAGGGCGATGGCGATTACGATCTGGCTCTTCCAGAGCGGGATGGTAGTCATGATCGAGGACTGGATTTTCTCGACCAAGGCCTGGTCATTGTTCTGGATAAGCCGGACTTGGGGCGCGGTCTGAATTGCGACGATCCGCGAGAGCTTGAGATCGTAAAGCTTCTTTTCGAAGCGGTGGATGAAGGAATTGAAGTCGTTGAGCTTTTGGGCGTCCAGCGGGTCCGAGGAAGCCTTGGCCTTGGCTTCGAGGGCTGGAAGGTCGTTGGTCTTCAAGTCGTCGAGCTTCATCTGCCCTGCGGCCAGGAAAATGTCGAGGTCGCCCAAGTATTCGTTGTTCTTGGCGAAGAGCTGGTCGAGCATGGTTACGTCCCGCAGGAGGTTCATCCTGGAGGAGTTCAATTGGTCGACGATCTTGTCAATCTGGGTTTCCAGTTTCTCGTATTTTGATATGAACCTCTGGATGCCTCCGAAGAGGTTGCTGAAAAAGCCCTTCCTCTCCGCCGTCAGATCGCCGACTCCGGCATCCTTGATCTTGAACATGAGGTCGGTCAGCGATTGGCCGACCTCCCCGGCATCCTTGACGCGAATGGCTTGGAGCATAGAATCCGCGAAGCCGGCGATGTCCTTCTGGGCTCCGACACCGTACTGAATGATGGCGTTGGAGTCTTCGATCTTGATGCTCTTGGCGAGGTCTTTGGCTTTGGTCAGCACTTCCGGGGGCAGAGCTGCCAAGTCGATCGGAACCGTCAGGTCAGTGGAGGTCGCGGTGGCCGGTGTGTCGCTCATGTGTTCTCCTTTTTCATTCGCATTAGGGAGTCTTCCCCAATCCTTCCATATTAATGGTTTGCTGAAGCAGGCTCAGCTCGGCGTCGAGGTCCATGACCTCCCCGGACAGAAGCTTGGCCAGCTGCTTCTCGAAGGCATCCCTGATGGTGCCTAGCATGGCCTCGACCTTGGACAGCGCCGCTTGAATCTCGGCGTCGTGGACATTCTTGGATGCCAGCTCCGCGTACATAGTCATGATCTTGACCGTGGAATCCAGATAGTAGCTCAAGAATTGCTTGGCAGGTTTGAGTTTCTTGGGGTCTTCCGCGATAGTGCTCAGGATCTTTTCGATGATGGCGCAAACCTCGGCCAGACTCTTGGCCATCTCCGGCTTTTGGATGTTTCTGCCCAGGGTCCGGATGTGCTCGAGCTTCTGGTGACCTTCGGCCAGGGAATCCTTGACTTCGGCCTCTGCGGCCGCGACTTCGGGTTTTTGGGCCGGTAAAAGGAACCACCCCGCGCCGAAGCCCACGGCAGCCAGGATCAGCGAAACAGGAAGGCCGAGGTCCAGGAACAGGAAGGTGATCAGGAAAACGACGGCGGCGATGATCCCGGACCACAGTCCGTTGTTGGTTTTCTCCATGGCGATTTCCTTTTCCATACGGGCGAATGAGCACACACTGTCTGCGAATAATAAGAATGTCAAGGCTCACTTAGTGAAGGCAGCATACTGCGATCGATCCCAGTACGAGCGCGAGGTCGACCGTGTGGACCGGAAGATTCGGCACACTGCGCCCAGGGGAATAGCCGCGAACTTCGAGCGCCTCCGCCGTGGAGAGAGCTCCCTTGATGCTCGAGGCGACGAAGGATTCGAGGAGTAGTAGCGATGAGCGGAAGACGGGGCGCCGTCCGCCGTAGCCGCGGGCAAGAGCCGCTTCCCGGGAACGGACGTAGGCATCGAAGCATCGCGGGATGAAGCAGATTGCGAGGCTCAGGTAGAGGCCGGGGTCCAGGTCCTCTCGGTGCGTCAGCCGGCGCATGAAGTAGGTCGCGGCGGCGGCGAGCTCTTCCGCGCTTGTCGAGCGGAAGAAGGCCTGGGCGAGGGCGAAAAGGATGCCCAGGCGCGCTACGTAGAGCAGTGCGTACGGAAGCTCGTCAGGATGAAAAAACGCCTTACTCCAGGGATCGAATAGGCGGAAGACGACGATGAAAGAAGCCAGCGGGAGGAGGAAGCGCCCATCGCGGCCCAAAGCGCCCAGTCCTTCGAGGATGCCCGAACGGAAGCCCCCTGCGGAAATGAGCGCGCCTAGAGTCGCAACCGCTATGCACGGTAACAGTGGAGCGCGCGCAGTCGTGGCGGCAAGCGAGAGCGAAAGAAAGACTGCGAGCTTCGAGATAGGGTGAAGACGACGAGCGGGGTAGTCGCCCCAAACAAAGCGGAAAGGGTTGGCTACCGCAGCCATGTGAGGTCCTTAAGCTTCTCGCCATGACGGAAAGGATCTCTAAGACCGAAGGCCTCGAAGCGCTCGCGCGCAAGGCCGCCCGGAGCGCCGTCGTACACGACGCGCCCGGCCTCCATGACGGCGAGGCGCGTCGCGTGGGCGAGGACCTTCTCGAGTTCGTGTGTGATGACGACTATCGTGTTCCCTCCCTCATGCAGCGCGACGATCAGGGAAAGTACGCTCCGGATAGCCGGATAGTCGAGGTTTGCGAAGGGCTCGTCGAGGAGAAGGCAGGCCGGGCGAATGGCGAGGACACCTGCGATCGCGAGTCTTCGCCTCTCGCCTCCCGAAAGACTGTCGGGGCGACGGCGCTCGAGACCGGCGAGACCTACGAGGGAAAGGGACTCGCGGGCGCGAGACTCGACTTCAGCCCGGGAAAGACGAAGGTTCGCCGGCCCGAAGGCCGCATCCTCGAGGAGAGTCTGCCCCACTATCTGGGCGTCGGAATCCTGAAAGATGAGGCCGATGTCCCGGCGCGCCGCGAATGCGTCGGCCGCGACCGGACGACCGCGGTAGAGGACCGTTCCCGAACTCGGCGCGGCGAGAGCGACCATGTGCCGCGCGAGCAGGCTTTTCCCCGAGCCGTTGCGTCCCGCGAGGACAAGGAAGTCCCCTTCTTCCACACTGAGGGTCGCTCCGTCGAGGCCGAGGCCGCCATCGGGAAAGCGATGGACAAGGCCCTCGACACTCGCGATCTCAGCCACGGCGGCTCCCCTGGTCGTTCGATGCTGCCCTGCGACGAGGACTGACGCGCTCCGTGAGCGGAGCGAGCCTTCCGGCTATGAAAAAAGCGAGCACCGTCTTTATCGCGTCGCCTGGAAGGAAGGGGATGAGGCCGCCCAAAATCGCTTTCTCCCAGCTGCCTTTGATGACGATCCTGAGCCAGGGAAGACCGCAGACGTAGACGACCGCGCATCCGGCCACTACCGCGAGAGCGTCGCGCCACCAGCGCCGCTCGGCGCCCAGGCGGGAAATAAACCCCATGACGAGAACGGCGGGAATATAACCGATGAGGTAGCCACCCGTCGGACCGAGGAAACGGGCGAAGCCACCCATGCCACCGGCGAAGACGGGAAGACCAAAAGCGCCGAGGCAGAGGTATAGAAGGACTGACACAAGAGCCCACGCCGGACCTAGGAGGAGGGCGGCGAGCATGACGAAAAAATTCTGGAAAACTATTGGGACCGGCGTCCCGGGAAGCGGCACAGCGATGTAAGCCCCGACGGATATGAGAGCCGCGAAGAGGCAGGAGAGGGCGGGCATGGCGAGGTTTCTACTTTCCTTCATACGCGAGTTCCTTTCGAGGCGAGGAAAGGCGATTCCACATGGCGGGAAGATCTTCGCGCTCAAGGTCCAATGCTTCGAAGCGATCGAGGAACGCGGTGAGCAGTCGACACCTGGATGGAGTCCGGGCAGGCAGCTCCGACAAGGAAATAGCCCCAGGCGCCGGGGCTCGGTTCGAGACATTGACACCGATCCCGAGGTCTACGAGCTTGAGCTCTTCTCCCTCTACGAGGTATTCGATGAGAATGCCCGCGATCTTTCGTGCCCCAAGATAAAGATCGTTCGGCCACTCGAGGGAAACAGGCTCATCCGTGAGCTCCCTGAGGACTTCGCAGAGGGCGATACCGCCAGCCATCTCGACGCGTTGAGCGTGACATGGCAGTATCTTAGGCCGCAGCACGAGGGTCGCGAAAAGACCGCCGCGCCGCGAGTTCCAGCGATGGCCGCACCTTCCCCTTCCCTTGGTTTGCGACTCGGCCACCGTGATGGCTTTGCCCCGCGGCTCAGAGAGCGCAAGTTCGAGCGCCCGATCCATGGTGGATTGGGTTTGCTCCCAGTAGTGGATGCGGCCTTCGCGATCGGAGAATTCCCAGGGGAAGAGGAAGTCCCCTTCCGAGGCGAGGCGGTACCCGGAGCGATCGGCCTCGAGATCGTAGCCTGCCTCGCGCAGAGCCTCGAGATGTTTCCAGACTGCCACGCGACTCATGCCGAGCTCTTGGGCGAGATCGTTGCCCGACACGGGGCCTTCCACTGCCCGCAGTCGCGTGAGTATGCGTGCCTTGGCGGAACTGCTTTCGTTAACCACAATAGATTACACGTTAACGACAGCTAGTGGTCAAGGTCAAGTCTGACGTTCTGGGCAAGAAACCATTACCTCGGAACCTGACGTAGCTCCATTCCCGAATAGCGAAGCCATGGCCCCTTGGCGTCCTGTCCCGCCTCGATAGACTCTCCTGTATTTCGGCCATAGCCGTCCGTGATGGCCTGGGTGTCATTGATCGGCTTGATTGCCTGGGTCCCATCGACACTCAGTATCTCGGTCGTATAATCATACGACAAGACATACGACGCATTGCCGCCAAGCGACTTGGGGATTTCCCCTTCCTGTTGCCAGGGGCCGAGCCGCTTCTGCCATGCAGGGGATAAAATCGTCGGCTCAAGCTTCTTAATGCCGCCAAGGTTGAAATCCTTTTGCTGAATGGATAGAACAGGAACTCCGTCAAGGCGAACCAGCCGGAGCTGAAGGTCCTTGATTTCTTTGGTGG
>Ga0326727_10028722_pt1 | contig 10086 bp, 9 predicted proteins | sample MB2enrmetagenome_FD_207643 | JGI IMG/M metagenome (GOLD analysis project Ga0326727, IMG submission 207643) | Lab enriched peat soil microbial communities from McLean, Ithaca, NY, United States - MB29MY | ecosystem: Environmental > Terrestrial > Soil > Wetlands > Peat | place: USA: New York...
CCGGCGCCTTCGAGCGTGTAGGCGGAGCCATCAAAACTCGCCGCGCCTGCCACCGCCAACGTTCCCACGTCCTCACTCTCCCAACTTCCGGGCAAGCCGGCGCTGACCCCCGTTTCGACGGCACCCTGACTTTCGCCCAGCGCATTCGAGGCGGTGACGGTGTAGAAGAAAAGCCGCCCCGCCGAAACCTCAGTATCGGTATAAGCCGTCCCGCTCACTCCATTGGCCACAACCTCGTAGGGACCGGCACTCTGGTTGGCCCGCTTCACCGTGTAGCTGGCGGCGCCCACCGCCGCCACCCAAGTCAACTTGACGCCTTTGGCCAATCCCTCCGCCACAATCGCCCCGGGCGAAACGGGGCGCGATTCCGCCGCCCGGCCCGGCCCCCGGCTGAAGAGCAAGGTGCCAAACCCAGGATGGTCCGCTCCCGCGGCCGCGCCCTCCGGCCGGATTTTCTCCGCCGCCTGTTGCGTGAACGGCGCAGAAATCCCGCGGCGGTTGACATAATGATTGTAAATCTCCTCATAAACCGGCCGGAAGGCCCCGCGCGGGGCAATGACCTGATGGGCGTATTTGCCCGTGCGGTCGAGCGTCGGCGTGAAGGGAACCTCCCCGCCCAAATTGTACTTAGCGGTGTATTCAAAGCCCTTCAACAGGCGGTTGTTGGCATACCCGTAAAGATCAAGCCCCTGGTGCCAGGCAATCTCGCAACAATCTCCCAGATGCGCCAGCCCCAGTTGGGTGTGCGGCATATCGCGTCCGCTCTCTTGGCATTGGCCGCTCTCGTTGATGATGTAATGCGTCAACCGCCCGTCGCCCGCCCCAGTCACATAATAGCGCAAGGCGTTCTCAAAAACGGCGCGATCATTGCAAAAGACCCCGATGGCCAAATCCGTCTTGACTGCCGCCGCGTCCCAATTGCCGTTGGCAAAGAGCGCGAAATTCTTGAGCACAGGGAAGATGACCTCCTTGCACCATTGCTCGGATTGCCGGGTATCGGCGTCCGTCCAGTCAGCGTCGGTGTAGCGCAGAATCTCCGCGGCGTTGATCATCTTGAAAGGACCCAACCCTGCCATTAAAACCGCGTCGCGCCCGGACACTTTCTTGAGGGTGGAGGTCCACGCCTGGAGGATGGTCCTGGCTTTGTCGGCGTAGGCGTGATCGCCCGTAATCGTCCACATAATGGCGCATTGGTAGGCGGCATTCGCGTCTTCATCGTACTCGCGGAAATGGACGTTGGGATTGCGGCCGATCTCGGCAAACGGGCCGTGGGGAACATAATTGGCTTGTGACTGTGGATGGGCGCGGAAAACATTGTACCCGGAAATGATTGGCTCTTGCTTTGCAGCCACCGCGATTTTCATCCGGGCCAGATCCTCGCGGCTCTGGAGAAGACCCGGATGGACAAACCCCGTCTGCGCACACATCGGGAGGACAGCGGCAAGCCAGAGGAAAAGCATAATCGGTCCTTTGATCTGATCCCCGGTCATATATTCGAGATTAGCCGGCCACTGTGCAAGAGGCAACCATCAAAACCCCGTCGCCAGTCCTTCGGGCGCAGGACGATATTCTTCTTGTGGCAGGGGCGTCTCGCCAGGACGCCCGGACGCCTCGGCGAGGCGTCCCGACCTGGTGAATGAAGAATATTGTCTTGCACCGCAGTCCTTCGAACCACGCCGGCAGCCGGGCAAAAATTGCAAAGCAAAGGCCAATCCATGCGAAGCCCTTTGCTCCCCCCGGAGGCAACCTTCCATCATGGGTACCCGATTCACTTTGACCTTGGCGGCGTGGCTTTTCGTCGCCGCGGCCCTGCCCGCGGCCGAGATCAAGGACAGCGATTGCCTGGATTGCCATAGCGATAAAACGCTCACCGCCACCAACGCCGGGCGCGTCGTCTCTCTCTTCGTGGACCCCGCCCTGCTCGCCGCCTCCGTCCACCGCACCAATTCCTGCGCAAGCTGTCACAACGACATCACCGCCAAACATCCCGACGACAACGCGACCGTGCGGCCGGTGGATTGCGCCCGGTGCCATCTGGAATCCTCCCTCAGTTTCACCGCCAGCGTGCATGGCGCGGCCCATCGCGACGGGACCAACAACGGCGCCCACCACGCCCCGGTCTGCGCCGATTGCCACGGCTCCCACGGCGTTCTGCTGCCCTCTTCGCCCGCTTCGCCGCTCAATTTCGCCAACCTGGCCAAAACTTGCGGACAATGCCATGAACAGGAATCCAAGGATGTCATCGAAAGCGTCCACGGCAAGGCGGTCGCGGCCGGGCGGCGCGACGCGCCCACTTGCACCGATTGCCACTCCGAACACAAAATCCAGGCCCTCAGGGGCAGTTCCCCTCTGAAAATCTCCCAGGATGTTTGCAGCAAATGCCACGCCTCCGCCCAGTTGAACACCAAATACAATCTCCCCGCCGACCGCGTTAAGACTTTCTTCGCCAGTTATCACGGCCTCGCCGCCCAAAATGGTTCCACCAGCGCCGCCAATTGCGCGAGCTGCCACGGTTACCATCTCGTTCTCCCCTCCGCCGATCCCCGTTCCAGCATCTCCAAGGACAATCTGGTGGCCACCTGCGGCAAATGCCACAACGGCGCGAGCGTCAATTTCGCCCAAAACAAGGTCCATGTGGACAACGAAACGGAGGCCGTCCACGCCCAGATGAGCGAGAAGATCAATTGGTGGGTCCGCAAGGTCTATATCGCGCTGATCTTCGTGGTCATCGGCTTGATGGCCGTCCACAACGCCCTCATCTTCGGCCGCAAGGCCGCCCTCCTCAACCGCCGCACCGAGCGGACCCTGACCCGCATGGATGCCGTGCAACGCTGGCAGCATTTCATCCTTGCCGCCAGTTTCATCGTGCTGGCCTGGACCGGTTTCGCCTTGAAATTTCCCGATTCTTTTGTCGCGCATTCGCTCGGCTCCTACGAACCGTTCCGCCGCTGGACGCATCGCATTGCCGGCGTCGTGCTCCTGCTGGCCGGCGCGTATCATATCGGCTACGTCCTGGCCTGCCGCGAAGGCCGCCGTCTTGTCAAAGATATGATGCCCCGCCTCCAGGATGCGCAGGACGCCGCCGCCAATGTCCGCCGCCTGGCCGGCCTGGGCGGCGACAAACCCAGATGCGGGCGCTTCGGCTACGCCGAGAAGATGGAGTACTGGGCCGTGGTTTGGGGCACCATCATCATGGGCGCGACCGGCCTGATCCTCTGGTTCCAAGTCCAAGTGACGCATTTCCTCCCCGGCTGGGCGGTGGATGTCGCCACGACCATTCACTATTACGAGGCAATTCTGGCTTGCCTGGCGATTGTGGTATGGCATTTTTATCATGTCATCTTTGATCCGGATGTATATCCTCTGAACCGGGCTGTTTTGGACGGACGCGTTTCGCGCCAGTGGCTCGAAGAGGAACATCCGTTGGACCCGGCCCTGGCCGGCGCGGAGAAGGACGTTGCGGCCCAGGCGGCCACGACGCCCGTTGCGTCCGGTCGCGACGGCAAAGATTGAGGAACAAAACGTGCGCAGCTTTGAGAGCTTGAGCGAACGAGAAGTTCTTTCCCTGGCCATTGCGCTGGAGGAAGAGGACGCGAGGATATACGACAACTTCGCCGAAGGTTTGCGCGAATCCTATCCCGACCAGGCCCTCAAATTCCAGGAAATGCGCAACGACGAGGAAGGCCACCACCAGCGCCTCCGCAAGCTCTTCCAAGCCCGTTTCGGCGACCACCTTCCCCTGGTCCGGCGCGAGGATGTCCGCGGTTTCATCAAGCGGCGTCCCGTCTGGATGGACCGGCCCGTCAGCTTGAAGGCGGCGCGCAAGCAGGCCGAGCTGATGGAACTGGAAACCGAAAAGTTCTACGAGGTTTCCGCCCGCCGCGCCACCGATCCCGCCATCCGGCAGTTGCTCAGCGACCTTGCCGCCGAGGAGCGCCATCACGCCCTGGCCGCCGAAGCGCTCGGACGCGCCAAACTGAGCGAGGACGAAGCCGCCTTTGAGAGGCGCCGTTTCGCCTTGCAAGTCATCCAACCCGGCCTGGCCGGCCTGATGGACGGCTCCGTTTCCACGCTGGCTCCGCTCTTTGCCGCCTGCTTCGCCACCGGCAGTTGTTCGCAAACTTTTTTGGTCGGTCTCGCCGCCAGCTTGGGCGCCGGCATCAGCATGGGTTTCGCCGAGGCCTTGTCCGACGACGGAACCCTCACCGGACGCGGGCATCCCTTCGCCCGCGGTTGGGTCTGCGGGGCCATGACCACCGCCGGCGGACTCGGCCACACCATGCCATTTCTGATCCCGAACATTCATATTGCCACCGCCGTGGCCATCGCCGTGGTTTGCGTCGAACTGGGCGTCATCGCCTGGATCCGCCACAAATACATGGACTCGCCCTGGACCACCGCCACCCTGCAAGTCGTGCTCGGAGGCCTCCTGGTGTTCCTGGTCGGCATGCTCATCGGCAAATCCTATTAATGCGTATCAAACTTTAACAACTCCAACCCACAAAATTATTATGATAACGAAAAATGAACGGGAAACATGGCTCAAGGGGGGCGACGCCCTTTGCGCCGTCCTGCCTCCGCCGCCCCCCCACATCTACCGCCTCATTCTCCTGGGCGCGCCGGGCGTCGGCAAGGGCACCCAGGCCCAGTTGCTCGGACAGCGCCTCGGCGCCTGTCATCTCTCCACCGGCGACGTCTTCCGCGCCGCCAAGGCCCTGCCCAAGGATCAACTCAGCCCCGCCATGCGCACCGCCCTGGGCGCCATGTCCCGCGGCGAACTTGTCCAGGACGAAACCGTGCTGGACATGGTCCGCGAGCGATCCCGCTGCCTCCGCTGCCGCGGCGGGTTCCTTCTCGACGGCTTTCCCAGAACCGTCGTCCAGGCCGAGGCCCTCGACAACCTCCTCAAATGGGAGCGCCGCGCCCTCACCGCCGTCATCAACTATGATCTGCCCACCGACGTCATCGTCGCCCGCCTGAGCGGACGCCGCACCTGTCAGGGCTGCAAGGCCGTCTATCACGAAACCAACCGCCCGCCCAAAACCGCCGGTGTCTGCGATGCCTGCGGCGGCAAATTGTATCAGCGCGAGGACGACCGCGAGGAATCCGTCCGCGTGCGCATGACCGCCTATCAGAAGAGCACCAAGCCCCTCATAGATTTTTACGACCTGCGCGGACTGCTCGTCACGGTGGCCGCCACGGGCGGGCCGGACGAAATCTGCGAGCGCACCCTTCTCGCCTTGCACGCCCGCTGACCCGCCCGCGAAGTCAATCATAAAAATTCCGCGGCCGTTTTCACCACGATTTCGCGCAACGGCGTGGCGGGCCGGAAGCCGGTGAAGGCCGCCAGCTTGTCCAGCACCGGTTTGCGCCGCAGCATGTCCTCGAAACCGAGGGCATAGGCCCTGGCGTAGGGCACCAGCTCAATGGCCGAGGGCGACCGCAGAATCTCGATGACCAGTTCCGCCAACTGCCGGATGCTCACCTCCTCCGAACTGCCCACGTTGAAAACCTGGCCGCGCGCGGCGGGGCAGTTTTGCAGCCGCACCAGCGCCTCCACAGTGTCAAGCACGTAGCAAAAGCACCGCGTCTGCCGCCCGTCCCCGAAGACCCGCAGCGGCCCGCCCTGGCGCGCCGCCTGCAAAAAGCGGGGCAGCACCATGCCGTATTGCCCGGTCTGGCGCGGCCCCACCGTGTTGAACAGGCGCGCGATGACCACCGGCGTTTTTCGTTCGCGGGCGTGCGCCAGGGCCAGAAACTCGTCCATCAATTTCGAGCAGGCATATCCCCAGCGGCTCAAATGCGGCGGCCCGATCAGCAAATCGTCCTCCTCCCCGAACGCCGCCCGCCGGCTCTTGCCGTACACCTCCGAGGTCGAGGCGAGCAAAACGGGGGTTCCGTGCGCGCTGGCCGCGTCCAGCATGGCCTGCGTCTCGCGCAAATTGGTTTCGATGGTGGCCAGGCCGGCCTGCATCACCAACTCCACCCCCACCGCCGCCGCCAGATGATAAACGCCCGCCGCCGCCGCCGCTTCCGCTTCGAGCCGGGGACATTGGGAGATTTTGGCAACAATCACTTTGAGCCGCGGATGCGACTGGACGGCCCGCAAATTCTCCAACCGACCGGTGGAACAATCATCAATGACCGTGACCGACTTGCCCTCCGCCAGCAACCGTTCCACCAGATGGGAGCCGATGAACCCCGCGCCGCCCGTGACTAAAATATGGTTGCCATCCGTCATGTCAGGTCAACCTATTCTGAGGGAGAACGCCCCCGACACAAGCCCGAACCGGCAGGACGGGGGGGATGCTGGCATAAAAATGACTTGATCAGGCTTGATTGGGCCTGATTGGCCCTGATTGGACAAGCCTGCAATCCTATGTAACATGCTCATGTTAGTAACCCTGGTTGTGTGTTTTTTCACCAATTTTTTTATTTTTTTTTTACCTTCATTCACCTTCATTTACCTTCATTGACCTTGATTGACCTTCATTGGTGAAGGTTCCGAAAGGGGGTTTTGAGGGGTTTTTCGCGGGTTCCGTCCGCGTGGCCCGGGCCAGTTGGAGCCGGGTAACCGTTTAGCGTAGCGCAGACTGCCAAGTCTGCCGGGTCGCGGGTTTCCAAACCCGCCGGGCACAGTGCCGTGGAGCCGACTTGGAAGCCGGCGATACAGCAGGTTTGGAAACCTGAGCTACGCAAACCCGGCAAGTCCGCGCTCAACAGATAAGCAGCCGGCCGGGGCTTGCCGGAGGGGAAATTGACTGCGCTTACGTCGCTCATGCTTGAAGAGTGAATCATAGGTTCTAATTTTTGTCAAGGGATAGTTGAAGAAAAGGCAGAATGCAGAATGCGAAATGCAGAACGGACACAGCGCGGGCAGCCGCAACCGTGAAAAACTGAACCACAAAGAACCCAGCGCGGCCAGCCGCAACCAAAATGAACATGGAGATGACCAACGGAGGATGGGCAAGGCCGGAGAGAAGTCAGGGGAATGATTGTCAGGGGAATAATCCAAACGAGGCCCTCTTCCATTCCCCTGACAGACATTCCCCTGACAAAGAGGAAAACTCCATAAGTTCTTATCTCTGTGCTCCTTGCGTTCCTTTGCGGCAAAAATCTTGTTGGAATTGCGTGATTTTTTCTTACAGTGGTATGGGTGGTAGGGCGAGGCTCCGCCGAGCCGAAACTCGATTTCGCGCGGATGAAGTCACGGCTCGACGGAGTCTCGCCCTACCTTTCCCCACGGTCACTGACGCTTTACCGTACTGGGGGGTTGCCATGCTTTCGGGCGTGCCGTAGATTTGCGCCATGAGCGAGATTGAACAGCAGCTTCTGCAGGCGCTCCTCCAGTTGGAAAAGGCGGCGGAATCCATGCCGGTGGCGAATCCAAAGCCGGATTTGCGCCCGCTTTTTGCGCGGGTGGACGAACTGGCCGGCCGTCTGCCCGAATCGGCCAGCCCGGAGCTGCGGCATTTCCTGCAAAGAAAAAGTTACGGGAAGGCGCGGGCGTGGCTGCAGGAATATGCTTGAAGATACCATCACCGCCATCGTCACTCCGCTCGGCCAAGGGGGGCTGGCCGTCGTCCGCCTGTCCGGCCCGCGCGCGCTGGCCATCGCGGAGGCCAGTTTCCGGCCCGCCGGCAAATCGTCGCTTTCCCCTTCGGCCGCCCCGACCCATACCGTCCATTTTGGCAGGATAGTGCGCCACGGGCAGGAGGTGGACGAGGTGCTGCTCACGGTGCTGCGCGCGCCGCGCACCTATACGCGGGAGGACGTGGTGGAGATCAGTTGTCATGGCGGGCTGCTGCCGACGCGGCTGGTTTTGGAAACTCTGCTGGAAAACGGGGCGCGGCCGGCCGGCCCCGGCGAGTTCACCCGGCGCGCCTTTCTCAACGGACGCCTGGACCTGGCGCAGGCGGAGGCGGTGGCCGATCTGATTCATTCGCAGACCGAACTGGCCCTGGACGCGGCGCGTTCACAATTGGCCGGCCATCTTTCCCGGCGCATCAACCTGTTGCGGGACGACCTGATGAAAATCCTCGCGCACATCGAGGCGCACATTGATTTTCCGGACGAGGACATCGCTCCCGAAACACGCGGGCAACTGCTGGCGCGGTTGCGCGCCGCGCTGGATTTCATGGACGAACTGCTGCGCACGGCCGGCGAGGGCCAACTGCTGCGGCGCGGCCTGCGCGCGGCCATCATCGGCCGGCCCAACGCGGGAAAATCCAGCCTGCTCAACCGGTTGCTGGGCCGGGACCGGGCCATCGTTTCGCCCCACCCCGGCACGACGCGCGACACCATCGAGGAGACGGCCAACGTGCGCGGCCTGCCGGTTATGTTTATTGACACCGCCGGCTTGCGCGAGTCCGGCAACGAAATCGAGCAGGAAGGCGTGCGGCGCAGCCGGCAAAGCCTGGCGGAGGCGGAACTGATCCTGCATGTGTTCGACAACGCCGAGCCGTTCACGCCCGCCGACGCGGCCCACTTGGCGGAATTTCCCGGCAAGCCGCGCATCCTGGTGCGCAACAAGGCGGATTTGCCGCAAGTCCTCCAATTGCCGGCGGGGCGGCAGGCGCTGGCGGTGTGCTGTCTGACAGGAACGGGGGTCGAAGAATTGAAGACGGCGATCAAGGAGAGGGTTTGGGCCGGCGAAATTTCTTCCGAAATGCTGGAAGTGATGATCAACGCGCGCCATCAGGACGCGCTGCGGCGCGCCCGCGAGGCCGCGGAACGGACGGTCGCCGCCCTCGACGCCAACCTGACCCTCGAACTGGCCGCGCTGGAATTGCGCATCGCCGCGAACGCCGTCGGCGAAATCGTGGGCAAGACCACCACGGAAGACCTGCTGGATTCCATCTTCAGCCAGTTCTGCATCGGCAAATAAGGGCCCTGTAGCGGCGGTCCATGACCGCCGCATTTTGCACAGCGCGGAAATGCCGCTCGCAAGTTTCAGTGGCGAAAGGAATTGCATCGTGAATTTGCGTGATCCAATATCTGAACGGATGGTTCGTTGAATAGTTGTTCGGTTTTATGACTCCTCCGACGTTCAATCCAATATTCGCAGAGATTGCCGACAAGATGCCGGGCGTGTGCGCCATTTGGCTATGTTGGTGCGTTCTTGGGGTTATTGGCGTTGGATGTTGCCGTGTTTCCAAATGGCTCTATCTGCTCATGGTTCCGGCGGCCGGTTGGCTGGCGTCCGCGGGATGGCATGAAGTTATTGCAGACAGGTATTTCCACGATGCTATCATGACTGAGTTGGGACGGGACTACATGATCCAGTCGATTAGTGCCAGCTTCGTTCCTTTGGTCGCGCTCCTCGCGTGTGGCGCCTATGATCTGACTCGCTGGGGAGCCGTGCCAATCGTTCCGCCGAATGGCGGCGTCGAAACGCGTCTCGGCAATTCGGGAGCCAGCGAGAGGACTCCGTCGGTAAACTGATCGGTCACCATGCGCCTTTTTCAACAAATTGCGCTTGTCAACTTGTTGGCAGCTTTCATTGGCTGTTCTGATTCTGCGCGCGAGTCACCACCACGCACAGATGTCGAGGTGTCTCCGGGGCTGCCGGCTTCAGCAAGCAACGCCGTTCTGCATCTAGTCCTCGTTAGCCCGACTAACGCTTCATCGACCAACTATGCGATGAAAATGTCCGGCAATCGCAGCTTTATGAGTCCAGTCGGTTTGGGGAGCGATTCGAGTGGGCATTATGACGAGGAGCGGCTACTCGCCATTCGAGCCGATGGCTTCCTGATGCTGTTTACGAAGCGTGATGGCGGCGTGGGGCAGACAAACGCCGTTTTGTTTCGCTACGGAGAAGCCACCGAAACGAACACGCTGGGGTGGAAGATTGTTGGACGATTTAAGTGATGGTGCCGATGTCATGCCGCCAGTGTCATGCCTTGCCGGTGTTACCCCTCGCTTTTGACGTTTTTTGATGAGGAAGGGGCGCCCGGTGTTTGGCCGAGTTGTCCGAGGTTCTTTCTGTTTCTTTGGGCGGGGGAGGAGATGCGGGTTTTGGCGGGGCTGAAATGCGGCGGTCAAAATGCGGCGGTCATAGACCGCCGCTACAGGTGATTGGGCTTG
>Ga0326727_10028724_pt1 | contig 10086 bp, 6 predicted proteins | sample MB2enrmetagenome_FD_207643 | JGI IMG/M metagenome (GOLD analysis project Ga0326727, IMG submission 207643) | Lab enriched peat soil microbial communities from McLean, Ithaca, NY, United States - MB29MY | ecosystem: Environmental > Terrestrial > Soil > Wetlands > Peat | place: USA: New York...
GCTCTTCCTCCTGCGTCGCAGGCACCCTCTTCGTGAAAACCAGCAGATTCATCCCCGAAACCTCCCCGATTGATCTTATAAGACCTCGATCAGTATCTCCGACAGCTCTTTTACCACCTGCCCCTTTTCAGTCGCCGGGTCCTCGAGGGTCATAACGCAGAAGGGGCAGGCCGTGGCGATTACCTCGGCCCCTTTCTCCATGGCCTCGAGCACCCTGATCTCGCTATTCCTCTGGGAGGAGGCCTCCGTCTCGTAGAACATCCTGCCCCCGCCGCCTTCGCAGCAGAGGGAGACCTCTCTCGATCTCGAAAACTCGATGAGGCGGAGCCCCTTTACCGCACCCAGTATGGTTCTCGGCGCCTCGAAGACGCTGTTCTGCTTGCCAAGGAAACAGGGATCATGGTAGATCACGGCCTTTTCGTAATTCCCCCCCGGGAGGAGTCTCCCCGCACTGATCAGGTCCGCAACCACTTCCGTGTAATGGCGGACCTCGATCCCAAGGTTGCCGTATTCTTTTTTCAAGGCGTTCATGCAGTGGGGAGAAAGGGCAATGATCTCCTTGACGCCGTATGCTTCGAAGGCGGCCCTGTTCTCTTCCTGGAGCTCCTCATAAAGGCCCGATTCCCCGATCCTTCTCACCTCATTGCCGCAGCAAGCCTCCTCCTCCCCGAGGACGCCGAACTCGATGCCGCCCCTGTCGAGTATCCTCGCCACATTTGCCGGGATCACCATGCAGCGGGGGTCATAGGCCTGGATGCAGCAGGTGAAAAGCAACCGCCGCGATTCGGTTTCGCCGACGTGGGGGATCGCGAAGCCGGCGAGATCCTGCCAGGCGCCCCTCTTTGCCCGTGAGCGGCCCCAGGGGTTCTTGTGGACGGCCGTGTTCTCCAGGGCCTTTTGGATCGATACGGGTATCTGCCCTTCCTCCACGAGGGCCGACCTGACATCGATAATCACTTCGGAGGGCTTCACGTCCCTGGGGCACCGGAGAGTGCACGCCCCGCACGAGGTGCAGTACCAGGGGAGCGACCCCTCTATATCGTAATGGAATTGCCTCCTTCTCACCAGCATGCGGATGTTGAAGGGGGTCCGCCCCGCTTCGGGACAGCTCCCCGTGCACTTCCCGCACTGGATACAGGTCAACAACCTATTCTGGCTCTCGACGGCCATATGGTCCACCTCGTGACAAAGGCTTCTCTTGCCGAAAGGTGTGTAGAGCTCCCGGAAAAGACCCGCCCACCCGTAGAGCGCCACGGACGACCGAAGCCCCACGCAGAGGCCCCCGGGTCGAATCACGCGCGGTGCCGCACCGAGGCACCGCCATTTAGGATAGCAATTTACGTACCGCCGGTCAATGGGCTGTATAACGGCCCCCGGAGCGGCCGGGCAACACGGCCCACCAGGAACGGTTCTCGAAGCCTTCCAATCCCCCTGCGTGTGCCCCGCTTCCGGACGAGCGAAGCCTACCATCTCTCCCCGGGAATATGGTATAGTGGTGTCTGGGCCGCCCATTGCGCGAGCGTGCTGTCCAGCCATCGTCTTCGCCGGGTTTTAACGCGTTTCTATAATGAAGAGGTGCCTGCCATGAGTGAAGAGTACCTTGAAGGTCTTACCTTCGACGATCTCCTTCTCGTCCCCTCCTTCAGCCAGGTGATGCCCTCCGAGGTGGAGGTGTCCACCTATCTCACCCCTGCCATAAAGCTGAACATCCCCCTCATCAGTGCGGCCATGGATACGGTTACCGAGGCGAAGACCGCCATCTGCTTGGCACAGGAGGGCGGGATCGGCATAATTCACCGGAATATGGGCATCGAGGAGCAGGCCCAGGAGGTGGAGAAGGTAAAGAAGTCGGAGAGCGGCATGATCGTCGATCCCATTGTCATATCGCCCGACCAGCAGCTCAAGGACGCCATAGACCTGATGGCGAGGTACAGGATCTCCGGGATCCCCGTCACGAGGGGGACGAGGCTGGCGGGTATCATCACGAACAGGGACCTCAGGTTCGAAACCAACCTGGAGCAGAAAGTCGGGGACGTGATGACCAAAGAGCACCTCGTGACCGTCGAAGAGGGGATCAGCCTCGAGGAGTCGAAGCAGGTTCTCCACCGGCACAGGATCGAGAAGCTCCTCGTAGTCGACCGTGACTACAACCTGAAGGGGCTCATCACCATAAAAGACATAGAAAAGGTGATCAAATACCCTTCGGCCTGCAAGGACTCCCTCGGCAGGCTGAGGGTCGGGGCGGCCGTGGGCGTGGGGTCCGACAAAGAGCGAAGGGTGGACGCCCTGCTCAAGGCGGGGTGCGACGTGATTGTCGTCGACACGGCTCACGGCCACTCGAGGAACGTGCTGGAGACGATCAGGGATATCAAGCAGAACTTCAAGAATGTACAGCTTATTGCGGGAAATATCGCGACCGAGGAGGGATGCCGGGCCTTGATCGACGCGGGATGCGATGCGGTCAAGATAGGCGTGGGGCCGGGCTCGATCTGTACCACCAGGATCGTCGCCGGCGTGGGCGTGCCTCAGATAACGGCAATTCTCGGCGCGTCAAAGATAGCGAGGGAGCGGGGCGTGCCCCTCATCGCCGACGGGGGCATCAAGTTCTCCGGCGATATCACCAAGGCCATCGCTGCGGGCTCCGACGTGGTGATGATAGGGAACCTCTTTGCGGGCACCGATGAGACGCCCGGTGAAATGGTGCTCTACCAGGGCCGCACCTATAAGATGTACCGGGGCATGGGCTCCCTCGATGCCATGAAGGAGGGCAGGACCAGGGATCGCTATGCCGTTGCCGACGACGAGATCGAGTCGAAGATAGTCCCCGAAGGGATTGAAGGGCGTGTGCCCTACAGGGGCTCCCTCTCATTCACCCTCCACCAGCTGATCGGCGGCCTGCGCGCAGGCATGGGTTATCTGGGCTGCCGCACCCTGGACGAGCTGAAGCGGAATGGCAGGTTTCTCCGGATCACGAACGCGGGGCTGCGGGAAAGCCACGTGCACGACGTGATGATCACGAAAGAGGCGCCAAACTACAGGATCGAGTGAGGCGGGGAACCGACCGATGAACTTTTCCGACTACCACAAGGAAATAGTGACGATCCTCGACTTCGGCTCCCAGTACACGCAGCTCATCGCGCGAAAGGTGAGGGAGCTGGAGGTGTACTGCGAGATATTCCCGTATAACGTGAGCCTCGAAAAGATAAAGTCCCTCAATCCCACGGGGATAATACTCTCGGGGGGTCCGAGGAGCGTCACTGAGACGGATGCGCCCTTCTGCGACCCGGCCATCTTCGACCTCGGTGCGCCCGTCCTCGGCATCTGCTACGGGATCCAGCTGATCGCCCAGCTCTACCACGGGGAGGTGCAGAGATCGGAGAAGCGGGAGTACGGCCGCGCCCATATCTATCTCGACAGGCGGGACGGGCTCCTCGCGGGCCTCGCGGACGAAGATATCATCTGGATGAGCCACGGGGACCGCATCATGAGGATGCCTCCCGGCTTCATCGCCCTCGCCCACTCCGAGAATTCTCCCTACGCGGCGATCAGGAACGAGGGCGGCACCATTTACGGGGTCCAGTTCCATCCGGAGGTCCACCACACGCCCAAAGGCAAGGTGGTCCTCAGGAACTTTCTCTATACCATATGCAGGGCGAAGGGCCTCTTCTCCACCAAGTCGTTCATAGAGATGACCACGGAGAAGATACGGCAGGAGGTGGGCGACGGCAAGGTGGTCTGCGCCTTAAGCGGCGGGGTTGACTCCTCGGTGGTGGCCACCCTTGTGCATAGGGCCGTGGGCCATAAGCTCACCTGCGTCTTCGTCAATAACGGCGTGCTCAGGAAGAATGAGGCAGAGGAGGTGCTCGCCCTCTTCAAGGACCGCCTCCACTTGAGCCTGAGGTATGTGGACGGGTCCGAAAGGTTCCTCGCCGCCCTCAAAGGCGTCAAAGACCCCGAGAGGAAGCGGAAGATCATCGGAAGGCTCTTCATACGGGTCTTCGAGGAGGAGGCCCACCGGATAGGCGAGGTGCGCTATCTGGCCCAGGGCACGCTCTACCCTGACGTCATCGAGAGCGTCTCCTTCAAAGGCCCTTCCGCCACGATCAAGAGCCACCATAACGTGGGCGGCCTCCCCAAGCGCATGCGCCTCCGGCTTATCGAGCCCCTCAGGGAGCTCTTCAAGGACGAGGTGCGCGTCGTGGGCAGAGAGCTCGGCCTGCCCGGCCACGTGGTCCAGAGGCAGCCCTTCCCCGGCCCCGGCCTCGCCATAAGGATCATCGGCGACGTCACGAAAGAGAGGGTGGAGATGCTCCAGGATGCGGACGCCGTCATCCGGGACGAGATCGAAAGGAAGGAGATCTTCGGCCATATATGGCAGTCCTTTGCGATCCTCATCCCCATAAAGACCGTGGGCGTCATGGGAGACGAGCGCACCTACGCCCATGCGATCGCGCTCCGCATCGTGGAGAGTGAAGACGGCATGACCGCTGACTGGGCGAGGATACCCTACGAGGTGCTCGACGTGATCTCCCGGAGGATCATCAACGAAGTCCCCGGCGTGAACCGCGTGGTCCTCGACATATCCTCAAAACCCCCGAGCACCATAGAGTGGGAGTAGGCCCCTTCAAGCGCGTCCATCCTGCGCCGCCCACTTGAGCCAAGAACCTCACTTGCCCCTCTATGAGCGCCGCCACCTCGATTTTCCCCACGCGCCCCTACCCTTTGTACGTGAAAGCTCGGCAACGTGGTATAATAGGGGAAGCATGACCGTATCCGACGATCTGGAGCAGAAGATCTTTCTCGCGGTGATACTCCATGACTCGAGGCGCTACCGCCTCTACTCCCTCTATTTCGTCAACAATACAGCGGAAACGATCGACGCCATGATCGTGGTCGCACCGGGAGGGATGGAGGCGCTCGGGGAAGGCTCACGCCTGGACGACCTTGGGCCTGACCTGGTCGACAATATCGCCATCAGGAAGTATGAAGGGATTCCACCGAGGAGCTATGTCGAGCTGACCACGTACTTTGACTGGGAATTCGATTGGTCGAGCACGCGCTATATCATGCTCAGGACCGGCGGCAGGGAAGAGCACCTCCGTTTCTCCCTGGAGAAAGACCTCATGGCCGGACAGAAGCTCGATGCTCTCCCCGTCCTGGGGAAAAGCGGATACGTGTGCCTCGGTGCGCCCGTCGCGCTTTCGCGAAGCGGAACGCCCGGGAAAAAGGCTTAAGCTGCGCGGCCGCTTCGGAGGCGGGCACCGAAGGGGGCAAGAGAAAAAATCTGCCTGCCGGGGCCGGAGAAGGCCGGTCGGACCACCGGGTCCGAGAAAGGGATTGCCTTTTTCCGAAACATGGGTATAATTGGGTTTGGCATTTTTCGCGCGGGAACGAACGGCCCTATGACATCCCCTTCACGAAGGAACCGTGCCCTTAAGGGGCACGAAAGAGAAGAGCCGGCAGAGAGAAGGTATTTCTATGGCCTTGCATGACAGCTTCGTCCATCTCCATACCCACACCCAGTTCAGTCTCCTCGACGGTGCCATCCGCTTCGAGCCGCTCTTCGAAATGGCGCGGTCCTACAAGATGCCGGCCTGTGCCATTACCGATCATGGAAATATGTTCGGCGCCGTGGACTTCTACTTTGCGGCCTGCGCGGCTGGCGTCAAGCCGATCATCGGCTGCGAGGCGTACATAGCACCGAAATCGCGCCACGAAAAGGAAAGGCAGCAGGAAAACGCTTTCCACGTGGTGCTCCTCGCCATGAATAATGAAGGCTACTCCAACCTGATGAAGCTGATCAGCATAGCCCATATGGAGGGCTTCTACTACGTGCCCCGCATCGACAAGGAGATCCTCAGGCAGTACGCCTCCGGCTTGATCTGCCTGACCGCGTGCCTCAAGGGGCAGATACCGCAGGCGATCCTGAAGGATGACGAAAACGGGCTCAAGGCCAACATGGAAGATTATCTGTCCATATTTGGTGATCGCCTCTACCTAGAGCTGCAGGATAACGGGATGGCGGAGCAGAAAAAGGTGAATGAGGGGCTCTTGCGGCTGGCCGGCCGCTACAGGGTGCCCCTCGTCACGACCAATGACTGTCACTACCTCAGGAAGCATGAGGCCCGGGCCCATGAGATCCTCCTCTGCATACAGACGGGAAAAAAGATCACCGATACGGACCGGTTGAAGCTCTCGACGGACCAGTTCTACTTCAAGTCGCCGGGCGAGATGGCGGCGGCCTTTTCCGCCTACCCCGACGCCCTGGAGAACACCCTCAAAATCGCCGAGATGTGTAACGTCACCATCGAGACAGGGGTCTACCACTTCCCCAACTTCAACCTGCCGGGGAACCGGAGCCCCGAGGAGTATTTCGAGGAGCTCTGCCTCGAAGGCTTCGAGAGGAAGATGGGGCCCGTCGCCGCATCCTATCCGTCCTTTCCTCCGGACCTCCGCGAGAAGTACAGGGCAAGGCTGGCCTATGAGATAGAAGTGATCAGGACAACCGGTTTTGCCAGCTATTTTCTCATCGTCGCCGACTTTATCGGCTACGCGAAGTCGCAGAACATCCCGGTGGGGCCCGGCAGGGGATCGGCCGCGGGCAGCCTTGTCGCCTACTGCCTCGACATCACGAACATCGATCCCATCAGGTACGATCTGCTGTTCGAGCGCTTCCTCAACCCCGAGCGGGTGAGCATGCCCGACATTGACGTGGACTTCTGCTTCGAAGGACGGGAGCGCGTGATCGACTACGTCACCCGGAAGTACGGGAAAGATAACGTGGCCCAGATTATCACCTTCGGCACCATGAAGTCGAAGGCGGCCGTGAGGGACGTGGGGAGGGCCCTGGGCCTCCCCTACGCGAACGTGGATCAGATCGCAAAATTGATACCCGCCACGCTCGATATAACCATCGACCAGGCCCTGTCGGAAGAACCGAGGCTCAGGGACCTTTACCAGAAGGATGAATCGGTGAAGGAGCTGATCGACAACGCCATGGTGCTGGAGCGGCTTGCCCGCCACGCCTCGACCCACGCCGCGGGGATCGTCATATCGAACAAGCCGCTCATGGAGCACGTCCCCCTCTACCGCGGCCAGAAGGGTGAGACCGTTACCCAGTACTCGATGAAGACCATCGAGAAGATCGGCCTCGTCAAATTCGACCTCCTCGGCCTCAAGACGCTCACGATCATCGACAATGTGGTCAAGATGCGAAGGGCCGAGGGTACGGAGCTCGATATCGCGAGCCTTCCCCTCGATGACATCGAGACCTATCGGCTCCTCGCCTCGGGCAACACGTCGGGCATATTCCAGCTTGAAAGCAGGGGCATGAGAGAGCTCCTCACACGGCTCAAACCTTCCCAGTTCGAGGATATTATCGCCCTCATCGCCCTCTACCGTCCGGGGCCTTTGGGGAGCGGGATGATCGACGATTTCATCAAGAGAAAACACAATCCGAGCCTCGTCAAGTATGAGACGGAGCTCCTGAGGGAGGCCCTGGAGGAGACCTACGGGGTCATCGTCTATCAGGAGCAGATCATGAAGATCGCCTCGCTCCTCGCCAGCTTCACCAAGAGCGAGGCCGATGCCCTCAGAAAGGCCATAAGCAAGAAGGTACCCGAACAGCTTGAGTCCTACAGGGAGCAGTTCAGGCAGGGGTGCGCCTCGAACGGCGTGAGGCCCGAGGCGGCGTCGAAGATCTATGACGTCATCCTGAGGTTCGGCCAGTATGGCTTCAACAAATCACACAGCGCCGCTTACGCCCTCGTGGCCTATCAGACCGCCTTTCTGAAGGCACACCACTACCTCCCCTTTATGGCGGCGATCCTCACGAACGAGGTAAACGATACGGACGGCCTCATCCGCTATATCGCGGAGTGCAGGGAGAGCGGGGTAACCATTCTCCCGCCCGACATCAACGAAAGCGCGAAGACCTTCACCATTGTGGGGGACAAGATAAGGTACGGGCTGCTCGGCATCAAGGGCGTGGGAGAGGCTGCCCTCGACAGCGTGCTCACCGCCAGGGAGGAGTGCGGGGGTTTCTCGTCGTTCACCCATTTTTGCAGCCTCGTCGACTCGAGGAAGGTCAATAAGAAGGTGGTGGAGAGCCTGATCAAGGCAGGGGCTTTCGACTGTATGGGCCTCAAGCGGTCCCAGCTCTTCGCTCTCGTCCAGGATAAATGGGACAGGCTCTCGAGGAAGAGCGGCAAGCCGAGTCTCCAGATGGACATCTTCGGCGCAAGCGACTGGGCCCCCAAGGAAGAGGAGATACCCCAGGCAGAGGAGCTCGACCAGGCAGAGATCCTGAAGGGGGAGAAGGAGGCCCTTGGCTTCTTTTTCAGCCGCCATCCCCTTTCGGCATACGCCCCTCTCATCTCCCATATCACTCCCCTCGACACCGGCAGCGTAAAAGAGACGGAGCCGAACGGCGACGTGACCATCGTGGGCATCGTGAACGGGTACAAGGAGATTATGACGAAGCGGGGGGACCGGATGGCCAGCGTCACCCTCGAAGATACGAAGGGCATTATAGAGGCGATCGTCTTCCCCGACCTCCTGTCGAAACACCTCGCCATCATCAAGGGCGATGAGCCCCTTGTGGTGACCGGGTCCCTGGAGAGGACCGAGGACGGGACGAGCCGCATCAGGGCAAAGGCCATCGTCCCCCTCCAGGAGATCCGGGAAGAGCTGGAGAAGGTGGTGCGGATAAGCATCGACTGCGCCCGGTTCAAGAAGGATGCTTTGCGGAAATTGAGGGACATCCTCGTCAACATCAAGGGGGATTCACGGGTCTCCCTCGAATTCCGGCAGAACGGCGAGCGCAGGCTTTTTCAGGTGCCCGAGGTGCGCATCGATGCGGGGAAGACCGAGGTGATCCAGAAGCATTTCGGCAGCGGGGTGCATATCGAGGTGGGGAGAGGATGAAGCGGTACTATCTCGACTTCGAAAAAAGGATCGAACCCCTGGAGCGCAAGATAGAAGAGATAAAAAAATTTCACGACCTCAAGGACGGCCACTACGCGAGGGAGCTGGACGGACTGCTGAAGAAGGTCGCGAAGATGGAAAAGGAGATCTATGGGACCTTGAGCAACTGGCAGCGGTACCAGCTCTCCCGCCACCTGAACCGCCCCCACACGCTCGATTATATACGGGCTTTGTGTACCGACTTCATCGAGATCCACGGTGATCGGAGATTCAGGGACGACCCCGCCATCGTCACCGGGTTCGCACGGTTCAACGGCACGGGCATCGCCGTAGTGGGACACCAGAAAGGGGGCAACCTCAGGGAGATGGCGGAGAGGCACTTCGGCATGGCCCATCCGGAAGGCTACAGAAAGGCCATGAGGCTGATGGAGCTGGCCGACCGGTGGCGGATCCCCATTTTGACCCTTATCGATACACCGGGGGCTTTTCCTGGGGTAGGGGCCGAAGAGCGGGGCCAGGCCGAGACCATTGCCGCAAGCATCCAGCAGATGTTCTCCCTCGCCGTGCCGATCATCTCCGTGGTGGTCGGAGAGGGCGGAAGCGGGGGGGCCCTGGCCATAGGCGTGGCCGACAGGATCCTGATGCTGGAGAACACGATTTATTCGGTCATCTCGCCCGAGGGCTGCGCGGCAATCCTCTGGAGGGACGGTTCGAAAGGGCCTCTGGCCGCTGATACGCTCAAGCCCACCGCCGGCGACCTCTATGCCCTCGGGGTGATCGACGAGATCGTGGGCGAGCCTTTCGGAGGGGCCCACAGGGATTGGGCTGCGACCTTCCAGGCTACCTCACAGGCCGTCGCGCGCCACCTGGCCGAGCTCGTCCGGGTAAAGCCGGAAGACCTCAAGGGACGGAGGTACCGGAAATTCAGGAGCATGGGCATTTTCGAGGAGTCAGGGTGAAGGGTCCGGCAATGCTCTTAAGCCGCACCCAACTTCTGCGGGCAGTGCGGCCGGGGCCCCCTTCTTTTAGCTCATGGCCTGCCGCTTCGTGAGCCTCTCTATCTTGACCTTGGCGATCATCCTGCCGCGGATGGCGACCACCGTCAGCCTGTAGCCGTCGTAAAGAACGATCTCTCCTCCCCTGGCGATCCCCTGGATCCGC
>Ga0326727_10028725_pt1 | contig 10086 bp, 8 predicted proteins | sample MB2enrmetagenome_FD_207643 | JGI IMG/M metagenome (GOLD analysis project Ga0326727, IMG submission 207643) | Lab enriched peat soil microbial communities from McLean, Ithaca, NY, United States - MB29MY | ecosystem: Environmental > Terrestrial > Soil > Wetlands > Peat | place: USA: New York...
TTCACCCTGGCCGACGGCATCACCTACGTGCAGGCGGCGGTGGATGCGGGTCTGGACGTGAACAAGTTCGCTCCGCGGCTTTCGTTCTTCTTCGCCTGCCACAACAACTTCCTGGAGGAGGTTGCGAAGTTTCGCGCGGCGCGGCGGATGTGGGCAAAGATCATGCGCGATCGCTTCCGCGCGACGGCTCCCAAGGCGCAGATGCTGCGCTTCCACACACAGACGGGTGGCTCGACGCTGACGGCGCAGCAGCCGCACAACAACATCGTGCGCACGGCGCTGCAGGCGATGGCGGCGGTGCTGGGCGGAACCCAGTCGCTGCACACGAATTCGTTCGACGAGGCGCTGGCGCTGCCGACGGAAGAGTCGGCGCGGATCGCGCTGCGCACGCAGCAGATCGTCGGCTACGAGAGCGGCGTGACGGCGGCCATCGATCCGCTGGCGGGTTCGTATTATGTGGAGAGCCTGACCAGCGAGATCGAGAAGCGCGCCACCGAGTACATCGGCAAGATCGACGACATGGGCGGAATGCTGAAGGCGATCGAGCGCGGCTTCGTGCAGCAGGAGATCCAGAACGCCAGCTACGAGTTCCAGAAGAGCGTGGACAGCAAGGATCAGCTGGTGGTGGGCGTCAACTCATTCACGGTCGATCAGGAGCAGCCGGTTCCGCTGCAGAAGATCGATCCCGAGTTGGAGCGGCGGCAGGTGGAACGACTCCATGCCTTCCGCGCCAAGCGCGATCAGGCCAGGACCGATGCGGCGATTCGCAAAGTGGAAGACGTTGCCCGCCAGGGCGGCAACCTGATGCCGGTGATCGTCGATGCCGTGGAGGCCAACGCCACCGTGGGCGAGATCTGCAATTCGATGCGCACGGTCTTCGGAGAGTACAAGGAAGTAATGGTGATCTGAGGCGGAGCTGGGCGTGGAGTGGAAAAAGCCTGCTGAACAATGGGTTTCTCCACTTCGCGCCTTCGGCGCTTCGGTCGGAATGACAGCATAGGATATGGAGGGTGCGGAGCGATCCGCGCCCTTTTCTTGGTTGAGCGATTTGCTTTTACTGCGCGAGATGCTCCGGAAGCGAATGCTTGACAATCACTTTCAACTCCTGTACAAAAGCAGAACGATGTTGTTGCCGATTCTCATCACGACCATGGCCATGTGCATGATGTGCATGCGCACCGCTGTGGGCGTACTCGAGAGATCGCAGAGCAGATAGACTAAGCAAGCGACATCAAGAGTTTCCAAACGACCCACGGCGAAGAGCCTGGGTCGTTTTGTTTTACACGAAATCCAATCCGCAAGAGGAGCGCACGCGATGCCGGAGAACGAGACCAAGAAGCTGCACTTTGCCACCCTGGCCCTGCACGGCGGTCAGAGCGTCGAGAAAACCACGAAGGCACGCGCGGTGCCGATCTACCAGACCACCAGCTACGTCTTCGACGATAGCGCGCACGCCGGAAGGCTCTTTGGATTGGAAGAGTTCGGCAACATCTACACGCGCATCATGAATCCGACGACCGATGTCTTTGAGCAGCGGATTGCGGCGCTGGAAGGTGGCGTGGCGGGGCTGGCGACGGCTTCCGGGCAGGCGGCCGAGACGCTGACGATCACGACGCTGGCGGGCGCGGGCGACGAGGTGGTTTCGACGACCTCGCTCTACGGAGGACCCTACAACCTCTTCCACTACACGCTGCCGCGGTTGGGCATCACGGTGAAGTTTGTGGATGCCGACGACTTCGATGGAATCCGCAAGGCGATCACGCCGAAGACGAAGGCGCTGTATACGGAAACGCTCGGCAATCCCAAGCTGGATGTGGCCGACATCGAGACGCTGGCGAAGATCGCGCATGAGAATGGGATTCCGCTGGTGATCGACAACACCTCGGCTTCGCCGGCGCTGGCGCGGCCGATCGAGTGGGGCGCCGACATCGTCGTCAATTCGGCGACGAAGTTCATCGGCGGCCATGGGACCACGATCGGCGGAATCATCGTGGACGCGGGCAAGTTCGACTGGACGGCCTCGCCGAGATTCAAGCGCGACTTCGTCGATCCCGATCCGAGCTATCACGGCATCAGCTATACGAAGACGTTCGGGAATCTGGCGTTCATCCTGAAGGCGCGGGTGCAGGGATTGCGCGATACCGGCGCGGCGCTCTCGCCGTTCAACTCCTTCCTGCTGCTGCAAGGAGCGGAGACGCTGCATCTGCGGCTGGAGCGGCACTCGGAGAACGCGCTGAAGGTGGCGAATTACCTGGAGACGCATCCCGGCGTGGAGTGGGTGAACTACCCGGGGTTGGAGTCGAGCAAGTATTACCACCGCGCGAAGAAGTATCTGCCGATTGGCAGCGGCGCGCTGGTTACGTTTGGCATCAAGGGCGGGCTGGAGGCGGGCAAGAAGCTGATCGACGCGGTGAAGCTCTTCAGCCATGTGGCCAACATCGGTGACGCCAAGTCGCTGATCATTCATCCGGCATCGACCACTCACCAGCAGCTGAGCGCGGAAGAGCAGCTCGATACCGGGGTGACTCCGGAGCTGGTGCGGCTCTCGATCGGCATTGAAGACATTCGCGACATCATCGACGACCTGGGGCAGGCGATTGCGACTGCCAACGGCACGACTCACACCAAGCCGGAGCCGGCCGGCCGGGGAACAGGAAGATAGTCATGGCAAAGCTAGGCAAGCTGCATCTGACACAAGGCTCGGTATCGGTGACCAAACACGGTCCATTCGAGCTGGAGTGCGGGCGCTCGCTTCCGCATGTCACCCTGCGGTACGCAAGGTACGGCGAGCCCGATGAGGAGTGTAGCAACGTCACCCTGATCTGCCATGCGCTTTCGGGTTCGGCGCGGGTGGATCAGTGGTGGCCGGAGCTGCTGGAGAAGAGCTTCGATCTGGAGCGCGAGTGCGTCATCTGCTTCAACGTCATCGGCTCATGTTACGGCTCGACCAGCGCGGCTTCGCTGAATCCCGAGACCGGGCGGCCATACGGCGGGAGCTTCCCGCAGGTAACGGTGCGCGATTGGGTGCGGGCGGAGCGAATCGCGCTGAGCGAGCTTGGCATCAGCCACGTACGCGCGGCCATTGGGCCATCGCTCGGAGGAATGCAGGCGATCCAGTGGGCGGTGGATTATCCGGAGGCGATCGATCGCGTGGTGGCGATGGGAGCGACTCCGCTGAACGCTTTTGGAATCGGCCTGAATCACCTGCAGCGCGAGATGATCAAGCTTGATCCCGAGTATCGCGACGGCGATTATTACGACGGGTCCGGGCCGCGCGCGGGATTGGCGCAGGCGCGCGGGCTGGCGATGTGTACGTACAAATCGCCGGAGCTCTTCGACATTCGCCACGGACGCCGGCCCGACCGCAAGGGCACAGCGCCGTGGACGAGCGAGCAGGGACGATTCGATATTGCAGGGTATCTGGAATACCAGGGAAAGATCTTCTGGGAGCGCTTCGACGCCAACGCTTATCTGGCGATCATTCGCGCGATGGATCTGTGGGATCCGCAGCGCGATTGGGATGGACATGCGTGGGAGCGCATTCGCGCCAAGATTCAGCTGTGGGGCATGTCGAGCGACATCCTTTTCCCGGCGGCCGATGTGCGGGCGTTTGCGCGTGAGTTGCGCGAGGCCGGCGTGGATTGCCGCTACGAGGAGATTGTCTCCACGCACGGTCATGATGCATTCCTTGCAGAACCGGAGAAGCTGGAAGGATTGCTGCGCGACTTTCTGGCCGAGGCTCCGCCGCCGGCGAGCTTGCGCGCCGCTGCCGTGGCCGAGAGCGAGGGCGAGCTGGCATAGCTGTTTTGCGCTCCCTCACCTGGCCAAAGGAGGGCCAGATGCGGGCCGCCACGGCGCAGATGTGCGCGATGTGCTTCCGCGCCGGATGTCTCCCTTTGCTCCCGCGCTGGCTCCTGCGCCTTTTGGCACATAGGGCAGTGACCGCGGTTACAGACGGCTTTGCTACGCCTGTGTTCTGCTACACCGTTTGCGTGAAGTATCCGTCGATTGTCGTTCCATCGTCTCGAACAGAGTTCTGGAGGAGACTGTTATGGCAACTACACTTGCGGACAAGCGTGCGGACCTTGCCGGCCCTGGCATTGGGAACTACACCGACATCGAGCGCATCCTGCCCACAGACTACCGTTCACTGCTTACACCGCGCGAGACGCAGAAGGCCATCTTTGCCGTCAAGCGCTACATCGAAGACAACCTCTGCCGCGAACTGAACCTGATCATGGCCACGGTGCCGCTGATCGTCGATTCCGAGAGCGGCGTTAACGACTTTCTGGACCGGGACGGCTCGCGCACGCCGATCCAGTTCCACATCAACAACGATCATAACCAGCATCCCATCGACGCCCAAGTGGTGCAGGCCGCCACCAAGTGGAAGAGGATGGCGCTGAAGCAATTCTCGTGCGAACCGGGCGAGGGCATCTGCACCGATATGCGCGCGGTTCGGAAGGATTATTTCCTCGATCACGACCACAGCTGCTACGTGGACCAGTGGGACTGGGAACGGGTGATCCGGGCCGAGGACCGCAATCTGGACTTCCTGAAGGCGATCGTGCGCGGCATCTGGCGCGTGCTGGTGGGAGCCGAGCGCTATGCCCAGGAGCTCTTCCCGGCGCTGAAGGATCCGCGTTATCCCAACCTGCCGGAAGAGATCACCTTCCTGCACGCCGAGGAGATTCTGGCGATGTTTCCTGATCTTCCCCGCAAGCAGCGGGAGACGCAGGTACTGCAGAAGTACCCGGCGATCTTCATCATCGGAATCGGCTGGCCATTGAAGGATGGCTACCCGCACGAGATGCGGGCGGCGGATTACGACGACTGGGTTACTCCTACGCGGCTGCCGAACGGCGAAGAGGGACACGGGCTGAACGGCGACATCCTGGTCTGGAATCCGGTCACCAAGCGGCGTCACGAGCTTTCGTCGATGGGAGTTCGCGTGAATGCCGAAACCCTGCGCCAGCAGTTGACCATCTCGAAGCAGCTCAACTTCCTTGAGTTCCCATATCACAAGGCGATTGTCAACAATGAGATCCCGCTCTCGATCGGCGGCGGCATCGGCCAGGGCAGAACCATGATGCTGCTCCTGCGCAAAGCCCATCTGGGAGAGGTGACCGTAAGCGTGTGGCCGAAGATTTTGAAGGAGATCGGAAGGCAGCACAACATCCACGTGCTCGAATAGATTTCGGCAGCTCGCGTTGGATGCCAGCGCGAGCTGCTGGCTGTTTTCCCTGCGGGCACAAGCCTGAACACAAGCCTGAATAACAGAGCAAATAATCCAGAAAACGAGAGCTCAATTGCCCCGAATCGGTAACGGCGGTGATAGAGTTCACCCTGTGGGCTGGCTGAGTAGAAGGCTACCCGCAAGTTACTGCATCGAGGATGGCAAAGTTTTGGCGATCAGCGCTCTATCACGTTGCAGCCGTAGTGGGATCAAGAGGATTTGTGACCGGAATCACAGCCCCAAAGGAAGCCGAGGCGCACCCTAGATACGGTAAGATTTTGTGGGTACGGCCTAATAAGGAATGCAATTATGACGCGAATACTGGAAGTTACCGATCTCATCCTGCGTGATGCGCACCAGTCGTTGATGGCTACGCGCATGGCGATGGAGGATATGGTTCCCGCCTGCGAAGACCTCGACAATGCCGGATACTGGTCGCTCGAGTGCTGGGGCGGAGCCACCTTCGATTCCTGCATACGATTCCTCAACGAAGATCCATGGGAGCGTTTGAAGACGTTCCGCAAGCTGCTCCCCAAGACCCGCCTGCAGATGCTGCTGCGCGGACAGAACCTGCTTGGCTACCGGCACTATGAGGATACGGTGGTTGAGCGCTTTGTAGCCAAGGCCGCCGAGCACGGCATGGATGTGTTCCGCGTCTTCGATGCGCTGAACGATCTTCGCAATCTGAAAACCTCAATCGCCGCCGTCAAGAAAGCCGGCAAGCACGCGCAGGGGACGATCTGTTACACGGTCAGCCCGCTGCACACCGTGGACGCCTTCGTCGAGATGGCCCAGAAGCTGAAAGAGATGGGCTCGGACTCGATCTGCATCAAGGACATGGCGGCGCTGCTGAAGCCGCAACCTGCATACGATCTGGTCAAGGGCATCAAGGAAAAGTGCGGCAAGGACACGCTGGTCCATCTGCACTGCCACTCCACCACCGGAGTTACGCTGGTCAGCTACATGAAGGCCATTGAGGCTGGTGTGGATATTGTGGATACGGCGGTCAGCTCGCTGGCACTGGGGCCGGGACACAATCCGACCGAGAGCCTGGTGGAGATGCTGGAAGGCACCGGCGTCGAGACTCGTCTCGATATGGATCGTTTGCTGAAGGCGCGCAACTACTTCAAGAAAGTTCGCCCGCGCTACAAGGAGTTCCTGAGCGACATCACCGGAGTGGAGACAGAGATCTTCCAGAGCCAGATTCCGGGCGGCATGATCAGCAACATGGAGAGCCAGCTGAAGCAGCAAGGCGCAGGCGACAAGCTGGAAGAGGTGCTGCGCGAGGTTCCGCGAGTGCGCGAGGTTTCGGGCTTCCCGCCGCTGGTGACGCCGAGCTCGCAGATTGTGGGCACGCAGGCGGTCTTCAACGTGTTGATGGGCCCCTACAAGGTGCTGACCGGCGAGTTTGCCGACCTGATGCTGGGCTACTACGGCGAGACAATTGGCCCGAAGGACCCCGAGGTGCTGGAAAAGGCCCGCGCCCATGCCAAGAAGGATGCGATCACCTGCCGTCCGGCGGATCTGCTGAAGCCGGAGTGGGAGGCACTGCGCGCCGACGCGCTGGCGATGAAGGGCTGCAACGGCACCGACGAAGACGTGCTGACCTATGCGATGTTCCCGCAGGTTGCGCCCAAGTTCTTTGCCACCCGCGATCAGGGTCCGAAGAACGTAGGCAAGGATCCCGCGCAGGCACCAGCAGCGGCGGCAGCGCCGAAGGCTGCAGCGGCAGCGCAGCCGAACGGCCCCGTCAAGTACGCCGTCACCATCAATGGACAGACGCATAACGTCACCGTCGCCGCGGCGCGGTAAGAGAGGATCAGGTAGCGGAGATGGCAACTACGGTATCAACGCCTAAGACTAAGAGCATGGAAGAGCGCCTGGCAGCCCTGCGCGAGAAGCGCGCGAAGCTGGAAAAGGGCGGCGGCACAGAGCGAATTGCAAAGCAGCATTCGCAAGGCAAATTGACGGCACGCGAGCGCGTCGAGAAACTGGTGGACCCGAGCTCCTTCCAGGAAATCGGAGCCTATGCGCAGCATCGCGCCACGCTGTTCGGGATGGCGGGCAAGGAGCTTGCGGCCGATGGTGTGGTGACCGGATGCGCCCGCATCGACGGACGCCTGGTTCACCTGGCCAGCCAGGACTTCACCGTAGCCGGTGGAGCTGCCGGCGAGGTGCACTGCGACAAGGCCGTGGACATGATGAAGGCTTCGCTGAAGACGGGCTCGCCCTTCATCTTCATCAATGACTCGGGCGGAGCGCGCATTCAGGAGGGCATCGACGCTCTCGGCGGCTATGCTCGCGTCTTCTTCAACAACGTCATTCTGAGCGGCACCGTGCCGCAGATTTCGCTGATCTGCGGTCCGTGCGCGGGTGGCGCGGTTTACAGCCCGGCGCTCACCGACTTCATCATCCAGACCAAGAAGGCGCATCTGTTCATCACCGGACCACAGGTGATCCGGCAGGTGACGGGCGAGGTGGTCACCAGCGACGAGCTGGGCGGCCCGGCGGCGCAGATGAACAACTCCGGCGTGGTCCACTTTGTTGCGGAAAACGACGAAGACGCGGTGTACATCTGCCGGCGGCTTCTCAGCTTCCTACCCTCGAACAACCTGGAAGATCCGCCGCGACTGGACTACGAGTTCCCGATGGAAGACGACGAGTCGCTGAACTCGATTGTTCCGGTGGAGCACAAGCAATCCTACGACGTGCGCGAGATTCTCACCCGCGTGCTGGATCACAACGACTTCATGGAAGTGCAGCCGGGCTTTGCTCCGAACATCGTGATCGGCTTCGGCAGGATTCAGGGCCGTCCGATCGGGATTGTGGCCAACCAGCCGGGCGTGCTGGCCGGTGCACTGGACATCAATGCCAGCGACAAGGGCGCGCGCTTCATCCGCTTCCTCAATGCGTTCAACATTCCCATCGTGACATTTGTGGACGTTCCGGGCTTCCTGCCGGGCGTGCAGCAGGAGTACGGCGGCATCATCCGTCACGGCGCCAAGATGCTGTTTGCATACTCGGCGGCGACGGTTCCGAAGATCACGGTGATTCTGCGCAAGGCCTATGGCGGAGCGTACATCGCCATGTGCTCGCGCGATCTGGGAGCCGACCGGGTGTTCGCATGGCCGACCGCCGAGGTCGCAGTGATGGGAGCCGAGGGCGCGGCCGAGATCGTCTTCCGCAAGGAGATGGATGCGGCCGAGGACAAGAACGCCAAGCGGCAGGAGCTGATCGGTCTCTACCGCGACGCCTTCGCCAATCCATATGTCGCCGCCGGACGCCGTCTGGTCGATGACGTGATCGAGCCTTCCAAGACCCGTCGTGCCCTTGCCGGGGCGCTGAGCGCGCTGGAAACCAAGCGCGAACTGCGGCCTTCCAAGAAGCACGGATTGATTCCGCTCTAATCGCGGCGAGGAGAAAAGATGGCAACGACGGCAATGGAAAAGAAGCCCGCGAGGACGACGAAAGCGACCGAGGTGGCACGTCTGCAGCAGGAGCTGGAGGCGCTGAAGAAGAGCTTCGAGGAGCGCCTGGCTGCTCTGGAGGCGGTGGTGCCGAAGCCGGGCAGCTCGGAAGAGGTGCTCTCCACGGAAACGCTGGCCATGATTGCGGCGGCGGTGACGGCCTTCCTGGGTAAGAAGGTGAAGATCCGCTCCGCCCACCTGGTGCACCCACCGAGTCCGTGGGCGCAGGCGGGACGCGCGATCGTGATGGCCTCGCACAATCTTAATCGGTAGCTGTTTTGGGAGCGCCCCGGCTGCGGCCGGGGCCTTGGCTCAAGCAGAGTTGCTGCGGTGCTCCCCTGAATGCGCAGCGCGGCTGTGTGCCGCGGACGAGGAGAACGACTTTGAAGCTACAGATCGGAATCGACGGAAAGACCTATGAAGTCGAAGTGGAGATTACCGAGGATGACTCGGCTCCAAGACCACACTATATTCCGGCGCAGGCGCCGCCCACGGTGTTGACGTCTACCACGGCGCCGGCGGCGGGAGCGCCCAAGGCGGCAGCCGACGACGGGCCGGTGGATGAGGGCAAGGTGTGCCGCTCGCCCATCGCCGGCATGGTGACACGGGTGAACGCGCAGGCGGGCCAGCAGATCCAGCCCAACGACCTTCTGTTGGTGCTGGAGGCGATGAAGATGGAAACCAACGTCACCTCGCCGGTGGCAGGCAAGGTGAAGAACGTTCGGGTTGCACAAGGCGACGGCGTGCAACTGAACCAGATTCTGGTGGAGTTTGAATAATGGGCGCGATGACGGATCACGGAAAAATCGCGGCGGAACTGAAAGAGGTTCCGGGCTTTCTGTTCGTCGATCATGTGGCCATCTCGGTGCCGCAGGGTCAGCTCGACGGGCAGGTTGCCGCTTACGAGATGCTGGGCTTTGAGGAGATTCATCGCGAAGAGGTGCACGGCAAGGACATGGTTCGCGAGTCGCTGCTGAAAATCGGCGGCGGACCGAACCTGATCCAGCTGGTCGAGCCTCTCTCCGCGGAGAGCCCGGTGCAGAAGATGCTCGACAAGAATGGCGGACGCGGCGGCTTTGCCCACCTGGCTTTTCGGGTAAAGAGCGCGCAGAAGGCATTCAATTACATGAAGGCCAACGGCTTCAACATCATCGATGCGGCCCCGCGGCCGGGTTCGCGGGGAACGACGGTTTTCTTCGTTCATCCCAAGTCGCGCGCGGAGAACGCGTTCGGCTTCCTGATCGAGATCGTGGAAGACCCGGCGTAGCGAGCTGCTCAGCAGTTGTAAGGAGCGCGGAGAAATCCGCGCTCTTTTGCGTTGGGAAAACATGCGCGTACCCGGAGAGATTCTGGAGGGCTCTGTCTTATACTGTACGGCTTTGT
>Ga0326727_10028727_pt1 | contig 10085 bp, 7 predicted proteins | sample MB2enrmetagenome_FD_207643 | JGI IMG/M metagenome (GOLD analysis project Ga0326727, IMG submission 207643) | Lab enriched peat soil microbial communities from McLean, Ithaca, NY, United States - MB29MY | ecosystem: Environmental > Terrestrial > Soil > Wetlands > Peat | place: USA: New York...
AGACTACCTGCTGGGCCTGCCCAACAACAGTGGTACGGGCACCTATGGCAGCTTTGCCATTCAAAAGGCACAGCAAGTTTACGATCCCAACGCGCTGCGCTGGACGGAACTTGGCGCCTACGCTCAGGATCAGTGGTCCGTCTCTCCCAAGCTGACCGTCACCTATGGCGTGCGTTTCGAGCGCTATCCGTCGGCATATCGCGACCACACCGGCATCTCTGAGGTGTATGTGAACCGGCCTCAGTCATCCAACGTCGAGGTTGGCGGTGTTATGGGCAACCCCAAGAGTGCCGGTGTAGATATGGGGTGGGGATTCTTCGCGCCCCGCGTCGGTTTCGCATATCGTCTCAACGACAAAACCGTAATTCGCACCGGCGCCGGTATGACTGTCGATCCGGATAACGTGCGCGAGTTGCGCGACGAGTACCCCTTCGACATTCAGGCGAACTATAACGCGCCCAACGGATTTGGAACCATCGCCATTGATCCGGCAACGGGCAGCGCGATGCCCCTCACGTACGGCATCCCGGTTCCAGCCGTACCCAACTACGCCTCGGGCTATGTGGCGCTTCCAGTAAGCCAAGGCACCAACGCCTTGTGGCCGAATTTCCGTCGCGGCTACATCGAAACCTGGAATCTCTTTGTGCAGCGCGATCTGGGCATGGGCTTCGTGGCCAACGTGGGCTATGTCGGCGATCTATTCGTCCGCCAGCAGACCAACGTCAGTCCGTATAATGCGGCGCCGCTGCCCAGCGCAAGCACGCCTTGCATGGCCAACGGGCAATGGAACACTAGCCTTACGGGTTTGACAGGAACCTGTACAGGCACTGGTCAACCCGGGACCAACATCAACCAAATCATCAACTGGAGTAATGCCGCAGCCACTGGCAACTGGTCCAGTGCCGGCCTCTACAACACTGGCGGCATTACCATGAATGGGCCGCTTTTCAGCGCGAATTACAACGGCTTGCAGGGGCAAGTAACCCGCAATACCGGCAAGAACGCGTCGCTGGGACTGGTCTACACCTACTCACACGCCTTCAACTACGCAGACAACGGCGCCGGGACGGGATCGTCAGGCCCGCCATTCGCCTATCCCGGTTATTACAAAATGAACCGGGCGCAAGCCAATCAGGACCAGAAGCACAACTTGCAGATCTGGGGCATCTACAAGCCGCCCTTCGGCTACGGCCAGAAGTGGGCCAACAAGGGCGTGGTGTCGGAGATCCTTGGCGGATGGCAGATCACCAGCCAGTACAGCTACTTCGGCGGCTTGCCGTTCTCAGTCACAGCCAACAGCAACACGCTCAATTCGCCGGGCAACACGCTCTATGCCCAGTTGGTTGCGCCGTATCAAACCTTGCACGGGCACGAAAGGATAGCGGGCGATACTGGGGTATCCAGCGGCAAACCCTGGTTCAATCAGGCCTCGTTTGCCAACCCGGTGGAGCCGGCGTTTAGCACAGCCAATACCACCAACGCCTCGCCGGTTTTCGCCAACACCCACCGCAACGAGTTCCGCGGGCCTGGCACTGGAGTCGTCAACGCGAGTATGTTTAAGGGCTTCCGCGTATACCGTGCGAGCGAATTCAAAGTCGGCGCGGAAGTGTTCAACCTCTTCAATCATCCGTATCTGAACCTGAACAGCCCGAACGCCACCGTACCCACGACAGCAAACGTCAACGCGGCTAACTACGGTACATTCGGTAGGATCACTGCCTTCGGACCGCCGTACTCCCAGACTGGGGGGGCGCGTTCGATGCAGTTCAGCGGAAAGTTCATCTTCTAGTTGGTTGATTTTGTTTGTTTAGCTTCCACCCGCGCCGGTGCTCCAGAAAGCCTCCCCGGCGCGGGTATTATTTTGACTTCTGCCTTGCGCCATGGCAGGCGGTCTTGGCAAGCCGACATTGATGTTGATTCTTCCTGGGATCGTCAACCACATCCCAGACCGCGCCCACCTGGAAATCTCTCTCCACATCGTCCAGCAGGCCACATGTTAATACTGCCCGCCAGGCTGCGTGAGTTAAATCATTCCCAAAACCGCATCGGAATCGGATGTGAACCGTTTACCTGTGTAAATGTTATGGTCCAGAACCACATCGCCGTGGCCAGGATCATGCACTTCTCCATCCTCGTCTTGTCCTGAGAGTGGAGTCGTCACTGAGGATTGCGCTTGAGCGGCCCTGGAGCTTGGGCGGGAACATATTTAGGCGTCGAATCGTATGGAATTATGACATTCAGCTGGAACTCCGCGGCAACTTGCGTGGAGTCGCGAAGGCGTCTTGAAAGGAAAGAGGTTGAATTGACAAACACCGAAATCGAAAAATCACAGATCAAGTACGCAAGGCTTGCGGGTTTATGTATCTGTTCGTCGACCTTGCAGACGTTTTGAGTTTGCGCATTACCAACCGTTTTCAAGTTCCCGGCAATTTCGCGGAGACCGCGCATAGGATTGCGGGGTCTGAGCTGCTCTATCGTATAGGGCTGTCCAGTTTTTTAATCGGCGGTCTGTGCACTGTGCTTTTGGCTATGGGCCTTTATGGGGCCGTCAAACCGATTAATACGAATTTGGCGCTGCTTGCCTTGATATTTAGATTAGTGGAGGCCACGCTATTCGGAGTCGTGTCCATCGTTAGTTTTAGTGCCTTGAGGCTGTATACCGGTGCTGACTCCATGAATGTTTTTGACGCAAAGCAACTGTCGGTTCTAGTGAATTTGAGTACAGAAGCTGGTTCAGCTGGATTCAACATCGGCGCCATATTTTTCAGCATGGGGTCTATTCTCTTCTTTTATCTGTTTTTTTAAATCGAACTACATTCCAAAGGTCCTGTCGGCTCTGGGCTTATTTGGATCCCTGCTGGTGCCGATTGTCTGTTTTTGGTCCCTTATTATGCCGCAGTATGCGGGGAAGCTGCAACTCGGCTGGCTGCCCGTGGCTATCGCCGAAATATTGGTGGGCCTATGGCTTTTGATCAAAGGCGTTAATCTCCGGCCGCGGGAGAATGGAGCCAAGAATTCACTTCCAGTACAATCTGCACGATGAGTGAAATCGGGTTTGGAGGACTTTGAAATGATAAGTTTCAGCATCGAAAAAGCACCGGTGCGCCTCAAGACTCGGATTGCAGGTTTACTTTATTTCCTCAGCGTACTGATTGGAGGAGTCGGCGAGCGTTTCCTTCACGGCAGGTTGGGATTCGGAGTGGGCCTCATCGCGCTCTCCGGCATGGTCGCAATGACGCTGCTCTTTTGTAGCATCTTCAAGCCGGTGAACAGAAGCCTCTCGTTGCTCGCGGCGACCGTCAACCTCGTGGGTATCGCCTTTGAGGCTCTTCGATGGAATCCTCAGGGCGTGAACATTGCCATAGTATTTTTAGGGTTCTTTTGCATCCTGATCGGTTACCTCATTTTTAGATCGATCTTTCTGCCTCGATTTCTGGGTGCGCTGATGGCGATTGCAGGTTTGGGGTGGCTGACCTATCTGTCACCGCCGCTGGCGAACTATCTGTCCCCCTACAATCTAGCCGCCGGCCTCCTCGGGCAAGCATCGCTGTGCCTGTGGCTCCTCGTGGTCGGCGTGAACATTCAACGATGGAAGGAGCAGGCCAGCGCAGCGGAAGAATGACGAATCGCGCGTGCCTCATTCTTTTTACTTCTCTTGCTAAAATGATAGAAAACCGAAGCAAGGTGACCTCAATTGCCGATCGCTAAAACCAAACAGGAACTCCTTGATGCCATCGAGACCGAGTACCGCTTGTTGAAGAAGTGCATCGAAGGGCTCGGCGCTGAGGAGCGGGTGCTTCCCGGAGTCTGTCACGAATGGTCCGCTAAGGATGTCCTCGCTCACCTGGTTGAATGGAAGAAGATGTTTCTCGGATGGTATGAGGAGGGCTTGCGGGGCGGCAACCCGCGCACTCCCGCCGAGGATTTGAAGTGGACCGAGACGCCCGCCCTGAATGATCGCATCTACCGCAAGTGGAAAGACGAGAAATTCGAGGTCATCCTCGCGGAGTTTGAATCGACATACGCCAGGATGCTCGCGCTGGCCAGTTCAATTCCCGAGGAGAAGCTCTTCCGTAAGCAACTCTATCCCTGGTTGCGCGTTTGGCCGCTGGCGAGGTGGATCGCGGCCCAGACAAGCAGCCATTATCGTTGGGCGAGAACGCGCATACGGAGATGGGCAAACCGACGGAAGCTGCAATCAACTCTGCCGTAAGCGGCTGCCCCACAACAGGTGGTTACAGCAGCTTGCCCGCGGCCAAATCACGAATCAGCCCGCGATCGGCGGCCAGGAACTCGTAGCTAGACAGCTCTTCCAGCCGCACCCAGCGATATTCGTGGTAGATATGGTTCACGATCTCTCCGGTAAACTCGCGCACCATAAAAAACTGCAAATCCACCGCGCCGCCATGGCGGTAGTTGTGGCGGATGCGCGTGACGGGGGGGCCAATAGTGGCCGTGATGCCCAGCTCTTCGTGCAGCTCGCGGGCCAGCGCCTGCTGCGGGCTCTCGCCGGGTTCGATCTTGCCGCCGGGAAACTCCCACTTGAGCGCCATCGGCTGATTCGGGCGGCGTTGACCGATCAGAATCTCGCCGCCGCGCACAATCAGCGCCGCCGCCACGAAGCGGAGCGCGAAACTGACAGGCCGGGAGTCCGTCTTGGGTTGAACTTCTTCCACCTCATTAGTGTAAATGCACCATGGGGTTGCAGAGTGTGAGCGGGAGTGCCGGGGTGCGAGAGTTGAATCCCGACCTTTCAGTTCTTCACAGATAGATTCTGAAGATCATGCCGAGGGCCGGATAGCTGTCGTTAATTTTGCTTGCGGCAACCACCCCTCGGGCGATACGCCATTCCATTTCGCACGGTCCACCAGCATCCTCCGGATGGCTTGCAGTATGCGTTCAACAGCCGGCCGGCGATACTCCCAGCGTGCATCTGCGTCCGGCGCAAAGATAGCCATGGCCGCATTGGCCTCGAAGACCAAAATCTCTCCCTGCCGGTTCAAGCCAAAATCGATGCCGCCATAGTCCAGTCCGAGTACCTGCTGAATCCCTTCCAGCGCCGTCATGGCCTTCGGGCCGAGTACACCGCGCATATCGGCCAAAAATGCGGCGTCTTCGGCGCGATGCTCGGCATTGTCCGCCATCTCCGCGCTGAAATAGTGAATCTTCCAGTCGTGCGCGATCGCGGCATGAAGCGGATAGAGCGAGCCATCGATCATCATCACCCGGTACTTGCGCGTCTTTCCGTCGGCCCCGCGGGCGTTGAGAAACTGCATCACCATCAGGTCGTTGCCGGGCAACTCCGCCAGCGCCGCCGGAAACCCGGCCGCGGATTCCACGCGCAGCAAGTTTTCTCCGCCGTGAAATCCGGGGGTCCGCAGCAGCAGCGGAAACCTGAATCCGTGGCGGTTGAGCGCTCGGCCGGCCTTCGCCGCGGCAAGCGACTCCCTCGGTAGCGTCATGGTCTTCGCCGTCACCACGCCCGGCACGCTGGCCAGCCGCTCGGCAATCGCGCAACGGCCCGTGGCCATCACCGCTGCCGGAGCGTTGATCACAGGTGCGGTGGAGCGCGCCAGCAGAGCCTCTGCTCCGGCCAAAGCGGCCCCGGCCACATCGGCGTCCCCGATGGCGTTCACAATCAGTTGATGCGGCGGCAGCGGCGTGGTCGGCTCGTAGAACTCCGTGGCCACCAGGTACCGCTGGAAGACGGTGTCGCTCAGATAGCTCTTGATGCGCGTGTTGCCGGGGCCAATCGCCACCAGTTCCAGAATCGTGATCGGAGGCCCATCGCCGCGATAGGGAAGCGGCACCACGCATCGTCCTTGAAAGGCCGCCCTGCGATGCAAGGCAGCCTGCTCGGCCTCTCCCTGGCCGGCAAGGATCATCGACAAGCCCAAGTGCGCCTGCCAGTAATCCGGATTGATCGCGAGAGCGCGTTCGTAATGTTCGCGCGCTTGCTGCGTCTCTCCGGCGTTTTGCAGGAGGCTGGCTTTGCGAACAAGGCTCGCGGCATCACCCGCAGGCTTCTGCGCATGCGCGTTCACGGCTTGAGCGGTTCGCGGCGCAAGAGCGCGTCCCTGCGCCATCGCGCCGTCCACCAATGCATCGATCTCCGCGCGGCTGGTGCGGTGGTTCACGATTGCCGCTCGAATCGCCGTGCTGCCTCCGATCCGTGTCGTGGACGGCGCCACCACGCCCGACTCTTGTAAACGGATGACAATCTTTGCGTTCACCCTGTCAGAGTCCGCGGCACGATAGCGGAAGCAGACGATATTCAACTCCACCGGGGCCATCATCTCCAGCTCCGGTGACGCGTTAATTCGCTCTTCCAGATACCGTGCCAGCGCGCAACTGCGCGAGATGGCCGCACCCATCCGCTCCGTGCCTAGAACCTTCAGTGTGAACCATACCTTCAACGCACGAAAGCCCCGCGAGAGGTCCGGCCCAAAATCGCACGGCCAGGGCGAGCCTGCGGCCAGTCCTCTCTCCGCCCGTTCCAGGTACGCCGCCGGCGAGGCGAAGGCTTGCTTGTGCGTCTCCGCGTCCCGCACCAGAAGAAAACCTGCGTCGTAGGGTGCCTGTCCCCACTTATGGAAGTCAAAAGCCAACGAATCGGCATGCTCGATTCCATCCAAACGTGGAGCAAGATCCGGAGCCAGCCTGGCCAGTGCGCCAAAGGCTCCATCCACATGGAACCAGAGCTTTTCTCGTTTGCATAGATCGGCCATGCGAGTCAGATCGTCAATTGCTCCCGTATCCACCGTTCCCGCGGTGCCCACTACGAAAAACGGCGTGAATCCCGCCGCGCGATCCTGCTCAATCGCCGTCGAAAGCGCCGTGAGATCAATCCGGTTGCGGTTGTCGGTGGGAATCAGACGTAGCGCGTCGCTGCCCAGCCCGGCGATGTCCATCGCTTTGGCGACGCAGCCATGCACCGCCGTCGATGCGTACGCTCTCAGCCGCCTGGGGTCAGCGGCCACTCCGCTCGCGCGCACCACGACGCCCAGCACAGCGTCCCGGGCAATCACTACGGCCATCAGGTTCGCCATCGACGTTCCGGTGACGAACAATCCGCTCGCACCCTGCGGGAATCCGAAGATCTCTTGCACCCATTCGCTGACCTGCCGCTCTACCTCGACCGGAATCTGATCGCGGCCACCGAGATTGGCGTTCAGCCCGCCGGCCAGCATCTCCGCCACCATGCCCACCGGCGTGCCCCCGCCATGCACCCATCCCATAAAGCCCGGATGAACATTGCCCAGGGCAAAGGGCAGTACATCGCGCATGAACTCCGCATGGACGCGCGCCAGATCTACGCCCTTCCGCGGCGCGGGAGTGCGAAAGCGCGCCCGCGCCTCGTCCCGAATGGGTTGCCACACTGTCCGCTCGCGAATCTTCTCGATGTAGCCGAGCATATCGTCCAGCATGATGTGCGCCTGCGACCGAAAAGCAGCCCAATCCGCCGGATCGAGCGTAACATTTGCGTTTATCGGCGTCACCGCCTTAGGGTCAATGCCGGACTTCCCCGTAGGGTCATTCATGGGGCACCTGGGAGATGCGTTCTCCCTGAAGGGCATTGTACGCGCAAGGGTATTCTGCGTGCTGCCCTGCTTGTCGGCAGCAAGCCGATGGCCGGAAATGTCCAATATTCGGACAGAAAGATGAGAAAAATCTCATCATCGGGCCGTGCGTCCGGTGCCCCGCCTTCGGCACGTCTTTGTTCTTGTGCCTAAGGTTGGATACCTATAACTACAGATATTTATAGCGATTCCGTGTTACACTGTACTTGCGCTCAGTGATTTGGCCGTGAGCGGCAGCGAGCCCCTTCCAAGGCAAGTTTGCCTGGCACAGTTTTCCCCAAACAACTCAAGCGTATCCATATGAGCCTCCCATCCTGGGGGCATCTGCCATGGGTCAAACCAGGCCCGGTAGTAGTCTGTGCGTTCGTCTCCTTCAACCAAGGGTGCCGCGCCAGCAAACCAGGAAACGCTTGAAAGCGTGGGAGCATGGAGCCGGCCGGCATTGTGCCGTCTGGCGATGAAGTAGCGTGCGGCAGCTCCGGGCGCAGGCGTTCTCCCCTTGAATGTCTGGCTAGTCTTAGATTCGACTTTCGGTTCTCCCTTACGCAAATTGATAAGCAGGCCCGCGCGCGAAGAGTATTCGTGTGCCGCCTCACGTCCGGTTCCGATTGCAGGCTCCAGGGAAACTGGCGCTCGCGGAGCCCAACAGGAATGTACCCTATTTTGACCACACAGTTTTCTCAGTTTTCTCTTTCGCCCGCCCTGATGGCGCGGCTTGACATCAACAAATTTGAAATCCCCACCCCGGTGCAGGCCGCTTGCATCCCTCCCGCTCTCGAAGGCCGCGATGTGCTGGCCACCGCGCAGACCGGAACCGGCAAGACGCTCGGCTTTCTCATCCCGATCATAGAGCTCCTCCAAAAGGCGGTAGCTCGGGGCCCCGCTGCGCATGCGCTTATCCTGCTGCCCACGCGCGAATTGGCCATGCAGGTCGAGCAGGCCTTTCTCGCCGTTCGCACCAGCTCCGATCAGACCGTGGCCCTGGTGGTCGGCGGGCTCGCCGAGCGCTCGCAACTCGACGCCATTCGCCGCGGCGCTCGTCTCATCGTCGCAACCCCCGGACGCCTGGAGGACTATCTCAAGCGCAAGCTGGTCCGCCTCGACCAGGTGAAGATTCTGGTGCTCGATGAAGTGGACCGTATGCTCGATATGGGCTTTCAGCCGGCCATTGCCCGCATCGCGGCCACTCTGCCGGCCGTCCGCCAAACCCTGTGCTACTCGGCCACGCTCGAAACGTCTGTCAAGGATGTAGCGCGCAAGTACCTCTCGAATCCCGTCCGCGTCGAAATCGGTTCGGTGCTCAAACCCGCGGAAAACGTCGAACTGCGCACCTTTGAAGTCGAGGCGGATAAAAAGCAGGAGCTGCTCGAGCACCTGCTGGGCGCCGAGCAGGGCAGCTTCCTGGTCTTCGTGCGCACCAAGCACGGCGCCGACCGCGTGGCACGCCGGCTGGTTCGCAGCGGCCACTCGGCCACGCAGATTCATGGCGACCGCTCCCAGGCTCAGCGCAACCAGGCACTGCGCAGCTTCTCCGAGGGCCGTCACCGCGTTCTGGTTGCCACCGACGTAGCCGCTCGCGGCATCGATGTGGCCAATGTGGCTCACGTCATCAACTTCGACATGCCCAAGATGGCCGAGGACTTTGTCCATCGCGTCGGCCGCACCGGCCGCGCCTCGGCGCACGGCGTAGCCTCCACCTTTGCCGGCCCGGCCGAGCGCAACGATCTGCGCAAGATCGAGCGCACCTTGTCGATTTCGATGAAGCGCTTCCGCGTCCGCTCCGCCACCGACCAAAAAGCCGCGTAAAGCAGCTATTAGCCATCAGCTTTTAGCTTCTAGCTCAAAACAGCGGGTGCCCCACCTTCGGCGCAGTCTCATCGCGCCTAAGGTGGGATCTCTATAATTACAGTTGTTTATAGACTTATACAGACTTCGGATACCTGCTAATTTCCTTGCGCGCGTTTGAGTCTTGCCAAGATGATTGGCTTCTCCAACGCAAGTACATCTTTGTCGCCGGCATATTTATTATTCGATTTATACTCAAATCGTTGAATGTACTTTGCTGATGTCGCGTCATAGGTATAGACCGTAATCCCATATCGATGTGCATTGGCACGGGAATCGGCGTTGGAGATGAAAATGTCATCGTCCCATAAATTATTGGCTATCACAATGATCGGCAGTGGTGAAACAGACTCAATCTCCCAGTCGTCCCATTGTCCGCTGTTGGCCGAGGTGATTTCAGACTTAGGCAGTAGATTTACTGGCTGCTGGTTCTGCTCATCGAGTAATGCGAGGTCGATTGTTCCATCGCTTCCCCCCATAGAAAGTGCGTTTACAAGGATCAATCTGCTTCTAGACGGAAGCATGATTGGTTTTGCCTTCACCTCACTGAACCCGTAGTCAGCATTCCAGCAATGTTCCGCCTTTCCATAGACAAAGCAAACGCGTCCGCCCTTTTCTTCTCCAATGTCGCCGATACCTTGGTAGACCTTATATGGTGCA
>Ga0326727_10028728_pt1 | contig 10085 bp, 8 predicted proteins | sample MB2enrmetagenome_FD_207643 | JGI IMG/M metagenome (GOLD analysis project Ga0326727, IMG submission 207643) | Lab enriched peat soil microbial communities from McLean, Ithaca, NY, United States - MB29MY | ecosystem: Environmental > Terrestrial > Soil > Wetlands > Peat | place: USA: New York...
GTCCGGCGGCCCCGGGTCCGTGGGTTCGACGCCCATGCCGACCACCCGGCCGACGTTCGCCGGCAGATTGAACCGCCGCTGCAACAGGTGACGTTCCTCGTGGCTGTTGAACAGCAGGAGCGGCGTCTGCCGAAACAAGTCGTCCAGCAAATGCATGTACAGGGCGGTTTCGTCGTGGGCGGTCGGCACAAAAGCGGCCTTTGACTTCACCAGCGGCAAGCCGAGGCAGGTGGGGTAGTACATGTAGGTGAAGAACACGAAGGCGCCGTACCGATCGGCCGAGTCCCGCAGGTACTCGATCAGCTTCGGGCAGTATGGCCCCTGGTGACGCAGCATCTCGTACTCCTCTTCCGGCGTGAGCTGCGTGAGGAAGATGCGGTCGTAGATCTTGTGAAACTCCACCAGGTTGCGCTCGCTCGCCGAGGGGAACCGCCGCACCACGACCCCGTTGAGCTCGTCGCGTCCGGCAGGCAGGACGTTCTTCCATCTCAAGTGGTCGAGCGCGGTGGTGGTCAGCACCTCCACCTCGTAATACCGCGCCATCCGCTCGGCAATCTGCCGGCAAAGCGCTTCGGCGCCGCCGGTGATCTGGTCGCCGTAACGCTGGACGACGAATGCGATCCGGCGTTTTCCCGTTCCAGGCTGCATCAGAGTTGCTCCAACTCCCGCACCAGATCCAGCAGCCGCGCCCCGAGGGCGCAACGGTGGAACCGGCTCTCGTATCGGGCCCGCCCGCGATCGGCCAGTTGGCGCGCGATCGCCGGATTCTCGACGCACTCGTCGATCGCCCCGGCCAGCGCCTCGGCGCTGAACTCCCGGAACAGAAGGCCGGCCGGCCCGCAGGTCTCGCCGATCGCCGCCGTCTGCCACGCCACGATGGGCGTGCGGAAGAACATCGCCTCCACCAGCGGCACGCAGAAACCCTCGTGTTCGCTGGTGCAAAGGAAAACCGAGCTGGTCAGGTAGTAAGCCCGCAACTGCGAGGGCGTCGCCGAAAAGGCGAAACGGACGTCCGCGGCGACGCGGCACTCTTCGGCGTAAGCCTGAATCTCGTCCAGGTAATTCTGTAGGGAGGAATCGAACGTGCCGACAAACACCAGCCGCGAGGGTGCGTCCGAGAGGCGCCGGTAGCCGGCAAACGCTTCGATCGCCTTGCGATGTCCCTTATTGGGACGAATGCCGCCCACGAACAGGATGCTGGGGCGCGCTTTGCGGTAGTCGCCGGTAATCACGCTGTCGAACGCCGCGCCGGCCAGTTCCTCCTCGATGCGGTGCATGGGGGGGAGAACCCGGCACCGGTCCGGGGGCGCTCCGTAACGGATCAGGTCCTCCAGGTTGAACTGGGAGGCCCCCCAGAAGTGAACGCCTCCACGGCGCGCCAGCCGCTCGCTGGCCGCCAGCCCGCTCGCGCAGGCGTCATAGTAATGCTGGGCATAGCCCTTGAAAAAGTGCGGCGGCGTGATGTTGTGATAGCGAATGGCGGTCTTGGTTTTGGCCTTCTCCAGCAGCCGTTCGCCCGCCTCCCAGTAGATGGCGTGGTGATAAATCAATATGTCGTCCGGGCAACGCCAGATCGAGGCGTTCGGATTCAGCACCTGCGCACAGTTCTCGTACCGCGGGTCCATCAGGGTGGCCAAGATGGTGACCTCGTATCCAGCCTCCTGCAGCCACTCCTTCATCCCCAAAACGTCGTTGCCGACGGCATCTTGAGGCCAGAATGACGGAAGCGCCAGATAGACTCGGGGTTTTCTCACGCCGTCCTCCGATGCCGAAGAGCGCCCGCTCCGTATCCAAGCACGCCTGGAAAGTCAGTATCGCACAACTGCCGCAGTGGGCGGCCCGCTATCGGGCTGGATTTCATCCGCTTTCCTCCACTTCGGCCAGCAGTTCCCGCAGCCGTCCCCGAATTGCGGCCGGCCGGAATAGCCTTTCGTAGCGGAGGCGGCCCCGCTCGGCCAGGTCGCGCGCCAGAACCGCGTTCTCCACACACTCGTCGATGGACTCCGCCAGCCGGGCGGCCTGGAAGTCCTCGTAGACCATCCCGGCGCCGGCACAGGTCTCTCGGACGGCGGTGGTGGCCCAGGCGACGATGGGCAGCCGGAAGAACATGGACTCGATCAGCGGAACGCAGAAGCCCTCGTGCTCGCTGACGCACAGGAAGACGCTCGCCGCCAGGTAGAAGGACCGCAACTGAGCCGGGGTGACGCCCATCGCAAAATCGACGCGGCGATCCACTCCCAGACGCACGGCGTGCGCCCGCAGATCGTCTTCGTAGCGCTTGAGGTTCGGATCGCTGCCACCGACCAACAGCAGACGCGACTCCCGGTCGGAGAGGCTGCAATACCGGGCGTATACCTCGATGGCCTTCCGGTGCCCCTTGTGCGGGCGCAACCCGCCCACAAAGAGGATGCTGGCGCCGGTGCGGTACCGCCCGAGCACGACGTTGTCGAGCGGCGCTTGGGCCAGCTCCTCCTCGATACGGTGGCAAGGCGCCACCACGCGGCACCGTTCCGCGGGCGCTCCCATCCGCACCAATTCCTCCGCGCTGAACCCCGAATCCGCCCAGAACCAGGCCCGCGCATGCCGGGCGATGCGCCCGGTCGCCTCCACGCCGTCCCGGCAGGCCTGGAACAAGTAGTCGGAGTAACTCGCGTAATAGCCGGGAGGAGTTACATTGTGGTACTTGATCACCACTTTGGTCCGGGTGTTGGCGAGCAGCTCCTCCCCGAGCTCCCAGTTCAGGGCGTGGTGATAGATCAGAATATCTTCGGGGCAGCGCCAGGCAGCCTTGCTCTCCAGGTCGATCCGCCGCGCGCAGTACTCCCGCGCCGGATGGATCCACTGGGCAAAAATCGTGGTGGGGCAGCCGGCCGACTGAAAGCACTCCGCCATACCCAACACGTCGTTGCCGACCGCATCGTGGGGCATGAACGTCGGGATGGCGAGCAGAACGCGAGGGCGCCTGGGGGTCACTCCGGACTCCGCTCCGAGCCCTCCTGCCGGCTTGCGCTCGCCGCCCGGAGCGCTATGAGCTTGGCGTTGAGATCCCGCAAGGCTGCGGCGATCTCCGTCGAAGCGCGGTACTGCGCTTCCAGGGCGCCCAGCATCGCGGCCTGCGAACTCTCCAACGGAGGGATGAACCAGAACAGCGCCCGCCGGACTACCGCCACCATGACTGCCCCCATCCGCCCCCGCAAGGTTCGCGGAGTGGGAGGCGGGGCGCCGACCACCGGCGCGCTACGGCGCAGATCTTCCAGATGCGCATCCAGCCGGCTCAAGGCCAACGCCAGGGCGGGACTGACAACCTGCTCCGCCAGCCGCCGGATCTCGGCGTTTTCGCTCCGGCGCTCTCGTGCGCGGAGCCTGACTCCCCGCATGACGGCCTGCACGTCTACGCTCGGCGCCTCCTGCCGTTCGGAATCCGTCGAGCCGGGCATCGATCCCATGCCGCACTCCGACTCACAGGCTCTCGCGGCGGTACCGCGCGACAACCTCGCCGGGTTTTCCATCGGCTGCCAGCCTCCCCTTCGACAACCAGATCGCGCGGTTACAGAAATGCCCAATGAGGTCCAGGTTGTGAGAGACGATCACGACGATACTCCCCGCCTCGATCAGTTTCCTCGTCCGCATGAGCGACTTGTGCTGGAAATGCTCGTCGCCGACGCTCATCACCTCGTCCAGGACCAGGATCTCCGGATCCAATTGAGCGGAAACCGCAAAAGCCAGGCGCGCCACCATGCCGGACGAGTATGCCTTGATGGGAACGTCGAAGAACGGGCCGAGTTCGCAGAAGTTGACGATCTTCGGCAGCAGTTCGCTCATTTCCTTGCGGGACTTCTGGAAGATGGCGCCCAGCAGATATGCGTTCTCCCGGCCCGTCAACTCGAAGTTGAAAGCGCCGCCGAGTTCCAGCAGCGGCGTCAGACGGCCTTGCACCGTACATCGTCCCTCGGTGGGAGAGATCACGGAAGAAAGCACGCGCAGAAGCGTGCTTTTCCCGGAGCCATTGGGCCCGATAACGCCCAGCACGTCGCCGCTCCGGATCGCCAGACTGACACTCCGAAGCGCCCAGAAGTCCGCCTTCGCGCTGGCGCGTTGCGAAAGCAGCCCCAGCACGCGCCCTTTGATCGTCCGCTGGTCTTCCGTCAGCAATCGGTAACGGACTCCCACATTGTCCAGAACGACGCTCGGCCCCCCCGCTTCCGGAGACGGGGACCCGGCTCGCTTTGCCCTAGGGCTCTTGACTGCTTGCATAAACCGGCACCTATATATAGAGATAGAAGCGGCGCTCTGTACGCACAAACGTGGCATACCCGGCCACCGCCGCCGCCACAGCTAGAAACAGGGCATAGAAAACCGTCTCCAGCGACGGCATCTTGCCGCCAAACACCGGCTCCTGAAAAAACTGCAGAAACGGCACGACGGGATTAAGTTGCATGTACTCGCGGGCGCTGGGCGGGAGGCGCTCCACCGGATAGAGGATCGGGCAGAGAAAAAAGAGCAAGAACGCGACATTCGACCAGAGAAACTGGAAATCCCGAAAGAAGACGCCCATGGCCGCAAACAGCAGGCCGAGACCCGCCGCGAACAGCGCCAGCAGAAGCACGCCCAGAGGCACGACCACCCAGGCGGCGGCGACAGGGGCGCCCATGATCAGCACCAGCGCCGCCAGGATCGCCAGCCCCGCGCCCAAGTCGACCAGATTGACCGCAACCGTCGCCAGTGGGAAGATCAGACGCGGCGCATAAATCCTGGTGACGTACAGCGAATTGCCCACAATCGCACTGGTCGCGCCGAGTGTCACGTTGCTGAAGAAGGTCCAAGGCACATAGCCGCTGAAGAAATAGACGCCGAAAGTCTTCAGATCCCAATGGTTGATGTAAGAAAAAATAAAGGACAAACTCAGAAACACCATGAGCGGATTCAGCAACGTCCATAAGAAACCCAACACGGAACCGCGGTAGCGTGTCCTGATCTGTTGCAGGACGATCTGCGCGAAGAACTCCCGATACCGAAACAGCTCCCTAAGGGGTGTAAGCATAGGCTGCCTCCTCCCGGAGTGGTGCACAAAGGCGCCCTGCCATTGCAGGCGCCGCGATTTCCGCCATGGGGCAATTGCGGCGTCTAGTCCCGCGGAAGCCGCCCTTGTGTCGAACGACAGACCAATATAGCACATCGCCTCTCGCCTTTTTGCCGTCTCTTCCTCCGGAGCGGCGCGAAATGAAAGCGGGCTCTGCGCGAGGATCTGAAAGACTCTTGGTTTCATGGCGTTTCTAAGGTGGGTTCCCGGTTCGGTGCGCCATCCACGGCAGTCCCGCACACCCAAGGGGGGCCTGTCCGTTGGCCATGCGGTAGAGGATATTCCAGCAGCTACGCCGTTCTTTGGAGCACGCTCTCTACAATGTCGGGGTGCTCGCCGATAACGGCAAGCAGGATGCGGGCGGGACCGTCCGGAATTCGCAGGCCCTGTTCCCAGTTGCGAACCGAGGCTGGCGCGAACCCGAACTTCGCCGCAAACTGCGCTTGGCTGAGGCCCAGACCCCTGCGAATCGCCTTCACGTCCGCGGAAGGCGCCTGGACGGTGGCCGCGCGAGCGGCAACGCGATCTCCCTTCGCGTAGGCTAGCGCCTGCTCCATGCTCTTGACCAACTCGCCACCGAGCCTGCTTTTCGCCGCCCGATGGCCGGCCGCTTCCCGCTTCGTCCTCTGGTTCGCACTCGCCGCCGTCTCCTCTCCAAGTACTCTTCCCCGACGGCTTCGGCGATCTTCTGCGTAGATCGCTCGCACGCCACCCGGCTTGCCCTTTCCGGCGACGGCCCACCGGACCTTCCGGATTCCACCGGCTCCTGGAATCACGTCGCCCCCTTTGGGGTTGAACGCCAGGTCCCGGTCTCGACGACCGAATCCGGTGTCCGCTTCGCCAGTTCGCCATGCGCGGTTGGCGCAGTCCTGGCAAGGCCCTCTCCGATTCATACCGGCAGCGGCGAGCGCGACGCATCGGGCGGGCGCCCCCCGGCGCCGCTCACGGCCGGGAAATGCGGCTCAACGTCTCCTTGAGAAACTCCAGGACCTGCTCCGCGGTTCCCTGCCCGTCGAGCGGCAGCCGCAGCACCCCGGCCGGCGTGAACTGCGCGCCTTTGGTCGCGCTCACCAGCGCCATCAGCCGCCCCGGGTCCACCTTCGATTCGCCGTGGAACCGCACGTTCAACTGCCCTTGCCGCCGGTCGATATGCTCGATCCCCAGCTTCTCGGCCAGGCTCTTCAAGTGCGCGTATTCGAGCAGGTACGCTACCGCTTGCGGCGGCGGACCGTAGCGGTCTTCCAATTCCGTGCGGATCTTCTCGGATTGCTCGCGCGTGGCCGCCTCCGCGATGCGCTTATACGCCCGCAGCCGCTGGTGCTCGTCGGCGATGTACTCCGCCGGAATCCGCAGGTCCAGTCCCAGGTTGATATTGGTATGCACTTCCAGCGGCGATTCCTCGCCCTTCAACTCCCGTACCGTCTGCTCCAGCATGCGCACGTACATGTCGAAGCCCACGGCGTTGATGTGGCCGTGCTGCTCGCCGCCCAGCAGGTTGCCGGCGCCGCGCAACTCGAGATCGAGCGCGGCGATCTTGAAGCCGGCGCCCAGGTCGCTGAATTCCTTGAGCGCCGCCAGCCGCTTGCGGGCCACGTCGCTCAGCTCCGTATCCGGCGGAATCAGCAGGTAGGCGTAGGCGCGCCGGTTCGACCGGCCCACCCGCCCGCGAAGCTGGTACAACTCCGCCAGGCCGTACCGCTCGGCGTTTTCGATGACGATAGTGTTGGCGAGTGGGATATCGAGGCCATTTTCTACTATTGTAGTGCATACCAGCACGTCGGACTTGTGCTGCATGAACCCCAGCATCACCTTCTCCAGTTCCCCCTCGCTCATCTGCCCGTGCCCCACCGCGATCCGCGCCGCGGGCGCAAGTTGCTGAATCTGCGCGGCCCTCGACCATATGGTATCCACCCGGTTATGCACGTAATAAACCTGGCCGCCGCGTCCCAACTCCTGTTCGATGGCCGCCCCCATCAATTCCGGCTGCAAATGCGCCACCACGGTCTGTATGGCCAGGCGGTCCTTGGGCGGGGTCTCGATGACCGACAAGTCGCGCAGCCCCAGCAACGACATATGTAGTGTTCGCGGGATGGGGGTGGCCGTCATGGTGAGCACGTCCACGTTCTGCTTCATCTGCTTCAGCCGTTCCTTGTGCCGTACCCCGAAGCGTTGCTCCTCGTCCACGATCAGCAACCCCAGCTCGCGGAACTCCACGTCCTTGGATAGCAGCCGGTGCGTCCCAATGAGGATGTCCACCTTCCCGTCCGCGGCATCCGCCAGCACTACGCCGATCTCTTTCCTGCTCCGAAACCGGCTCAGCATTTCCACGCGCACCGGAAACGGCGCAAAGCGGCGCCTGAAGGTCTCATAATGCTGGAAGCACAGTACCGTAGTCGGCGCCAGCACCGCCACCTGCTTGCCGTCGCCGAGCGCTTTGAAGGCCGCCCGCATAGCCACTTCGGTTTTGCCGAATCCCACGTCGCCGCACAGCAGCCGGTCCATTGGCTGCTGGTGTTCCATGTCGCGCTTGATGTCGCGGATGGCGTCGGTCTCGACGAACTCGAAGGCGTCCTCGAACTCCCGCTGCCAGTTGCCGTCGGGGGAAAACGAGAAGCCTTGCGCCAACTGCCGTCCGGCGTAGAGCTTCAGCAACTCGTCCGCCATGTCGCGCATGCGGGCCTTGACGCGGCTCTTGGTGCGCGCCCAGGTGGCCCCGCCCAGCCGGTCGAGCGCCGGCGCCTCCTCGCCGGCCCCACGGAACTTCTGGATCAGATCCAGCCGGGTGAGCGGGACGTACAGGCGCGCCTCGCCCGCGTACTCCAGCAGCATGTAGTCGCCCTGCTGCTCGCCCTGCCCGATCTCCCGCAAGCCCACGAAGCGGCCCACTCCGTGCTCGGCGTGCACCACGTGGTCGCCCGGCTTCAGATCCGCCAAGTCCGCCGCGAACGCCGACAGGACGCCCTTAGCCGGCATCCGCTTAGTGGCCCATTGGGTGGCGCCAAACAGGTCCTCGGAGCCGAACACCGCCAGCCGCGCCTCTGGGAACATCACGCCCCGCCGGATCAGCCCCTTCACCAGGTAGGTGCTGGCCACCGAGCCCGCCAAATACGACCGCTCCGCCAGGTAGGACGGCGTGCGGTCGGAGGGCTCCAGGGCCAACTGGAACGGCACGGAATACTCCTGGAAGATCTCCGCCAGCCGCTCCAGTTCCCCGGTGGACGCCGCGAAGCACACCACGCGCCCGCCTTGCTCCACCACGGCGCGCGCCTCCGCCACGGCCACCTGCATATTGCCCTGGAAACTCATGGTGGGCCGAGCGCCGGCATCCAGCGCCCCGCCCTCCGCCGCCAGGCTCAATTCCCGCAGGGCCACCTGGGCCGCGCCAGCCGCCTGTTCCTCCAGTTCCTCCCAGCGCAGGAAAACCCGGTTCGCGGGGACCGGCGACGGCCTTTCGGAATCGTCGAGCCGTTTCCAGAGCCGCTGGGCCGCGCCGCGCAACAGTTCCGGCTCGTCCCAGAGCACCACCGGCCGGGCCAGTAGTCTCAGCATCGACCCGCTCCGCGGCCGGGCCAGCGGCACCATCAATTCCCAGCCCGGAAACGGCTCCCCGGCGCTCGAGATCTCGTCCCCGCTTTGCTCGCGGATCTCGGCGAACAACTCGCGCGATTTCGGGTACTCCAGCAACGGCAGCAGCCGCGCCTCCTCCACCTTGAGCACCGACCGCTGCGTGTCCACCTCGAACCGCCGCATCGATTCGATCCGGTCGCCGAAGAATTCCACACGCACCGGCTGGCCCGATTCGGGCGGGAACACGTCCAGAATGCCGCCGCGTACCGAATACTCGCCCACCATCTCCACCGGCTCCCGCCGCTGGTAACCGATGCTCTCCAGGTGCATTTGGAGTTCCTCCAGCGGGACCTCCTCGCCCACGCGCAGCCGCAGCGAGAGCTGCCGGTAGAACTCCGCCGCCTCGGTTCGCAGCAGCGCGGAAGCCACCGGCGTCACCGTGATGGGAACCCGCTCGCTAGCCAGGCGCCACAGCGCGATGGCCCGCTGCTCGCTGATCTCGGCGTGCGGAGAGAGCCGCTGGTTCGGCACCACGTCCAGCGCGGGAAGCAACTGCGGCCGCGGCGATCCCCGCCCACTAGAGAGCAGCTCGAAGAACGTCTCGATGCACTCTGAGAGCGCCTCGGCCTGCTTGTTGCCGTCCACCACCACCACCAGCGGCCGCTCCACCGCCTCCCACAACAGCACGGCATACAGCGCTTTCGCCGTGGTGGTGAGCCCCGAGATTTCGCGCCGCGCGGGCCCGCCGAGCGCGCGCACCAGCTCCTGAAACGCGGGATGGCGCCCCAGCCCGGCGAACAAATCTCGGATGACCGGCTGAGTCAAGGTTTACGGGACAGAATCCCTTCCACGATTCCGGTGGTCGAATAGCCGGGCTCCAGCGAGAGCGCCAGCACTTTGCCGCCCGCCGCCTCCACCTCTTCCCGGCCGGCGATCCAGTGCGCCCAATCGGCGCCCTTCACCAGGATGTCGGGAAGCACTTCCGCGATCAGCTCGCGCGGCGTATCCTCGTCGAAGAGCGCCACGGCGTCCACCGCCTGGAGCGCGGCAGCCAGCTCCGCCCGGTCGTTTTCGGGAATCAGCGGCCGGCTGGGCCCCTTGAGCCGCTGCACGCTGGCGTCGGTATTGAGTGCCAGGATGAGCACGTCGCCGAGGCCCCGCGCCCGCTCCAGCAGCCGCACGTGCCCCGGATGCAGCACGTCATAGCACCCATTGGTGAACACCACCGTCTTGCCCGCCCGCTTCCACTCCCCCCGAGCCGCAACCAGTTCCTCACGCGTGTAGAATCTGCCCACCGCCTCCATCTTACGGCATCGCCGCCTTCGCCGAACGCCCGTGGTTGCCCTTGGGGTCCAGGCTGGCCGCGCGCTCGAATTCCCGGGCGCTCTCCTCCGTTTTCCCCAGCGCCGCGTAAGCCCGGCCCGCGAGGAAGTGCAAC
>Ga0326727_10028729_pt1 | contig 10084 bp, 12 predicted proteins | sample MB2enrmetagenome_FD_207643 | JGI IMG/M metagenome (GOLD analysis project Ga0326727, IMG submission 207643) | Lab enriched peat soil microbial communities from McLean, Ithaca, NY, United States - MB29MY | ecosystem: Environmental > Terrestrial > Soil > Wetlands > Peat | place: USA: New York...
CCGCCAACCGCTACCGAGCGTTATTCAGTCTGGTCTTTCGCGAGGCCCTACGCAATGGTAAGGTCACAAGCAATCCCGCACGTCTGGTTAGGCAGCGTCATGAGGAGAATGGCGTCATTCGCTGGCTTCAGGAAGATGAAGAAAAGCGCCTCCGCTCAGTGATGTGCGAACACTATCCCGAACACATGCCGGAGTTGGAGATTGCTTTGGGAACGGGGATGAGGTTGAGCGAACAGTACAGGCTTGAATGGATTGCCGTGGACTTGAAGCGCAAGGAAATTCGATTGATACGCACCAAGAACTACGCAGGCCGAACGATCCCCATGAACGAAGTGGTTTTCATGGCCTTTGACCAGTTGCGAAAGGCTGCAAGCGATCTGAACGGCCGAGTGTTCTCAATCAACAATCCCCGGAAGTGGTTCGCCCGAGCGCTGAAAATGGCCAAGATCAAAAACTTCCGCTGGCACGACTGCCGTCATCACTTTTGTTCAAAACTCGCGATGAAGGGCGTCAACTTGAAGGCGATCCAGACGCTCGCCGGCCACAAAACCATCGCGATTACGGCCCGATATGCACACCTGGACGACGCATCGCTGAGGGCGGCGGTGGACCTGTTGATGGGGCATTGAGGCCGGTAGCCCTGCCGGCCTCAAATGGTTAAGCTGCCTTCGAGATTGAGTCGAAATGGTCGGCCCTTGCGAACCGTACCAGCTCGCTATGCGGGATCAGGACGCGTCCCCCAATCCGTCTCGTTGCCAGCAGTTTGTTGGCGATCAGGTAGTCAAGCGAACGGACACTCATGCCGAGCATCCATGCCGCTTCCTTCCTGGGATGGAGGAGCCGATGCACCTCCGTGTTAGAGAGGAGCTGTGGCCCCTCTTTTCCTGTGTTGTTACTCAACGCAATTCCCTTGAGTGATGAATTGCCAGTGCGGCCGCCATGTTTGTTTTCAGTGCGCCGATGGGCTTGGCTATACCCTCGAGCGATCTAGAAATGGGAGCGCCCGTTAGTCATTTGGATGTTACTCCCGTGGTCGGCTATGAACGGCAGTGTAAAACGAGTCTACTTTTAACGTCTGTGACAAGTCGATAAGGCGATTACCTTAGATGGTTCCCCTGAGAACCAGAGTCTGACCCTTATTGCCGGCCGATCATCCACCTCACCGATTCGCGTTTAAGGAAACATTTGAGCGCCGAGGGGCAGCCGGAATTAGAATGAGTCATTCTGAATTGCCATTTCTAAACAGGGACAGGATTCGTGGGAACTACGACTGCACTGGGATTTGAATCGAAGCTCTGGGCTACCGCCGACGCGCTGCGCAACAACATGGACGCGGCGGAATACAAGCACGTCGTCCTGGGGCTCATCTTTCTCAAGTACATCTCCGACGCTTTTGAGGCGAAGCACGCCGAGCTCGAAGCCCAGCGGGCCGAAGGCGCCGACCCCGAGGACGCAGACGAGTACCGCGCCGCCAGCATCTTCTGGGTGCCGAAGGAGGCGCGCTGGGAGCACCTAAAGGGCAGCGCGCCCCAGCCCAGAATCGGCACCATCGTCGACGACGCCATGTCCGCCATCGAGCGCGACAACGCTCCGCTCAAGGGCGTGCTCCCCAAGGACTACGGCCGCCCGGCCTCGACAAGCAGCGGCTCGGCCAGCTAATCAATTTGGTAAGTGATATCGCCTGGGCAGCCCCGCCGACCGCGCCAAGGACATCCTGGGCCGGGTTTACGAGTACTTCCTGGCCATGTTCGCCAGCGCCGAAGGCAAGAAGGGCGGGCAATTCTATACGCCGTCCTGGGTGGTCCGGGTGCTTGTCGAGGCGCTCGCGCCCTACAAGGGCCGCGTCTATGATCCCTGCTGCGGCTCGGGCGGCATGTTCGTGTCGAGCGAAAAGTTCATCGAGGCTCACAGCGGCAAGGTCGGCGACATCTCCGTCTACGGGCAGGAGTCGAATTACACCACCTGGCGACTGGCCAAGATGAATCTCGCTATCCGCGGCATCGACGCGCAGATCGCCCACGGCGACACCTTTCACAACGACCGGCACCCCGACCTCAAGGCCGACTACGTGCTCGCCAATCCGCCCTTCAACGACAGCGACTGGCGGGGCGAACTGCTCAAGGAAGACAAGCGCTGGGTCTACGGCGTTCCGCCTGCCGGCAACGCCAACTTCGCCTGGGTGCAGCACTTCATCTATCACCTGGCGCCCACGGGGCTGGCGGGATTCGTGCTGGCCAACGGGTCTATGTCCTCGAATCAGTCCGGCGAGGGCGAGATTCGCCAGAAGATGATCGAGGCCGATCTGGTGGACTGCATGGTGGCGCTGCCCGGCCAGCTCTTCTAGTCCATGCAGATTCCCGTCTGCCTCTGGTTCCTCACCCGCAACAAGAAGAATGGGCGCTTCCGCGACCGGCGCGGCGAGACGCTCTTCATCGACGCCCGCAAGATGGGAACGCTAACGGACCGGGTTCATCGCGAATTGACGGATGAGGACATTGCGAAGATCGCCGGCACATACCACGCCTGGCGCGGCGACAAGGGGGCCGGGGAATACGCCGACGTCCCCGGCTTCTGCAAAGCTAGATGAAATTCAGAAGCACGGTTATGTGCTCACGCCAGGACGCTACGTCGGAGCCGAAGCCGTCGAGGACGACGGTGAGCCCTTTGAGGAAAAGATGCGCCGCCTGACTGCCACCCTCGCGGCTCAGCTTGAGGAAGGCGCGTGCCTGGATGCTGCGATTCGAGATAATCTAGCCAATCTGGGCTATCCTTTGATAAAGGGGAACTTGCCGTAACTTTGGATGCGGGAGCACAGCGATGACGTACCGGGAACTGCTGGGAAACAAGCGGGATGTGATACTCGCCATCGCCGCCAGGTATGGCGCCCGCAATGTGCGTATCTTCGGCTCTGTCGCCCGCGGAGACGCGGATGAGCGCAGCGACATCGACTTCCTGGTCGATATGGCCGCCGGGCGGTCTCTCCTCGATCTGGGCGGCATCCAGACGGAATTGGAAACGGCGCTTGGCCACCCGGTAGACGTGGTGACCGAGAAGGGCTTGAAAGTGCGCATCCGTGACCGCGTGCTCAGCGAGGCGGTCCCGATATGAGAGACCCCGCCGAGCGGGTGCGTGACATTCTGGAAAGCATCGCCGCCAATCTCAAGGAGATTGGGTATGGCGGGTGAGGATTGGGTCGAAATGCCGCTCGGGGAATTCGTGACTCTTCAAAGGGGCCATGATCTCCCTGACTCTCGCAGAATCCCAGGCAACTTTCCAATACTTGGTTCATTCGGCATTACTGGATCGCACAATGTTGCCAAGGCAAAGGGGCCGGGAATCACGGTAGGTCGAAGCGGCGCCTCTTTTGGTGTTGTCTCCTATTCGCCGGTTGATTACTGGCCACTTAACACCGCTCTATACGTTATAGACTTCCACGGAAATGACGCACGGTTTGCTTATTACTTCTTGCAACAATTTGATTTCAAGAGGTTCAATTCAGGCAGCGCGCAGCCATCGCTCAACCGTAATTTTGTGCACCCTGTGACGGTCAACGTACCTCCTCTTCCTCAGCAGCGAGAAATTGCGCACATCCTGGGCACGCTTGATGACAAGATCGAGCTGAACCGGCAGATGAACGAGACGCTGGAGGCGATGGCGCGTGCGCTCTTCAAATCATGGTTTGTGGATTTCGATCCCGTCCGCGCCAAAGCCGAAGGCCGCGACCCCGGTCTCCCCACTGACATCGCCGCTCTCTTCCCCGACTCGTTTGAAGACTCCGAGCTAGGCGAGATTCCGAAGGGATGGATGGTCAAGCCAATAGGGGATCTCGCGACGGTTCAGGGGGGGAGCACCCCCAGCACGAAGGAACCGTGCTATTGGGAAGGCGGAGCCCATTACTGGGTTACGCCAAAAGACCTGTCGGGGCTGAGCAACCCCGTCTTGCTCGGCTCTGAACGAAAGATCACGGACGCCGGTTTGACGCAAATCTCGTCTGGACTTCTCCCGCCAGGAACTGTGCTGCTGTCCTCCCGTGCTCCGATCGGATACCTGGCGGTCGCCGAGGTTCCAGTGGCGATCAACCAGGGGTTTATTGCCATGCAACCATCAGACGGCGTCTCAAACCTCTTCCTGCTTCTCTGGGCCAAAGTCGCCCACGAGACAATTCTCAGCAGAGCAAACGGCTCTACCTTCCTCGAAATCAGCAAATCGAACTTTCGCCCTATCCCTGTTGTGACGCCTTCGCCGGCCGTGATGGAGGCTTTCGACAGGGCTGTCAGGCCAATGTATTCCCGCATCGTAGTCGATGAGCGCGAATCGCGAACACTCTCTGAAGTGCGCGATTCTTTGCTTTCGAAGCTCATCTCCGGCGAACTGAGAGTAGATTCGGGGCTAGGAACGCGGAAGGGAGCACCCCTTGAAGTTTGACATCTACTGCGACGAAAGCCATCCCGACGTGTTCTGGTCAAAGTCGGAGTCGCGTGCGCGATTCCTGCTCATTGGCGGGTTGTGGTTGCCGACGGAGGAGCGCGCAACCATCAAAGCCTCGATCCGGCAATTGCGAAACCAATACGCCTTCCATGAGGAGATTAAGTGGCATAAGGTTCACGGCGGCAGACGACAGTTTTACAACGCGCTCATCGACCTCTTCATTGCTTACGAATTGAGGCTCCGTTTCCGCTGCATCGCGGTGGAAGGTGACAAGGTGGACATGGTGCGGTTCCACCAAAATGACGAGGAGTTAGGCTTCTACAAGTTCTATTACCAGATGGTGAAGCATTGGCTGGACGACTTCAATGAGTACCGTGTTTTTTGCGATGAAAAGACGAACCGTGCCGGTGATCGTCTTGAGACCCTTCACCGAACCCTGGATTGCGCAAATCTGACCTCGAATGTCCTCTCCGTCCAAGCGCTGCCATCCCACGAAGTCGATCTGATCCAACTCGCGGACTTTCTGCTGGGAATGGCATCCTCACGGTTGAATGAGACCGTGGCGCCGGGGTCGAGTAAGGACCTTCTCATCCGGCGCTTGGAACAAGCGTTGCACTTGAATCGACTCGGACCAACCAGGAAATCCGAGCCGAAGTTCAACATCTTCAAGATCAACCTTCAAGGGGGCTGGTAAGATGCCGTCTCCGGCAAAGGTGATTTACGCAAGTGAGAACGAATATCGCCAGCATTTTCACCGGGTGTATTGCCAGGGACCGATCATCACCTTTGATGGTATTGAGGTTCGCTTTAGGCGAGAAGACTTCGATCACTGCATGTTTGAAAGTTCCAAACGCGACGGCAGTAAGGATCGCTTCTCAAAGGAGCGCTCAGAGCGAATCGATTGGATCAAGGCAACGCTGGAAAGCGCCGATGCTGAGTTGTATCAGGGGTGGGACAAAGGCAGGAAATGCTGTGATCCTGATTCCCGTGTGGCTGTTGTTCATGAGGAGTTCGTTGTAGTGATTCGCGTGAAACGGGCACCCGGTGGAACGCGGACGGCAAAGTTCGTTACCGCGTACTTAGCGGATAACAGCATTCGAAAAGTAAAGGGAATGCCGAAATGGACCGGAAAATAATAATGCCGCTGGTTCGCCAAGCTGGCCCAGCGGCAGAAGCCTCTGTAGGTTCCTTACCCTTGGTAAAGAACGTCTTCAGGTTATTGCACATTACATGCACGTGTCAAACGAAAACAGCGGTTTGTGCGGAGTATGCCCAAAGTGGTCACGATCCCAAGCCTGCGATTTGCGCCCATGGGCAGGACAGCCCCCTCAAACCGTCTTCTGCTACGGCAGTGTAAGCAGCTTATTTAAGGCAATCGTCTCAAGATGTCGCAGGATGGATGTAAGCTGTTGAATGTATTCATGTTGTCTATTTAAGCCCAAATAAGTACGAAGAGTGTGTGGGCGCATGGGCAGCAGCAAGTTCACCGAATCCGATGTCGAAGACGCCACGCTCGAATGGCTCGATGGTCTCGGCTATACGGTCCTGCACGGCCCCGAGATTGCCGCGGGAGAACCGGCTGCCGAGCGTAATGACCCGGATTATCACGATGTCATCCTGGAGCGGCGGTTGCGCCAGGCACTGGATAGGCTGAATCCCAAGCTGCCCCCGGAAGCACTCGCAGACGCATACAAGCGGCTGACCGTCGCAGACGAGCCGTCAGTTGTTACGTGCAACCATGCCCTGCACCAGTGGTTCGTAGAAGGCGTCACGGTGGAGTACACGCGGCCGGATGGCAGCATCGGCGGCGCGCTGGTACATGTGATCGACTTCGACAACCCGGATAACAACGACTGGGCAGCTGTGAACCAGTTCACCGTGGTGGAGGGCCAGAACAATCGGCGGCCCGATGTGCTGATCTTCCTGAATGGCCTTCCGATTGTCCTGATGGAACTGAAGAACCCGGCGGACGAGAACGCTACCATCTGGAACGCCTTCGACCAGATCCAGACCTACAAGGCGCAGATTCCTTCGCTCTTCACTTACAACGAGCTGCTCATCGTCTCCGACGGCCTGGAAGCGCGGGTTGGATCGCTGACAGCGACCACCGAGCGTTTCATGCCGTGGCGCACCATTGAGGGCGAGACGCTGGCGCCAGCATCGATGCCGCAGCTTCAGGTGGTGTTGCAGGGGCTGCTGGACAAGCGCCGGCTGCTGGACTTCATTCGTTACTTCGCGGTCTTTGAGGACGAGGGCGGCGGCATCCTTACAAAGAAGATCGCCGGGTACCACCAGTTCCACGCCGTGAATCGTGCATTGGCCGAGACGCTGAAGGCCACATATGAAAGAGGCGACCGCCGCGTGGGTGTGGTGTGGCACACGCAGGGTAGCGGCAAGAGCCTGACCATGGCCTTTTATGCCGGGCGGCTGGTTTTGGAAACCGGGCTGCAGAACCCCACCATTGTGATGCTCACCGACCGCAACGATCTGGACGACCAGCTTTATGGGACCTTCTCGCGCTGCCGCGAACTGTTGCGGCAGGACCCGGTGCAGGCGGAGGACCGCGAGCATCTGCGGTCGCTGTTGCAGGTGTCGTCTGGCGGGGTGGTCTTTACTACCATTCAAAAGTTCATGCCGGCGGAGGGCGAGCGCTATTCCGAGCTGTCGGACCGGCGCAACATCATCGTGATTGCCGACGAGGCGCACCGCAGCCAGTATGACTTTGTGGACGGTTTCGCCCGGCACATGCGGGACGCGCTGCCCAACGCGTCGTTCATCGGTTTCACCGGCACACCCATTGAGAAGGCCGACGCGAACACGCGTGCCGTGTTTGGCGACTACATCAGCGTCTACGACATCGAACGTGCAGTGAAGGACGGGGCGACGGTTCCGATCTACTACGAAAGCCGCCTGGCAAAGCTACAACTGCCAGAGACCGAGAAGCCTAAGATTGACGCGGATTTTGAGGAGGTAACAGAGGGCGAGGAGACGGAACGCCGCGAGAGACTGCGCACGAAGTGGGCGGCGCTGGAGGCAGTGGTTGGGACCGAGAAGCGGCTGAAGACGATCGCCGAGGATCTTATTAAACACTTTGAGGCGAGGCTGGACGCGATGGACGGCAAGGCCATGATCGTGTGCATGAGCCGCCGTATCTGCGTGGAGCTTTACCAGCAGATTGTGAAGCTGCGGCCGGACTGGCACAACGACGCCGACGATGCAGGAGTAGTGAAGGTTGTAATGACGGGCTCGGCGGCAGATGGTCCGGAGTGGCAGCAGCACATCCGCGACAAGCGCCGCCGGGAAGGGCTGGGCAAACGGTTCAAGAAAGCCGGCGACGCGTTCAAGGTTGTGATCGTGCGCGACATGTGGCTCACCGGCTTCGATGTTCCGCCTCTGCACACCATGTATGTGGACAAGCCGATGCGCGGGCATGGGCTGATGCAGGCCATCGCCAGGGTGAACCGCGTCTTCAAGGACAAGCCGGGCGGGCTGGTGGTGGACTACCTGGGCATCGCTCAGGAACTGAAGCAGGCCTTGAGCACCTATACGGAGAGTGGCGGGGCAGGCCGCACCGACATCCCGCAGGAAGAGGCAGTCGCGGCCATGTTGGAGAAGTACGAGGTGTGCCGCGGACTCCTGCATGGCCTCGACTGGTCTGCCTGGACGAGCAACTCGGCGACAGCAAGGCTGGCATTGCTGCCCAATGCGCAGGAACAGATACTCAGCCAGAATGACGGTAAGAGCCGGTTCGTGAAGGCCGTTACTGATCTCTCGGCGGCATTCGCTCTTTCGGTGCCCCATGAAGAGGCAATTAAGATCCGCGACGATGTGGGCTTCTTCCAGGCGGTGCGTGCCGTATTAACGAAGGCAGTAAGCCAACAGGCCCGGCCGGAACATGAGCTCGATGCAGCCATACGGCAGATCATCTCCAGGGCGCTGGTGTCGGACCAGGTTATGGATATCTTCGCCGCCGCGGGACTCAAGAAGCCGGACATCTCGATATTATCGGACGAATTTCTTGCCGAGGTCAGTCACCTGCCGCAGAAGAACTTGGCCGTCGAACTGCTGCGGGAGCTGCTGAACAATGAGATCAAGACGCGCTCGCGGCGGAATGTGGTGAAGTCGCGCCTGTTCTCGGAACTGCTGGATGGCACGATTCGGAAGTATCAGAGCCGCGCGATCCAGACTGCTCAGGTGATATAAGAACTGATCGCCCTGGCCAAGCAGATGCGGGAGGAATCCGCAAAGGGAGCCGAGCTTGGCCTTTCCGAAGATGAAGTTGCCTTCTACGATGCCCTGGAAGTGAACGACAGCGCTGTGAAGGTGCTCGGGGACGCCACGCTAAAGACCATCGCTCGTGAGCTGGTAGATACCGTGCGGCGAAACACGACCATCGACTGGACCGTCCGCGAAAATGTGCGGGCGCACCTTCGGGTATTAGTGAAGCGCATCCTTCGCAAATACGGCTATCCACCGGATAAGCAGGAGAAGGCGACACTTACGGTTCTAGAGCAAGCCGAAGTGCTGTCGGCGGCGTGGTTACCGGCGTAAGTCGTTGGGAGTCGTTTCCGGTACTCCGCAACAATGAAAATCAATTGCGACCACTCTCCAGCCATTCGAGGACAGTATCGAGTGCTGTCCATCGGACCTCACGATCTGGAAAGGCCCAATAGGTCCAGGAGAAGAGCCATCCTGCATACCAGCCTTCAAGTGCGATCTCGCCACTCCTGGGCGGAGGTTCGGTTTTCCGAATAATCTCGGCGACGGGGACTTCAACCGGTTTTGGGTGCATCGGCAGAGTTCTGTCCTGTTCTTTAAGGGCAAACTTTAAACGAACGTCTTCTAAGATGCTCCAGCAAGAAGCCGCGTTGAAGCCCGTTTCTATAAACCACCTGTAGATCAAGTCGGCTCCTTCAGCGCCTTGACGTTCGCGGTCCTGCTGAGCAGCCTTTCGTTGTTGTTGATCACGCAGGTGGGCGGCGGCCTTCTCGCGGCGAAGAAGCTCGTTGGTGGTTATCTTACCTTCGCGGGCCAGAACGAGGTCCTGGGCCGGAGCTCGCAGAACCTTGAGCAAGCGGCGGAGTAACGATTCACTGCAGCTTAATCTCCTGGCGATTTGGCGAATGGAAAGACCGTATTGTTTCCTGATCTGGGATATATTCTGAGCGCGTTGCGGATCCGAGAGTTGATTCCAGTCGCCTTTGAGCTGCTCGATGGTAGAGTCAAGTGATTGTACGGCGCGATTCGTTTTCATGGGTCGTTTGTTATCGTATTGGTCGCTGCAGAGACGCAGCGTGACAAGGCTCACGGCAGTGTTGGTCGGTGTGGTCCGAACCCCATCCCGTCCGCTGTGCAAGGAGGGCAGTTGGAGTGCGGAACGGGGTGTTGCGCAGTAGGAACAGTTGGAGTGCGCAATGAAATGGGTGCGCAGCTGGCTGCTGGTCACCGTGCATAGGCCGGAATTGTGTTGTTGGTCGGTCCGGGGAGGGAAAAAGCAGGGGCTGAAAACTGAAAATTATCGCTTTTGGATGAAACATCCTATAGTGGGCTTTTTAGGCTCCGAACTTGCTTAAAGTATCAAGACTGTTTTAGGGGGAACCGGTTCCCCCCTCTGCCCTGATACAAAAACGCCTACAACGATCGCCCCTAAGAAAAG
>Ga0326727_10028730_pt1 | contig 10084 bp, 3 predicted proteins | sample MB2enrmetagenome_FD_207643 | JGI IMG/M metagenome (GOLD analysis project Ga0326727, IMG submission 207643) | Lab enriched peat soil microbial communities from McLean, Ithaca, NY, United States - MB29MY | ecosystem: Environmental > Terrestrial > Soil > Wetlands > Peat | place: USA: New York...
CGCCCCCGCCCACGCCGTATCCCTCCACATAGCCGATGCCGTCCAACGTGGCCGATCCGTCGGTGGGCGTGGCTTCGGCAAAGAGCGTGCCCGTGATGTCTCCGTTATCCAGCGGCAGAAAGGCAACCGAGAAGTTGCAGCTTGTATTGGGCGCAAGGCCCGCGCAGGGCGCGCCGCTGAGCACAAACTGGCGAGGCAGCGCAATCGTCAGCGTCAGCGACTTCGCCGTAAGGTTGTCGATGGTGAACTGCCGCGTGACACCGGTCGACCCCGTGGCCTGCGGGCCGTACTCAGCGTCGTTGGCGACAATCTCCAACCCCTCGTCCTCTGTTGTGTACGCGCCCGTCAGCGGAACCGTGTAGTCGGTCAGAACGGGTGCGCCGCCCACGGTATTTGTAACCGGAATTGTCAGCGTGCCTGCAGCGGAGGCAGTATCTGGCGTAAATGTAACTGAGATTGAACAGGTGACTCCAGTGGTGAGCGTTCCACAGTTGCTGCTTGCGCTGAAGCTGGTCGCACCGGAGCTTGTCGTCGTCGCAAAGACCGCGCCAACCTGCTCGGCGTTTGTGCTGGTGTTGACCACCGTGACAGTCTGCTGCGTGGACGTACTGCCGGGCACGTTGTTGAAGACCAGTGCATTGGGCGTGAGCGATAGACCAGGGTCAGCCGATCCATATCCGGTGAGCACAGCGCTTGCCGTCGAACTGCCCGCTTGCACGGTGAGGGTGCCAGTGCGCGGGCCCGCGGCAGTGGGTGCGAAGACGATCTGCACGAAGCAGGATGCAGTGTAGGCCAGCGCTCCTCCGCACGGTGCGCCTCCGCTGACCGCATTCGATAGCGCGAAGTCTCCGCTGACAGCGGGTGTCGCCACTGTCAGCGAATTTCCGCCCGCAACCAGGTTGGTGACCGCAAAAAGTTCCGCCGCGCTTGCGCTGTTGATCGGCACGGGGCCGAAGTCCTGCACCACCGGCGTCAGCAGCAGGCCGGTGAGCGGCAGCCCGTTTCCGGTCAGTGAGAGAACGTACGGGCTGCCCGCCGCCGCCGAGCTGATCGTCAGCGTGCCCGTCTCCAGCCCCGTCGCAGGCGGCGTGAACTGAACGCCCACCCAGCAGTTGAGGCATGTGCCCGATGCGGTGGCGGTGAATGCGCTACTGGACGGCTGTCCGTGTCCGTAGCCAATGTCCTCGACGATCACGGCGGTGTAAGGTGTGCCGAGCGTCGTCGAAGCCGCCGCAACCGTAAAGCTGGTGAAGGGCTGCGTAATCTTGTACCACTCGACCGTCGGCTCGCCCGCGATCACTCCGCCGAAGTTCAGCGTACCGTTGTTGGCGGGCGTCATGATCCCGGTGCCCACGCCGGAGAGCGCAACGTAGACCGGCGTCGTTCCCGCGCCCGCTGTGACGGCAAGCAGCCCCTGGCGCGTGCCCGGCTGCGAGGGCGCAAAGCTGAAGACGACACTGCACTGTGCGCCACCGGCCAGCGTCGCACCGCAGTTGGTGGTGTCGCTGAAGTCTCCCGAAAGCACCAGCGAGAGCGCAAACGCAGTCGTACCGATGTTCTGAATGGTCAGCGACTGAGTGCTGCTGGATACGCCGGTAACCGCAACTGCGTTGGCGAAGTTGAGTGATGTTGCGGATACGCTGAGGTTGGGGTTGACGCTTGCTCCGTTGACCGAAGGCTGTGGCAGGGAGCGGCCTGTGACCAATGCCGTCAGCCCCTGATCGAGCGTCAGGGTGTCTGCGTCATCCGCTGTGTGTGTGTTCTGGTAGGCAAGCTGGAGCTGGCAGACAGACTGCGGCTCCAGCGTGGAGGGACAGCGGTCCGCAACCGTGAATGGCGATGTAGCAGGCAGTGTCACGGCACTGTGCGCGAATGCGGCTGTGGAGTTGTTCGACAGGAACAGGGTGCGCGCACTGCGCAGCCCGCCCGCGTACTGCGTACCGAAGTCGATCTCCGCGGCCGAGAGCGTCAGCGCGGCGGCCTGTCCGTAGGCCGTCATCTGCACGTCGCGAGTTCCGATCAGCCAGTTCTGTTGGATCGCTCCGTCGTTGGTCGAAATGTTGGACGCGGTTAGCCCAACCGTGATGTGACATACGCCGCCCGGTGATAGCAGCTTGTTGCTTCCGGAAAGCGTGCAGTCGCTCGTAGTCTCGGCGAAGCTGTAGGGCAGCGTGGTCTTGCTGCCGATGTCCAGAGCGGAGGAAAAGCTCTGGCTTTGCTGCGTCAGATTTGTAACCGTAATGGTTCGCGTCACCGCGCCGCTGTACGAGCTGACAATGCCGAAGTCCAGCTCCTTGGGAGAAAATACGACCGGCATCTGCGCCAAGCCTGTGGTCAGTGCGGGCAGGGCCTGCGTCTGCGCGGTTGAGTTTGTGGCAGAGACCGTAATGCTTCCCGGGCCGCTGCCTGTCAGCGCAATGCTGCACTCGCCGCCCGCGGCCAGGGTCGCGCCGCAGTTGCTGGCCTGGGTAAATCCGCCGCTCACCGCTATTTGCATCCCGGCTGCCTGCGCCGAACCGAGGTTGCGCAGCGTCAGGTTGGGCGAATCATCCACCGAGAGCGCCAGCGCCGCCGTTGCAGTTGCCGCATTGAGCGGGATCGTCAGCTTAGCCAGATAGGCTGCTGCTCCTGGGCAGATACTTCCGTTGCAGGATGACACAGGAAGGACCGCGCCGCGCACCGTAGAGGAAAACGCCGTGGTCGGCGCGTTGTTCAACGGCAGGTCATAAGTCTCGGTCGCCAGCAGTGTCTGACTGGCAGATGGAGCGAAGCTGCCTGCCGCCAGCGCATTGCCACTGGCGTCGATCGCCACGCTGGTCAGTGCAACCGGAGCACTGGCATTACCCGGGTTCGATGCAGCAATGCCACCGAAGCGGGCCGTCTGATCGATTATGTTCGCCGCGTTCACCCGCATCGCAAAGCTGTTGCCAATGGTCGAGAGCGGCGTCAAGGGCAGCAGCGGCAGGCTCAAACTCCCATCCACCCACGCTGTGCCCGACGCGCCTGCCGCTACAAACGATTGCGTTCCCGGCGCAAGTACGGTCGATCCCAGCACCGTGCTGCCGTCCATCGTCATCCTCAGCAGCACCTGGTACGAGGTGGCAGTCAGCGGGGTGGAGACGTTGGTCACAGGGAACTGTCCCAGCGAGACCGCGCCCGAAAGCAACAGGTTCTGCGCAACCGGATCGATCGCCAGGGACGTGATCCCCTCACCTGGAATATAAGTGGAAAACGTGATCCCGTTACCGGTCGGCGTCAGCTTGGTTAAAAATCCCGTAGTCGTTCCCAGAGCCTGTGTGGCAAGCAGATTCGGCACCAACGCCGCCACCGTCGGATAGCCCGGCGCGGTGGTCATTCCCGCGATGTACGCATTGTCGGAGGAGTCCGCTGCAATCGCTGCCGGCGAGGTGTTGCCGCTGGCGCCGCTGAGGTACGTTGCGTAGAGCAGGGAACTGCCCGACGCGGAAAATTTCTCCACAAATCCATTCCACGTACTGCCGAACGAGGGCGTCTGAATGATTCCGGCAGGCGTCACTGGCAGCGTGGTCTGGTAGATCGTACCCGTAAGGAAGACCGCATCCGAGGTCGCCGCAATCGAGCTGGCATCCATGAATCCGCCGCCGCAGAAGGTCACGAAGAGAGGGCTGCCGAGGTTGGCGCCGAACTTGGCCACGAACGAGTTGGTCGCCGTGCCGGATGCGCTTACAAAGGCCGCACCACTGGTTGCCGTCAGCAAGCCGGAGCCAGTCGTGCCGGTGGCGTAGACATTGCCCGCCGGATCCAGCGCCATCGCCAGGCCAATGTCGAACTTCGCTCCGATATACGCCGATGCAAGCACGCTGCTTGCGGTGGAGTTGGTCTCTATCACGCGCACGCCGTCGCCTTGATTGATCAGCAGATAGAGGTCGCCCGCCGCGTTTGTCTGGATCGCATTGATCTGGCCGTACGGCTGGCCTTGATTGGTCACTGCGCGAAGCCCCGCGAAGGCAAGCTGCTGTGGGCCAGTGGGTGACGCCTGCTGCGCGCCCAGCGCGGGAACCAACCCGCAGACCAGCCCCCACACCAGCGCTCCACTTACCCATGGATTGCGCGGCTGTCGTTTCCGGATCGCCTCATCGCCTGAGGCGCAATGTGCGGGATGGACGGTCTGAACGGAGTTCATCATGGTTAGTGGCTGCGGTGTTGTCCTGAGTGCAGCCTGCCCTCAATATCCATGGAACCGTGCGGGTTATGTTGTCCGAATCTGAGAAAACCTACTGACACGCAACTATACCGTGTCTTTTCGGGAATGGGTACCGTTACTTCGCAGCCGTCTCGTTTTCTATTTCGAGCGTACGGTTGCAGCAATCGTCCGTACCCTTGCCGTCCCGCCCCATGTCCAGCAGCCAGGCCAGTCCGCGCTCGCGCATCGTGCGTTTGAAGGCGTCATGCGTGGTGTAATGCACGGTCTGCATTCCAAGCTCCGCCGCGGCGGCAATGTTCTCCGCGCGGTCGTCGATAAACAGGATGTTGCGCGGTGCTGTCTTCATCGCTTCGGCAGCCAGCAGGTAGATGGTAGGATCGGGCTTCGCCGTCCGCATCGCATGAGACCAGCCGCAGAACTCGAAGCCATCCAGCCACGGCATCCTTGCCACTACCCCCTCGCCAATCGCGTCGCCGATGTTCGACAAGATGCCGGTGCGCACTCCGGCGCGTTGCAACCTCTGCGCCCATTCCACCATGGGCGGGTTGAGCTGGCTCCAGACGTCGATGTCCACAGCCAACAGTTCGGCCATCTGCGCTGCGTTGAAGGTAACCCCCGCGTGCGTGGCAACCGCCTCCCAGTAGGTCCTCGCCGTCAGCGCGCCGCGGTCATAGTCGTGGCGGAACTTCCAGTAGGCCTCATGCAGCCGCTCCTCGTCGAGCCCGCTGACCTCGCGCAGCATGGCCCACGCCGTCGGATTGGGCGGGCCGGAGAGCACCTGGCCGTAGTCGAAGAGCACAGCGTCAATGCGCGGCTCAGTGCATATCTTTTTGGAGGAGGAAGTGGAGGAATTCAGCATCTCCTTCGATTGTAGGCGATTTACCCTTAAGCGGACGGGGAGTTCTGCGTGGAATGCGTGGGCAATCCCTGCCGACAGAAGGGAAGTGCGCGGCAACGAATGTCAGACGCAACACAATCGAGCCGATGGCAGCCGGAGTTGCGCCGCTGGCTCCAGGAAGCCTCGCGCGCAGCAGGCTTCGACGTTGTTGGCGTAGCCGAGGTACGCGCGCCTGACCACCCTGCCGCCGCGCGGGAGGCCACGCGCTTCGCGACGTGGATCGACGCGGGCTATGCGGGAGAGATGGAGTATCTCAAGCGCCGCAACGAGCAGGGAACGCTCGTCCGCGGCAATCCGCGCGTGGCCATGCCGTGGGCGCGCTCCGCCATTGTCTGCGCGATGAATTACAACTACGCCGCGCCGTCTATGCGCAACCATGTGCAAGCCGCGCCTCCACTCTCCATCGATCCAGCACCGCCGGGATCAGGCTGGATTGCGCGTTATGCATGGACAGGCCGCAAGCTCGATGATGGCGACTCTACGCCGACCGACTACCACGTGGAACTGCTCGCCCGCCTGCGCGAGATCGAGTCAGGTCTCCTCGTCCGCGCCAACTGCACTACCAGCTGCTACGTCGATACCGGTCCGCTGGTGGAACGCACTCTGGCTGCCGAGGCTGGCATCGGCTGGATCGGCAGGAATACCTGCCTCCTCAACCAGCGGCTCGGTTCCTGGCTGCTGCTAGGTGTGATTGTGACCTCGCTGCCTGTGGAGGAGACGAGAGAGGATGTTGAGGAGGCGCACTCCGTAGACGCTCCCCCAGGACCTCTACCGTTACATTTAGAACAATCTTTAAGTACACAATTAGAGCATTCTACTGCACCGCATACTGCTTCTATACATGCCCCTGACCGCTGCGGAAGCTGCACACGGTGCATCGCCGCCTGCCCGACCGGCGCGCTGCTTGGGACGCAAGCGCCCGGCGCGCCGCGAACCATGGACGCATCGCGCTGTATCGCCTACCTCAGCATCGAGAAAAAGGGTGCCGTCGACCCCAGCCTGCGCGCCCCGATGGGACGCCACGTATTCGGCTGCGACATCTGCCAGGACGTATGCCCGTGGAACCGCAAAGCGGGTGCCCCATCCATCGCGTACGTTGCGATGGGTGGGAATTCGCCGAGTTCCCTATCCACTCCGCGTTCCATACAGAATGGGTGGAGTTCAAATCGACAGGGCCTGCTGCCGCGTCCTGAGCTGGTCAATCCGCCGCTCGACTGGCTGGCCGCACTGGACGCAAGCCAGTTCGAGCGGCTGTTCAAGGGCTCGCCGCTGGAGCGCACAGGACGCAAGCGCCTGTTGCGCAACGTCGCCCTCGCCATGGGTAACAGCGGTGAAGCGCGCTTCCTGCCTCAGCTCGATGCCTGGGCCGCGGGCGACGACCCCGTGCTGGCCGATGCAGCGCAGTGGGCGCGCGCGCGTCTGCTAGCCTAATAACAATGGTCCCAGTCGATCCCACGCAAGCCCCTCTCGATAACCCCTCCGCACTTCCCATCGATCAGGTGCGTCCCGTCGTCCATCGCGAGGGCCTCTGGCCGCAGGTCGTCGCTCTTGCCAAGTACATGTCACAGACCGAGGTACATACCTACGCCTTCTCGGTCGCGGCCAACGTCATTCTTTCCCTTTTTCCCTTCATCGTCATGTTGCTGACCATCTCCCGCCAGGTCTTCCACTCGCGTGTGATGGAGCAGGTGGTCGGCGAGATGATGGAAAATTTTCTGCCCACCTCGCAGGCGTTCATCATGCGCAACATGCAGTTGCTGGCGCACCCGCACAAGAGCACACAGCTCTACTCCATCGTCATGCTTCTGGTCAGTTCTACCGGCGTCTTTCTGCCTCTGGAGGTCGCTTTGAACAAGGTCTGGGGAGTGCGCGAGAACCGCTCGTATCTGAGCAACCAGATCGTCTCGCTGGGCCTTGCCTTCGCGCTCGGCGTGCTGGCCATGACCTCGGTTGCACTGACCGCGGGCCAGCAGTCGCTGCTCACTCTGTTTTTCTTCGGCCACATCCATAACGTCGTCTTTACCTTCCTCAACGGCGTAACCCTGCGCCTCTGTGCGCTGCTCGCCAGCATTCTCCTCTTCTTCCTCATCTACTGGATTCTGCCCAACCGCAAGGTCCCTGCTCGCGCCGTGATGCCCACTGCCATCGTGATCGGAGTGCTATGGGAGGGCGCTAAGGTCCTCTACATTCTCGCGCTCCCCCATCTCGACTTCCCGTCCGTCTATGGGCCTTTCTACGTCTCGGTCACCCTGATGATGTGGGCCTTCCTCTCCGGCCTGCTTCTGCTTGCGGGAGCCCATTTTTCCGCCACACGCTATGCTCTCTCCGTGGCCCGCCAGGACGAACGCACCGAGCGCGCGCAACAAAGTGCAAGTTCCGCGCAGTGAGTATTTTTACAGTAGTGTAGAGCAGGACGAAAGAAGCCTGCGTGGTTTTCTCTCAACCGGGGCCCCCAGCGACAGGTCTATGTCGCTGGGGTGGAACGTAAACCACATTGCACAAGTTCTCCGATACCACAGATACTGTAAAAATACTCTAGAATGAGGCCCATGCAGAAGACGCATCCATCCGGCGTTGGGCAGAGACCTCCAGCTTCCGCGAAACATTCCTCGCGATGGCGTCGCCGTCCTCCCACCGGAGTGGCTGGAGCGGTCTTCTGGCTCGCCCTCGGCTTTGGCCTGGTCTGGCTTCTGCGTCTGGCGCCCAATGGCGGAGGAACGCTGCTTGGCTGGATGCAACTTCTGGTCGGGCTGGCATTCTTAGCCCTGGCAGTCCCGCTGGCCTGGCGGCTAGTGCACCAGCATCTGCTATGGAGCCTGCGCAATAAGCTCATCCTCACCTACATCTTGATCGGTCTTGCTCCAGTCGTCCTGTTTGTGACCTTCGCGACGATCTCGGCGTATATTGCGGCGGGACAGTTCTCCATCCACCTTGCCGACACGCGCATGCACCAGCAGTTGGACGAACTGGGAGTGGCCAATGCTTCCCGGGCATCGGGTCTGGCTCGTATCATGCGTCTCCGCACCGAACAGCCGGCGGGTTCCCGTCCGCCAGGCCCGCCGCCAGGTTTTCAACGAAGACCACGGCCCACGGCCAACGACGCCGCAGCAGGTGTCGGGCGTCCGTCCGCTGCGCGTCCAGCACAGTCCACTGCGCCAGCCACACCTCCCGCTTCCGGTCCCTCTGCTGAATCGGCAGCTCAGTTGGCAGCCCAGTTAGCGAACCTACCAACGGCACTTGGTGAATCGGCGCCCGACCCTCTACTTGCTCGCCTGCACACGCACTCGGCGATCTATCTCAACGGTGCGCCGTACAATATGTCGCAATTTTTCAGACCGCCTGGCGCAAGCGGCACACAACCCACTGCGGCGCAACAAGCCACCGAGGCACAGCAGACCAGCCCAGCGCCAGAAAGTACCACCGGCAAACCCACCATGCCGCTCGGTCTTCCGCCCTGGGCTGCGGACCTGCAGGGTCTTCAGTTCCGCAGGCTTGTTCTCGACGGTCATGACCTCTTCCTCGTCGCCATCGATCAACGCCACATCGAAGGTGTCGGTCTGCTCACCGTCATCACCAGCCTGCCGGTCGACAGCGCTCTGATGGACGTGGTAGCGGAGGGGCTTGGCCGCGTGCGCGTCTCCGGCCTCATGACCGGCAGCCCGCAGGCAGCTCCCGCCGCTCCCAGTTCCGCCACCAATATCGGAGGCAGCCGCTCCCTGGATAGCGACATCGAGCTTACCTCGGTCTATGGCGGCAGCGTGCCTGCGCCTGTAAGCTTCTGCGACTTCAGCGTTCCCTTCATCTCCAGCATGGAGATCCGCAACTGGGAGACGGGCGAGCCGGACGATGTTCCCATCGTGGTCCACTCCCGCCCGTCGGTGCTCTACCGCCAGCTCTTTGGCAGCTCGCTGGGCGGCATCTTCACCAGCTACATTCGCAACGGTCTGTTAGGCCTGTGCATCCTCTTCGCGCTGATCGAGGCGCTAGCCCTGTGGGCTGCGCGACGTCTCAGCCGCGACATCACCACATCGGTCGAAGAGCTCTATGCCGCCACCCAGCGCGTCGATCGCGGAGACTTTGTGCATCGCATCGCCACCTCGCCTGCGGTCAAGCGCGACCAGCTCGGCGAGCTCGCACGCTCCTTCAACCGCATGACCGGCTCGCTGGAGCGCCTGATGGTCGAGCAGCAGGAAAAAGAGCGCATGCAGAGCGAACTCACCATCGCCCATGAGGTGCAGGCCAACCTCTTTCCCCACCAGGTACACGACCTGCCCATGCTGCAGTTGCATGGACTCTGCCGCCCGGCGCGTTCCGTCTCCGGCGACTACTACGACTTCCTTATCTTCCGTCACCCCGACAATCCCGACGGCTCGCGCGGCGCGGAGTCGGGCGTCGGCATCGCCCTCGGCGACATCAGCGGCAAGGGCATCTCCGCCGCTCTGCTGATGGCCACACTGCACTCCGCCGTGCGCGCTTATCGCCTCGCCAGCGAGGACCTTATCTACAGCGAGAGCGCCATCGCCGCCCTCACCGCCAGCCGCGAAGACCTCGCCGGAGACAGCGGCAAGCTCTTCGAATCGCCCGGTCGCATCCTCTCCCTGCTCAACCGCCATCTCTACCGCAGCACCCAGCCGGAGAAGTACGCCACCCTCTTCCTGGCCCACTACGACGCGGACACCGCGCATCTCACCTACTCCAACGCAGGCCACCTGCCGCCGTTTGTGCTCAACCGCGATGGCAAGATGGTCCGCCGGCTCGACCGCGGAGGCACGGTCGTGGGACTGATGGACGGTATGCGCTATGAGGAAGACCGCTTCCGCATGAACCCCGGCGACATCCTGGTCGCCTACTCCGACGGCATCACCGAGCCGGAGAACGATTTCGGTGAATTCGGCGAGGCGCGCCTGGTGGAGATCGTCGCCCGCTACCGCGACCAGCCGCTCACCGTCATCTCCGACCAGGTGCTGCTCGCCCTCGACACCTGGATCGGCGCCGCCGAGCAA
>Ga0326727_10028731_pt1 | contig 10084 bp, 7 predicted proteins | sample MB2enrmetagenome_FD_207643 | JGI IMG/M metagenome (GOLD analysis project Ga0326727, IMG submission 207643) | Lab enriched peat soil microbial communities from McLean, Ithaca, NY, United States - MB29MY | ecosystem: Environmental > Terrestrial > Soil > Wetlands > Peat | place: USA: New York...
TGTACGACAAGAAGGACAAGGTGATCAAGCAGGCCAAGAACGAAAAAGTCGTGGACCAGACCAATACGCTCAGCTCCACGGGCCTGGAGTTGGACCAGTTGCATTTTGCCAATTTCATCGAAGCGATTCGCCACGGCACGCCGGTGAATTGCCCGGCCACGGAGGGGCACTTAAGCGTCGGCTTGCTGCACCTGGGCAACATCTCCTGGCGCGTCGGCCGCGAGCTGTATTGCGACACCGCCAACGGACACATTCTGCATGACCACGAGGCGATGAAGCTCTGGCGGCGCAAATACGAGTCCGGCTGGGAACCGAAGGTGTGAGAGACGGTAAGGACGGAATCAAACCACGGAGGAAAACTGAACAAAAATCCAAAGGGGAGACACCAATTTCACCAATTTTCACGAATACCGACGAAAATCTTAACCACAGATGGACACAGATAAACACAGATAAACACAGATAAAAACCAGTGAGGAGACGGTTCGTTTTTTTATCTGTGTTCATCTGTGTCCATCTGTGGTTGAATTTGTTGATCCCTGTCGCCCGTCACGGTTGAGCAGGCTGCTGCCTGAGGATCATCGGTCCGGCGGCAGAGCGTAGAACAGTTTCACCTCGGCCAGCGTGGCCGGCTGCGGCCAGACCCAGTCGCGGGAGTGCAGCCAGTACCAACTGGCCGACTTGCCCAAAGGTGAGCCGGCGTCGCCGCCGTCATCCGTGCCGTCCTCGCCCACCGAATAGAGCAGGAACGAGCCGTCGTCGTTGAGATGATACTTTAGCGGTTTGCCGGCGAAGGGATCAATGGGGACCGATGGCAGATAATCGGGCGTCAATTCGGCGAGGGTTCCGGGGAATTGGCCATGTTTCAGTTGAAACCGTTTCAGGGCGATGGCTGTGACCACCACCCGACGCTCGGTTTCCGCCGACAACGTCCGGCGGACGATGTTACCCATGTTCCTGCCAACGAGGTCTTGGAAATCCGGGATCTTCAAGGCGCGCAAGACCGGGCCGCTCAGGTTGGTGCCACCCAGGGAGATGAGCCGGGCGGACATCTGGTCGTAATCCGCCTTGTAAAACTCGGTGCGGTTGGTCTGCATTGCCCGCAGGGCCTCCAGGATGGTTTCGGTTCGCTGAAGAGCCAGGAGTTCCTGGGTGTAACTCCACGACGAGCGCCACAGGACCTCGGCCACCGCGTAGCGCGGGGCTTCGGTTAACTCGTCCCAGCCGGCCGAGCCGCCCGAGAGGGAAGCGGACATGGACTTGGCGCTGCCAGCCAGCCCTTGAAAGCCTTCATGCGAGCCACGATATTTTTCAATTTCACGCGAAAGCCAGATCAGCTCCAGGGCAAAGGTGTTTTCCCCATCCTTCAGGATTTTGAACTGCTGCCAGGCGTTTTGTACGGAGGCCAGTTGCGGATCCGTGGCGTTGGTCGCTTGCAGGAATTCCCAGGTGGGCGCCACGGCGACGGCCAGAATGGCAATCCGAACCAGATGGCCGATGAGTATTTCGTCCCGCCAATCCCGTTGCACCAGGGCCAGCATGGTCTGGAGGTTGGTGGCCGCCGCGCCGGTGTCGCCATCGTGCAAATCGAGCTCGATAGCGGCGGTCAGCTTTTGGGATGCGCGTTTCATGGAGGCGAGATGCGTGACCGGCATCCTGGCTCCCAACGAATAGTTCAAATTGAAATCCAGTTTGGGGCGCTCCAGGATTTGGTGGAGCATGGCTACTGCTGGCCGGTCAGCGTCCACGTAGGCGCGGTATTGTTCCCAGGAATTCGTGAAGTCATCGCCGCGGACATCGGGCTGGCGCCAGCAAACCATTGCCCGGCCCGGCCCCACCATTTGCATGACCGCAAAATTATCCAGGGCGGTGCCGAAGAGGCTGGCGGCATCCAGAAAAGTGTCGGCGCCGTTCTCCGCCGGCGCGGCCGGCGGGGGGAGCACTTCCGCCAGGTCCAGTTTCTCGCCTTTGGCGCGCAATGCTTGCTTGTAGGCGTCAAGATCGTTCCCCGGCTGGACGTGGAGGGAGATCAAGGCACTACCCGCCGCCAGGACCAGCAAGACGATGACGATAATCAATATTTTCCAACGACGAGTCATTATTTGAATCCCGATCCGTCGACTTAACGACCGAATTTAACCACAGATGAACACGGATAAACACAGATAAGAACTGGAGGTTGGCCTATTCGGATTTCGGCCTTCGTTTTTTGATCCGTGTCCATCCGTGTTCATCTGTGGTTAGATATTTGATTCTTGTCGCAGGTCGCGGCCGAGCAAGTTGGGGCAAATTATCATTTCCCGGAAGGATGGTCGCGGAAGAATTGCATTTCGGCCGGTGTGGCCGGCTGCGGCCAGACCCAGTCGCGGGTGCGCAGCCAGAACCAACTCGTCGCTTTGCCCAGGGGTGAGCCGGCGTCGCCGCCGTCGTCCATGCCATCCTCGCCCACCGAATACAGCAGGTATGTGCCGTCGTCGTTGAGATGATACTTCAGCGGTCGACCGTCGAAGGGGTCGATGGTAACCGACGGCAGGTAATCCGGCGTCAGTTCGGCGAGGGTTCCCGGGAATTGGCCATGTTTCAATTGGAATCTTTTCAAGGCAATCGCCGTCACGATCACCCGGCGCTCGGTGTCGCCGCGCAGGACCCGCGGCACAATGGCACCCAGCTGTCGACCGATCAGGTCGTGGAAATCGGGAATCTGCAACGCGTGTCCGAGTGAGCTGCCCAGGTTGGTTCCGCCCAGGGATGCGAGCCGCGCCGCCATCGTGTTGTAGTCTCCCCGGTAAAACTCGCTGCGGTTGGTCTGCATCGTCCGAAGCGCCTCCAGAACGACCTGATTTTGCTGGAGCAGCTGGAGTTCCTGGGAGTAACTCCACGAGGAACGCCACAGGACTTCGCCGATGGCATAGCGCGGGCCTGCGGTGAGCTCTTCCCAGCCGGATCCAGCGCCGGACAGGGCGGCCGACATGGACCGGGCGCCGCCGGTAAGCTCCTGGAAGTTTTCATGTGAGGCCCGGTATTTTTCGATTTCGCCGGCCAGCCAGACCCGCTCCAGCACAAACGTGTTCTCCGCATCTTTCAGAAAGTTGCATTGCTGCCAGCTGCTTTGCACCAGGGCGAGTTGGGCGTCGGTGACATTCGTGGCCTGCAAGAATTCCCAGGTGGGCGGGACCGACGCACCAACGATGACCACGCGAACCAGGTGGCCGATGAGCAGGTCATCCCGGTAATCCCGCTGCACGATGGCCAGCAGGGTGAGAATATTGGTGGCCGCGGCGCCGGTATCGCCGTCGTGCAGATCCAGTTCCGTGGCGGCCGCCAGTTTTTGCGCGGCGCGTCTCATTAAGGCCAGGTGGGGAAGCAGAAGTTTGGCACCCAGCGAGTAGTTCAAATTAAAATCCAGCTTGGGGCGATCCAGGATTTGGTGGAGCATGGCCACTGCGGGCCGGTCAGCGTCCACGGAGACCCGGTATTGTTCCCAGGAATTCGTGAAGTCATAGCCCCGGACATCGGGTTGGCACCAGCAAACCATCGCCCGGCCCGGCCCCACCATTTGCATGGCGGCGAAATTGTCGTCGCCCGTGTGAAACAGACCCACGGCGTCCTCGAAGGCGTCGGCGCTGTTTTCCGCTGGTGCGGCCGGTGGCGGCAGCACTTCCGCCAGGACCAGTTTCTCGCCTTTGGCGCGCAGCGCTTGCTTATAAGCGTCAAGCTCGTTGCCCGGCTGAACGTGGAGGGACACTAAAGCGCTGCCTGCCGCCAGGACCAGCACGGCCATGACGATAATAAATATTTTCCAACGACGAGTCATTATTTGAATCCCGGTCAGTCAACTTAACGACGGCATTAAACCACAGATGGACACGGATGGACACCGATCAAAAAGGCCAAAGGCGACGGCTGGCGGACGGTTGAGCAGGGACGAGATGGGGCGGCCTTGCGTTGCGGGGCGTACGGCAAGGTGGCGGGTTGGCTCAAAATCGCGTCGCAGCGCCCGGGACGGGCGCACTCCGCGGCGCTGCGCGACTGCAAGGCTCATGGCGAACGCGCCAGCGTCATCGGAGTGCGGTGGCCCTCCACCGCTTTGGCACACGGCTTCGTTTTTAACCCAGGCAATCATGGTTTGTTCGTTCGGGCCGTATCTTTGCGCGAGCCGTGAAACCTCCGCCTATAGCCGCGCCCGGGGAAAATCCATTTGCCCGCTGGTTGGCAAGATTCGCTCTGGGCCACAGCTCCAGAGGACTGGAGCACTCCAGGACGCTGGCGCGTTTCACAATCGCCCTTTCGGTCGCGCCGCGCTGAGCCGTGCGGGGGTTGCGGCCGCTGGGCAATTGAGTGGGGCGCGATAGGGCGGCCTTGCGTTTCGGGGCATACGGCAGGGTGGTGGGTTGGCTCAAAATCGCGTCTCAGCGCCCGAGGACGGGCGCGGACCGGTGCGGTTCTTGCCGGCGGCGCGGCTGGGAGCCCCGGGCGCGCTTCACGCCTTCTTCTTCCACGGCTGATCCGGGAATTTGTCGGGCAGGCGGATGACTTTGACCGGCGGCGGTTTGGGTCGGGCCATTTGCAATTCGGGGTCGGCGGCTGGCGATGCACCAAGGGAATTGGACCGGGCAGCGGCGTTTTCGGCACGCCAGCCGGCGATGCGCGCCTGCAGGCCATGATGCTCGGCCGTCACTTTGTCGCCGGTCTTCTGGTAAAACAGCGAGAGATTGGTATGCACCAGTTGCTCCTGGGGGCGCAGTTGCTCGGCCCGGTGGCCCTCGGCGATGGCGGCGGCGAAATCACCGAGCCGGTAATAGGCCACGCCCAGTGCCAGTTGGGCTTCGAAATAGGCGGGGTCCCGGGCCAGCACCGCCCGGAGCTGCGCCACGGCCGCGGCAAAATCGCCCTGGCTGAAGGCAAACATGGCGGCGTCATACTGTTCCTGCAAGGTCATCGTCCCGTCACGCTAACCCACCGGACCGCCGGCCGCAACCGCCCGGCGCGACGGCTCATCTTCAGCCATCTGCATATAAGTAAATGGAATGGACATATTTTGTTATTCTTGTACCATTTTGTGGTAATATGTAAACGCCTGTGGGACAGTGGGATAAATATATCATTAGAATTTGACACGGTTGGTAGAAGTCGATTACTGTTAGAGGGCAATGGTGTCGCGTTGAAAAAGTTCTTTTCAACCGGCAAACTCCTTTGCAAAGTTGATAACTTTTAACGCGAACTCCATGAGTGACACAGTAGCAGGTGCGCCTTCGGCGGGTGGCGCAAAAAAAATCTCCCGCATCAACGAAGCGGTCATCCGCATCGCCGGCAATTCGCAGGATGGCATTCAGGCCATTGGCGGATTTCTGGCGAGGCTGGCTGGCCGCAGCGAACAGGAAGTCATGACTTTCATGACGATTCCCTCCACCATCTCGGGCGGACCCTCGATTTTCCAGGTACGCATTGGGAATGGCGAAGTGCTTACGGCCGGGGATGAGGCCGACGTGCTGCTGGCGTTTTATCAGCACAGCTACGAGAGCCACATCAATTCGCTGAAGAAGAAGGGCATCGTGCTGTATGATAGCGACCACGTGCAGCCCAAGCCGGAGTGGGAGACGGAATATCATCATGTGGGCGTGCCCATTTCCTCGCTGACAGTGGAAGCCATTGGCGGCACGGCCAAGGACAAGGGGAAAAACCTTTACGCCCTGGGACTGATTGCCCACATGTTTGACTTGAATTTGACCAAGTTGGAGCAGTTGATCGGTGAGCGGTTTACGGGCAAGGACCCCAGCATACTGGCCAATGCCTTGGCGGCGTTTCATGCCGGCCAAGCCAATTCGCCCGGCAACCTGCTGGAAAGCTTCCAATTTGTCGACAGCCAGCATAAGGGAGTGCGCCAAGTGGTGATGAATGGCAACGAAGCCATCGCTTACGGCCTGATCGCGGCCGGCGTCCGCTTCGGGGCGGCCTATCCCATTACGCCGTGGTCGGACGTGATGGAAATCATGCGGCGCGAACTGCCCAAATACGGCGGCACGTTCGTGCAGTGCGAGGATGAAATCGCGTCGGTGTGCATGGCCTTGGGGGCGAGTTTTGCCGGCCGGGTGGCGGTGACCGGTTCCAGCGGTCCGGGCATTGCGCTCAAGACCGAGGCCATCGGCTGGGGCGTCATGGCCGAAATGCCGCTGGTGATCGTGGATGTGCAGCGCGGCGGTCCCTCGACGGGCCTGCCGACCAACATCGAGCAGTCGGATTTGAACATTGCCACCTTTGGCGGGCACGGCGACGCGCCGCGCGTGGTGCTTGCCCCGGCCAACGTGGAGGATTGTTTCTACCTGGCCATTGAAGCCGTGAACATCGCGCGCAAATACAGCGTGCCGGTGTTTTTCCTCAGCGATCAGGGCATTGCCACCCGCATCGAGGCCTTCCCGGAGCCCGAGCTCGAGAAAATTTGCCAGGACATTTCGCCGGACCTCACGCCGGTGGCGTCGCACAAGCCTTACGATTTGGCGGCCAAGGATGGCGTGGCTCACCACGTGAAGCCCGGCACGCAGATCCTCGATGGCAAGTACCCCATCGCCACCGGTTTGGAGCATGACGAATACGGCCATCCGAGCGGCTCGCCGAAGCTGCACGTGCAGATGGTGGCCAAACGCCGCAACAAGCTGCAGGCGCTGGCGACCACGCTGCCGCAGCCGAAGATCTACGGACCGCCGGAGGGCAATGTCCTGCTGGTCGGTTGGGGCTCCACCGAAGGTCCCATTCGCGAAGCGGTGGACCGTTCCCGCGCCGCGGGCGACAGTGTCTCCTCCATTCACCTGCGGCACATCAACCCGCTGCCGCCCGGCTTGGAGAATATTTTCTCCGGGTTCAACCACGTGTTCGTGGTGGAGATGAACGATGAAGGGCTTTATGGTTATGGCCAACTGGGCGCCGTGCTGCGCGCGCGGTTCTGTGAGTCGAAAATTCAGGGAGTCAACAAGACCGATGGACTGACTTGGAAGGTGAAGGAAATCCTGGAAGGCATCAAAAACAAACTCCGCAAGTAACCTCAACCGTCCCCATTTTATGAGCCAGATTTTGTCCGATCAACCAGTCGTTCCGATCCACGCCCCCCAGCCGCCGACGGGCGAGCGCAAGCCGCTCACCAAGAAGGAAATTGCCGCCGATCACCCCACGTGGTGTCCCGGCTGCGGCGACTTCTCGGTGCTCGCCCTCTATTTCAAGCTGATTGAAAAGCGCAAGCTGTGGCATGAGAAGATCACCACGATTTCGGGCATCGGCTGTTCGAGCCGGTTCCCTTATTTCGTGCAAGCCCACGGGGCGCATTTCATTCACGGCCGCGCGCTGCCGTTCGCCAGCGGCGTCTCGCTGTCCCGGCCCGATTTGCATGTCTTTGCGTTCAGCGGTGACGGCGATGCCCTGTCCATTGGTGGCAATCACTTCACGCACACCGCGCGCAAGAACGTCAAGATGACCCTGGTGGTCATGGACAACCAGGTGTATGGCCTGACGAAGAAGCAGACCTCGCCCACCTCGCCGATCGGCTTCAAGAGCAAGACGGATACCTGGGGGGCGGTGGATTTTCCGATCAACCCGGCCAAGCAGGCCATTGGCGTGGGCGCCACGTTTGTGGCCCGCACCTCGGCCTCGAATCCGAACCACGTGCTGGCGATGATGGAAGCGGCCATGGATCATGACGGCTTCAGCTTTGTGCATTGCCTGAGCGAATGCGTGGAGTTTTACGAGGGCGCCTTCGACGCGGCCAATCCCCGCAAGGGCGGCGTGTTCAACGAAGTGCCCAAGTCGCATGATGTGACCGATGAAGTGGGCGCGTACAAGCTGGCCAGCGCGGATTTCCCCGGCTACTTCGGCGTGCTGTACAATGTCAACCGGCCCAGCAAGAACGCCAATGAAGCGGCGATCAACCGGAACGCGCAGAGCAAGTTTGTGGGCCAGAAAGACTGGCAGATCCTCCAAAAGACCTTTGATCGGATGAAGTAAGCCGTCGCTGGCGGATCAACGATCCTGAATTCACGCCGCCCGGACCCGGGCGGCGTCTTCTTTTTTGGCCATCGATTGAGCGGCGAGCACGATTAAGTTTTTCAATGAACGGTTTGCCAGCCCGTCTGTTAAACCTTGGACATGCGCAACGTTCCGCCGAATCTGTTTTCGATCCGCGGTCTCATGGGCTGCTGTTTTTTGCTCCACGACGGCGACCAAAGTGTGCTGCTGGACACCGGGTTGGCCGGTGAGACGATTTTCGTGCGGCGTCTTTTTCGCCGGCTGGGGCTGGCGCCGCAAGCGTTGAAAGCCATCATCTTGACCCATGGCCATCTCGATCATGCCGGCAACCTCGCGCGGCTCCAGGATTGGAGCGGCGCCAAAATCTACGCGCATCCGCATGAGCAGGCCCACATCGACGGACGGTATCCGTACCAAGGGGTCAACCGCTGGTGCGGCCGGCTGGAGGCTTTTGGTCGCTTGGCGTTGCGTTACCGTCCGGCCAAAATAGACGAGTTTCTGGCGGATGGACAACAGCTACCGTTTTGGGGCGGGCTGGAGGTGATTCATCTGCCCGGGCATACGCTCGGACACTGCGGCTTCTACAGCGCCCGGCACAATCTGCTCTTCAGCGGGGACATGATGGCGAGCTATTTTTTCAACGTGCACAAGCCGCCGGCGATTCTAAACACCGCGCCGGAATTGCTGCCGGCGGCCGCCGAGCGCATCCGCCGTTTGCGTCCGCGCTGGATCGTGCCGTGTCATTTTGACGTGCTGGACGGCGAATTGCATCGCCGCCGTTTCGTAAAACTATACGGCTTGGAAGACTGGGGGGCCGACGGCGAGCTCCGCGCCACGTAGAATTTTGAAGCCGCATCGCGACCGAGGGGGTTTTCGGACACGCGCCAGCGTCATGGAGTGCGCCGGCCCTCCGGCGCTATGGCCCAGCGCGACTGTTGCTAACGAGCGTGTAAATGGATTTTTCCAAGACGCGACTATTGGCGAGCGTCTCACGGCTCCCGCAAAGAGGCGGCATGAGCGAACGAACCATGGTGGCGCAGGTTGGCCAGCGGGGACGTGTTCCAAAGCGGTGGAGGGCCACCGCACTTCCCGACGCTGGCGCGTAATCCGCAGGCGCCGTGGATTGAGAAGCGTCCTGGAGCGCGCGGGCTGCCAACCCTGCCAGATGGATAGCTTGCTGATGATCAGCTTCGCGTCCGGCAACACCGCGGCGAACGGGATCATTAAGGATTGCTGGTGGCAGGCGACGGCGCTTCCCCTACTCGGACCAGATAAAGGCCTGCCAAGGGGCCGCCGGGGTCGCGCTGGAACGACACCGAGTCCACTACTTTGCCGCCATATTGGGCGGCCCACTGGTCGGGTGTTTGATTGGACAACGCCAATTCTTCCACGGCAACATACTGGATATGCTGCCGATGCAAATCGGCCAGCCCGTCACCCGGCAAGACCCGGATCACCTGGCGCCGGCCGAAAGGAAGCCACCAGCCGGGTTCGGCGCCGCCGACGGTGGTGGCGTAGCCGATGACCGGCTCCGCCGCCGCCGGACCGGCCGCGATGAAGTTCCGCTGAGTTCGTACCGATAGTTGGCTGGTGTAAAAATCGCCAAAGATGGAAACAAATTTGGAGTGGGGATGATTGGCCCGCAGGCTGGCCACCAGCGCGGGGGGGACAGTGGAACGCATGCGAACGAAAGCCAGGTTTGCCAGCGTGAAGAGCAGGACGGCCACCGAGAGACATTGCCACCAGCGGCGCCGCACCAGTCTGGCCATGCCGGGGGCGGCGAGGAGAACGGGAAAGAGCAGGGGATAATAGGGGGCGGCCTGGCGGGCGTTTTGATAGGTGCCCACCTTGGCCAGAAACACCCCCAGGGCGACCCAGGGCGCCCAGTAGAGCAGCCTGAGGAGCCACGGCGTGGGCAGGGCAGACGGTTGCGCGCGCCGCCAGTGCCGGGCCGCGCAGATGGAAATAACGGTCAGCCCCACCATGGCCAAACCCAGGCCGGTGTTCCCGGCGCCGGTGGAGCGGCTCAATTGGCCAAAACTTTCGAATTGTCGAAAGTGGACTCCCCAGCCGG
>Ga0326727_10028732_pt1 | contig 10083 bp, 6 predicted proteins | sample MB2enrmetagenome_FD_207643 | JGI IMG/M metagenome (GOLD analysis project Ga0326727, IMG submission 207643) | Lab enriched peat soil microbial communities from McLean, Ithaca, NY, United States - MB29MY | ecosystem: Environmental > Terrestrial > Soil > Wetlands > Peat | place: USA: New York...
GTGGACCCGGCAGCGCTCAGCTTTGCCAACCCTCCCTGTACGCCGCCCCCCCCGCCGCCTTCCAAGCCGGATTGCAAGGCGCCGCTGATTCCCGCTAGCGAATTCCCCAGGAACGACTGCCCGGGCGACCAGGCCGTTTACGATCGACTCATCGATATCATGTCCATGCGCAGCTTTGTTTCCACTCAGAGCTTCAGCGGTCATGACCAGTTCTTTTCCACTTTTGCCCGCTTCCCTTGGTTGATCCAGAACCACACCGGTGAGTGGGTAGACGAAGTAGCCAGCCGCGCAGCCGCCCAGAACCAACAGTACCTTGAGCTGATGGAAACTCCGCCCCATGACAATGAGACCAAAATCGCCGGCAAACTCGGCTGGAACCCAGATTTGCCCAGTTTTCAGAAGGATCTCATTCAAGCAGGCTTGTTCAACGAAGTCGCAGCGGACCGCGCGGAGGTCAGAGATGCCGAGACGCGCCGCCGGCAGATTGAGCGCTGTGACACGCCGCAGGCCACGCCCGCCTGCCTGGTAGAGATTCGTTATATCTACCAGATTGGCCGGGGGAATGTCCCCGAGAAGGTCTTCGCACAGTCTCTCCTGGGCTTTGAGACCATCCAGGAATCCATCGTCGCCCACGAACCCGGCTTTGTCGGCATCAACTTCGTCATGCCCGAGGACGGCTTCATCTCCATGCGCGACTATACCTTGCAGATGAAGATGCTCGACTACCTGCACTCGGTCTATCCAAAGGTTCCCATCAGCCTGCACGCCGGCGAGCTCACCCTCGGCCTGGTGCCGCCCGAGGGGCTGCGCTTCCACATTCGCCAGGCCGTAGAATTGGGCCACGCCCAGCGCATCGGCCACGGTGTGGACGTGATGTACGAGGACGATGCCCCGGCGCTGCTCAATGAGCTGGCCCAGCAGCACGTGATGATCGAAGTCAACCTCAGCTCCAACGAAGCCATCCTGGGAGTCAAAGGCGCGGAGCACCCCTTCCCGCTCTACCGCGCCGCCCACGTGCCGGTCGCCCTCTCCACCGACGACGAGGGAGTCAGCCGCATCGATCTGACCAATGAGTACGTGCGCGCCGCCCTGGACTATCACCTCAGCTACCAGGATCTGAAGCAGTTGGCCCGCACCGGGATGGAGCACAGCTTCCTGCAAGGCCCCAGCCTCTGGGCCGCCCCCGATGACTTCACCACTCCGGTGCCCTCGTGCAGAGGTGCGGCGCTCGGCGTCTTCCCGCCCCCCGCCGCCTGCAAGGCCTTCCTCGACAACAGTGAAAAGGCCTCTGCGCAATGGGAGCTGGAGCGGAGGTTCAGGGCGTTTGAGGCGCAGTTCTAACGATTACCACCCCATTTGTCGCATTCGCTCAAGGATGACCGTGCTGTAGTTGTTCATGCGTTCGGGCCGTCGCTTCAGGGGAGCCGGAAGAATCGCGGCGAGCCGTGCCGCCTGCTCTCGGCCGATATTCCGGGCCGTGGTTTTGTCGTAGTGTCGACACGCCGCGTCCGCGCCATAAATGCCAGGACCCCATTCGACCACGTTGAGGTAAATCTCCAGAATGCGCTGCTTGCCGAGGACGAATTCCGCCATCGGCACCAAGGTGAACTCCGCGCCCTTGCGAAGAAAAGAGCCGCCCGTTCCGAAGAAAAGATTTTTTACGAGTTGCTGCGTAATGGTGGAAGCTCCGCGCATGCGCTCGCCTTCCATATCCTCTTTGGCGGCAATTTCAAGTTCCTGCCAGTCGAACCCATGGTGCTGGTAGAAGCGCGCGTCCTCCGCTGCGACTACGGCGTGCTGGAGCTCAGGCGAGATTTGGCTGAGCGGAATGAAAGTGTAGCGTTTGTGGTATGGCTTGTGGTGAATCCAGGCCTGCAGGCGGCGCTCGATGTGCATCGCGGTAGTCGGTGGATCGATCCACCGTGCGGCCACCAGGATCAGCACGGCAAGCGACCAAAGAAGCACCACAGTGAGGCCAAGCCATTGAACAAAAGATCGGAGGAAACTCCTCCGAAGCAGGGTCTTGGTGTGTGTGTAGGGATCTGTAGTCACACTTCAGAATAATAGCCTGGGCTGGATTGTCGCTTTTGGTTGATCTTGCTGGCGCGCTGGTTATTCTCAGGGCGTGGAGTTTTCCGGGCTGAGGAGATTTGGAAGAGGTTCGGTCTACCGCGGGCGGCGCTTGCGCATTACACTCACCACATGGACAACGAGCGCATTCGCGAGATTTGCCTGGCGCTGCCGCACACGGCGGAGACGCTGAACTGGGAGCATGTTCTCGTCTACTGGGTGGGCGAGAGGGAGATTGGCGGCAAGATGTTCGCCCTGACCAACGCCGATGGCATGGGCGACGTTGTCCTCTCGTTCCACTGCGGGGCCGAGCGCTATAACGAGTTGCTGGAGAACGAAGGAATCATCCCCGCGCCGCACCTGGCCCGCGCCTATTGGGTCGCGCTGGAGCGGTGGGACGCGCTCCGCCCGCGCGAGATTGAGGAGGAGCTGGCCCGCGCCCATGCGCTGATCTACGCGAAGCTGCCCAAGCGGACCAAAGCGGTGCTGGCGTTGCCGGAGAAAGAACGCGCCCGGCTGATTCGAGAGCGCAAGAAGCTGCTGGCCGCGCGCAAATAGGCGAAATAGACGCAGCGGGAACTGCTCTTGGCGCGTTTTCGTAATCTCGAATGGGTCGCGCGTGGGAGAGTTCGCGCGCAAAGAGGCGCTCACATGATCAAGTTTCTGCTGTGGTGCATTCTGCTGGTGCTGTGCTGGCCGCTGGCGCTGGTGGCGCTGATACTCTACCCGCTGGTGTGGTTGCTGCTGCTGCCGTTTCGCGTGGTGGGCATCGCGGTAGGCGGGGTGCTGGAGTTGATACGGGCGATTATCCTGCTTCCCGCACGGATTATCCGGGGCTTCTGATACTCCCAGAACGAAGCCGCAGGGGCCGCATCGGGAAAAGGTCATTAGAAAACTCTAGGTAAGGGTCCGTTGCGCCGATAGGTTTGTTAGGTGCAACTCATGATCCGACCTCTCGCTCTCTCTATTGCCGCTGGAATGGCTCTGATGACCGCGTCCCTCTGCGGCGCGGATGAGACCTTTCCGGTGGTTCACAACGAGCCCATCACCGTCCGCATACTCGGCGGGAAGGACGGCCAGCCGCTCGCCCATTTGCATCTGGTTCTGCTTGCCGGCTACGACCAAAGCGACCTGCACGACCAACTCTATCGCGCGGAACTGCTTACCGATGCGCATGGCCAGGTGCGGCTGCCCAAGCAGTTGGCGAATCTTCCCTGGCTCCAGGTCTGGGTGACCAAGAAGCCGCTCTGCCAGGCCAAACCACGCGGCGACAGCTTCAGCATTGAACTGATTCGCCGCGATGGGCTGAGCGCGCCAAATCGTTGCGGGACGGCCACGGTCGAGGACATGCCCGGCGTCTTCGCGGTTTTTGTGAAGGGCAAAGGGAAGAACGCCGAGGCGAAATCGTCCGTGGCAAGGGCAGAAGCCCCGGCTCCGGCTCCGAAAGCGATTCGAACGGCGCTGCCCGCGGCGGAGGTTCCAGCGCGGAAGCCAGCCGAAGTGGAGGCTCGCCCACTCGTCGCCCAGATTCCCCCGGTTGTGGTCACGTTGCCGGCGAAGCCGGCTCCAGCGGAAAAAGCGCTAAAGCCCGCTGAACTGGTGCGGCCTGTAGCTGCTGCTCCTGCAACAGTTCCCGCTCCGGCCCCAGCGACCGTTGCGGCGCGCGGTCTGACACGCGGGCCGGTAAGAACCGCGGCGCATCGCCCGGTCCGGCGAGTTGACGGAAGGCCGGTCTCGCACCGGGCAAGGCCGGTTCTGGCCTCGTGCCCAGTGCAGAAACCAGCAGCTACCACGGGGAGCGCAAGCAAGCCGGCAACAGCGATCGACCCAACCCCCAAAGCCAAGCCGGCGGCTGGAGTAAAGCTGGCAACGGTCACGCCCGGCAAGCCAAAAGCTCCGCCAAAGCAGGAGTAGGTTCCTTGCGTCCTCCCGGCTGGCTGAGGTAGCGTGAGCCGCAGGGGCCGCAGAGGCCTCCGGAATCCGTCCAACCCGTCGGAGGAGCAATTGTGCGCAAAGTTTTGCCGGTGATGCTGGCCTTGATGCTGCTGGCTGCGCCGCTTCCCGTGCAGTCCCAGACCGGCTCTGATGCCGGCCAGAAGAGCGACAAGCAGGCCCGCGCGGCGCTTGACGCCATGGTGCGGGCTTTGGGCGGCGAAGCCTGGCTCAACATGAAGAACCAGATGCGCGAGGGGCGCGTGGCGGCCTTCTTTCATGGCCAGCCCTCGGGCGGCGCCACCGAGTATTGGGAGTACCACGCCTGGCCCGATCACGACCGCATCGAGTACACCAAACACCGTGACGTGGCGCAGTTTTACCTGGGACGCGCGGGCTCTGAGGTGACCTTCAAAGGCAAGGCGCCGCTGCCCCAGGAGCAGGTGGACGACTTCCTGCGCCGCCGCGGCCACTCCATCGAGACCGCCATCAAGGTGTGGCTCAACGATCCCCGGACGATCCTGATCTACGAGGGCCAGCACCTGGCCGAGCGCCATCTGGCCGACCAGGTGACGCTGATCTCCGCGCAGAATGAGGCAGTTACGATTCTGATGGACGTCGCGACCCATCTGCCCCTGCGGCGCACCTTCCAGTGGCGCGACCCGGTCTACAAGGACATGAACCTGGACGCGGAGGAGTACGACGACTACCACACCATGGACGGCTTTCCCACGCCGTTCACCATCACACGCTACAAGAACGGCGATATAACGCGGCAATACTTTCTGGTCCACGTGACCTATAACCAGGAGCTGCCGGCGGATTTCTGGAGCGTGGAGGCAGCCGAGCGGCGCATCAAGAAGTAGCCACCTGAGGTAGGGCGGACGGCACGTGCGCGCCATGGAATTCGTGATTCCCGCCCTCCTATAGGCGAAAAACGAAGATCTGTCGAAGGTCATCCGCGATTTAATCTGCACGGACTGGCCTCCAGGCAAACGACGCCTGTGCGCCATCGAATTCGTATTGTCCCACTCTATCGCCAAGAACTATAAGGGATTAGCATCCGGCGAAAAGCTGTCGAAGGCCATCCACGATTTAATCTGTACGGAAATTATATTTTTCTAGGGGGAAGGGGGGGTACCCAAAAGCAGGGAACAGGGAACAGTAATTGCCTGTCCTCTGGACCTTGTTCATGCTTTGATTGTGCGCCTAAAGTAGGGAATTATCTGCAAACCACCTTCGGTGGGGCGCCCATGACATGACAATTTCTCTGAAAATGCGTTAATTCACGGTCACCGTGAAGGTGGCGGTGGGTGCTGGTGTGACCGCTGGATTCCCGGTTCCCGTCACCGTGAAGGTGTACGCGCCGGCCGTCGTCCCCGAAGTGCCGGTTGTACTGCTACCACCGCCGCCGCCGCAAGCGGCCAGGCTGCCCAGCGCCGCCATCATCACCAGGATGCCCAGCATGGAGCGCCAACTGCGCCGCCGCGCCGGAATACCGAGGAAGACCAGGAAGGCCAGCACCGCGCCGCCGCCCGCTCCGGTCCAACCTCTTCCGGGCAACTTCGGATAGAGCAGATCACTGGTAGCCGCTGTCGTGTAAACCGTGGCAGTCGCCGATCCGCCTATGGATAACGAGGTTGCGGTGCCGGGATAGGTGATGGAGCAGGAGGGAAGATACGCAGCTCCCGAAGGATAGTTGGTCAGCGCGCAGGCAAGCGTGGCGGTTCCCGTATACAGGGTTGCCGAACTCATCGTAATGGTCGAAGCCGTGGTCGCTCCGGGCATGATGGAAGCGCCCGGCGAGGTCGCGTTGAGCGCAAAGACGGAGGTTGTCACTGTTACGGAAGCCGTACCCGGTGTGCCTGAAGAATAGTCCGCGTCTCCGCTGTAGGCCACGGTGAGCGTATCGCTTCCGTTGCTCAGGTTGTTGGCCGGGATGGTGATGGTGACGCAACTGCCTGATGTGCAACCGGCGGTTGCAAGCGATACCGCCCCGGAGCTATAGCTGCCGCTGGTCAGCGTTACCGTTCCGGTTGGCGCTGACTCCAAGGTGCTGGAGCCGGTGACCGTGACCGTTACGCCGTAGGTCTGGCTGGAGTCGATACTGCCCGTCGCCGGGGTTACAGTCACCGTTGGCGTTGATACAGCCACATAGGTCACCGTCACGGAGGCCGTGCCAGTTTCCCCCGCATCGTAGATCGAGCTTCCGTTGTAGGTCACCGTGAGCATGTCGGTTCCGGCGCTCAGGGAATTGTAGGGAATGAGGATAGAGTAGCTGCCGGTACCGGAAAGCGCCGTCGCCGGCGACGTGTAGCCGCCACCGGTGAGCGTCACGGTTCCGGCCGGCGTCGTGCTGCCCGTGCAGGCCCCCGTGCAGACCACCGTGCCTGTCACAGTTAGTTGTTGGTTGGAATTAATGCTGGTTGCCGAGGAATTGGCCGTGACGGCCGCGGCCAGCCCATTCACCGTCACCGATGTCGAATTAGTCGCCACGGCATAGGTCGCATTGCCGCCATAGGTCACGGTCAGCATGTCGGAGCCAATCGCCAGATCTCCCGCCGGAATGGTGAAGGCGCAACTGGAGGCTGACGTGCAAGTGCCGGAACCAATGGTCTGGGATGAGTTATAGGTGCCGCCGGCCAGCGTGACCGTTCCCGTCGGCGTTCCGCTGGCGCCGGAGACCGAAATCGTCACGATAAGGCTCTCGACGGTTGTTACGGAGCTAGGCGAGAAGGAAATAAATGATATGGTCGCCGCCGCCGAGCCGGTTCCCGAACTCCAGTAGTTCATCAGTTGCGTGGCATCCACGCTGCCCATCCCGGTTGCCATGTCGAAACCGGTGGTGCTCGTGTTGTAGCCGCTCTCAAAGTAATATCCGGCGCTGTTCATGACGCAATTCGTGGAACTGCTGGTGCATGGCACGGAGTTATTGCCCACCTTATTCTGATCGTGAAAGATCGCGCTCGAATTGGCACCATTGTAGAGGCCATAGAGCACAGTGGCCGGCATCCCCAGCCGGCTGCCTGTCTTCTGCTGTACCAGCGCCATGATGCCGGCGAAGACCGGCGAAGCAGTGGAGGTGCCGCCATAACCGGTGAAATAAAATTCGTTATTCGATTGCACCTCGCAATCTGTCGTATATTTACCGTCTTTGTCATTGGTGCATACCAGCCATGTTGCGGGCTCGCAGCCGTTGCCCGACATAAACGACACATCGGGCAGATCGCGCATTCCGCCTGAGTCGAAGGCGCCCGCGCCAGTTTGCCATGAGGGTCTGCTGTAGATTGTGCTGGCTCCGCCGCTGCCGGCCACGATATTTGCGCCGCCCGCGCAGTTGCTTGTAGAGGTCGAAGGAACATTCGCGCTGATGGTGGTATTGGACGTCGTCGAGTCGTTCCAGGTCGACTCCGGAATATACTTCAGGGCCGTCCGGTAATAGGTGGAAGAACTGCCCTGCGAGGTGCTCGCGTAAGTGGAGAACGAAGTGCTTAGTCCATATAAATCTGTTCCGCCCACCGCGATGTTATACGGCGTCGAGGCATAGCCGCTTACCGCCAATCCCTCGGAGGCATCGGGAACGTTCCTGCCGCTGTTGGTGCTGGGATAATCGCAGCCGGCCGAGCCGCTGTCGCCGGCCGAAACCATCACCGCGATGCCCTCGCCCGCTGCCTGCTCCCACCAACTGTTGATCTGGGCGTTGTCGCCGGAGCCGTTTTTATTGTCCTGCTCGCACTCGCCGAAGCTCAGGCTGAAGATGCTCACGACATTGGCGTCGATCGCTGCCTCAATGCCGGTGTAGAGGTCCTCAGAGGCATAGTAGTAAATCGTTGCGTCTGGGGCCATGCCTCCGGAGAGTTCGGTGTCGATATAGGCTTCGTCGGCATCGTCCGCGACCCATTTGTTGCCAGAGGGGGTGCTGGAGCATGAGGCGGAGGTGGTGCAGTAGTTGAGGTTGACCGTAGTTGAGCTGCCGAGAAACGTGCTCCGATAGGCCCCTACGATGCTGGCGGTGATCGTCGCATCGCCGCCAAGGCCGATGTTCACACCCGCGCCGGTATAACTTGTCCCCGAGGTGAAGTTGGCGTTGTAAGAGTTGGGCGTGTCATAGATGGTGGCCGCATCGCCGGGAACGATATAGAGAAAATCGCCGCCTTGTGTCTCTGTAAGGCTGGGAGTTTGCCCGTTGACCGGCTCCAGACGCCTGGTCTGAGGGTTGAACTGGCCCACGCTTCCGCGCACGAAGTGCGGCCTGGGCCGGATGGTGTTCAGGTGCGCGACGCCCTTGACCACCGGAGCCAGCGCCGAGGGAATCTGCGGGTCGGTTGTGTTCGAGAAGAACTGCTGCTCACCGGCCTGAAAGGAGTGGACGGAGGTGTGAAAGGCCTCCTCCACCTGGCTTACCGTCCCATTGAAGGCGATATTGGTGCGTCCCTTCGAGACCGTCTCCACTTGCAGCCCGTGCGACTCCAGCCATGCCACCAGGGCAGCAATATCCGAGTCCGCCGGGCCGTAGAGCTGGCCGAACTGCTCCGGGGTGAGCCACTTGTGGTAGTTGGGCGAGGACTTGTCCTGCAATTGGGCCAGATAGGAGTCCAGCGTCGCCTGCTGCTCGCTGGAGCGCGACAAGACCAGGCGCACATGGGTCAATTGCGTCGAGGAGGAAGCCTCGCCCTGGTCAAACTGCGCCTGCGCCAGACGCGGCACGTTGCCCTTCAGCGTAGCCAGCGACAGCTCACTTACATCCGTGGTAATCCGCGGGGCAACGGCGGAACTCTGGGCCATCAATGCGGCCGGGCAGAGCCATGCAGCGGCCAATACACTGAGGGGAAACGCCTTCATCATGCGCATAGTGGTTTTCCTGGACCCTTCCTTCGGGTTAAGTCCCCGACCAAACACTAAGTTGCGGCTCCACTGGAATCATACCGTGAATAAGACATTGGCCGCACTCCATCCTGGATATTCGATACGAGAGCACGGGAATCGACAGTGCGGATTGGAGGGCAAGCGGGGTGTTCATTTGCTCAAAATGTGCAAAAAACAATCTCAGAATAGGGAAGAATCCGGTCCTGTTTCCTGCCTTTGCCGGTCGCGCCGCCGAGCGCAAACAATCCGCCGGAGACAATCGTTGGACGCAATTCAGCAAGGAAATGATGACACTCAGGGGAGAAGAAGGCAAAAACATTTGTAAAGGTTGCCCAGCCCGCAGTTCATGCCGACGCAGCAGGCCGGGTTCGGTCCCGCAGGCCGCCTGTTTTGATACACTCCAGGCCGGAGGCGGTCTATCTTGGCTCACACGGCACATTCCCCCGCACTGACGCAGCTTTCCGAAGAGGAGAGCCTCTTTTTTGCCACCGTCCAGCAGTTTGCCGAGGAAAAGATTGCGCCCTTGGTGCGCTCCATGGACGAAGAACAACAGATGGCTCCGGGGCTGGTGGAGCAGCTCTTCGCGCTGGGGCTGATGGGCATCGAGGTTCCCGAAGAACTGGGCGGCGCGGGGGGCAGTTTTTTCGACGCGGTGCTGGCCATCGAGGCGATCTCCACCGTGGACCCCGGAGTGGCGGTTCTGGTGGACGTGCATAACACGCTGGTGGTGAACGCGCTGTGCCGCTGGGGAACGGAGGAGCAGCGCAGGCATTGGCTGCCGCGGCTGGCGGCCGACACGGTGGGCGCATACGCGCTAAGCGAGGCCGGCTCGGGCTCGGACGCCTTTGCGCTGCAAACCCGAGCCGAGGCGGTTGCCGGCGGCTACCGGCTCAACGGGCGCAAGCTGTGGATCAGCAGCGCACGCGAGGCCGGGCTGTTCATCGTCTTCGCCACGCTCGATCCGGCGGCGGGCTATCGCGGCATCACCGCCTTTCTGGTGGAAAAGGGCGTGCCGGGATTCACCGTGGGCCGCAAGGAAGACAAGCTGGGGATTCGCTCCAGCAGCACCTGCGAGCTGATTCTGGACGGTTGCCAGATCCCGGAGGCCAGCCTGCTGGGCGAACCGGGCAAGGGCTACAAGATCGCCATCGAGACGCTCAACGAGGGGCGCATCGGCATCGGCGCGCAGATGCTGGGGCTGGCGGAGGGCGCGTG
>Ga0326727_10028733_pt1 | contig 10083 bp, 6 predicted proteins | sample MB2enrmetagenome_FD_207643 | JGI IMG/M metagenome (GOLD analysis project Ga0326727, IMG submission 207643) | Lab enriched peat soil microbial communities from McLean, Ithaca, NY, United States - MB29MY | ecosystem: Environmental > Terrestrial > Soil > Wetlands > Peat | place: USA: New York...
GTCGGCGACGGCGCCGCCGACCAGCGCGCAGGTGATGACCGCGAAGGTCATCTGATAGGCCATGAACAGAATTTCGGGGATGGTCTTGGCGAACGGGCTGATCGAGTCGACGCCGACGCCCAAGAGCAGCATCCGATCGAAGCCGCCGATCAACGCGCCGTCGCCGCGAAAGGTCAGGCTGTAGGCGAGCGCGAACCACAACAGCGACACCACGCCGGTCGCGGCGACGCTCTGGGCCATCGTCGCCAGAACGTTCTTGCGCCGGACCATGCCGCCGTAGAACAGCGCCAGGCCGGGAAGCGTCATCAGCAGCACCAGCGCGGTCGCTGCGATCATGAACGCCGTGTCGCCCGGATCGATCTTGCCGTCGGCGGCGAAGGCGGGCGTGGAAAAAGCGATGAGCGCGGCAGCGGGGAGGCCGGCGCGCGAAATCATGGGGTGCATGGACGCGATCTCAATGGCTGGATGGAGGGTTAGAGCGCTTCGTCGTTCGCTTCGCCGGTGCGGATGCGCACGACGCGCTCGATGGGTGCGACGAAAATCTTGCCGTCGCCGATCGTGCCGGTCAGCGCCGCCGAGCGGATCGCCTCGACGATCGCTTCGACGAGCGAATCGGGGACGACGATTTCCAGCCGCACCTTGGGCACGAAGTTCACGACGTATTCGGCGCCGCGATAGATTTCGGTATGTCCCTTCTGGCGGCCATATCCTTTGACCTCGGCGACGGTCATGCCGTGCGCGCCGACGCGGTCGAGCGCCTCGCGCACGTCGTCGAGCTTGAACGGTTTGATGATGGCGGTGACGATTTTCATGGACTTTTCTTCGTTTCGTTCGAGCGGCGGGACATCGGCGCCGGCTTTGCGAGCCCGCCGGGGCCGATGGGGACGATGATAATCTTTTCAGCAATATGCACAGAAACGCGGCGAACAGAAACCACCGTCTGCGTCTTTTCAAGGCGAATTCTCTCGCGCGGCGGCCTCAGGCCTGCGCCAAACGGCCGCAGGCGGGCCCGAGCGCGCCCATTCGGGCGGATCGGTCCGGAAAAGCGCGCCGCGCCGAGGCTCGCCGAAGCTCGCGTCGGTCGGCCGGCGACGCCTCAATTCGGGCTGTCGAGATAGGACACGACCAACAGCGTCAGGCCGGCGATCGCCGCCAGGATCAGCACGCCGATGACGGCGCCGCGGTCCTCGCGCGAGGACGGCGCGAATTTCGGAGCGCGCGCGCGCGGCGGTCGAGGAAAAAGCGCGGCGGGCGCGGTCGGTTTCGCGGCAGGCGGCGGCGCCGGAGGCGGCGCGGGGCGGCCCGCGCTCGCTCCGCCGCGCAGGAAGACGAACGCCGCGCCGAGGGCGGGCGCGATCGCGACCAGCCCGGGCGCGTTGACGTCGGCCCAGTCGGCGATCAGCGGATCGGAAGCGGCCATGTCGCCGGCGATCCAGCCGAGCAGCGCCGCGCCGATCGCGACGAGGGCGGGCGCGTTCTCGAGCAACGTCGTAAGGATCAGCCCGCCGTAGGCGAGCACGGGGATGGAGCAGGCGACGCCCGCCGCAAGCAGCCAAAAATTGCCGCGCGCGATCGCCGCGATCGCGACGACGTTGTCGAGGCTCATCGCGGCGTCGGCGACGACGATGGTCGTCGCGACCGACCACAGGTCGCCGTGCCCGAGAGCGAAAGCGCGATTTTCACTCGCGTCCGACTTCGGCGCCGCCGTCACGTTGAGCGCGATGACGATCAGCAGCCAGGCGCCGGCGAGCTTGACCAGCGGCAGCGCGAGCAGCGAACTCGCCAGCAGCGTCAGCGCCAGCCGCAGCGCGATCGCGCCGCCGGCGCCGAGCGCAATCGCCCGGCGCGTTTCCTCGGGGCCGAGCGAACGGCAGGCGAGCGCGATCAACAGCGCGTTGTCGGCGCCGAGCAGCAGATCGACAAAGAAAATCTGGACGGGGATGACGAGCCACGCGGCTCCCGCGCCGAAGTCCATCCTCAATCCCCCCGGCGGGGGGCGGGCTGGTGCCGAGGCGCGCCGACTTTCATGGCGCGCTCCCGCCGGCGGCGGGGGCGGCCGCGCCGGCGGCCGCCTCGGGACCATCTTTGAACACGCGCAGGAAATCCGCGTCGGGCGAAAGCACCATCGTCGGGCCGGAATCGGCCAGCGCGTGGCGGTAGGTCTGCAACGCGCGATAGAAGGAATAAAACTTGCCGTCTTTGCCGAAGGCCTCGGCGAGCAGGCGGTTGGCCTCCGCCTCGCCCTCGCCGCGGCTGATCGCGGCGGCGCGCTGCGCTTCAGAGAGAATGACGGTGCGGTCGCGGTCGGCGCGCGCCTGGATTTGCTGCGCCCATTCGAACCCTTGCGCGCGCAGCTCCTTGGCTTCGCGCTGACGCTCGGACTTCATGCGATCGTAGATCGCTTGGCTGGTCTCGAACGGCAGGTCGGCGCGGTGGAAGCGCACTTCCTCGACGGCGACGCCGAGCGGCCGCGCCTTGGCCGCCACTTCGTTCTTGATGACGTCGATGATCTCCGCGCGCTGGTCGGTCAGCAGGGCCAGCAGAGGAACCTGGCCGAGTTCGCGGCGCACCGAGGAGCTGACGAGTTGGGCGAGCTGGGCGCGGGCTTGATCGATCGTCCGCAGCGCCTGGTAGAAGCGCAGGGGATCGACGATGCGGTAGCGGGTGTAGGATTGCACCTCGAGCCGCTTTTGATCGCCCAGGATCATCTGTTCGGTCGGCGGTTCGAGCAGCAGCAGGCGGGTGTCGTAGACGGTGACGGTGTCGATGAACGGCGCCTTGAACTTGAGGCCCGGCGTCGCGGCGACGCCGATCGGCGCGCCCAGGCGCACCAGCAGCGCCTGTTCGCCTTCGCCCACGACGTAGAGCGAGGAGGCCAGGACGAATATCGCCAGCGCGGCCAGCGCCGCGACGACGAGAAGCGCGCGCGAGGTCATTTGACGCCTCCCTGAGGCGACGGGGCGGGCGGCGCCGGCGGGGGCGGCATGTACGGCCGCGGCTTGAATTCGCTGACGGGCATGTAAGGCACAACGCTGGAGACGCCCTTGCCCGAGGTGTCGAGGATGACCTTGGCCGCCTTCTTCAGCACTTCGTCGACGCTGTCCATATAGAGGCGCCAGGCGGTGACCTCCTTGGCGGACTGGTAGCTGCCGTAGACCGACAGGAACGCGTTGGCGTCGCCCTCGGCGAGGTTGACCACCTGGGTCTTGTAGGCTTCGGCGTCCTGGCGGATGCGCTCGGCTTCGCCGCGCGCGCGCGGCAGAATATCGTTGGCGTAAGCCTGGGCCTCGTTGCGCGCACGCTCCTGGTCGGCGCGCGCGCGCTGCACGTCGTTGAAGGCGTCGATCACCGCCAGCGGCGGCTCGACGCGCTGCAACTGCACCTGGGTGATCAGAATGCCCGCCTGTTCGGAATCGAGCAGCGATTGCAGCAATTGGCGCGCCTCGTCGGCGATCTGCGCGCGCTTGTCGGACATCGCGGCCTGGATCGGCGTGCGGCTGATGACCTCGCGCAGCGCGCCCTCGGCCGCGATCTTCACCGCCGCTTCGGGCGCGTTGACGCGAAACAGGAACTGTCCGGCGTCGCGGATCTTCCAGAACACCGCGCAGTCCGCCTCGACGATGTTCTCGTCGCCGGTCAGCATTTGCCGCTCGCGCCCCGCCGCGCTCTCGCCGGGCGGCGGGAGCCCGACGGCGCCGAGCTGGACCTGGTTGATTTGCGTCACCTTGGGAAACAGCACGGTTTCGATCGGGTAGGGCAGATGGAAATGCAGCCCCGGCTCGGCCGTGTCGATCCATTTGCCGAAGCGCAGGACGACGCCTTGCTCGTCCGGCTGAACCCGGTAGATCGACGTCGCGGCCCAGGCGACCAAGACCAGCGCGACGAGGAGCCGCCGGGCGCGGCGGTCGAAGCGCGGCAGGCGCACCAGGCGGACGAGGCTGTCGCGAACGATCGCGCCGAATCCTGCGAACTCGGGCTTGGGCGCTTCGTCGGCGGCGGCGGGCGTTTCGGTCATGGGCCGTCCTTCGTTGCGGCGGTGGTCGGAACGCGGGACGCCGAACGCCGCCAAGCGGCGTCGGCGGCTGCGAGGGGACGATGGCGCGGGCCGCGCTCGGCGGGGTCAATCCAGGCCAACGGCGAGAGTCTCCTCCAGCATCATGCGCGCTCGAGCGCGCAGCTTTTCGGTTTCGCTTCTGAGTTGACCGCAGGCGGCCAGAATGTCGCGTCCGCGCGGCGTGCGCACCGGGCTGGCGTAGCCCGCGGCGAAGACGATGTCGGAGAAGCGCTCGATGGTCGGCCAATCCGAGCATTCGTAAGGGGCGCCCGGCCAGGGATTGAACGGGATGAGGTTGATCTTGGCCGGCAGGCCTTGCAGCAGCCGCACCAGCGCTTTCGCCTCGGCGGGCGAATCGTTGACGCCCTTGAGCATGACGTATTCGAAGGTGATGCGCCGCGCGTTGGAGGCGCCGGGATAGTCCCGGCAGGCTTGCAACAATTCGGCGATCGGGTATTTCCGGTTGAGCGGCACCAGCTTGTCGCGCAGCGCGTCGTTGGTCGCGTGCAGCGAGACGGCGAGCATCGCGCCGCAATCGCGCCCCAGCGCCTCCATTTGCGGGACGACGCCGGAGGTCGAGACGGTGACGCGCCGCTTCGACAGCGACAAGCCGTCGCCGTCGCTCAGGACGGCGATCGCGTCGCGAACGGCCTCGAAGTTGTAGAGCGGCTCGCCCATGCCCATGAAGACGACGTTGGAGACCGCGCGCACCCCTTCGCCGGAAGGGACCAGCCCGTCGGTCGGCGCGACGCCGCCGGGAAAGTCGCCGAGCCGGTCGCGCGCGACCAGAACCTGCGCGACGATTTCGGCGGCGGTCAAGTTGCGCGCCCAGTTCTGCGTGCCGGTGTGGCAAAACGGGCAGTTGAGCGTGCAGCCGACCTGGCTGGAGACGCACAGCGTGCCGCGGTCGGACTCCGGGATATAGACGGTCTCGATCTCAGCGCCTTTGTCATACGGGCCGGCGGGCGGCATGCGCAGCAGCCACTTGCGGGTGCCGTCGGCCGACACCTGCTCGGCGACGATCTCGGGGCGCGCAAGGGTGTGGCGCTCGGCGAGCCTTTCGAGCAGCGGGCGGGCGATGTTGCGCATCGCCGAGAAGTCGCGTGCGCCGCGATGATAGATCCAATGCCAGAGCTGGGAGGCGCGCATGCGCAATTCGCGCTCGGGCGCGCCGATTTCGGCGAGCGCGCGCGTCAATTCGGCGCGCGTCGCCCCGGCGAGGACGACGGGCGCGCGGTCCTCGGTCGCGAGAGCGGCGGCGGTCATGCCGAGGGATTCTAGCATGGCCGGGGCGGCGGCGGAACGCTCTAACTTGCGAGCGGAGCGCATCTTCTTCGTGTAGCCGGGACGACGACGCTCCTGGTTCAGTCGCGCGGCGCCATGGCCGATCGTCGTCGAGCGCCCGCGCCCCGCTACGCGCCGAACACGTCGTTGGTCTGCGCCGTCACCCTGACGAAGGTGGTGCGCTTGGACACTTCCTTGAGCTGAGTGGCGCCGATATAGGTCATCATCGAGCGCACCCCGCCCATGATCTCGGCCATGGTGTTGTCGACCGGGCCGCGATAGGGCGTCTCGACGCTCTTGCCCTCCGCGGCGCGGTAATGGGCGACGCCGCCCGAGTGTTTCTTCATCGCCATCTCCGACGACATGCCGTAGAACGTCATGGCGACCGGAACTCGTTCGCCGTCGCGCTCCTCGTAGCGGATTTTGCCGGCGCATTCGTCATGGCCGGCGAGCATGCCGCCGAGCATGACGAAATCGGCGCCGGCGCCGAAGGCCTTGGCGACGTCGCCCGGCGCGGTGCAGCCGCCGTCGGCGCAAACCTGGCCTTTGAGGCCATGGGCGGCGTCGGCGCATTCGATGATCGCCGACAGCTGGGGATAGCCGACGCCGGTCACTTTGCGCGTCGTGCACACCGAACCGGGGCCGATGCCGATCTTGACGATGTCGGCGCCGGCGAGAATCAGCGCCTCCGTCATGTCGCCGGTGACGACGTTGCCGGCCATGATCGCCGACTCGGGATTGTCGTCGCGCACCCTCTTGACCGTGTCGAGGAATTTTTCCGCATAGCCGTTGGCGACGTCGACGCAGAGAAAGCGCACCGGCGCCTTCTTGCGCACCGCGGCGAGCTTTTCCAGATCGGCGGCGGTCGTGCCGACCGAATAGAAGGCGTGGACGCCGTCGGCGCCGGCGAAGAATTCGGCGAGTTCCACCGCGGGATAGTGCTTGTGCAGCGCGGTGAGCGCGCCGTGCTTGCCCAGCGCGCGCGCGATCGCCATGGTGCCCGTCACGTCCATGTTGGCGGCGATGAGCGGAAACCCCTTCCATTGGCCGCCGGTGTGCAGGAAGCGGAATGCGCGCTCGATGTCGACCGCGTTTCGCGAAGCAAGCGTCGAGCGCTTCGGGCGGATGAGCACGTCCTTGAAGTCGAGCTTGACGTCGTTTTCGATGCGCATGGGGCTTGTCCGAGTGCGGGGCGCGCGGGGCGCGCCAACAATTCCGTCGGCGGCAGACTTAGCACCCGCGGCGGCGAGGGTGAATGCCGGCGGCCGCTTCGTCGCGCCGGCGCGCCTCGATCGGACCCCAATTCGGCCGAATTTGACCTTCCCCCGTCCGCGCCGCCGCCAGCGCCATCGAGATCGCCGACGATCGATTCGTCGTCGCGGGCGAGGGGCGGGCGTCGGCGAAGCGCGTTCCCGGCGCCGCGCAGGCCATGGCGTTCGCGGGCGGAACCCGTTCCGCGCAAAGGGGAATCGGTCGAAACGGCGCCCGATCCGCCGGGGTCGGCGCGCCCGACGCGTGCGGCCGGGCCAGCTTCGCGTAAGTTTGCAGGACTAAGCGATTTTCACGGTCGACGTTCCGCCGGACAGGGCGGAGAGGCTGGCGAAGCGGTTCGGGCCATGGGCGATTTTGGGGGTGTCCCCCGGCGCGGAGCGCGATTGTGCTCGGGTCGGGAACATTTCTTAACGCGCTGTTAATATTAATCGGCTCTATTGCGGCAAATTCGTCGCATTAGGCACGTTCGCGCCTGCCTGACCGGGGGTCCTCAGATGTCGCTCATTAGCTCGCTGTCAAACGCGCAAATCGCCACTTTACCCACCACAACCATTGCCACGCTCACCACAAGCGACATCAACGCTCTGACGACCACTCAGATCGGCTACCTGAGCGCGACTCAGATCAACAGCTTTACGACAACCGATCTGCAGGATCTGAGCGCCAATCAGATCACCGGCTTCTCCACGACGGCGATGCCCGGCCTGTCGATCGGCTCGATCCTCGCCCTGACGACCCCGCAAGTGGATGCGTTCACCACCTCGCAGATCGGGGTGCTGGCGGCGACCGAGATCGAATCGCTCACCTCGTCGGAGCTTCAAGGCTTCAGCTCGGCGCAGTTCGGCGCTCTGACGACGACGACGACCCAGGCCAACGCCTTGACCACCACGCAGGTCGCCGCGCTCTCGGCGGCCGAGATCGACGCCCTGACGGACACGACGGGCGCTGGGATCACCTCGACGCAGGTCGGCGCGCTGAGCTCGACGCAGATCGGCGCGCTCGCCACCTCGACCTTCGATAATCTGACGTCGACGGAAGTGAACGGGTTGACGACGACCCAGGCGCACGGGCTGACGACCACCCAGCTCAACGCCTTGTCGACGGCCTCGCTCGATGAACTGAACGTCGCCAATCTGACGACGACTCAGGTCGCCGGCCTGACCACGACGACCATCGGCGCGCTGACGACGACGCAGGCGGGCGAGTTGACCGCCCCGCAGATCGCCGCTCTGACGCCCGGCGGCGGTCAGATCGACGCGCTGACCTCGACCGAGTTGCAGGGCCTCAGCTCGACGCAGCTCGGCGCGCTGACCTCAGCGCAGATCGGCGGCCTTGCCACGTCGACCCTCAATAACCTGACGACGAGCGAAGTGACCGAGCTGACCGCGACCCAGGCGCAGGGCCTGACGACCACTCAGCTCAACGCCTTGACGACGGCCTCGCTCGACGCCTTGACCGTCACCAATCTGACGACGACGCAGGTCGGCGGCCTCGCGACCGCGACGATCACCAACCTGACGACGACGCAGGCCAAGGCCTTGAACGCCACGCAAGTCGCCGCGCTGTCGGCGGCGCAGGTTGGCGCTCTGAGCGCGAACGCGATCACCTCGACACAGGTCAACGCTTTGACCTCGACGCAGATCGGCGCGCTCGCCACCTCGACCTTCGATAACCTGACGTCGACGGAACTGAACACGCTGACCTCGACCCAGGCGCATGGCCTGACGACCGCGCAGCTCAACGCCTTGTCGACGGCCTCGCTCGACGCGCTGAGCGTCGCCAATCTGACGACGACGCAGGTCTCCGGCCTCACGACCGCGACGATCGCTAACCTGACGACGACCCAGGCCAAGGCCTTAACCACCACGCAAGTCGTCGCGCTGTCGGCGGCGCAGGTTGGCGCCCTGAGCGCGAACGCGATCACCTCGACGCAGGTCGGCGCGGTGACCTCGACGCAGATCGGCACGCTCGCTGCCTCGACGTTCGATAACCTGACGTCGACCGAAGTGAACGGGTTGACGACGACCCAGGCGCATGGCCTGACGACGGCGCAGCTCAACAGCTTGTCGACCGCCTCGCTCGACGAACTGAACGTCGCCAATCTGACGACGACGCAGGTCTCCGGCCTGACCACGACGACCATCGGCGCGCTGACGGCGACGCAGGCCAACGCCTTGACCACCACGCAGGCCATGGCGCTGTCGGCGGCGCAGGTTGGCGCCCTGAGCGCCAACGCAATCACCTCGACGCAAGTTGGCGCGCTGACCTCGACGCAGATCGGCGCGCTCGCCACCTCGACCTTCGATAACCTGACGTCGACGCAATTGGGCGCCTTGACTTCGACCCAGGCGCAGGGCCTGACGACTGCGCAGCTCAACGCCCTGTCGACCACCTCGCTCGACGCGCTGAGCGTCGGCAGTCTGACGACGGCGCAAGTCGGCGGGCTGACCACGACGACCATCGGCGCGCTGACGACGACCCAGGCCAAGGCCTTGAACGCGACGCAAGTCGCCGCGCTGTCGGCGGCGCAGGTTGGCGCCCTGAGCGCGAACGCGATCACGACGGCGCAGGTCGGCGCGGTGACCTCGACGCAGATCGGCGCGCTCGCGACCTCGACCTTCGATAACCTGACGTCGACCGAAGTGAACGGGTTGACTTCGACCCAGGCGCATGGCTTGACGACGGCGCAGCTCAACGCCTTGTCGACGACCTCGCTCGACGAACTGAACGTCGCCAATCTGACGACGGCGCAGGTCTCCGGCCTGACTACGACGACGATCAGCGCGCTGACGACGACCCAGGCGGGCACGTTGACCTCTCCGCAGGTCGCCGCGCTGTCGGCGGCGCAGGTTGGCGCCCTGAGCGCGAACGCGATCACCTCGACGCAAGTCGGCGCGCTGACCTCGACGCAGATCGGCACGCTCGCCACCTCGACCTTCGATAACCTGACGTCGACGCAATTGGGCGCCTTGACCTCGACCCAGGCGCAGGGCCTGACGACGGCGCAGCTCAACGCCTTGTCGACGACCTCGCTCGACGCGTTGCCCGTCGCCAATCTGACGACGACGCAGGTCGCCGGCCTCGCCGCTTCGACCTTGGATAACCTGACGTCGACGGAACTGACCGCCCTGACCTCGACCCAGTCGCATGCGCTGACGACCGCGCAGCTCAACGGCTTGTCGACGACCTCGCTCAACGCGCTGAGCGTCGCCAATCTGACGACGGCGCAAGTCGGCGGGCTGACCACGACGACCATCGGCGCGCTGACGACGACCCAGGCCAACGACTTGACCACCACGCAGGTGATGGCGCTCTCGGCGGCGCAGGTTGGCGCCCTGAGCGCGAACGCGATCACCTCGACGCAAGTCGGCGCGCTGACCTCGACGCAGATCGGCGCGCTCGCCACCTCGACGTTCGACAATCTGACGTCGACCGAAGTGAACGGGTTGACTTCGACCCAGGCGCATGGCTTG
>Ga0326727_10028734_pt1 | contig 10083 bp, 7 predicted proteins | sample MB2enrmetagenome_FD_207643 | JGI IMG/M metagenome (GOLD analysis project Ga0326727, IMG submission 207643) | Lab enriched peat soil microbial communities from McLean, Ithaca, NY, United States - MB29MY | ecosystem: Environmental > Terrestrial > Soil > Wetlands > Peat | place: USA: New York...
ACGGCTCTGCGCGATGTCATTGGCAAGACCATGCTTTCGGACATGCTGGAGGGCAGAGATAAAATCAGTGGTGAACTACAGAAGATTATCGATGAGCGTACCGAGCCATGGGGTATCAATGTTATCTCGGTGGAGGTCAAAGATGTTCTTATCCCCTCGGCCTTGGAGGATGCGATGTCGATGCAGGCCCAAGCCGAAAGAGAACGTCAGGCCAGGGTGATCCTGGGGGATTCGGAGCGGCAGGTGGCGGAAAAATTTGGAGAAGCGGCCAAGACCTATGCCAACAATCCAGTCGCTCTTCATTTGAGGGCTATGAACATGCTTTATGAGGGGCTGAAAGAGAATTCCACGATTGTAATCGTACCCAGCACGGCCCTGGAAACCATGCAACTGGGGAGTATCGCCGGGCTGACGGCCTTGACCATGGGAATAGGCCAGGAGCAGGCGACCAAAGAAACGGAAAGCAAGATCAAATGAATTCCGGCCAAAGGATGCGCTGCATCCTGCGCGGCGGCCTTCGCGCACATTCATCTTTCCCCAGTTGTGGGTCAGTCGCGCCTTAACCTGGAGAACTTTATGATGAACCATAATTTCGGATGGCTGGATGGTTGGATGGGTGGAGGGGCGAGCGAAGGGATGAGGCTCTGGACGGTGGTCGGCCTCCTGGTGGTAGCCCTGCTCATCGTCGTCATCAGCAGGAAGTTCAGGAAATAACTCGGTACGCCGACATGACAGCTTCAAGAGGTGTCGAAGTGGATCCAAGTCATCCGCATGCAAATTCCATTGGCCGTCAGGCCCTATCCCTGGCCGGCTGGCTCGTGTTGTGTTTCGCTTCTTCCGGCACTGCGGCCTTCGTGTCCATCGGCGGTTGGTACGCCGACCTGCACAAGCCGGTATGGAATCCTCCGGCGTGGATATTTGCCCCGGTGTGGACCTTGCTCTACGTAATGATGGCAGTCGCGGCGTGGCTGGTGTGGCGCGAGGGGGGATGGAAAGCACAATGGCGGGCTCTTGGATTGTTCCTTCTGCAATGGCTGCTCAACACGTTGTGGGTACCTATCTTCTTTGGCATGCACCGGGTAGGACTGTCCTTCGTTGAAATAGTACTACTCTTGATGGTGGTTGCGGTGGCGTTGATGTTCTTCTGGAGAGTGAGCAAGATTGCTGGAGCATTGCTTTCACCGTATCTTGTATGGGTTAGTTTCGCGTCTATACTGAACTTCACAATATGGCGGCTCAATTCATAAGCCGTTGTGTATAAAATTTGCATCAGGAACAAGAATCGAGTCTTGGAACCTGCGGCAACTCAGGAGGGCAACATGACAACAGACACCAGAACGCTGACGCCGGAGATGCTCCACAAGATGGACGCCTACTGGCGAGCCGCCAACTATCTGTCGGTCGGTCAGATTTATCTTTACGACAATCCGCTGTTGAAGCAGCCGCTGAAGATGTCGCACGTGAAGCCGCTGGTGGTCGGACACTGGGGCACGACGCCGGGCCAGAACTTCATCTATGTGCATTTGAACCGGGTCATCAAAAAGTACGACCTGGACATGTTCTACATCTCCGGCCCCGGCCACGGCGGCCCCGCGCTGGTGGGCAATACCTACCTCGAAGGAACCTACACCGAGATTTATCCGGATATCAGCCAGGACGAAGCCGGGCTGAAAAAACTCTTCACGCAGTTTTCGTTCCCAGGGGGGATTTCCAGTCATGTGGCGCCGACTACGCCTGGATCGATTCACGAAGGCGGCGAGCTGGGGTACTCGCTCAGCCATGCCTTCGGGGCCGCATTCGACAATCCCGAGTTGATCGTCGCCTGCGTCATCGGCGACGGTGAAGCGGAGACCGGCCCCCTGGCGACCGCGTGGCAATCCAACAAGTTTCTCAACCCGATTACGGATGGGGCCGTGCTGCCGATTTTGCATCTCAATGGCTACAAGATCAACAATCCCACTGTCCTGGCCCGCATCGAGCATGAGGAACTGGAGCAATTTTTCCGCGGCTGCGGCTGGACGCCTTACTTTGTGGAAGGCGATGAGCCGGAAGTGATGCACCAACTCATGGCCGGCACGCTGGAAAAGGCCATAGAGCGCATCCGGCAAATTCAAAGCAATGCGCGCACCAACAACGACGCCACCCGGCCGCGTTGGCCAATGCTCGTCCTGAGGTCCCCCAAGGGCTGGACGGGACCGAAAGTCGTGGACGGACTGCAAATCGAAGGCACGTCCCGGTCGCACCAGGTGCCATTGTTGGTGGATCCCGACCATCCCGAGCATCTCCAACAACTTGAAAGCTGGATGAAGAGTTACAGAGCAGAAGAACTGTTCGATGAAAATGGCCGGCTCATGCCTGAATTGGCCGAGCTGGCGCCAAAGGGCGAGCGGCGCATGGGCGCAAATCCCCACGCCAACGGCGGCGTTCTGCTAAGTGATCTGCGCATGCCGGATTTTCATCTCCACGCCCTGAATGTGCCTTCACCAGGGGCCGTTGAGGGTCAGGATACACTCGTACTGGGCAAGTTCCTGCGTGACGTGGTCAAGCTGAACCAGGAACAGCGCAATTTTCGTATCTTCGGGCCTGACGAGACACTTTCGAATCTTCTGGGTGCGGTCTTTGAAGTCACAAACCGTCAGTGGGACGCCCGGGAAGTGGAAGACGACGATTCCCTCGCCCCTTCAGGACTCGTGTTGGACTCGATGCTCAGCGAGCACCAGTGCGAGGGTTGGCTGGAAGGATATCTGCTCACCGGGCGGCACGGACTGTTCAACAGCTATGAAGCCTTCATCCGCATCGTGGATTCGATGTTCAGCCAGCACGCAAAATGGCTGAAGGTAACGTCGGAACTGCCTTGGCGCCGGAAGATCGCCTCGCTCAACTATCTGCTGGCCTCCCATGTCTGGCAGCAGGATCATAACGGCTTCACGCACCAGGACCCCGGCTTCCTCGACCACGTCATCAACAAGAAGGCCGACATCGTGCGCGTGTATCTGCCGCCCGACGCCAACTGCCTGCTGTCGGTCTTTGATCACTGTCTGCGCAGCCGACATTACGTCAACGTGGTGGTGGCCGGCAAACACGCCCTGCCGCAATGGCTGACCATGGACGCCGCAGTGGTGCATTGCACGGAAGGAATCGGCATCTGGCAATGGGCCAGCAACGACGGGGATGCCGAGCCCGACGTGGTGATGGCCTGCTGCGGCGACACGCCCACGCTGGAGGTTCTGGCCGCCGTTTCCATTTTACGACACAATCTGCCCGATCTGAAAATCCGGGTTGTCAACGTCGTCGATCTCATGAAGCTTCAGCCCCAATCCGAACACCCGCACGGACTTTCCGACACGGATTACGACTCGCTCTTCACGAAAGACAAGCACATCATCTTCGGCTTCCATGGATACCCCTGGCTGGTCCATCGCCTGACCTACCGCCGGACCAACCGCAACCTCCACGTTCGCGGCTACAAGGAAGAGGGCACCATCACGACGCCCTTCGACGTGAGGGTCCAGAACGACCTGGACCGGTTCCACCTGGTGCAGGACGTGGTTGACCGGCTGCCGCAGTTGGGCGCCAAAGGCGCATACTTGAAGCAGAGGATGCAGGACAAGCTCATAGAGCACAAACAGTACATCGATAAGCACGGTCAAGACATGCCGGAAATCCGGAACTGGAAGTGGACATCGGACGAAAAGGAAAAGAGCTGAACGTGGAGGAAATAATGACACGCATTGGCATAGCCGCTGATCATGGCGGATTCGAGTTGAAAACGCGGCTCAAGGCGGCCCTTACGGCCGCCGGGTATGAGGTGGCGGACTTCGGCGCCCTGGAGTCGGTTCCCGGGGATGATTACCCCGACTATGTTACGCCCTTGGCCAAGGCGGTGGCCAAGGGTGAGGTGGCCAGGGGGCTGGCCATCTGCGGCAGCGGCGTGGGGGCGTGCGTGGCGGCCAACAAGACGCCCGGCGTGCGTGCGGCGTTGATCACCGATGCCTACTCGGCGCATCAGGGGGTAGAGGATGACGACATGAACGTCATGTGTCTGGGCGGCCAGGTCACTGGAACCGCGCTGTCCTGGGACCTGGTTCTGACGTTTATGAACGCCAAATTCAAAGGAGATGAGCGATTCAAACGCCGTCTTGGCAAAGTGGCGGCGTTGGAAGGAGATATTAAATCATCATAAGAGAATTTTTATGGGCCACTCACCTGGTGAAGACTGCATGGCAGCATCTTTAACGGGAGAATAGATGTCGAGTAAAAGTATGTATTACGTTTTCATAATGCCAATGGAGGCATTGATCATGAGTTCGCAAAAAATTATAGACACAGCAAGGGCGATGGTCGCCGCCGATAAGGGTCTTTTGGCCATGGATGAAAGCACTCCAACATGCAACGCGCGATTCGCCGAGCTTGGTATTCCTCAGACCGAAGAGACCCGGCGCATCTATCGCGAGTTGATCGTGTCCACGCCCCGGCTTGGCGAGTGCATCAGCGGCGTGATCCTCTACGACGAAACCATCCGCCAGCGGAAGAAAGACGGCACGCCCTTTGCCAAAGCCGTCGCCGATGCGGGAATCATCCCCGGCATCAAGGTCGATACGGGTGCGAAAGACATGGCGGGTCATCCCGGCGAGAAGATAACCGAAGGTCTTGACGGACTGCGCACTCGTCTGGCCGAATACTCGCAAATGGGCGCCCGTTTCGCCAAGTGGCGCGCGGTGATCACCCTTGGCGACACCATCCCCAGCCGGGGTTGCATGGAAGCCAACGCCTGCGCCTTGGCCCGCTATGCCGCGTTGTGCCAGGAGGCAGGGCTCGTCCCTGTCGTGGAGCCGGAAGTGCTCATGGAGGGGGCGCATACTCTGGACCAGTGCCGGGAGGTGACGGAGAAAGTTCTGCGAACGGTCTTCAACCAGCTTTACACGCAGCGCGTGGTGCTGGAGGCTATGATCCTGAAGCCCAACATGGTGCTCCCGGGATTGGCCTGCCCCACGCAAGAAGGGGTGGATGAGGTGGCAGACGCCACGGTGAGTTGCCTCATGCGAGCCGTCCCCGCTGCCGTTGCGGGGATCGCCTTCTTGTCGGGCGGTCAATCGGGAGAGTTGGCCTCGGCCCGCCTGAACGCCATGAACAGCAGATTCAAGTCGCGGCTGCCTTGGGGGTTGGCGTTTTCGTTCGCCCGGGCCATCCAACATCCGGCTTTGGAAATTTGGCGTGGAGACGAGGCCCAGAAGCCGGCGGCGCAGCATGCTCTGTATCATCGGGCCAGGTGCAACCTTGCCGCCAGGCGGGGCGAATACACCAGCGCCATGGAACGCGTATGAGCAAGACGGCAAGTATCTCGAAGCCGGACGATTTATTTCGAAACGCGCGATCGCCAGTTTGAGACCAAAACAGACAGCTTGTCGAGGTAGAGATAGATCACCGGAGTCGTAAAGAGCGTCAACGCCTGGCTGACGATGAGACCGCCAACCATGGCATAGCCAAGCGGTTGCCTGATCTCCGAGCCTGTGCCCTGTCCGAGCATCAGTGGCACCCCGCCCAGCATCGCCGCCATGGTGGTCATCATGATCGGGCGAAAACGCAGGAGTGCAGAGCGTCGTATAGCATCATGGGCCGACAGGTGATCGTCCCGCTCGGCGGCGATGGCAAAGTCGACGAGCATGATGCCATTCTTTTTCACGATGCCGATGAGCAAAATGATGCCGATCAGCGCGATCAGGCTGAAATCGAAATGAAACAGCATCAGTATCGCCAGGGCGCCGACTCCTGCCGAAGGCAAGGTCGACAGGATCGTGAGCGGATGGATGTAGCTCTCGTAAAGGATGCCGAGGATCAGGTACACGACCATCAGCGCTCCCAAGATTAAGAGCGGCACCGTTGAAAGTGACTCCTGAAAGGCCTGGGCATTGCCCTGAAAGCTGGTGTCGATGGAGGCCGGAAACTTCAATTCGGTCTGGGCGCGTTCGATCGCGTCGGTTGCCTGGCCGAGCGCCACGCCCAGAGCCAGGTTGAAGCTGATAGTGATCGCCGGAAACTGGCCCTGATGGCTGATGGAAAGAGGTTGGACCGGTGTCGTCGTCCAGTTCGCGAAGGTGGATAGCGGCACCTCGCCGCCGGTTGTCGGCGATTTCAGGAAAATAGTGTCGAGGGTCGCTACGTCGCCCTGTAGGCGCGGGAGGATCTCCATGATCACGTCGTAGCTGGAAAGCTGTGTGAAATATTGGGCGATCTGCCGCTGGCCAAAGGCATCGTAAAGAGTGTCGTCGATCATCTGCACCGTAAATCCATATCGCGAGGCCTGATCGCGATTTATGGTCATCGTCAGCGTCGTTCCTTGTGTCTGCTGGTCGGTCGCGACATCCCGCAATTCCGGCAAAAGCTGCATCTTTGCGAGCATTTTGGGAGCCCATTCGTTCATCTCTCCGAGATCGGAACCCTGCATTGTATACTGGTACTGTGTTCGTGAAGCGCGTCCGCCGACACTCATGTCCTGTGTGGCTTGAAGGAACAAGACGGCGCCCTCGACTTTGGCGAGCTCAGGTCCCAACCGTGCTATGATCTGATCAGCGTTTGCAGTGCGCTGATCGCGCGGCTTCAATGTGATGAACAGCCGACCTGTATTGAGAGCGTTACCTGAACCGCCGATGGACATCGCCACATGGTCGACGGCCGGATCCCTCATAACGATTTCGCCGAGCGCTTCCTGATGCCGCATCATGTCGGCGAAAGAGACGTCCTGCCCTGCCTGGGCGACGCCAGAGATAAGCCCCGTATCCTGCTGCGGGAAAAAACCCTTCGGGATAATCACGAAGAGATAGATCGTAAAAGCGAGCGTTGCCAAAAAAACGAGCAATGTGACGAATTGAAATTCGAGCACGATGTCGAGGCCACGTTCGTAGCCCTTCAGCAGCGCGTCGAAGGCCCGCTCGCTCAATGCGTAGAGACGCCCATGGCGGACCGTCTTCGCCGAGGTCAGGAAGCGTGAGGCCATCATAGGCGTCAATGTCAGTGATACCACAGCCGAAATGACGATGGTCATCGACAGCGTTACTGCAAATTCGCGGAAGAGCCGCCCGACTATGCCGCCCATCAGAAAAAGCGGAATCAGCACCGCGATCAGCGATATGCTGATCGAGACGATCGTGAAGGCGATCTCGCGCGAACCCTTCAGCGCGGCAGCGAGCGGTTCCTCCCCCCCTTCGATATAGCGGGTGATGTTTTCGAGCATCACAATCGCGTCGTCGACAACGAAGCCGACCGAGATCGTCAACGCCATCAGCGACAGATTGTCGAGACTGTAGCCAGCGATCCACATGAGCGCGCAGGAGCCGAACAACGACAGTGGAACCGCGATGCTCGGGATGATCGTCGCCCACAGGCTGCGCAGGAAGATGAAGATCACCATCACCACAAGCGCGATGGTGATGAGGAGAGTGAACTGCACGTCATGGACGGAAGCGCGAATCGTCTGCGTGCGGTCGCTCAGGACGAAAATCTTGATGGCTGGCGGCATGGTCGCCTCGATATGCGGCAGCGCGGCCATGATAGTATCGACGGTTGCGATGACATTCGCGCCGGGCTGCTTGTAGATGATCAGAAAGACGCCGCGTTTGCCGTCGGCCCAGGCGGCTTGTTTCTCATCTTGCGCCGCCATGACGGCAGAGCCGATATCGCGTACGCGCAGCGCCCCGTTGTTGCGATAGGCGACGATAACGTCGTTCCAGGGCTTTGCCTGTGTGAGCTGATCGTTGGTATAGATGGTAAAAGAACGCGTCGGGCCGTTGATCGTGCCTTTCGGGCTGTTGGCGGTCGCGACGGCGAGCTGCATACGCACATCTTCGAGCGACAGGCTTTTCGCCACAAGCTTCGCCGGATCGAGCTGGATACGGACGGCGGGCTTCTGCTGTCCCCCCACGCTCACCTGCGCCACGCCTGAAATTTGGCTGATCCGTTGGGCGAGTTTGGTCTCAACAATGTCGTCGACTTCGGTGAGCGGCAGCGTTTCTGAGGTCGCGGCGAGCAGGAGAATGGGCGAATCCGACGGATTCACTTTCCGGTACGTCGGCGGACTGGGCAGGTTCTTCGGCAATTGCCCGCCGGCCGCGTTGATCGCCGCTTGTACATCGCTTGACGCCGCGTCGATATCGCGATCAAGGTTGAACTGGATGGTGATCGCAGTGGACCCAAGCGTGCTTGTCGAGGTCATCTGAGCGACACCCGGCATCAGCGCAAATTGCGTTTCGAGCGGCTGGGCGACTGCCGAAGCCATCGTGTCGGGGCTGGCCCCGGGAAGCTGCGCTGAAACTTGAATGGTCGGGAAATCGACCTGCGGCAGCGGAGCGACCGGCAATTTCGGATAGGCGACGATACCGACGAACAGGATGCCGATCATCAACAGCGAGGTGGCGATTGGATGCCGAATGAACGGCTCGGAGATGCCGCCCGCCATGGTCAGGGCGTCTTGACGGGTTCGTTCAGCCCCGTCTTCTCAGGCGTTGTCGGGGAACTGGCCTCGCTGGGCTGGACCAAGGCGCCTTGTTGCAATCGATATTGGCCAGAGGTCACCACTTTTTGGCCGGGAACCAGGCCCTGCAAGACCACCGCCTGCCCGTTATCCTCTTGACCAACCTTGATGACGTGTATTTCTGCCTTGTTGTCGTTGGTGACGACGTAAGTGAAGAGGCCGTTTGGTCCTCGTTGGACTGCGTCCTCGGGGATGACGGCAACCTGTTTTAGCGTGTCGACCAGGACGCGGGTCGAGACCGACAGACCCGGCCACAACGCATTGTCCGAGTTTTCAAAGGTCGCCTTCATGCGGATGGTGCCGCTGGCCTGGTCAATCTCGTTGTTGACGACGCTGAGCTTGCCCTGTGACAGCGTCTTTAATCCGTCCCAGCTCAATGCGTCCACGCGCACGGAACCTGCGGCGAGCGCCGTATTGATCTGCGGCACGTCATTCTCGGTCGCCGTGAAAACGACGGATATCGGTTGCAACTTCACGATCGTCACGATGCCTGCCGTGTCGGCCGCATGCACGATGTTACCAGGATCAACAAGGCGGAAGCCCGTTTTCCCAGAGATCGGAGCACGGATCGTCGTATAGCCGATCTGCGTCTGGGCATTGTCTATCACTGCATCATCACTCTTGATCTGCGCAACGAGTTGATCAACCACCGACGTTTGCGTGTCTACCTGCTGGGGTGTTACAGCAGACTCGCCAAGCAAGGTTTTCAGACGCCCCAGCATGAGCCGCGCATCTTTCAGACTCGCCTCGTGCTGCGCTTTTTTACCGAGCGCATCATCGAGGGCCGCCTGATACGGCCTCGGATCGATCCGAGCAAGAATGTCGCCGTCCATGACCATCTGGCCCTGTTTGAAGGCGACCATGGTGACCTCGCCGTCGACGCGGCTGCTGACTGTGACGGTGTCGTAGGGTTCAACGGTACCGAGACCATAAAAATAGACTGGGAAATCGGTAAGTTGAACATCGTAGATGGTAACTGGGACGACAGCAGGAGCCTGACCGCCCCCTTTGGCCCCGTCCACAGCGGCTGTATCTCGGCCGTGACCGGAAAAATGGCTCCAACCGAGGTAGCCCCCCAGCGCGATCGTCGCCAGGACAACAACGAGCATCCATTTGTGTCGGAATGGTGAACCGTGAGGTGGTCCCAAAAGTTCGCTCCCGTGAATTTTCAGGCTAAATGGTGATGAATCCCGCTTCCCGGCAGTCACGGCCACTCACCAGCTCTCCGGCACGGACATGGGGGGATGCGTGATTTGGCCCTTCGAATCCGCCGAGCCATGTTCCCCTATAAAAGAACCATGAGTTTCAATGAATTTTAATATCCCACATTCTTGGGGATAGGTACACACGTCTTCGATTATTTTGGGGACAAGTCATGGACGCTTTTCCCGGGCGCACCAGGCCTCGTCCCAGGTAATACGCATGATGCGACGCGCTCCGGGGAGAACCTTGACCGGTCAGCTACCCACGGAAAACCCTGTCGGACCCTCGGACAAGAACCGGTGCGTATCCGGTCCGGACTCCGCTTTCGGTGTAGAGGACATCAGCTATGCACG
>Ga0326727_10028735_pt1 | contig 10083 bp, 10 predicted proteins | sample MB2enrmetagenome_FD_207643 | JGI IMG/M metagenome (GOLD analysis project Ga0326727, IMG submission 207643) | Lab enriched peat soil microbial communities from McLean, Ithaca, NY, United States - MB29MY | ecosystem: Environmental > Terrestrial > Soil > Wetlands > Peat | place: USA: New York...
ACGTAATTCTGGTGGGAATGATTGGTCGAATGTCGCCGGGAAAAGGTCATGAGGAATTTCTTAGAGCTGCTAAGAAAATCATTTCGGAATCGGGATCAAGTTTTCGTTTCCTCATTGTCGGCGGAGCAAGTTATGGTGAGAATGAATTTGGACTACATATTAGAAGTCTTGTACATGAGCTTGACCTCGACTCGGTCGTGCAGCTATTAGGTTTTCGCAAAGACATTCCGCGCATTATGTCGGCGCTCGACATTCTTGCATTTCCTTCACATGAAGAATCGTTCGGAATAACGCTCACGGAAGCGATGGCAATGAAGCTGCCGGTCGTTGCGACCGGCAATGCCGGAGTGCTTGATATTGTTCTGGATAATGTTACCGGAATACTCGTTCCCCCGAAAGGTTATCAAGCTATCGCCGATGGAATCATGAAACTTGCATATGACTCATCAATAAGAAGAAGATTTGGAGAAGAAGGAAGAAGACGAGTCGAGGAACTGTTTAGCATTCAAGCCGTCGTTGAAAAGCTAGAAGATTTTTACTTTGACGAACATTTTAAAGATTAAAAAAATATTTTAGAGTCAATCATCATGACAGAATCTATTTTAGAAAATTCACTTGTTACACAGAACAAAACCAGCAAAATGAATAACATCATCCTTGAGACAAGAAACCTTACTCGACGATTCGGTGATTTTACAGCAGTCGATTCCATAACCTTTTCCGTGGTATCGGGTGAAATTTTCGGACTTGTCGGACCAAACGGCGCCGGAAAAACGACAACGATCAAAATGCTGACTACGCTCTTACCTCCGACATCCGGAAACGCCACGGTCGGCGGTTTCGACATCGTTCACAACGCGTCGAGCGTCCGTAGGATCATCGGTTATGTTCCACAGCTTCTTTCGGCAGACGGATCTCTTACGGGTTATGAAAATCTTCTCATGTTTGCAAAACTGTATGACATTCCAAGAAGCGAAAGAGAGAAACGAATAAGCGATTCACTTCATTTCATGGGACTTGCCGATGTGGCGGACAAACTTGTCAGAAGTTATTCGGGCGGAATGATAAGAAGACTTGAAATAGCACAGGCGGTTCTTCACAAGCCGCATATTCTTTATCTAGATGAGCCGACGATCGGACTCGATCCAGTGGCGCGAGAGACCGTGTGGAAACATGTCGGTGCACTCGCGGAACAAGGGACGACCGTCGTTATGACGACTCATTACATGGAGGAAGCGGACTCGATGTGCGACAAGGTTGCCATCATGAACAAAGGGAAATTTGCAGCGTCAGGCTCGCCCGATGAATTGAAAGCCTCGGTCGGCGGTGACGGTACGACACTCGATAAGGTGTTCGAGTTTTACGTTGGAACCACACTTGAAAACGGCGAAACAGGAGAAAAATTAAAAGATGTCAGAAGAACACGGCGTACAGCACGCAGACTTGGGTAACGAAATCGTTATTCCAAAGGTCGGCGTGATCGGTAGTATTAACAATTTCATAAATAAAACTCTGGTGATCACCGAGCTCGAAGTAAGAAAGCTTCGGCACGATCCGACGGAACTTTTCACCCGCGCCGCACAGCCAGCATTGTGGATGCTGGTCTTCGGAGAAGTGTTTACGAGGGTTCGAGCGATACCTACAGGAAACCTTAGCTACTTAGATTTCATGGCTCCCGGCATACTGGCACAGAGCGTTCTATTCGTGGCGATTTTTTACGGGATCGCGATAATTTGGGAACGTGATCTCGGTATCGTTCACAAATTCCTTGCGAGTCCGACACCGCGGGCAGCGCTCGTTCTTGGAAAGGCACTTTCTGCAGGAGTGCGCGCTCTCTCGCAGGCAGTGATCATTTATCTGCTTGCGCTGCTGCTGCATGTAAAACTTTCGTGGGAACCGCTCTCGCTTCTCGGAATTGCATTGGCGGTGATTTTGGGTGCGGCACTCTTCTCGACTTTTTCTCTGATCATTGCGTGCATCGTGAAGACACGCGAGCGTTTCATGGGAATCGGACAGGTACTCACCATGCCACTCTTCTTCGCGAGCAATGCAATATACCCGATCTCGATTATGCCCGACTGGCTGAAGGCGATTGCGAATATCAACCCGCTCACTTACGAAGTCGATGCATTGAGAGCCATGATGCTTGTCGGCGGAACATCCGTCTATGGAATTCCTTTCGACTTCATGGTGTTAATATTCTCAACCATAATTCTTGTCGTTATTGGAGCAAAGCTTTATCCCACGGTGGCAAGATAAAGTTGTAAGTCGGAAGCAAGACGCCGGAAACAAAAAGGACGGAACCAGAACATCTATATTTCGGCTTGCTGACTTGTGCTTCTAATTTCTGATTTTTGAAAGGAAGAAGAAAATGCCGGATAGAAAAAAGTCTGTTAACCTAAAAGTTGCCGATGGTACGACCATGGCCGCCCATATTGCGCGACCTCAAGGTGCGGGTAAGCATCCGGGTATCATGGTTTTTCAAGAAGCCTTCGGAGTCAATGCATACATTCGCGACGTCGCGGAACGATTTGCGAAAGAGGGATTTACGGCGATTGCGCCGGAGCTCTTTCATCGTACCGGTCCGGGTTTCGAAGGAAGCTACATGGAATTCTCAGGAACCCAGCCTCATGTTTCAAAACTCACCAACGAAAACCTCGAGGTGGACATTAAAGCCGCTCACGAATGGCTGACAGAGGATCCACAAACGGATTCTCAAAATATTTTTTCAATTGGCTTTTGCATGGGCGGAAGAGTTTCATTCCTTGCGGATTCGGTTGTGCCACTGAAAGCCGCTGTGTCGTTCTACGGCGGCGGAATCGCGCAAGGTCTGCTTGATCGAGCGAAAGACCTCCATGGTCCGATCCTGCTTTTCTGGGGTGGACTGGATAAGCACATTCTGCCTGAACACACTCGCGCCGTCGAAGACGCACTTCGTGCCGCCGGAAAAGAATTCGGAAACGTCACCTTCTCTTATGCCGACCATGGATTCTTCTGCGACCAGCGCGCTGCTTACAATCAGAAAGCGTCGAAGCAGGCATGGCCGATGACGCTGGAGTTTTTGAAGTATCACCTTAAATGAAGATGCGTCAAATTTCAAAATTCAAGACCACGAGTCAAAAACCCAGATTTGACTTGTGTCTTACTTTTGATTTTGGACTTAGCCAAGAATTAACGAGAGATGATGAGCAAACTATTATCAACGATCAAAATTAGAAATTTAGAATTAAGAAATAGAATCGTAGTATCACCCATGTGCCAGTACTCTGCCAAGGATGGACTGCCAAATGACTGGCATTTGGTTCATCTTGGCAGCAGAGCCGTGGGCGGAGCCGGGCTCGCTCTAACCGAAGCAACGGCTGTTTCACCGGAAGGCAGAATTTCTCCGGCAGATACCGGCATTTGGTCGGCTGAACACGTCAAAGCATTTAAGAGGATCACCGATTTTGTGAAATCACAGGGAGCTGCCGCCGGAATTCAACTTGCCCATGCCGGTCGGAAGGCTTCTACAAAAATTCCATGGGAAGGTGACGGCGAAGTTCCTTTGAACAGCGGTGGCTGGCAGACCATTGCGCCGAGTCCCGCAAAGTTTTCCGAAAATTACCCGATGCCTAAAGAGATGACGCAGACAGACATTAAGATGGTCGTAGATCAGTTCGGCGACGCGGCAAAGAGGAGTCTTGCCGCCGGTTTTCAGGTCGCGGAAATTCATGCGGCACACGGTTACTTGCTGCATCAATTTCTTTCGCCGTTATCGAATCATCGTAAGGATGAATATGGCGGGGGACTGAAAAACAGGATGAGACTGCCGCTTGAGGTTGCAAAAGCCGTCAGGGAAATGTGGCCATCGGAATTGCCCGTATCCGTACGGATATCGGCTACCGATTGGATCGAAGGTGGCTGGGATTTGGTCCAGTCAATTGAGCTTGCAACGGAGCTGAAGAAAATTGGAATTGATCTGATCGATTGTTCAAGCGGCGGAATTGCACCGGGAGCAAAAATTCCGATAGGACCTGGTTATCAGGTTAAATTTGCAGAAGAGATAAAGAGGCAGACCGGAATGATGACAGGCGCAGTTGGATTGATTACGGATGCACGGCAGTCGGAAAACATACTTGCCAACTGCCAGGCGGATGTTATCATCATGGCACGCGAATTTTTGCGAGATCCGTATTTCCCGCTTCATGCGGCAAAAAGTTTAGGTGATGATCCGCAATACCCGGTACAATATTTAAGAGCGAAACCAAAATAATAAAAAGTCAAAAGCGGCTTAGCTGATCGCTATTTACTGACAGTTGACAGCTGTTTGACTCTTAAAAGGAGATGCAAATAATGAAAACGAGATTTCTTGGCAATACGGGAGTTAGAGTCTCTGAACTTTGTTTCGGCGCCATGACCTTCGGAGGAAAAGGATACTGGACAAACATAGGACAAGTTCAACAGAAGGATGCCGATGAGTTAGTGAATGTGGGTATCGACCGCGGCGTCAATTTCTTCGACACCGCCAATGTGTATTCGGAGGGGTTGTCCGAACAAATTCTCGGGAAGGCGTTAGGGACCAGACGCAAAGACATAATCTTAGCGACGAAAGTAAGAGGAAGAACTGGCCCAGGTCCAAATGACATCGGACTTTCCCGAAAACATATGCTCGATTCCTGCGACGCAAGCCTAAAGAGGCTCGGCACCGACTACATTGATCTATACCAGGTTCATAGCTTCGATCCGAAGACTCCGCTTGAAGAGACGCTTCGCGCGCTCGATGATCTGGTAAGACAAGGAAAAGTAAGATACATCGGCGTGTCAAACTTTACTGGCTGGCAATTGATGAAGGCGCTGGCGATTTCTGAGAAGCAGAACCTTGAAAGATTTGTCACGCTGCAGGCTTTGTATTCGCTGATTGCCCGTGATTTGGAGAACGAACTGGTCCCACTTTCGCTCGACCAGAAGCTTGGAATTCTTCCGTGGAGCCCGCTTGGCGGCGGATTCCTCACGGGAAAATACAGGCGCGGCAAACCCCGACCTCAAGGCGCAAGAAGAACTGACCCGACCAATCAATTCCTCCAGTACGATGAAGAAAAGGGATTCGATATCGTGGACGAGCTGGAAAAGATAGCTCACAACCATGGTGCAACAATTACGCAGGCGGCGCTGAACTACCTTCTCAGGAAACCCGGAGTCACATCGGTGATAATCGGGGCGAGAACTAAAGAACAGCTCGCTGACAATCTCAAGACAACAGACTGGGAAATGACTTCAGAAGAAGTCGCGCGGCTCGACGAGCTGAGCAAGCCACCGAGAGTCTATCCATATTGGATGCTGGAAAGAATGTCGCAGGACAGGTGAATCGCTGGTGAAGCTGAAAGATAAAGTTGCAATCGTCACCGGCGGCGGACGCGGAATCGGGAAGGAGATCGCTCGTGCCTTTGCGCGCGAAGGAGCGAAAGTTATTGTCACCGCCGCTCGAAGGAAAGACCAAATTGAAGAGGTCGGGGCGGAGATCGGCGGCCTGGCGGTCATTGCAGATGTCTCGAACAAGGACGACGTGGAGAGATTAGTCAATTCCATCATTTCAGACTTCGGACGAATCGACATCCTTGTCAACAATGCAGCGCGGGGGATGAAATTTGTAAATGAAGACTTTATGACTGAGCCGAAGCCTTTCTGGGAAGCCGATCTCGATGCTTGGCGGATGGTCATAGACACAAACGTGAACGGCGTCTTCTTGATGACCCGCATTGTGGTTGCTCGCATGCTTAAGCAAAGATTCGGAAGGATCATAAACATTTCGATAAACCATGAAACGATGAAACGCAAAGGGTTCACTCCATACGGTCCGTCTAAGGCAGCGATTGAGTCTATGAGTACAATCTGGGCTCAGGAACTCGAGGGGACGGGAATAACTCTGAATGTCTTGCTTCCGGGCGGTGCGACAAACACCGGGATGATTCCCGATTCGTTTCCGGAATCGCAGAGAAGGAAGCTGATTGATCCGTCTGTCATGGGACCACCCGCGGTCTATCTTGCGTCCGACGATGCGAGCAATGTCAATGGACAGCGGATAATTGCCATTGAATGGAAAGAAGAAAATAAACCCTCTGACTAAATTCTTTTTTTGAATTTTAAAAGTCATCGAAATGAAATTTAATTGGAGAATACAATGGAACATAGAAGACTTGGCAAGTCTGGATTGGAGGTCTCAACTATCGGACTTGGCTGCATGGGAATGTCGGAATTTTACGGACCGCGAAATGATGGCGAGTCAATCAGGACAATTCACCGTGCGGTCGAACTTGGCATCACTTTTTTCGACACGGCAGATATGTATGGTCCGTTTATTAACGAAGAGCTTGTCGGAAAAGCGTTGAAGCTATATCGGGACAAAGTGGTCATTGCAACGAAGTTCGGAAATGTTCGCGGAAAAAATGGTGAGCGGCTTGGAATAAGCGGTAAACCGGATTACGTTCGCCAGGCATGCGAAGCGAGCCTGAAACGGCTCGGGGTCGAAACGATCGATCTATATTATCAGCACCGCGTCGACCCGAATACGCCGATCGAAGACACGGTCGGCGCAATGTCAAGGCTCGTAGAAGAAGGCAAAGCCCGCTTTCTCGGATTATCCGAGGCTGCTCCGCAGACAATTCGGCGAGCGAACACGGTTCACCAGATCACTGCCCTTCAAACAGAATACTCTCTCTGGACGCGCGACGTTGAGTCAGAAATTCTGCCGACGTGCCGCGAGCTTGGAATCGGGTTCGTGCCGTACAGTCCCCTCGGAAGAGGATTTCTCACCGGCGCAATTAGAAGCCTCGATGTTCTGGATGCAACCGATTTCCGACGACAAACTCATCCACGGTTTCAAGAAGACAACCTGAAAAAGAATCTCAAATTGGTTTCAAGGGTCGAGGAAATCGCGAAGGAGAAGCGCTGCACGCCGGCGCAACTTGCACTCGCATGGGTGCTGGCACAGGGGAAGGACGTAGTACCAATTCCAGGTACGAAACGCGTAAAGTATCTTGAGGAAAACGTCGGCGCACTTAACGTAAGGCTGACATCGGAAGATTTGGAAAGGGTTAATCAAGCCATCCCTCCAGGCGCAGCCGCCGGCATGCGATATGCAGAAGGTGCGATGCAAACTGTGAATAGATAAAAGAAAAACCAAACGCAAACGATATAGAAAGACTTGTAGGCGGACACCATGGAATATCGTGAATTAGGAAAATCAAGATTGAGAGTTTCGGCGCTCGGTCTCGGCTGCATGGGAATGTCGCAGTCGTACGGACCGGGAAACGACGAGGAGTCAATTGCAGTTTTGCATCGTGCCGTGGAACTTGGTATCACATTGTTTGATACTGCCGATGTCTATGGGCTTGGCGCAAACGAAATTCTTGTCGGGAAAGGATTGAAGACTCACCGAAGCAAAGTGGTGATCGCCACGAAGTTCGGATTCATGCGTTCGAAGGATGGAATACTCACGGGTGTGAACGGAAAACCCGAGTACGTAAAGCAAGCCTGCGAAGCAAGTCTCCGTCGAATCGGGATCGAGACGATCGATCTTTATTATGCTCATCGTGCCGATCCTAATATTCCGGTCGAGGAAACTGTCGGTGCGATGTCGAGACTTGTTGAGGAAGGAAAAGTTCGCTTTCTCGGATTGTCCGAGGCATCGGTCGGTTCCATAGAACGGGCTAACGCCGTTCATCCAATTACTGCACTGCAAAGCGAGTATTCTTTATGGACAAGGGACGTTGAGAAAGAAATTCTTCCCGCCTGCTGGAGACTTGAGGTTGGCTTTGTGTCGTTCAGCCCTCTCGGACGTGGGTTTCTTACCGGCCAAATCAATGATGCCAACAGCTTCGGCGACAAGGATTTCAGAAAGGACAATCCAAGGTTTCAGGGAGAGAATTTCAAGAAGAATATGGAATTCATGAAAAAGATCGAAGAGATCGCTGTGGAGAAGAAATGCAAACCTGCTCAACTCGCGCTTGCCTGGGTTCTCTCACAAGGGAAAGATGTTGTACCGATTCCGGGCACTAAAAAGAGGAAGTACCTTGAAGAGAATATTGCCGCGATTGAATTGAAGTTGACGAAGGAAGATATGAGCCAATTAAACGAAGCTGCCCCCGTCGGCGTTGCCTCAGGAGAGAGATACAACGCTGAGATGATGAAGGCGGTTAATAAATAGCCTCTGAGTAAGATTAACCTTGCGAAGGCTTCAGAACCTTCGCAAGGTTACTTGACTTGATGAAAAGGATTACGCCTGGGGACTCGGCTCGCTTGGCTGCGGTTTCTTTCGATTACGGATTACGAAGAAAACAACGACCGCAAGAATCACCAAGAATATCACTGCATACAAAAGCGTATGCGAGGGTTTCGTCGCTGCTTCCCACGTTGATAGTTTTGTCTGCAATTGACTTTGTTGATCCCTTGTAATTATCCCGGCGTCAACAAGTGTTGGGAGCCATTGTGAGTTTATGCTCGGGTTCCAAACGTCGTTGAGGAAGTGATTCAGGCGGCTTTCCTTCTCGGCACTCGAAGATTTCGAGTCGTTGGTCTGGTCGTCGAAATATTTACTCAGGTTCGCTACAAATTCGTCGCCGCTGTGAAATGGCTGGACGGGAATCTGTTTACTGGCAAACTCTGCGTTCAAGCCTGCCCAGAGAGACGAGTCTGCTTTTCTTCCCCATTGTGCCACCACGGTGTCGATAGCGGCGATTTGTTTCGCGCGGTCATTTGAACTGATGTAGACGGCGGCGAGTTTCGGCCCAAGTCCATTCCAGTATGAGCTGAATTGCCGCTGCTCTTTGACCATTCCTACAAGATCATTGCTGCTTAACTGCGTTGTCTCGAGAAACTTAATATTTTGCTTTGCCGCATCCATGATATTAGAAACGACATTGTGCCGCTCCACTTTTCCAACCAGCATCTTCTTCTCTTGATCTGGAAGTCCCTGGATATTCTTGTCATACTGCATGAAAAGACTGTCGGTCATGGCGAAGATGGCTTCGTCACGCGCTCTTATGCTTCTACGAAGGTCTGCAACGAGGTGGTTAAGTGAATCGATTGTCTTCGTGTTCTTCTCCACGGCTTTCGACATGACGTCTAAGGATGCCATCAGCTTGTCGTTCGCGGCGGAGAGACTGTCAACTTTTCCAGACAAAGAGCGAACCTGTTTCTCTAAATCAGCGATACGTGCCACGGAGGACTCTATGATTCCAAGTTTGTCCTGGTTTAGCCGAAGCTCAACGCGAACCTCTGTAATCTGATCGTCGTACTTGTCAGGGTACAGAGACTTGTTCAACAATGCCGTATCCGCAGCGAATTCGTTTTCCAGATCGTCAATGTTTGCGCTCACTTCCGCACATTGCTGAACCGTCTGGACTTGTTTGATCGCATCCTTGATAGCCTTGTATTTCGTCTCGTAAGATTTCACGATGGCATAGTCAGACTGTTCCTGTGCCACGACAGCAACAGAAAACAGCATCAGAACTCCGACGGCGCTGAGCATCATGGCGCCTAAGGCGCGCGTAAGATGTTTCATTTCTTGCCCTCCTCTTTGATTCCATCTTTGGTTAACATGATTGGTTTATCCTTACCGTTGAGCAGCTCGATGTCCGGAGCTCTTTGATTGAATGCGGGTGATGAAAGCCCGTCGACTGAAACTGGGATGGCTTTCTCCAGCGAAAGGCCGCCGTCGTTCTGTGAAAACACGTAAACATTCTTGAAATGTGGCGCGGTAATAAAATAAAATCCACTTTCGTCTCGAATGAGCCGGATCGTGCGATTGCTTATGTTCGTGGAATCTTTTGTCTCTTCATAAAACAACGGCTTGACGCTGAAAGAGATGCTGTAGCGATCTTCCTGTACCATGCCGTTCGAGTTGACCTTCAATTCGCTCTCGATCGGCCACGAGAAATCCGCCGGCTTAAGCATTAAAGGTGAACAACCAGCAACCAGAAACACGATAAAAAATAGACCTAATGATTTCATACTCGCTCCTTTTTTGATGTGCAAGAACTTTTCTCAATTAGAATCGAAAACCCAACTGAATGAAATGTAGAAAAGGAGAATGTGGAATGCAAGCAA
>Ga0326727_10028736_pt1 | contig 10083 bp, 6 predicted proteins | sample MB2enrmetagenome_FD_207643 | JGI IMG/M metagenome (GOLD analysis project Ga0326727, IMG submission 207643) | Lab enriched peat soil microbial communities from McLean, Ithaca, NY, United States - MB29MY | ecosystem: Environmental > Terrestrial > Soil > Wetlands > Peat | place: USA: New York...
TGCGGGACTCCACGGTGTCGGGGAGATTGGTCGAGGCCAGTCCCAGGCGAATACGCTGCTCCAGGTCGAGGACCGAAATGATGTCGTCGTTGACCACGGCAGCGACGCGCTGAACCTCCTGCGCGTGCAGGGGGACGCCGCTGAGCGCCAGGAGAACCGCAAAGCCGCGGAGGACCTGGAGGAAGGGGGTGCGGTGCTTGATCATGGGTCAGAATACGTCCACAGGGAATTGAGCCAAGGTCTTGAAGTAGATGTTGATGGTGAAATAGTGACCTGCGCTGAATGTCTTGACGGTCGTATGGGTGTCCCCGATATCGCTTGAGACCAGGAAGCACTCGTCTTCGTATTTCAGGCGCAGGCCACTTTGCAGCGGTCCGGCGCCGACGCCAAGGTTTTGCGTTGTGTAAAGTTGGGTCGACCAGAAATTGCTCAACTGCGCCGTCAGGGTCCCGGTCAGCTGCTCGCGTGAGGCGTAAAGGCTGTCCGGACTGAGTTGGGCGTAGAAGACATATCCGGTTTGCAGGTTGAGGGCTCGCGGACCGATCGACGTCGAGAACTCGCTGCGCCGCATCGTCAGGTTGTCTTCGTTGACGCGAAAGTCGTACTGCATCGACAGGTTGCTGGACGGCGCCACATTGGCCCGGCCGACGATGTCCGAGACATGGTGGTCAAGGCCCGTTCCTTGCGGAAAGATCGACTGCGGATGGGTCTGGTACATCTGACCCAGCAGGACGTCGGCGGTTCCCATGCCGCGGTTGGTGATGGTGTATTCGCCGCCATAGGCCACACGCGGCCCGGTCAGGACGCGGTCATAGCCGGTGCCGGGATCGGCCTTGAACAGGTTGGTGTCGTCCAACTCGAAGTCCAGGCTGTCCTCGTTGGGAATCTTGGCCGAGTTGCCGCCATAGGGGCTGACGCTGGCGACCACGATGGGTGTGATGGTCTGGGTCGAATGTTCGCCCAGGCGCGTGAACGGGTAGTGCCAGTTCATCGACACGTTGGGGATGGCCCGGCCCATGTCGATCTGGCTGGCGCTGCCGGTGGTCACGTGATCACTATTGTAGGCATCGGCCCGGACCGTCGCGCTGAACCGAAAGACCTCGCCGTCATCGGCGGTATAGGGCAGGTTCCAGGCGGTCAAGCTATTGACGCGGCGGCTGTTGGTTCCGGTTTCACGGCTGATGACGGCGCCGTGGGTGTCGAAGGTCCAATAGGCGCCCTTGTCCGAGGGCGCGCCGACATAGCTGTAGGTGGCAAGCGGCAGGACCACCGGCGTGGCGGTGGTTCGCGCCGTGGTCTGCGTCAGGCTTTCGAAGGAATAGCCCTCGACGGCGGTATAGTTGCTGCCCTCGAACCCTTCCAGGAAAGGGTGCGAGGTCAAATAGGGATCGGTCGTGTGGTAGCCGAACATCGGCAGGTAATAGCGGTCCGACACCCGTTGGATCTGGTAGCCGGTCCGCCAGGTATCGTCGAGATCGAAGCGTGAATAGGCGTCGATATGCCAGCCCACGGTGTTCTTGATTTCGGCCGAGGACGCGGGGATATCGGCAATGCTGATGGTCGTCTTGGTGCCGCCGTAGAGGTCGCGCCACCGGTGCATCAGGGCGACCTGCTGATAGTCATTGCTGGTGATCAGCGGCGTGACCGTAATGTCCTGGTAGGGGTCGATGACGCCGAAATAAGGCGTCCGCATCCCGCTGCCGACCAGCTTGTTGTTGATGATGGAGGGCGGCAACAGGCCGCTTTCCCGCTTCACCGTCGGATCGGCGTGCGACATGTAGGGGGTGTAGGCGATGGGAATGCCGCCGACCTCCAGCCAGGCGTCGTCATATTCGACTTCGTGCGACACCTCGTCATGGATGATGCGTTCGGCCTTGATCTGCCAAAGCGGCGGCGTGTCGCTGTTGTCGGCGCAGGGCTTGCACGCCGTATAGACACCTTTGTCGAAGACGCTGCGATCGCCGGAGACCCGGTGGCCGCTGTTGGCGGCGATCCGTGAATCGTCGATCAGCAGTTCGCGAATGCCCTTGGCGGCCATGGTCTTCATGTCGCCGGTCAGTTCGAGGTAATCGGCGAACGTCACCTCGCCGGTCACCTCGGTGATGCTGACATTGCCGGCGGCAATGATGACGTCCTGCTTCAGATTGTAGGACAGAGTGTCGGCCAGCACGATGCGGCCGCCCTGGTCGATCTCCACGTGGCCGCGGGCCGTCACCGTGTTCATGTCGCGGTCGTGGTTGATCTCGTCGGCGGTGATCAGGGCCGGCTGGCTTTCCGGCGGTGTCTGGTTGCGTCGGCGTTGCCGGGGGCGATCGTTGCGGCCCTTCGGGGTCTCCTGGGCGGCGGCGGGAGTGTCTGCCGCCGGCGGTGCGGCCGGGACGTCCACCGCGGTCGTCAGGCTGGTCTGGTTCGCTGTGGGCGCGGCATCATCATCGGCTATGGCCGGCAGGGTGCCGGCAACCGTGGAGGCCAGGGCCAGGACAAAGGGGGCAAGTCGGCGTGGCACGGCGCGCATGGTCCCGTCACTCGACCGGCGAGGGGCGGGTCGGCACCGACCTCATCAGAGACGGGCGCAACAACACCCAGGCGCCGACGATGGTCGGCAGCAGCGGGGCAAGATAGACCAGGGGTACGAAGGCCAGGTCGCGGGTCGCCAGATTGGAAACGCCAAGGGCCATGGCCTGGATGGCGACCATCAACGCGATCGCCAGCACCAGACGGTCGGCCTGGCCGCGCCGGTTGAACCATCCGGACAGCAGGCATGCCGACGCCACCAGGGCGAAGGAGAAATGATAAAGCGGCGACGCCAATCGTTGATGCCCTTCGACGCGGAATTGACGGAACGCGGTCGGCCCCACCTGGTCTTCGGTGACCGAGAACAGTTCGGCGGTCGGCCGTTCCCTGGCATCGCGTGCCCGCTCCTCCCCTGTGTCCGAGGAGTCGGTGAAATCCATCGCATAATTGTCGAAATATAGCAACGACAGGCGATGGGAATCCGGGGACACCTGTTCCCTGGTGCCATTGATCATCAGGACTTTGGGCGTGCCGCCGTCGTTCTTGATCAGGGCGCCCCGCTCGGCCATCAAGGTGATGGTGTGCAAGGGACTGCGCCGGTCATAGACGATGATGCCGAGAAGCTCTCCGGCCGGGCTGCGGGCGCGGACATAGACGGTCATGCCGGGGCCCAACTGGTTGAACTGGCCCTCCTGCAGCATGACATTGGTGGCGCTGGAGCGCAGGGACCACTGCAACTGGTGGAATTCCTCGACCGATTTGGGAATCACCCAGATGTTCAGGATGAACCCCAGGATCATGCAGGCTCCGGCCAGGATGACGGCCGGCCGCGCCAGGGTCCAGTGGCTGAGGCCGGCGGCGCGCAGCACCACCAGTTCACGGTCGGCGATCAGCTTGTTGTAGGTGAACAGGACGACGGAGAACAGCGAGACAGGCAGAATGACCGTCAGGAAGTTGGGCATCACCAGGGCCGACAGCTTCAAGAACGTTGCGACCGAAGCCCCCTTGTTCACCGTCAATTCGACGAAGCGCAAGGACTGGGTCAGCCACAGAATACCCGTCAGACCGATGGTGACAAGAACCATGCCGACGATCAACTGGCGGAGGATATAACGGACAATTCCAAGCATGCGGCCGGATTATGACGATGGAGGGACGGGAAGAACAGGCAAAAGTGGCTCAGACGACCTTGCCCGGATTCATCAGATCGAAAGGATCGAACGCCCGCTTGATCCGCCGCATCAGGTCCAGGTCCAGTGGGGGCTTGTAAAGGGCCATTTCGTCCTTTTTCAGGCGCCCGATGCCATGCTCGGCGCTGATGGCGCCATCAAGGCTGGCCACAATGTCGTGAACGATCCGGTTCATACGTCCCCATTCGGCCAGAAAGGCTGCCTTGTCGGCCCCTTCCGGCTGCGTCAGATTGAAGTGCAGGCTGCCGTCTCCGACGTGTCCGAAGGGGACCGGGCGGATGCCGGGCAGGGCGGCTTCGACGGCGGCCATCGCGGTGCGGATGAAGGCGGGCATCGAGGACAGCGGCACCGAGATGTCGTGCTTGATGCTGCCGCCTTCCCTCTTCTGGGCTTCGGGAATGGCCTCGCGGATGTGCCAAAGCGCCTTGCGCTGGTCCAGCGACTGGGCCAGGACGGCGTCGGCCACGATGCCCTGGTCCATGGCCCGGCCAAGCAGGATCTCCAGCGCCTCGCGCAGGGCTGGGCCATGGGCGGCGCTGGACAGCTCGATCAGGGCGTACCAGCCGAAGGTGTCGGCAAAGGGGTCGGTGGCGCCGGCGACATGGCGCGTCGCCAAGTCCAGGCCGATCCGCGGTATCAATTCGAAAGCGGTGACCTGATCGCCAGAGGTCTCCCGGGCCAGTGACAGCAGGGCCAGCGCGGCATCCAGGCTGGACAGCGCACAGAACGCGGTCTGGATATCGTTTGGCTTGGGGAACAGTTTGAGGACGGCGGCGGTCACGATTCCCAAGGTTCCCTCGGCGCCGATGAACAAATGTTTCAGGTCGTATCCGGTGTTGTCCTTGCGCAGACGGCGCAATCCGTTCCAGATGCGGCCATCGGGCAGCACCGCCTCAAGCCCCAGGACCAGATCACGGGTATTGCCATACCGCAAGACGCCGGCACCGCCGGCATTGGTCGACACCACGCCGCCGATCTGTGCGCTGCCGCGGGCGCCGAAAGTCAGCGGGAACAGACAGCCCGCATCATTGGCCGCGTTCTGGACCGTCTCAAGGATAACCCCGGCATCGACGGTCATGGTGAAGTTGACCGGGTCGAGAGCACGGATCCGGTTGAGCCGCCCCAGACTGACGATGACCTGGTCTCCCGATGGGTCGGGGGCGCCGCCGCCGCACAGCCCGGTATTGCCGCCCTGGGGCACCATGGCGACGCGCCGCTCGGCGCAAAGCGCCACCACCTGTGCGACCTCGGCGACGGAGGCCGGACGCACCACGGCCGCGGCACGACCATGGAACAGGTCCCGCTGCTCGACCAAATAGGGGGCCAGGTCGTCCGCAGCGGTCAGCAGCCCGTTGGGGCCGACGACGGCGGCGAGACGATCCAGGAGATCGTTCGTCATGGGGAGGGTTTACCTGCAACCGCTCCTTGAGACAAGCCGCTCAGGACGAACGGGGAGCGGCGGCCCGCCGAAGGCGGTCATTGATGGCCAGTCCCAGCCCGTGCTCGGGAACCGGCGATACCGCGATTGCGGCAAAGCGGCTATCGTCCAAGCGGCGCAGCATGGCGAACAGGTTGGCGGCGGCTTCGGTCAGATCGCCCGCCGGACTCAGGTTGAGTTGGGCCTGCCCGCAGGCACCGAAGCCCAGCAGGGCTTCGTCCGGACGGGCCTCGCGAACGTTCAGGCGAACCGGCAGGGTAGGGGCGTAGTGACTGGACAGCATGCCGGGCGACTTCAGCCCCTGCGGCTGCACCGGTCCGGCAATGGCGACCGGCCCGATCGCCTGGCTCAAGGCTTCGTGGGTGACGCCGCCGGGACGCAACAGGGTGGGGACGGGACCGGTGAGATCGATCACGGTGGATTCCACGCCGACGGCACAGGGGCCGCCGTCCAGGATCATCGCCACCTTGTCGCCCAGGCCGTCCTCCACATGATGGGCGGTGGTCGGGCTGATCCGTCCCGACGGGTTGGCGCTGGGGGCCGCCACCAGGGTACCGGCCGCCGCCAGCAGGTCGCGGGCGATGGGGTGGGCGGGGACGCGGACGGCAATGCTGTCCAATCCGGCCGAAGCCAGCAGGGAAACGGTGGCGGCGGGATGTCGGGGCAGGACCAGCGTCAGGGGACCCGGCCAGAACCGGTCGGCGAGCAGGCGGGCGCGGTCGTCGAAAACGACGGCGCCGGCGAAAGACTCGGCATCGGGTCCATGGACGATCAGGGGGTTGAAGCTGGGGCGGCCCTTGGCCGCGAAAATGGCCGCAACAGCGGCGTCATTGGTGGCGTCGCCGCCCAGCCCATAGACGGTTTCGGTCGGGAAGGCGATCAGCCGTCCGGCGGCGAGCAGACGGGCAGCGTCGGCGATGGCGGCGGGCGTAGAAGAAAGGATGGACATCAAAAGACCCGATCAAGAGGGGCGATAGGGAAAGGACGGTGGTTGGTTGGATTTCCGGTTACATAAAGACCAAGACCACCATGACGGCAAGACAAAATGAGAGGGCCGTCTCCCGAGAAGGCGGCCCTCATTTCATTTATTTGTAGGATCGGACCACCGATCGTCGTGATCCGGAGCCAAGTCACCGCAAAGGCATGTGCGGCGGCTATAAAGTGAAGGTATTCACCCTTCACGAAAACTATAGTGTCTCATTTCTAACAAAAAGTCAAGAAACAGTTTATCTGTTCTTAAGGTGTTGCTTCGCAGTGTCCCGGCTGGGGTGTGCTCCAGGCGATAAATTCCGAGTTGATGAATCCCGTCTTTCCATAGCGCAATGGTTGTTCATCCAAGGTGCAGAGACTGCCGCCGGCGGCCAACAGGATGGCATGCCCGGCCGCCGTATCCCATTCCATGGTGGGGCCGAAGCGGGGATAGAGGTCGGCTTCGCCGGCGGCGATCTCGGCAAATTTCAGCGAACTGCCGGAGTGGCGCGTCGCCGCCACCCGGAAAGGGCGCAAAAACGCGTCGAAACGGTCGGGATTGCGATGCGACCGGCTGGACAGCACCACCAGGCCGTCGGTCGGGGGCGTGCGGCAGTGGATCGGCCGGGGCGCCGCGTCGCCGTCCTCGACCCGGGCCTGACCGGGAATGGCCGAGAATAACCGGCCGAGTGCCGGGGCGAACAGGATGCCGACCCGAGGTATTCCGTCCCATATCAGTCCGATGTTGACGGTGAACTCGCCATTGCGCCGGACGAACTCCTTGGTGCCGTCCAAAGGGTCGACCAGCCAGAAGCGTCCTTGGCCGATGTCGGTGCAAACACCGGCGGCCGTCGCTTCCTCGGAGACCACCGGAATGTCCGGTGTCAGGCGGGCCAGGCCATTCAGGATGATGTGTTCCGAACGCAGGTCCGCTTCGGTCACCGGCGAGGCGTCCTCCTTGCGGTCGACGTTGAAATCCTGTCCATAGACATCAAGGACCGCGGCACCGGCCAGACGGGCCAAGTGACGCAAATCATCGAGCAAAGCGGCAAAATCCATAGGCCGTGGCTTCCTTGTCATCGTTCCGCCGCCGGGCGGCGGCTCAATTTTGTCGGTGGGGCCGTTCCTAGAGATGTTGCTCGGCAGGACAGGCGTCCCTGCCTGTCTTCCTCGAAAATCGGTGGAATAGCCCCACTTCGGCTTTGCCGAAGGACGGTCGGAGACGCCCGTACCCACCGCAGGATACCCATGCCCACTAATATTTCACACCTTTCTACGCCCGTCCCGACAGGTGCCAAAATTCCTGTCTGCCGCCATCGGCGTGCGTCTGTGTTCCCCTTCTCCGTAGGCGACACATCGACCGGGGTCCGCCAGTCGCTATTGGTCGGCGCCCTCGGCGTCCTCGGTGCCGACGTCGGCGCTGCCCAGTTCCAGGGCGGTGAACCGCTGAGCGGTCAGGGTGGCCGACCAATGGTCGGGGGGCAGGCCGGCCTTGCGCTTCAAATGCGCCAGGAAATCGGCGGCCACCGGCAATTGATCCCAGACCGAGGGCAGGAACAGGGCGCGGTGGACGCCGTCCTGGATCACCAGGCCGTCGATGCGCGGCCGCAGTTGTCCCAACAGGTCGTCCTCGTCGGCGAACTGCATGGGTTGCGGCGGCGACAGGACCGACAAAGACAGGTCCAGGTCGGCCCATTCGCGGGCCGCCAGCGGCGGGAATCGCGGGTCTTCGAAGGCCGCCTTGCGGGCGTTGTCGACGATGTCCTCGCCCAGCTTGCGCCAGGCAACCGGCGACCCGATGCAGCCGCGCAGTTGGCCGTTCTTGTGCAAGGTGACGAAACAGGCGCCCTGACCGTCCAGCGGTGGCGCCAGGACGGGGGTGGGCGGCGGGGTCCCCTCCAGCACCGCGGCAATCGCCTGGCGGGCCAGCCCCAGCAGACGGGCGGCGTCGTGGCGCAGAGCCTTGTCCCGGGTATTGCGGATCTGCTGGGCCGCCGGTGTTCCGGGGGACGTGAAGGCAAAGGAGGCATAGCCGACGACGCGGTCCCTGGGGCCTGCCGTATCGCCGGAATTGCGCCGGTCGACCAGTTCGACACTGAGATCGTGCCGCAGCGCCAGCTGCAACAGTCCGGCGATAGGCGCCCGCCCGCAGGCCTGGGCCGGGTCGACGGCGGCGGCCTCGCGACGCAGGATGGCCCGACAGGCCATATCGTCGCTGTCGCGGGCGTCGTCATAATTCAGATAATGGCTGAGATCCGAACTGACCACGATCAGCGTGTCGGCTCCACCCCAGACCTCTTCCAAGGCATCGGCAATCTGCTCTTCGCTGGCCTGCCCGACCACCACCGGAACCAGGACGAAATGGTCGAGGACGCTTTGCAGGAAGGGCAGATGGACCTCCAGGCTGTGCTCCTGGGCATGGGCGGCATCGATCTGACTGACGTCGGACAGGGTCAGCAGGCGTGCCACCGCCTGATGATCCACCGGGATACGGCCTAGCGGGGTTTCGAAGAACTCGGCCGAGGGAACCGCCAAGCCGGGAAAGGCCAGGCGATGGGACGGTCCGATCAGCACGACCCGGGTGATGTCGGCGGCGAAGGCGCGCAGCCGGGCATAGACGCTGGCGGCCACCGGTCCGGAATAGATGTAGCCGGCATGGGGGGCGATGATTGCCTTAGGCTGGGGGTGTTGGGTCTTGGGGACGGCATCCAGCAGGCGACGCACATCGCCGGCCAGGACATCGGTTTCGGCGGGATAAAACAGGCCGGATACGGCGGCGTGACGGATCAGGCTCATGACCGGTCTCCCATCGGGACGGGCAACGACGCTCTCGGACGGCCGCGCAGTCCGGTGTCAGTCGCTCGAACGCCGACCGGGCGCCGTGCCGTCATTGTATCGCAGTTGGCGGTGGTGGGCGCATAATTCGCACCCGTGATTTCAGACGGACCGCGAATCCGGCCGGATGTCACACCGGTCCGGCGGTCCAGCCGCACTGGCCGCGATGGCGCAGCAGGTGGTCGAGCAGGGTGATCGCCAGCATCGCCTCGGCCACCGGAACGGCGCGGATGGCGACGCAAGGGTCGTGCCGGCCTTTGGTCGAGACGGTGACCTCGTGGCCGTGCCGGTCGATGGACTGCCGTTCGGCAAGGATCGAACTGGTGGGCTTGACCGCCATGCGGGCAATGATGTCCTGACCGGTGGAGATGCCGCCAAGGATGCCTCCGGCATGATTGGACAAAAACTGCGGATGGCCGTCCTGCATTCGAATCTCGTCGGCGTTCTCCTCGCCGGACAGCAGGGCGGCGGCAAAACCATCGCCGATTTCCACCGCCTTCACCGCATTGATGCTCATCATGGCCTTGGCGATGTCGGCATCCAGCTTGTCATAGACCGGACTTCCCAGGCCGGCGGGTACGTTCTCGGCGACCACTTCGACGACGCCGCCGATCGAGGATCCGCTTTTGCGCACGCCGTCCAGGAATCCTTCCCACCTGAGAGCGGTTTCGCGGTCGGGACACCAGAACGGGTTGTTGGCGGTTTCCTGCCAGTCCCAGTGGGATCGATCGACAGCCTGCGGCCCCATCTGCACCATGGCGCCACGGATGGTCACGCCGCCCGGTATCAAATGGTCCAGCACCCGCCGCGCCACGGCGCCCGCCGCCACCCGCATCGCGGTTTCGCGCGCCGAACTGCGTCCACCACCGCGGTAGTCGCGGATGCCGTATTTGGTCTGGTAGGTGATGTCGGCATGTCCAGGACGGAACTTGTCGGCGATCTCGGAATAGTCTTTCGAACGCTGGTCGGTGTTGTCGATGACCAGTCCGATCGTCGTGCCGGTGGTCAGGCCTTCGAAAACGCCCGACAGAATGCGGACCTGATCGGCCTCGCGGCGCTGGGTGGTGAAACGGGACTGTCCCGGCTTGCGACGATCCAGCCAGGGCTGGATGTCACCTTCGGCCAGGGGAACCAGGG
>Ga0326727_10028737_pt1 | contig 10081 bp, 10 predicted proteins | sample MB2enrmetagenome_FD_207643 | JGI IMG/M metagenome (GOLD analysis project Ga0326727, IMG submission 207643) | Lab enriched peat soil microbial communities from McLean, Ithaca, NY, United States - MB29MY | ecosystem: Environmental > Terrestrial > Soil > Wetlands > Peat | place: USA: New York...
CTCGGCACTGAAAAACTGCGGCTACGACATTCCTCCCACCCAGATCACCATTAATCTTGCGCCTGCCGACATCCGCAAGGAAGGTTCCGGCTTCGACCTGCCCATGGCGCTCGGCATTCTCGGCGCTTACGGCGGTCTGAATAAGAAGGAGATCCCCGACGCGTTGTTTGTCGGCGAGCTGTCTCTCGACGGAAGCCTGCGCGGAGTGCGTGGCGCTTTGCCCATTGCGATCGAGGCGCGCCGGACGAAACTGAAACGGCTGATCGTGCCCGAAGTCAACGCTCGCGAAGCTGCCATGGTTGGGGGCGTTGAGGTCTATCCCGTCAAGTCGCTGCTCGACGTCATTCATTTCATCAATTCCGGCAACGGCATTGCGCGCCTGCAGGTCGATACCGATCAACTGCTCAGTCAGGCGCAGCAATTCCACGTGGATTTCAAAGACGTTCGCGGCCAGCAAACCGCCAAGCGCGCTCTCGAAGTCGCTTGCGCGGGCGGCCATAACATTCTGATGATCGGGCCTCCAGGATCGGGAAAAACGATGCTGGCGAAACGCATGCCGACCATCCTGCCGCCCTTTACCTTCGAAGAAGCGCTGGAGACCACCAAGATTCACAGTGTGGCGGGCGTGCTCGACGCGCGCGCCGGACTGGTTGGCCTGCGCCCTTTCCGCGCGCCTCATCACACCATCTCCGATGCCGGTCTGATCGGCGGGGGCGCGATTCCGCGGCCGGGCGAAGTTTCGCTGGCCCATAACGGCGTTCTGTTTCTTGACGAATTCCCCGAATTCCCGCGCAACGTCCTCGATGTCATGCGGCAGCCGCTTGAAGACGGTACGGTCTGCATCGCGCGCGCCGCCATGTCGCTGACTTTCCCCGCGCGCTTCATGCTGGCCGCGGCCATGAATCCCTGTCCCTGCGGGTTCCACAACGACCGCACCCGCGAATGCCACTGCACGCCGCCCATGATCCAGCGCTACATTTCTAAAATTTCGGGGCCGCTGCTGGATCGCATCGACATCCACATTGACGTGCCGGCGGTGAACTACAAAGAAATGCGCAGCACGACGGAGCCGGAAAGCTCAGCCAGGATTCTGGAGCGCGTGATCCGCGCCCGCGAGATCCAACTGACGCGCTTTTCTTCCGGACGCGAAAAACTCTTTTGCAACGCCCAAATGCCGCCGCAGTCGATTCGCAAATTCTGCGAGCTCTCCGCCGATTGTGAACGCCTGCTGGAACGCGCCATGGCCCAGCAAGGACTCAGCGCCCGCGCCCATGACCGCATCCTGAAGGTGGCGCGCACGATTGCCGACCTCGATGCCATTCCGCAACTCGAACCCAAACACATCGCCGAGGCGATTCAGTACCGAACGCTGGACCGGACTTATTGGGCGTGAGGGGTGAGGACATCGGTGGGATCATTCCATCGGGTGGAAGTTCGGGATGGGAGAAACTCTCAGCGGTTGCAGCCGGGCGGTGTAATTCAAATGAAGTACAATAAAGCGAGGAGGTCTTCTCATGCCGGCAAACGCATTGGTGCAAACACGGATCGATCCCGTCCTGAAGAAGCGCGCGGCGGCAGTGCTGAAAAAGTTGGGAATCACGGTCTCGGATGCGGTGCGCATTCTATTGACGCGGACGGCCCACGAAGGCGAACTTCCGTTCGCGCTGACTCACGACGCCGCCGCTCATGATGCGTGGTTTCGCGCCAAGGTGCGAGCAGCGCTGGACGACACGCGTCCCGGCATCCCGCAGGAAAAGGTCGAAGCTCATTTCGCCAGACGGCGGGCAGCAGCGCTGCGCAAGGTGCGCTAGGCCAAGGTGCGCTAGTCCAAGGTTCGCTAGTACAAGGTGCGGCAGTTCATGCGGCTGGAGTGGTCCATTCTCGCGCAGGCCGACCGCGATGCGATCTTCGACTACATCGAAGCGGACAGCCCGCAGGCGGCCATTACAGTGGATGACCGCATCCGGGCGCAAGTGGCGGGCCTGGCGCGGTTTCCGAAGGCCGGCCGGTCTGGCCGCGTCGAGGGGACGCGGGAACTTGTCATTCACCGTACGCCCTACATCGTTGCTTATAGCATTGCACGGAACACCGTTCGGATTTTGCGAGTGCTGCACGGAGCCCAGCAATGGCCTGAGGATATGCCCGGAGGGTCGTGAGAGTGAACTGGAACGCAGCGGGCCTTCCGCTTTCCGCGCTTATTGCCGAAGCCAGTCAGTATCGAACGCTGGATCGTACGTTTTGGGCGTGAAGGGAGCGATTGGATCATTGAGGGATTGAGTCATTGAATCATTGGTCGAATTGGAAGTTCGGACAGGAAAAATGACTCAATGGCTCAATGACTCAATCGCTTATTGACCCGATGGTTGCGTCTCAATGGGCAGCCGTGCCGGGAACGGTGTGATTCTTGGCAACCGGTTCTTCCGGGCCTTCCAAAGATCGTAATTGAGCTGCATCTTCAGCCAAAACTCAGGAGACGTGTAGGGCATCGCCCGAGCAAGCCGCACGCTCATCACTGCTGAAATCCCGGCGCGGCCGTTGAGTATGCGGGACAGATTCGGTCGCGTCACCCCAAGGCGCTTGGCCGCTTCCTTCACCGTCATGTCGCCCAGGTAATCCTTCAGAACTTCGCCGGGATGGGATGGATGGAAAAGCATAGTTAGCTCCTAGTGGTAATCCCTGTAATCATGATCTTTGTAGGTCAGGAGAACGGCGTCTTCGCCCTCGAACGCAAACGTGAGCCGCCAGTTCCCGCTCACCCGCACCGCCCAGTGCCCCTCGAGTTCGCCCTTGAGCGGGTGCAGGCCGTAGCCGGGCGCATTCATGTTGGCCGGACAGTTGGCCGCATCCAGAGCGGACAAGATCCTTCTGAGCCGGCTTGCGTGTTCGGGCTGAATGCCAGCCTTCGAGCCGGTTTCGGCAAACAGCTTGACGCCTTTGTGCCGATAGCTCTTCAGCATGTGTAAAGTGTACCAATACACGATACTGCCGATCAAGGGAAATCCGCGCCCGGCTCCCGCTTCCGGGCTCATCGCCGAGGCGATTCAGTACCGAACGCTGGACCGGACGTTTTGGGCGTGAAGGATTGGGATAGGGAGGCAGAATTCCTTCCGATTAGGCGTGATCCGACCGGAAACCGAACCCAGCCAGTCCGGGGTCGTGAGCGCTATGGCTGATTTCGTCAGTTATCATGCTGCAAGGGAGTTCTGGCCGTGCGTTCTAAGCATGGAACGCCAGTCTCATCACATATGACGTGGACAGAAGCGCTTCGTGAAGGGCGCGCCCGTTGGCTAGTGTGGATCGCGATATGCTCTGCCCTTGCCTGCGGCTTTCTCATCAAGGGAGGAACAGGATCTGAGCTTCTGTGGGCTGTGGTGATCGGAGCTGTGAATGGCACGGCGGTAGGATTCGCACTTGGCCCTGCTGAGAAAAAGGGCGCAATCATCCTCTCAGGGCTTTTCGCAGGAACGCCCTTCTACTTCATCGGCATTTCGATTCTTGCGATGGAGTCGATTGATGCGCGAAAACTACATCGAGACCTGCTGTCAGGTGTGATCCTGATTGCTTCAATCTTCCTGATAGTTGGAATTGTATTTTCCTCTGCGCAGGCTTTCCGGGTTCGTAGCCGCTCCCGTCGTCGCGCCCCCTCACCATAGCGAACCTCGTTGGCGTCACATCGCCATATCACTCACGACGCCCGGATCCGGTCATACCACGAGTAATCGGCTACTCGGAGATAGCCCTTACGCGGCAGGGCGCGCCGCCCATTCTATAATTCAGCCCGGAGGGTTTCATGGCTGGGTGGGGAACGGGGAGCTTCGAAAACGAGGACGCGCAGGGTTTTCTTGGCCGGCTGAATTCACTGGGAATCGACGATCTGAGACCGATCCTGGCCCGCGCCGCCGACCAGGCTGACTATCTCAAAGCGGCGGAGAGCAGCACCGCAGTCGCGGCCGCCGAAGTGGTGGCGGCGCTGGTCGTTTCCGCGAACGGCGCCGCTGCGGAAGACGGGGCGCTGCCCGCCGGCCCCCGTGAACTCGCGGACTGGGCCAGTAAGGACAAGTCCGGTGCCCCGCCCGATTTGGTCTACCTTGCCCGCCGCGCCGTGGAAAGAGTGCGCACCAACTCCGAACTCAAAGACTTGTGGCTGGAGGCGGAGGGGCTGAACGAGTGGAGCGCGGCCCTGCGCGATTTGGAGGGAAGACTCAGCGGGTAAGGCCAGGTCAGAGGTATGAGGTCAAATTGCAGAGGTAAGAAGCAACTCTCCAACCGGCCCGCAAGCGAGCTTTACCTCTTCAATCTGACCTCAAACCTCTGACCCCTTGATTCAGTCGGCGGCCGCCCCGGTGGTGGAATCGCCGTCTTTGCTGCTGCTGTTTTTCTCCGCCTGCCGCAGGCGCAGCGCGCGGTTCGAGGGCAAGCCGGCATCGCGGATCTTGTACAGCAGGGCGCGATAGCTGATGCCCAGCGTGCGGGCGGACTGCTTGCGGTTCCAGTGGTGCTGTTGCAGGACTTTCAGGATGACCTTGCGCTCCAGTTCGCGCACGCACTGGCGGGTAAGCTTCTTCAGGGAAATGGGCCCGTCGAGCGAGATCTCGGAATTGAAAAAATCGGGCTCGCGCGCCACCAGGTCGTTGGTGATCACTTCCTCGTGGCCCAGGATGACGTAGCGCTTGATCAGGTTTTCCAGTTCGCGGATGTTTCCCGGCCAGTGATATTTCTGCAGCACCGCCAGCACTTCATTCGACACAGGCCGGGCCCGGCAGTTGAACTTGCGGTTGTAGTATTCGAGGAAGTAGCTGCACAGATCTTCAATGTCGCCACGGCGTTCGCGCAGCCCCGGCATGCGCAGATTCACCACGTTGATGCGATAGTAAAGATCCTGGCGGAACGTTCCCGCTTCGATCTCCGCTTCCAGGTGACGGTTGGTCGCGCACACCACCCGCACCTCGACCTTCTTGTCTTCCTGGGCGCCGATCCGGCAGAACTGTCCATCCTGCAAAAGTTGCAAAAGCTTGGATTGCAAGGAGGGGTCAAGCTCGGAAATTTCATCGAGAAACAAGGTTCCGCGGTGGGCCATTTCGACTCGTCCCGGTTTCGAGCCGACCGCGCCCGTAAAGGCTCCTCGTTCGTAGCCGAACAGTTCGCTTTCCAGAAGCGTCCCAGGAATCGCCGGGCAGTTCACCTTTACATAGGGCCCGGTTTTCCAGGGCGACAGCCCGTGGATGAGGCGGGCAATGATGTCTTTCCCGGTGCCACTCTCGCCGGTGATCAGGACCGGAACATTGGCGGCGGCCACTTTGCCCAGCCGCGAACGCACTGCCTGCATGACCTCAGAGTGCCCAAAAATGATGTGGTCAGGGGGAACCTCGCCCAGCGACTGTGCCAGATAACTTACCGAGAGTGTCGTCATAAGACTGAATACCCCTTTGCGGTGAGTGTTCACCCGCATGCACTAAAAGTGCATCCCAAGCACCAAACCGGGGAAGGGAGCGGAGCGACTGGGAAAATTTCCGTTAACCGCTCAACTTATGAATGGCTTGGAGTGATAATACGCCGGAAAAGAAATCATAGGGCATGGCACTAAAGTGCCACTAGGAAGCGGGCTTAAGAAGGGAAAAACATTTCACACCGCAGAACCAGCTTTCCTCAAATGCCTGCCGGAGACAGTCGTCGCGTCGGTGCTCAGTGGGCGCACGAACTTCAAGCCCAGAAGATGGTAGTCATCGAGGTGCGTAACCCAGACCGCCTTCGCTTGCATGATCCGCGAAGAGGTCCTCAAACCGTTGGCGGGTCCGATGGGAGCGCTCGGAATCTCCAGTGAAACCAGTGCCGACTTGGGCAAAGAACGGCGAACGGCTACCAAAGCGCCACCGGGAGAGATGTTAATCGCGGTGGCAAACTCCAGGGAATCCTTGCCGTTTCCTTCGCAAGTGCGGATAAAAACCGGAATGGCGAGTTGCAACCGTGCCCACTTGCGTTGTTCCTTCTTTAATAAGCTACGAGGCACGTGTCTGATCCACCATAAAGAAGTCTTAGAACCCCCAAAGACCGCACCTTAGGGGCCAAACCGGGAGAGGGGTCGAGCCTGCCGGGAATCGCTCCAAACCTCGCAACCAACAGGGAGATTACCGAAGTAACTGCACGGCCCCGAAATTTGGTGATGACTACCGGTCAGGCCAAAAAAGTGCAACATTTTTCGCTTCGGTGACTTTTGGGACTGTTTCCAATTGACAGTCTTTTGCACCTGACATAGGATCAAGCTATCCCCACGTTCTGACGGTAGTAGATTTCCCTCCCCAATCGTTGGCGTTAGTTTGGTTCTCCATGGCTTCGATGCCCGACAAAAGCCCAGCCGCTGCCCCGACCGGCACGAGTCCGAAAGGCGAGTTGCCGCCAAGCGCCACAGCGCGAGTTTCCGCGCCTGGTTCTGCCGCCGATGTGGCCCGCGAACTCGAACAATTGCGCGACCGTTTCCGCAAGACCACGAACGCTCTCGCCTCTGCGGCCCACGACCTCAAGACGCCCCTGGCGATCCTCAACGGCTACATTGAACTGCTGCAGAGCCAGAAACTCGGACCGCTCAACGACCGCCAGCGCGAAGTCATGGGCGACATGTTTTCCAGCGGACAGCGCTTGCAGCAATTCATTCAGGACTTCCTGACCTTCACCGTGCTCGAAACCGGCGAACTGCGCATGCAGTATGTGGACGACGACATGAACGCGTGTCTCTCCGAGGTTTGCCGGCTGTGGTCGGGCCGGTTCCAGGAGCGGGGTCTCGCCCTGTATTTCCTGGCGCATGACAAACTGGCGCCATTTCCCTTCGATGGGCCCAAGATCCAGCGTGTGCTTTCCAATCTTCTGGAGAACGCCTCCAAGTACACGCCACAGGGCGGCACCGTCTGGCTGCACGCCGAACCTCACATGTGGGAGCGCCGCGGCGTGAGCAAGTCGGCAGTCAATGGAGACCGCCGCCGCCAATCGGTGAACGTGCCGAACGCCGTCAAAGTGAGCGTTGCCGATACCGGCCCGGGAATCCGGCCCGAGTTTCACCTGGAAATCTTCGATGATTTCTTCCGCCTGCCGGGCAGCGAATCGGCCGAGGGCATGGGTCTCGGACTGGCCATTGCCCGCCGCCTGCTGCAAGGCATGGGGGGCAAGATCTGGGTGGAAAGCGAACCGGGCGCAGGTTGCAAGTTTTCTTTTCTCATTCCCATGAAACCAATTCTGAGCAGTCCGGCGCGAGGAACGAAATGAGCGAAGCCGCCAACATCCTGCTGGTGGATGACGAACCGGGAATGCTGCGCTATATCCGAACCCTGCTGGAAGTGGATGAGCACAAAGTTCAAACCGCCAGCACCGGCGAAGAAGCGGTCGAGCGGGTGCAGAAAGGACTGCAGCCCGACCTGGTGTTGCTCGATCTGCTGATGCCCGGCATCGACGGCTTGCAGACTCTCGAACAACTCCGCCATCTCCGGCCCGGATTGAAAGTCGTCATGCTCTCCTGCGTGAGCGACACGCGCAAAGTGGTGCAGGCCATGCGCCTCGGCGCCATCGATTATCTGACCAAGCCGTTCCAGAAAGCCGAACTCGACGCGGTCATTGGGCAGTGCATCGGCTCGGCCAAAAGTGAGAGCTACGCCGGCGACATCGAAGAGCTTTGCGACGACGTGTTCTTCGTCGCCGCCAGCCCGGCGATGAAAAAAATTCGCTCCCAGGCCGCGCTTGTCGCCAACGTCGAGATCCCGGTCCTCCTGCTCGGGGAAAGCGGTACGGGCAAGGAAGTGCTGGCCCGCCTGATCCACAAACTTTCTCCGCGCGCCCACCGCACTTTCCTCAAAGTGAACTGTGCGGCGGTGCCCGCCGACCTGCTCGAAAGCGAGCTGTTCGGGTACGAAGCGGGAGCCTTCACCGGCGCCACTCACCCCAAGCCGGGCAAGTTCGAGCTGTGCAACAAAGGCACCATCCTGCTCGACGAAATCGGCGAAATGCCGCCGCTCTTGCAGGCCAAGCTGTTGCACGTGCTTCAGGACCAGACGTTTTCCCGCCTCGGCAGCCGCACCCTGGTTAAAGTGGACGTCCGCATCCTGGCCGCCACTAACATCAATATTGCCGAAGCGCTCGCCAGCAAGCGTCTGCGCGAAGATCTCTATTACCGCCTGAACGCTTTCACCATGACGCTGCCTCCGCTGCGCGATCGCAAGGAGGAAATTCCGATCCTTTTGAAGCATTTCATGTCGCGCATGTCGGAGTCCTATGCGCGTCCTCCGTTGCCACTTTCGGGCGCGTTGATGGAGGCATGCCTGCGCCATTCCTGGCCGGGCAACCTGCGCGAACTCAGCAACTTCATCAAGCGCTACCTGGTTTTGGGAGACGAAACGCTCGCCGCATCGGAGTTGCAGCCCCGGCCCGATGGTGGTGGAGGACTGCAGAGCGATGCTGGCAGAAGCGCAGGTGCCGACTCCGCCGGCGGATTGAAGTCGCTGTCACGCAACGCGAAAGATGGAGCTGAGGCGGAAGCCATCGCCCGCGCCCTCGAAGAGACGAACTGGAATCGCAAACAAGCGGCGGCCCTGCTGAAAATCAGCTACAAAGCTCTGCTCTATAAAATCCGCCAGTACGGCATCGCGCAAAGCCGCAGCACGCACCGCCTATCCGCAGGCGCGTGAGGGTGCTGCAGTGCGTTCGCGCGAGTATAGTTTCGCGGCGGAAAGCTACGGGCTGCGAGCCACGAGCTAGAAGCTAAGAGCCAAGAGCTAAGGGCTGTACTTGGTGCGGATGAGAGGACTTGAACCTCCACGACCTTGCGGCCACTAGGTCCTGAACCTAGCGCGTCTGCCAGTTCCGCCACATCCGCATAAAAGAAAAAAACGGCAGGGCCCTCTTCAAGGGCGACTACACTACTATCTACTGGCTGGCGTCTGGCTGTCAAACGAGCGCAACGGCATAAGGTTCGCCGCGCTACATCATTTACAAGGCGCCAGGCCGCCCAAGACCATGAACAATGCCGCCGATAAAATACCCGCAGAACTCGCCAAGGAACTCCGCACTTTGGCGCACGATCTCAGCAACGCGCTCGAGACCATCGTGCAAGCGACTTACCTGATTTCGCAGGCCGGCCCGCCCGAGAGCTCACGCCGCTGGGTCGAACTGATCGATCAAGCCTCGCAGGAAGCGGTAAGAATCAATCAAAAGCTACGCCAGATCTTGCGTTCGCAGAGTTAGCAAGTTCTTCCAACTGTAGAGACGGGGCTTGCCCCGTCTCCCGTTGTAAGTCAGAGAACTGGAAGTGCGAACGGAGACGCGGCAAGCCGCGTCTCTACCGGAAATCAAACACCCCTAGCCCAGCTTCGCATCCATCGTAATCTTCGCGTTCAGCACCTTCGATACCGGGCAGCCCGCCTTAGCATTTTGCGCTGCCGTGCTGAAGGCTTCCGCGCTCGCGCCCGGCACCTTTGCGACCACATCCAGGTGCACAGCCGTGATGGCCCAGCCGCCATCGATGTTCTCCATGGTGAGCGTGGCGGCCGTGCTGATGCTCTCCGGAGTCAGCTTCGCGCCTCCTAGCTGCGCCGACAGCGCCATCGAAAAGCACGCCGCATGCGCCGCCGCAATCAATTCTTCCGGATTCGTTCCGGGAGTGCTTTCAAACCGGGTCGTAAACGAATAGGGCGTATTTGCAAGCACGCCGCTGGCGGACGACACCGTCCCTTTGCCGTCTTTAAGGCCACCCTTCCACACTGCACTCGCTTTGCGTTGCATTCGAATCTCCTGATGTGAGATTAAAACGAAGTCCAACCTATTGTAGAAGGTCGAAGAGGAAATGGCGCGGGCTGTCCGGTGTTGCAGCACAGATTTAGCCGCGCGAGAAGATGAACGATCGGAAGCACATAAAGCGAGGGTTTATAATCTACTAAATCTCTATAGACAAACTATGCTAAAAGGTTTACTGTGAACTGGCCGGGCGCGGTACCCAAGTGGTAAGGGAGAGGTCTGCAAAACCTTTATACGCCGGTTCGATTCCGGCCCGCGCCTCCAGCCTGCTAGGATATTCGGCATGAGTGTCCGCCGCATTGCCGCGTCG
>Ga0326727_10028739_pt1 | contig 10081 bp, 6 predicted proteins | sample MB2enrmetagenome_FD_207643 | JGI IMG/M metagenome (GOLD analysis project Ga0326727, IMG submission 207643) | Lab enriched peat soil microbial communities from McLean, Ithaca, NY, United States - MB29MY | ecosystem: Environmental > Terrestrial > Soil > Wetlands > Peat | place: USA: New York...
CTTAGAAGTGGAAGCCTATCAATGCCGTGATGGCGCGCGGCGAAACATAGTGAGTCCCGCTGAACGTGGAAAGGAAATTGTACACGGCTTCCTTGTCCGTGACGTTGATGACGGTCAGGCGGGCGCTCCACTTGTACTTATCGGTGTGGAACAGATTATCGTCCCCCACTGCAATATCGAACAAATTGCGCGATGCGATGCGCGGCGGATTGTGGTCGGCGTTCTCCGTCCCGGCCGCCGGAATACTCAGCAGCGTGGAGCCATACATGGCCGCCGGGCAGAATCCGCTCGCGCTGATGGGCGTGGTGGGTGTCGCATGCACGCTGCCGCAGTAGAGCCCGCCTTCAAACTGCTGATCGGGCGTGAGGCCCGAAACGTCGACGATGCTGCTGGTCCCATTGGGCCCGTTGTTGCATTGGCCGCCCGCGCAGGGCACGGCGCCAGCCACCTGCCCGCTATCGTAACGCCAGTTGACGCTGATATACGGAAGCGTCTTTTTAGGTTGATATTGCAGGTGAGTAGTCTGGTTGAAGCGCTCGTCGTGGTCGATGCGGAACACGCTGATAGCTCCCGGAGTGGAGCCAATCCCCGCCACCTGAGGCCCGAAGAAGCGCGCCGCTACGCTCGACATCACGATAAACGCCGACAGGCCATGATAATCGGGCACGGTAGCGCGGATGGCGGTGCCGGGAATTTTGGCGCTGCGCCATTCGATGGGGAACGTGATGGGTGTGTTGCCGAGCACGCTGAAGTCGAAGGCCTTGTGGGTGTACTTCCAGATATATTCCGCATCGATCACGAGGTACTTGCCGAAGGCCTGTTGAAAGCCGGCGTGGAATTCATTGCGGTGGCCAGGGCTCAGCGGAGTGGTGGTCACGCAGGCGCCGCCCGGGACCAAAGTCTGAAATGCGGCGATCACCGGATTGGCGCAGCCCACGCTGGCCAGCACCAGATTCTCATTGAACGGAGTCTCCATGGTGCGGGCATAGGAGAGGCGCAGCACGGTTCCGGTGGGCTTGATGTTGTAGGCCAGACCCAGGCGCGGTTGCCCTTCCGCGGCGCCGGTCAGGCCGTTGTATTTGTCGAAGCGCAGGCCGAGGTTGAAGGTCCAGCGCTTCAGGCTGATGGTGTCCTGAATGTAGAGCGCAAATTCCTTGATGTCCGAATGCCCGTAAAACCCGTAATAGCGGCTGGTGCTGTTGGGGCAACCGTCCGAGATGGGCAGGGGCGCCGTTCGGGTCAGATCGTAGCAGGCAAGTGTGGGGATGAAGGCGGGGACCGATCCCTGGCCGTTGTTGACCAGCAACCCTCCGGTGCAATTCGCCGGGTTGGTCAGCAGAGGATTCGTGTCCGCGGTTCCGTCGGCGTTCAGGCAAGGGGCATTGGCGGTCGGGTCCACCAGACCGAAGGTATCCTTCTCCGTGATGAAAGTGTGCTCATAGGTTGAGCCCATTTTCATGTTGTGGACGCCTTTGACGTAAGTCACGCTGGTGCGCGCGCCGGTATTGGTCAGGGTTCGATTCTGCCCCACGCTGGCGGATTGCAGATCGGGCGTGAAGTCGGCAAATGGATCGTTGCTGGGGTAGTAATTGTATTGATCCTGGCGGACGAAGCCGCCCAGCGTCAGCACCGTGTTGGGATTCAACACGCTGGTCCAGACCGGCGCTACGTTAAAGGTTCTGATCTGCGAGCGCTGATCCTCCGGCCCGACCGGCAGGCCATTGGGGCCGATGCCGCCGCTATTAACAGCCAGGCCGTTCCACGCGGTGGCGTTCTGGGCGTCATACGAGTTCGGCGTCTGGAACCACGAGCGCGTGAATTCGAGATTGAGCGTGACCGAATTGTTGTCGTTGATCTTGTGGTCCACGCGGTCGAAAAAATTCAGCTCGTTGCCGTGATCGTGGAAGACCTGATATTCGGGGCCATCGAGAAAGCGGCCCGTATCCAGACCGCTGGCGGAGATAAAGTTTCCCCACGTCTGCCCGCCATAAGCCACATCGAAACTGCCGTTGGTGCTGCCAAAAGTCCCGTAGGACGCCGTTACATCGCCGTGCGGGGTGGTCGAACCGAGGCCCGATCGAGTGGTCACGACGATCACCAGGCTGGTTTTGCCGCCATACTCGGCGGGGGGCGCGCCTTCGATCACTTCCATCGACTGCACGGAATCGACTGGAATCTGGTTCGAGAAAACTTTGCTTTGCTGGTCCGTGATGGGCTGGCCATCCACCGAGAATGAGTTCGACGCATGATCGCCGAGTCCATGGAAGAGGCCGTTTGAATCGGCCGAGACGCCCGGGGTCGCCAGCGTTACCAGCGAACTCAGGGACGAGGTGGCGCTTTCGAGAGGAAGTTTGTCGATCAGATCCCGATCCACGTCCGTATGGGTCGCGGGATCGGTTTCCACCAGATCCCCCGAATCCGACACGGTTACGCTCTGATTCGCCACGCCGATCTTCAACTGGATCTGCACCTGAAGAGGCAGCGGAGAGCGTACGTTGGCATCCTGCTCGGCGCCCTGGAATCCAGTCGCCGTGGCGCTCAGGTGGTAACTGTTGTAAGGAATGTTGTCGAGTTCGAAGATGCCCTGGGCGTTGGTCTGGACGCTTTTGTCATAGTGCGAAACAGGATTCTGGATTTCCACCGTGGCGCCCGGAATGGCGGAACCCGAGGGATCGAGCACCGATCCGCGAATGGTCCCGGCATTGGCGCTGGTGGACTGAGCATAAAGCCCGGCGGTCGTCGTTGCGATCCAGATCGTTGTTATCAGTACGGAAACCAGCAGTCCACGTTTGCGCATATGTGCCCATACTCGATTGTGCCAGTAGCGATGGGGCCACTCCACGGTTATTCCGGTAAGCGGCGACTTCATGGCGACGAATGAACTGGTTTTGTCGACAAGCGGATGTCGAGTTTAAGGCGATCTCCGACGGTGGATGGGTCCTTTATGAAGATGAGCGGCGGGATTCAGCGGCAGACGGACCCCGTTTTACCAGTTCAGCAGGTGCCGGATACTGCGCGCCTGACGCTTGCTGACGATGAATTCCAGCTTGTTGTTCAGCGTGACAAGCCAGCGCTGGCTGGTAAGAGTGCTCATGCGGCGCACATGGTCGATATTGACCAGCGCATTGCGATGAATCCTGCGGAAGCTGGTATCGTGGAGCCGCTCTTCGAGTGCCTTGAGCGTCTGCGTGGCGAGGAATTTATTCTTAGCGGTAAGAATCCAGACCAAATCCCCTTCCGCCTGAAACGCATAGACTTCATCCGTGCTGAGCAGAATGTACTCCGTGCCCGTCCGGCCGACAATTTTGCGGGCGGGCCTGTCTTTAGAGGAAGCGGCGGGCAGTTCCCCGATCTCCTGAATACGGGCGACTTTTTCAGCCGCCTGCGCGCCGGTAGTGCGCCGTCCCCGCTCCACCGCTTCGAGCAGCCGTTCCCTTGACACCGGTTTCAGCAGATAGTCGATGGCGCCGGCTTCGAACGCCTGGATGGCATACTGATCCCACGCCGTCACGATGACGATGGCGGGCAAGGGAGACCCCGCCTTCAGGCTGCGCACCACGTCCAGACCGCCCATCACCGGCATTTGGAGGTCGAGCAATACCAGATCCGGGCGATCCTCGGCGATCTTTTCGAGGGCGTCCACGCCGTTCTCCGCTTCGCCGACAATGCGGACGTTATCCAGCGTTTCGAGCTCTTCCCGCAAAATGTCGCGAGCGACCGGCTCGTCGTCGACAATCAGCGTTCTGAGCAGGCCCGGCATCGCTCTTGTGCTTGTAACATGTGCAGGCGCAGCGTACTCCATAGAATCCGTCCAATGATCTTATTATGACCGTGAAAAGCCTTAATTCTACGGTGCACGGATGGTCTATCTGCTCGGTGCCGGACGGGCCGTTCACCGATGGAAAGCACCCGCTCAATGAGGCGAGGCATCCGGCGATGACGAAGTATTCGGGGATCATACGCCGAACGACGCATAATTGACCAGGATATGGCTACGCCCGCACAAAACCCCATTGCGGATGCGCCAACAGTCGACCACACGGAGTCGGCCGAAGAGCACGGCGGACTCGAAATATCCGATCTGGTGCTGATCGGAATTGCCGCCGCGGTATCGATCCTGCGCGCTGCCGCCATCCCCGGTTATTACTGGATCGCGCTCGGCGCCGTCGTCGTCTGTGGCTACCCGATCTATCGCGAGGCGCTCGAATCGCTGCGTGAGCGCCGCATGACGATGGAACTCTCGATGACCATCGCGCTGGTGGCTGCGATGACGATTGGCGAAGTTTTTACCGCGCTCATGATTGTGCTGTTCGTGCTGATCGCCGAGGTGATCGAGGGCCTCACCGTAGGCCGGGGACGCCGCGCCATCAAGGAACTGCTCGATCTTCTCCCGCAAACCGTGGGCGTACGGTCCCCTTCCGGAGAGAACAGAATAAACCTGTCGGATCTCCGCATTGGCGATGTCGTTGTGGTGCGGCCGGGCGGCAGAATCCCGGTCGACGGAACGGTGACGGCGGGCAGTTCTTTCGTGGATCAATCGGCCATCACCGGCGAACCCATGCCCGTCGAAAAGACCAGCGGCGCCGATGTGTTCGCCGGTACCGTGAACCAGTCGGGCGCCCTTGACGTACAGGTCGGAGCCCTGGGTAGCGATACGGCGTTCGGGCGCATTGTCGAGGCTGTGGAAACGGCGGAACGTTCCCGCGCTCCGATTCAGAAAACGGCGGACCGGCTGGCAGGCTACCTGGTGTACTTCGCCCTGGCCTGCGCTGCGCTGACCTTTCTGCTGACACACAACGCGCGCTCCACCATATCGGTAATCATCGTGGCTGGCGCTTGCGGCATTGCCGCCGGGACGCCGCTGGCGATTCTGGGCGGGATCGGCAGGGCGGCGCGCGCGGGAGTCATCGTCAAGGGCGGCCTTTTCCTTGAGATTCTCGGCAAAGTGAATACCGTGGTGCTGGATAAGACGGGCACCCTGACCGAGGGGCGCCCCCGTGTGGTTGAGATCGTCGCCCAACCCGGAGTCGCCGAGGATGAAGTGCTGCGGGCGGCCGCCATTGCCGAAGCGCTCTCCGAGCATTCGATCGCGGAAGCGGTTCGCGAGGCCGCCCGTCGGCGCGGCATCTCGTTCCCGGTGCCCGATACCTTCAGCTACGAGCCGGGTCGCGGCGTTACGGTCACGTATCAGGGTGAGTCCATCATGGCGGGAAACCGAAGCCTGATGGCCGAAGCGCGGATTGCCGGGCAGTTTCCTCCCATCCGCCCTCATGTCACGGAGATTCTGGTGGCAAAGAACCACGCACTAACCGGGACCATCTGCATCGCCGATTCGCTTCGACCCGAGGCGGTGGAAGCCCTGCGCGCACTGCGCCGGGCGGGACTGCAGACCATTCTGCTCAGCGGCGACGCGCGCAGCGCCGTTCAGCACACCGCCGGAGAATTGTCCCTCGATATCGTGATTTCGGATCTGCGTCCGGTGCAGAAGAGCGATTACGTGGCGGGGCTCACCGGCAAGGGAGACGTGGTCGCCATGCTCGGCGACGGCATCAACGACGCACCGGCGCTGCGGCGGGCGAGCGTGGGAATCGCCATGGGATCGGGTACGGACATTGCTCGCGAAAGCGCCGATGCGCTGTTGTTGGGAGACGATCTGGGCAAATTCGTCGAGACCCTCCATATCGCCCGGCGCTGCCGCCGCATCATCATGACCAATTTCGCGGGCACGCTTTTGGTGGATGCCATCGGAGTGGGGCTGGCTGCATTCGGGTTTCTGAATCCGCTGCTGGCGGTGACCATCCACGTGAGTTCGGAACTGGCCTTTATTCTGAATTCGGCGCGCTTACTGCCTCGCCGGAACGCCTGACAGCGCACGCCCCGTCGGCGCAGCACGTGGACCGGCGGCAAAGCTGCAGATTGCGGAAGTGCGCCGTTCCCACCAGAATGCCTCCGGCCACGCCGGCGATGCCATTCGATGAGATGTTATGGCGCAGCGCCACCAGGGCAATCCCGGCGGCGAATAAAGCCAGGCATTCCGGGCGATGGTGGTGCTTTCTCCAGGAAAATAGCAGGCTGCTCACGCCTAACAGAAAGGACGAGATCAGGAAGAGGTATTCCACTGGTTCGGAAACGCGGCCGATCACGCCGGCAATGGCTGTTATACCGAGCAGAATCGGTATGCAGAACAATGAATACCGCAGGCTACGGCGACTCCCATGGCCAGGTGATCCGTTTTGACTTTCATATCAGGGGTTAAACCAGCGGCCGATCTCGCGCTCGCCAGCCGGTTGGGCCGAGGCTTCTTCCATCGTATAGACTGCCGTCCCGCGCCGCAGAATTCCCTGCGCCCAGACCAGACTTCTGAAGCGGAAGGGAACCGACTGGCCATGGGCGAGCCGGATTGCCACCATGGCGCCGGGAGTCCGCTGCGCCGGCTGCAAAAACTGCCCGGCTTTCGGCATGAGAATAAACATCGTTACCGGCATGCCATCGCGCGCCGGCTGGTTCCTGTCCATCATGTATCCCAGCATGCGAACCCGACCCTCGGGCCGTGCGGCCAGATCCCTCCAGCCGACCAAAGGGATGCCTGCCGCGTTAGCCTGCCGCGGCGTGAGTTCCGACAGATCGCTCCGCATGTCGGCGGCGATCAGGAGCCAGGTAAGGAGCAATGGGCCGATGATGCATGCGCCGACCACGGAGATAGCCTTAAGATCGCCCACCTTCCGATTCTGTGACGCCCAGCCTTCTGGCCGCACTCTAATTCCGATGGCCGGGGTAAGGGGCGCACAGGTGGACTATTTTCCTGGCTCGACGGCTTGTGCCGGATACAGGATACGATTCCGGTAACGTTTTCCGCCAGCCCGGCGTATGAAGCATTTCTCACGTCCATTGAGTCGACTGGCGGGAAAGTTGTATATTAGAGTTGCCCTGTTAGCGCTACGATAGAAATTTGGGAGGGGCGCGTTTCATGAGTACTTCCATCCGTTTCTCAAGCCGCGTACTGGCGAGTTTCCTCGCCGTGACGCTGGCGGTGCCCGTTATCACCTTCGCGGACAGCAAAGAAAAAGACCCCGACGAAATCGGCAATCGCGACGTCGGCAAGGGCGTCAACTTCTACTCGATCGAAAAAGAGATCGCGCTGGGCAAGCAGATGGCCCAGGAAGTAGAGCGCCAGGCCAAGATCGTCAACGATCCGGTGATCTCCGAATACGTCAATCGGGTGGGGCAAAACCTGGTGCGCAATTCCGACGCCAAGGTTCCATTCACCATTAAAGTGATCGACTCCGAAGAGATCAACGCCTTTGCGCTGCCGGGTGGATTTTTCTTCGTCAATACCGGAATTCTGCTGAACGCCGATAACGAGGCCGAAATGGCCGGTGTAATGGCCCACGAGATTGGGCATGTGGCGGCCCGCCACGGTACGCGGCAGGCGACGCGTGGTGAGATCGCCCAGATCGGCAGCATCGTTCCTTTGATCGCCGTCGGCGGCCTGGCTGGATATGGCATTTATCAGGCGATGGGTCTGGCGGTTCCGCTGGGCTTCCTGCGCTTCAGCCGCGCCTTCGAATCCGAAGCCGACATGCTGGGCCTCGAATATATGTATAAGGCTGGCTACGATCCGGGGGCTTTCGTCGATTTTTTTGAGAAAGTGCAGTCCCAGGAAAAACGTAAACCGGGCACGATGTCGAAACTTTTTTCGTCGCACCCGCCCACCGACGACCGCATTAAGCGCTCGCAGGAGATCATCCAGAAGTATTTGAAGGCCAAGCCGGAATACGTGGTGAGCACCAGCGAATTCGATGACGTGAAGGCCCGCACAATGGCCATGCATAACCGCCGCAAGGTGGATGACATGAAAGATTCGGGCCGGCCCACGCTTCGTCGCAATCCGAATGGCCAGATCGATTCGAGCGGCAACGAGACCGCGCCCAGTTCGGATCAGGGCGATCGTCCAACGCTGAAACGCCGCGACGACAACTAGCAATGTAGGACAGGCGCTTTCGCCTGTTCAGTTCTGCCAACATGCCAGACCGCCTCAGCATGCACGCCCCCGTGCTGGTAAACACGCTGGGGCATTGCGCCGGCGCCATTGTTTTCGGCATCTTGCTGTACTTTCTCCTCCTCGACTGGCGCCGCGACCCGGAAGGCAGAAGCGCACTCCCGGGAATCGCCGCCGGCCTGGCGCTGCTCTGGAATGTGGGTTCTCTCGTCGGCATGGCGACCATGCCCGGAGATCCTTTTGGCGATTGGGTCGTGGCCGCCAGTTTTTCAGTACTCAGCCTGCTGCCCGCGGTGCTCCTGCATATCTCCCTGGGAACCCGCAAACCGGCGCCCTCCGTTAAAGGCTTTATCGTTGCAGGTTATGTCGTCAGTTTTCTCGCCGTGGTGCTGCATGTCGCCGATCTGATGACCGACGCCGCCCGCTTCCATTACGCGGCAATTCTACTGATAACCATCGGTTTTGGCACTCTCACTGCCATTGCGCTCGGTCAGGAACTCTCGAGCGGTGAGAGAGATGGCAGCGGCAAACGTCTGGCGGGCGCCATGGTGCTTTTTCTGCTGGCCATCTCATTCGTGCATTTCCGCGTGGATCACAACACCGGCGGCTGGTCCGGCGAAGCCGCCCTGCATCACGCGGCCATCCCTCTGGCGCTGTTCGTGCTCCTGCAGGATTATCGCTTTCTGCTGGTTGACGCTTTCGTTCGCTTCCTGACCAACGCCGTGCTGGCCGCCGTCACTGTGTGGACCGGGCTGGTGCTCGAGGCGCGATTCATGCAACTCCCGGCGGCACAGGGCAGCCCGTTTTATCTGGCATTGGCGTTTGTCGGCGCCTGCCTGCTGCTCAGCCTGTTCGCGGTCACGCGCAGTCGTGTACAAAAAGCGCTGACACGAGTCGTATTCCTGCGCAAGGGGACGGACCAGGCACTGGTTCGGCTGAACGTCGTCGCTTCGGCTGCTGTTTCCGAGTCCGATTTTCTGCCTAAAGCGGTGGAAGCGCTGCGTGAGGCACTGTCTGCGCGGCGTGCCGAAATTACCCCGGAAACGGCTACGGAGAAGAATCCTGCCAGCGTAGATCTGCGGCACGCAACGCCGGTTTCCGATCCCCAGAGATACGGGTGTCAGCCGTGGGTGCGCGCCCTCGCGCCGCTCAGATTCTCCCGCGGCGACGTCTATTTCATTTCCCTCGGCGCGCGCACCGGCAGCCGGCGCTATCTGAGCGAGGAGGTCGAATTGATCGACCTGATGACCGCCATGATCTGCGAACGCATCGAACGCATGCGCAATTCGGAGATGCAGGCGCTCGTCACGCAGGCCGAATTGCGCGCGCTGCAGGCGCAGATTAATCCGCATTTTTTCTTCAACGCGCTGAATACCCTCTATGGCACGATCCCGCGGGAAAACGCCACCGCCCGCCGCCTGGTTCTCAATCTGGCCGACCTCTTCCGGATTTCCTTCGCCTCCGAACGCGCCTCCATTCGCATTGAGGAGGAGATGCGAATCGTGCGCGCCTATCTGGAAATCGAGCAGTTGCGCCTGGGTTCCAAGCTAAGCGCGCAGATCGACGTGGAAGATTCCGCGCTGCAGGCAGAGGTTCCCGTGCTCTCGATTCAGCCGCTTGTCGAAAATGCCGTGAAGCACGGTGTGGCGGGACGCGCGGGCAATGGTTTTGTCCGTCTGCGGATCAGAGTTGTGGAGGAGGCGGTGCGCGTCGAAGTTTCCAATTCCGGCAGTTTTCAGGCGGAAACGGAAGGAAGCCGGGGAACGGGCGTAGGGCTGGCCAATGTGCGTCGACGCCTTGCTTTGTGCTTTGGTAAGGATGGGACGCTCGACGTCTCGAGCGATATCGATGCAACCACCGTAGCTTTCTCCGTGCCGCGTGGCGCGTTAGTCGAGAAAACGCCGCTGCGCGCCGAAGTGGCCGTACCGTGATGGCAGTTGGCGCAAACGGATCAGTCGATTTCATCGACGACCGAGACATACGTGTCGCTCAACTTGTAGCGGCGCGATTTTTTGGCGGGATCGGTTGTTTGGAGGAAGCCCTGCTCAACCCAGCGCCGGCACAGCAAGGCCGCATTTCGCG
>Ga0326727_10028740_pt1 | contig 10080 bp, 7 predicted proteins | sample MB2enrmetagenome_FD_207643 | JGI IMG/M metagenome (GOLD analysis project Ga0326727, IMG submission 207643) | Lab enriched peat soil microbial communities from McLean, Ithaca, NY, United States - MB29MY | ecosystem: Environmental > Terrestrial > Soil > Wetlands > Peat | place: USA: New York...
ACGGCATTTTGCGCCGAAACGATGTTTTCCTGTTGCGTGCTCATCACCTGGCTGATGGCGTTGAGCGTGTTGATCTGCGCGCCGATGTAGCCATCCTGCGCCGCCACGTAAGAGATCGCGTTATTCAATACCGACTCGGCATTCTGCGCGTTGCCCTGCGTGGTGAGGTTGGTGTCGGAAAGGTCCGCGTTCTGGTCGCCGCCATTAGCCGTCACGTACTCGATGGTTTCGGTGGCCGCGGTGCTGGCCAGGAGAGCCGCGGGCGTGATCGCCGTCGTGGTGTCTTCAAACGCCGCGGTCACCGGAGGGCCCGCCGAGGCTGTCGAAAGCGAAATCACCACGTTTGAATTGGTGTTGGTGAGCAGGATGCCGGTATCGCCGGCGGCGATCGTCGCTGACGAGTCGCCGGTCGCTCCCGCGGTGGTAAAGCTCGCCGTCACGCCGGGAATGCCGTCCTCGTTGATCTCCGCAATCAGCCCGCTTACCGTGGTCGCCTGGTTCGCGGTGACGGTGCTGGTGGTGCCATCCGGATTGGTGATGGTGAAGACCAGTCCGCTGTTGGCCGCAATTCCGTCGCTCTGCTGTGCCGCCGTGGTTAACGTTCCCGGTACCGTGTCTTTTGACAAATCGACAAATTCACCCGCGTCGCTCTGCTGGACCGTGCCGCCGGAGTCGCCGACGCTGGCCGAAGTGAGGCGCGCGAAGTAGAGGTTGTCGATGGACGCGCCGGTCGATGAGGAGTCGCCGGTATAGATCGCAACGCCGGCCGCGTTGCCGGTGAACACCTGGTTCTGGTTATAGGTCGTGGTCGTACCGATATTGTTGACCTCCGACAGGATCGACTGGTACTCCTGGTTGGCCGCCGACTCCTGCGAGCTGTTGAGCGTGCCGTTCGAAGCCTCGGTCGCCAGGGTAATCGCGCGATTCAGCAGGCTGGTGACCTGCGAAAGAGCGCCGTCGGCCACCTGCAGCAGGCCTACTCCTTCAGTGGAGTTGGTTTCAGATTGTGTGAGAGCAGCCGAGTTGGCGCCGAGACCATTGACCAGCGACAGGCCGGCGGCATCGTCGGCGCCGGAGTTGATGCGCGACCCTGACGACAACTGCTGCAGAACCGTCTGCAAGCTGTTGTTCGTGTTGTTCAGATTGTTCTCTGCATAAATCGCTGACAGGTTGTTCAAAACACCGAGGGCCATGGGACCAACTCCTTTTCGGATGCCGAGTTCCTGCCGCGGCTTGAGGTGCGCTGCCACAGCTGTTTACTTCAGTGAGGGCCTTTCTGCATCCACCCCATTCATCGGGCGGACGCCGAAAATCTTTAGTAATTTTTTTCAATTCTCTTTTTGGGGCGGTTTGCCGCGATGCGAATCAGAGTGTCCGGCGACGATTCAGAGAGTGTTTTGGTTCGAAGCAACAGGTGGCCGGAATCGCAACAGCAGAGTGGAGCGATTTGAGGCAGTGGATTCGTGGTTTCCCACCCTTTCCGCGAGCCGAATCAAGAAGCAGGTCCTTCGACTCCGCTTCGCTCAGGAGGATGGGGCGCCCGTTTTGTCCATGGAGCAAAAAAATGGCGGCCTGATTTTACCCAAGCCGCCAGCGGTCTTTTTTACTAGACCGTACGCTCTCTGCCTTGAGAAGCCTGCTTTGAATCCAGGGCCGGCCGATTTTGTTATTTATAACCGCGCCGGCCCTATCTATATATAAGTTTCTAAGAACCTACTGTTCGTCGCCGGACGGGCCACCCTGAGGCGGAGCCGGGGGCGGCGCGCCCTGTGAACCCGGGTCAGGCTGCTGAGACTGTCCATGGCGGTGGTACCCATTGCCGGGACCATTCCCGTCCGGCCCGCGCCCATCGCGTCCCCATTGGCCGCGCTGCTGCATCGGGTGGTCGCGGAACGCCTGCACCTGCTTCCACTGGTCGGGCGTCAGCTTGGCGCGGATGGCGAGCAGGAAGCGCGCGTTGGCCTTTTCGAGCTCGGCGCGGGCGGCGGCGATCTTGTCGATCTGCGCCAGGACAGCCGTTTCGTTGGGCTGGTCGGCGCCCATCAGCGGCTGCATCTCCAGCTCGGCCTTCTCTTCCGTGGCCTTCAGGTCGATGAGCTTTTCGCGGTGCGCCAGCAGAATCGCGTCCATTGCCTTGCGCTGCTCGTCGGTCAGTTTAAGCTGCTCAACGATCTTGGGATTATTCCAGAACTGCCCGTGTGAGCCCTCGAAACGGAAGGCTTTTTCCATCGGCGGCCGATGCTCGCCGAATCCGGGACCAATGCCGGGCCCCTCGCCAGGACCCTGCGCGAGCGCGATACCTCCCGCCAGGGGAATCGTTACCAACGCCAAAAACAACCGTAGTGCAAGTTTGCCCCTCATTTTTTCTCCTCTTCAGGTCGCTCCAGACCGCTTCGATCCAGGTTTAATTCGTGCCGTTGTCATCCATTAGCTGAGCCAGCGGCTCCATGGCCGCCGGTACGCTGCGCGAAACATCGGTGTCGACATTCGCGAGCAGGCTCTCATCGGTTTCGTCGGCTTTCTGCTGTGCTGCCAATTGCTGCTGATGCAGGATGCGATCATGGGCCAACTGGCGGGCAATAACATCGCGATGATGCTGGTAGATGCCGCCGCTTACTCCGCCTGCAACCACCACGCACCCCAGGGCCCATGCAAGCACGGGGCGCCACGCGCTTTGCGCCGCCACGCGCACTGTGCGCGCACGATTGAACTCGGCCTCGCTCCAGGCGTGTACGCTCTGGCGGAAGTTCAGGAGCGCCTGCTCGAGTTCCGAATTGAGCATCGCATCGGGCTGAGGCTCAGCGGCCGTGCCCTTTTTTGACTTGAACCAATTCATCGCTTGCCTCCCAGCTCCGCTCGCACTTTGGCCAGCGCGCGCGACAGATGTGCTTTCACCGTTCCCTCGCTCAACCCCGTGGCTGTTGCAATGTCGCCCAGGTCCTGCTCCTCGACGTAGCGCAGCAGGAAGACCGTTCGCTGCCGCTCGCTCAGCCTCTCGACCGCCTTCCACACCTGGCCCACCCGCTCGCGCGCCAGCAACTGCTGCTCGGCGGTGCGCTCACCACTGGGCAGCCAGTCGCTCGCTTCGTCCACATCGACCGCGTTCGAGCGCGTCTGCCGCCAGAACTGCATGCGGCGGTTGCGCCAGTGATCCTTCTGCAGGTTGATCGCAATCCGCATCAGCCACGTCATTGCGGTTGATTCGCCGCGGAAGTGACTCCAGTTGCGATGCGCCTTCAGAAAGCAGTCCTGCGTGAGCGTCTCGGCCAGGTCCATATCGCGCGTGGAGGCGAGCAGGAAGCGGAAGATCTGCGGCCGGTGAGTTTCGACGACGCGCGCGAACTCCTGCGCGGAGAGCTCCTCCGCCGTTTGCGCCGTCATCGGCTCAACTGCTGTGCCGGCTGCCATCACTTTGGTAGACGCCCGCATATCGCGCAAGTTTACAGCCCCCGCTTTATTTCGACGCACCTGGGCGCCGCGGAGACGCATCCGGATCCGCTCCAAACGCAGCCCAGCCGCCGCGCTGAGCCTGTTTGACGCGAGAGCCTTGAAATGGTCAGGCTGCAGGGCAGGTCTGCCGGGAGGACAAAATGATCCCGGGACGGGCGCGCGGCATCGCCGGGTCTTCAACAGATATAATTTGGGGCGGAAACGAGGGCCTTGTTTTCATGGGGAATAAGGTGATTTCGCGGCGGACTTTTGTGAGTGGGCTTGCGGCCGGCGCCGCGGGCATGGCATTCGCATCCACGGCCAGGAGCTACGGGCAGATCCTGGGCGCCAACGATCGCATCAACTTTGCGGTGAACGGGCTGAATGGGCGCGGCCACGCGCATCTCTCGGCGCTCAAGAACAACGACAAAAAGGCGCGCGTCGCCTATATCTGCGACCCCGACGCGACCATCCGGGAGAAATTTGCGGGCGAAGCGCAGCAGATGCTCGGATATGCGCCGAGAGCCGAGTCGGACTTTCGCAACGCACTGGCTTCGAAAGAGGTGGATGCCATTACCATTGCCACGCCGGACCACTGGCACGCGCCGATGGCGGTGCTGGGACTGAAAGCCGGCAAGCATGTGTACGTCGAAAAGCCTTCGAGCCACAATGCGCGCGAGGGCGAGCTGCTGGTCGCCGCGCAAGAGAAGTACGGCAAGCTAGTGCAGGTGGGCGACCAGCAGCGTTCGTCCGACTACACGATCAGGATGATCGGGCAGATTCACTCGGGCTACATCGGCGAGGCGTATCTTGCCCGCGCGTGGTATGGCAACACCCGCGGTTCGATGGGGATTGGAAAGCCCGCGCCTGTGCCTGCCACGCTCGACTGGGACCTGTGGCAGGGACCGGCGCCGCGCAGCGAGTACAAGGACAACATCCATCCTTACAACTGGCACTGGCTGCGCCGTTACGGAACCGGAGAGACGCTCAACAACGGCACGCATGAAGTGGATGTGTGCCGCTGGGCGCTGGGCGTCGGGTATCCGCTGACCGTGTCGGCGACGGGCGGACGCTATCAATACAAGGACGACTGGCAGTTCTACGACACGCTGATCACCGACTTCGGCTACCAGGACAAGACCATAAGCTGGGAGGGGCGCAGCTGCCAGGGGATGAAGGAATACGGGCGCGATCGAGGCTCGGCGATCTTCGGCACCAAGGGCACGGTGGTAATCGATCGCGACGGATACGACGTTTTCGACTGGAAGGGGAAGCAGACGGACCAGTTCCGCGTTGGTTCCCAGACCTCTTCGAGCGACACGGTGGGCCGCGACTCGATGACCGATTTGCATTTCGCCAACTTCATTGCCGCAATCCAGGGGCGCGAGGTGCTGCATTCGCCGATTCCGGTTGCGAACGTGAGCGTGACCATGCTTTTGCTCTCGAATATTGCGTGGTTCGTCGATCGCAAGCTGCATCTCGATCCTGAGACCGCGCATATCGTCAACGATGCCGAGGCGATGAGCTATTGGGGCCGCAAATACGAGAAGGGCTGGGAAGTGACGGTGTAATTGCGAGCTGTTAGCTCTTAGCTATTAGCTTTTAGCTGCGTCGAGGCTGAACTAGCGGGGTAAATCAATTGCGATGGTCGAGTTGAGCGAAGTGGATATCCCGCAATTGGCCGAGGCCGTTATCATTTGGACCAGTTGGGGACGCAATCCTTGGCCCCATCGTGACGACACTGCCCTGTTGGAGAGATTCGGGCCGGCAATCACCCCGAGACTTCTGTCGACAATTAAAGCCCTCCAAGCCGAATTCTACGCATCGAACGCGGCGTTTACGGTCGCGGACCTCGGAGAAGCGGGGAGAGAAGCCTCCCGGCAATTCAAGGAAAAGTACCCTTTGCTTCCGGGAGAGGTCGCCGAAGCATTTGCGTGGTGCTACACCTATGATTGGAAGTGATCTCGGTCATGCGGGGTCGAAGGTCCGGATTTTTTTGAGGTTTCCGGAATGTTGTTGGATTGAGCCGTAGGGCAACAGGGGCTAAAGCCCGCACCGATTTCGGGGGCTTTATCGGCACGACTGAAGTCGTGCCCTGATACAAAGCACATGAGACGAGCACGGTGGCGAGCTGGGTTGTTACGCCAACATGCTCATTGGAGACGCTGATGACTTACGCTGAAACTTTGCCGGCCGCCGCGGCGGGAACCATCACGCTGGGCGGAGATTTGACGGTCAATCGCATGGGCTATGGCGCCATGCGCATTACCGGCCCGGGAATCTGGGGTCCGCCGGCCGACCGCGAGGCCGCGCTGGCCACGCTGCGTTGCGCCGTGGAGCTGGGAGTGAACTTTATTGACACGGCCGACTCCTACGGGCCCGACGTGAGCGAAGAGCTGATCGCCGAGGCGCTTGCGCCGTATTCCCATGGGGAGGTGATTGCGACCAAGGTAGGTTGGACGCGGCACGGACCCGGCGTTTGGGCGCACGATGCCAGCCCGGCGCACGTTGCCCAGGCCATTGAAGGCAGCCTCAAAAGGCTGCGCCTCGAACGCATCGACGTTTACCAGCTTCATCATCCCGATCCGGCGGTTTCGTTCGACGCCTCGCTGGAGGCGATTGCGAGGCTCAAGGAGGCGGGCAAGGTTCGTCATATCGGGCTCTCAAACGTCACGCTCGAGCACATCAAGCGCGCGCAGAAGATTGCGCCCATCGTGAGCGTGCAGAACCGTTACAGCTTCAGCGACCGCGAGTGGGACTTCGTGCTCGACTACTGCGAGGAGCAGGGAATTGCCTTTCTGCCCTGGGGCCCCATGGCGCAGGGCCGGCAGGCGAATGCGGTTGTGGAGCGGATCGCCAAAGAGCGCGGCACGACGACGGCCGTGGTGTCGCTGGCGTGGGTGCTGCGCCGCTCGCCCGTCGTGTTGCCGATTCCGGGAACCGGTTCGGTGAAACACCTGGAGGAGAACGTGAGCGCGGCGGCGTTCAAGCTCAGCGACCAGGAGTTTGCGGCGCTGAACGCGGTTGTGCCGAAGCCGTTCTGGCTGCGGGGGTGAGACGAGGGAGCAGGGAACAGGGACCAGGGACTAGGGACTAGGGACTAGGAACTGAGGGGTTAGCCAGCGAGTCGGCAGGCGGCGAGACAGCAAACTCGCTCAGGACTTGGCCTTTGAGCGCCGCGGCGGAATGTAGTGAAAGCGCACCAGGTAGATCTTTTCGCCGCGTCCGTGCTTTGCCACCTTCAGCAGGTCAAGGACTCCCAGGAATCCCGAGACCCGCGCCAGCTCAGGCGTGATGTCAGGCAAGCCGATCGGCTCAATCGAGTCCACCTCGATCTCGCCTTCCTCCATGCGGTAGCGGTTGCCCACCTTCACATGAGGGCGGGTCCAGATGCGGACGCTGCACGTGATGTCGCCGCGGCGAACGCCTTCGCGGAGCCGCTTGGTGAACTGCATAGCAGAAGTCTAACCGGCATTCCGCGCATGTTATCTAGAATCGTAGCGCTGGTTTCCAGACCGGTTGAATTGAGGGTTTCTGGACCCTCAGAAACCTCATGGAGCCTTGAATTTCAGGCATTCGCAACCCCTGTGAGATGTGCAGGCTAACAACACGCGGAGGGCAACGCAGAAATGGAAAGTGGTCAATGCGATGTGCCAAGGGATGCGCTCAATTGGGGCGGGTAGAGGGTGAAATCTCGAGCCCTGACGGCGAAATAGGTAGCCAAGGTGGGGCTGTCCGGTATCCGGCCGTTATTCATCTTTTTGTCGCAGCTGCAGGACCCATAGAATCGGCAGAATGAGGGGAAGCAACATGGTAATTGACCGTCGCGTGTAGCGGGCGGCCAAGTCTCGATCCTCTGCAACCCTCGTTCGAAGGGCAGCAAGTTCTTCCTGCTTTCTGGTTAGATCGATTGCCTCCCAAAGGAGTGGAACGTAATTGAACCCCAGCAACAAGAGGTACACTCCAGAGGCAAATTGCCAAAGAATATGTCCACGAGTCAGGAACAAGCCCCCCAATACCATCGGAATTGCGACCCCCGCACCGAACTCGACGAGGACGAGAATGGCGCCATGAAGCACCAGGTCAAGTCCTGCCATGGTTCGTACATTCAACCACCGAGACTTCATGGAAAGAGCCTTTCGACGCGCTTTCCTCCATCTTTGACTGGCGGTTGGCGCGGTTCAGGGAGTCTGCGTTGCCGCTAGGGTGGATCCTCCGGGCCACATCCGCTGCGCTGGATGAGACCCGGGAATGCCGATTACTGGATCAGCACCACGTTCATGCTCCAGGGGGTGAGGGTGAGGGTCATTGGCAGAGACTGGGAGCCCATATCGGTCGTGCTTGGATCTGCCCACACCGGGGTAGTGGCGTCGGTCTGGTCGTAGATCGACTTATCGTAGGTGATCACGGTGACGTCGGGCGAATCGCTCTCGCCGTCGACCGTGACCGTTACGGTCTGGCTGGTGGTCTTGTTCACGTTGAAGAGCACCAGGGCCGTTCCGCCGGAGTGGGTGGCAGCGTAGGCGCGAACGTCGTTGGTGTCGCCGCTGACTGTCGGTGTGAGCACGTGCTCGCCGTTGACGGCCACGTAGCTGAAGAGCTGGAAGGCCCGGGCGGTCGGGGACAAGGTGCCGATGGGGCCGTATCCGGTGCAGGAGGGATCGAGAGTGGGGCCGTCGGAGAAGACGTTGTAGGCCCCGAAGTCCTGCCAGCCGTAAAGCGAATTGCTGTCGTTGCCGGTCTGGCCGTTGCAGTTGCCGAAGCCGATCCACCAGGTGGAGCGGGAGACGCCGTCGTTCATCATCTCGCCGAGCATCTGGCCGGCGTAGAGGCCCTGGGTGATGGAGACGCTCTGCTTGCCGGGATTGGTGTAGACCGAGCCCATCTCGCCCACGTAGATAGGGGTGTTGGACTCGCCGGCCGCAGTCAGCTCCTTCTTCAGGATGTTGATGTTGCTGGTGAGTCCCTGGGCCGCCTGCTGGGTCAGGTAGGTGTCGCTCTCACTGAAGGGCCCCTGCGGATAGTAATGGAGTTCGACGAAGTCGTAATAACCCTTCGCGTTCCCCATCACCGTCGCATCCCAGCCTCCAGAGTTGTTGTCGGCGTCCACATCGACGCCCACCAGGGTCTTCGGGCTGGCGGCCTTGATCAGATCGTAGTATCCGTTCGTTCCCACAACCGCCGCGGCATAGATGGTGGGATCGTTCGGCGTGGAGTGCAGGTCCGTCTCCCAGCTTCCGTACTCCTCGTTGCCCACGGACATGTGGCTTACGGTGATGCCGTCGGTGAGCGCCGCGGCCGCCCAGGCAGCCGCTTCCTTGGGATCGCCGCCGCCGGTGCAGGCCTCATTGGTGCCGTAGTTGGCCGTCAGGGCCAGGTCGTAGGACCCTGCCAGCGGGATGGCACTCACAAATTGCGCAAAGGTGGAGTAGCCCGCCCAGGAGGTGCTGTTCGCGGTGCATGAGGTGGCGGAGCTGCACGTGCAGTTATACGGCGAGACCAGTGAACTGCTGCCGGTCTGGTATCCCCAGTGGTAGCCGTCGGACCAGGAGCCGCCCGGCCAGCGGATGGCCTTGATGCCAGCCTGTCCGAACGCGCCATTGACCGCAGTCGCATTGCCCACATCGTCGAACCACGCCGCCATGTTCATGCCCAGAAGCTGGTTGGTGACCGCGATGCCGGGGCTGGCCGGATTCACCGTCACCGAAGCGGTAGTCACAGTCACGGTCGCCGTCGCGGTGATTGCGGTGTTCGCGGCATTGGTGACGGTAAGCGTGTAGGTGGTGGTCGTGGTGGGGCTGACGCTCACCGGCGTGCCGCTGGTCACGGAGCTGCTAATCGTCGTGCTGCCGGCTGTAATCACGCCGGTGCCGCCAGTGAAGTCCGCGGTCAGATCGGAACTGCCTCCCGACGCGATGGAATCCGGGCTGGCCGCAAAGCTGGCGATGGCGGGCGCGGCCACCACCGTAACCGTAGCGGTCTGGGTGGCGTTGGGTCCGCCGGAGCCGCTCACCGTGAGCGTGTAGGTCTGAGTGGACGCAGGGCTGACCGGGACCGCCGTGCCGCTGGTCACGGTGATGTTGCCCGGCGTAACGACACCTGTTCCGCCTGTGAAGACCGCGGTGAGGCTGGAGCTTCCGCCGGCCGTGATGGTCGCGGGACTGGCCGTGAAGCTGGTAATCGTGGGAGGCGGAATGACGGTTACCGTCACCGTCTGGGTGACTGCTGTGTTTGCAGCATTGGTGACCGTAAGCGTGTAGGTGGTTGTCGTGGTTGGGCTGACCGAGACTGGCGTTCCACTCGTCACGGAACTGCTAATCGTCGTGCTGCCGGCTGTAATCACGGCGGTGCCGCCGGTGCCGTTGGTGAAGGTCGCGGTGAGGCTGGAGCTTTGTCCCGAGCCAATGGTGGTGGGGTTAGCCGAAAAGCTGGTAATGGCGGGCGCGGGCACCACCGTGACGGTGGCGGTCTGCGTTATTGCCGTGCCGGCGGAGGGCGTGACGGTAAGCGTATAGGTGGTGGTGGAGGTCGGGCTGACGCCGACCGGGGTTCCACTCGTCACGGGGATGGAGGAAGCGCCCCCTGTAATGACGCCTGTTCCGCCGGTGAAGACTGCGGTCAGGCTGGAGCTGTTTCCAGTAGTGATGGTAG
>Ga0326727_10028741_pt1 | contig 10080 bp, 10 predicted proteins | sample MB2enrmetagenome_FD_207643 | JGI IMG/M metagenome (GOLD analysis project Ga0326727, IMG submission 207643) | Lab enriched peat soil microbial communities from McLean, Ithaca, NY, United States - MB29MY | ecosystem: Environmental > Terrestrial > Soil > Wetlands > Peat | place: USA: New York...
CGCTTGCTGCGCTCCATCGAAGTTTCCCTTAGCCTGATTGACATTGGCCGCGACAATGGCGGTGCGGAGATCCTCGAGGTTGAGACCGTAGGAAGCCATCGCCGTAGGATTCGCCTGAATACGCACCGCGGGTTTCTGTCCGCCGCTGATGCTGACCAGCCCGACGCCCGGCAACTGCGACATCTTCGGCGCGAGCCTGGTGTCGGCGAGATCCTCTACCTTCGACAGGGGAAGTTCCGTCGAGGTCAGGGCGAGTGTGAGGATCGGCGTGTCGGCTGGATTGGTCTTACTGTAAATCGGAGGGGCCGGCAGGTCCGCCGGCAGGTAGGTACCCGAGGCATTGATGGATTGCTGCACCTCCTGTTCGGCGATGTCGATACTCAGGCTGAGGCTGAATTGCAGAGTAATTACCGAACTCCCGTCGGAGCTGGTGGAAGTCATCTGCTGCAGTCCGGGAACCTGGCCGAACTGTTTCTCGAGCGGCGCAGTGACCGACGACGCCATCACATCCGGACTGGCGCCGGGATAGAATGTCGTGACTTGAATGATGGGATAATCGACCTCCGGCAACGCCGAAACGGGGAGTTGCGTATACCCCACCGCCCCCGCCAGCAGGATGCCGACCATCAGCATGGTGGTGGCCACCGGCCGGAGAATGAAGATGCGGGACGGGTTCACTTGGCAGCCTTTTTTGCCGTGGGGATCTGCGCGTTGACCTTGGCGCCTTCCTGCAATTTGTCCACGCCGGTCGTCACCAGGACTTCTCCCGGCGCCAGGCCAGCAGTGACTTCCGAGGCATCGCCTTCGGTAGTGCCGATGGTGACCGGACGCACGGTCACGGTGGAATCCGGCTTCACCACATAAACGTAGGTTGCCGAAGTATTGCGTTGCACCGCGGCGGTGGGCACCAGGGTGACTCCTTGCTTTTGCTGCACCAGTAAGCGTGCGTTCACAAACTGATTCGGAAACAGCGTACCTTTCGCGTTGTCGAAGGTCGCCCTCAGCTTGAGCGTGCCGGTCGTCGGGTCGATCTGATTATCGAGAGTGGTCAACGACCCTTGCGCAAGCTTCACCTTGGCTGCGCGATCGTACGCATCCACTTCGAGTTTCTGCCCGGTGGCTATCCTCTTAAGCACCACCTGAAGCTGATCTTCGGAGATAGTGAAGATGGCGCTGATCGGATCCATCTGGGTGATGACCACCAAACCATTGGTATCGGCGGTTTGCACAACATTCCCGGGGTCAACCAGTCGCAATCCGATGCGTCCGGTGAGCGGAGCCGCGATCTTGCAATACGCCAGATTGACTTTGGCTCCTTCGATTTGGCCCGCATCGAGTTTCACCACGCCCTCGTCCTGATGCACGGTGGCCTGTTGAGTGGCCAGTTGTTGTTCCGGGATCGCTTGCTGCTGAGCCAACGTTTGATAGCGCGTCAGGTCAGTTCGTGCATTATCCAGAAGGGCCTGGTCCCGGATCAGTTGTCCTTGGGCTTGGGTCAGGGCCGCCTGATAGGGGCCATCGTCAATCTCCACTAACAGGTCGCCCTTTTGAACCGTGTCGCCTTCACGATAGTGAATGGTCATGAGTTGACCATCGACGCGAGTTCTAATAGTGACGGTGGCGAGCGGCGTAACGGCGCCAAGACCGGAGTAATAGATGCTGATGTTCCCTTGGTAGGATTTCGCCGCCACCACCGGTATAGGGGGAGGGCCTTGCGCGGTGGCTTTCGCTGCTGCGGCAGCGGACTTCGCGGCCGTTTCTTTCGACCACAGAAAATACGCGCCTGCGCCCAGCATAAGAAGAATACAAAGGAACCACCACAGCCACCGCCCGCGCGGATGGTTGGTCCTCACGGGTGTGACAGATACCGGAGCGGACAGGAGTGCTACTGGCGTTGAAACTTCTACTGGTATCGTGGGGCTATCAAGCATATGGTTCCAGCAGGTCAGGTAGCTTCGTCAAAGTCTGAAGCTTTGATAACCCCGTTCTTGTTTCACACGCGGTTCGAGCGCTCGTTGGCTTATGCCAGTTGGCGGGCGGGTTTTTCGCAGTCGGGTGATCCGCGAACTCACGATGCGTCGCGGCTCCTTGGTCTAGAAAGTACTTGCAGAAATTGGCGTACGGAACCGCTTGTTTACGCGCGCGGCTCAGAAACAGCTTCCGAGCCGGGGCGCCCCCTGGGCCCGGGAGGGAGTGGTTACGCGGACTTTTGCAATTAGGTACTAGGTTGTCCATGGATGTTCTTCGACTGCGGGAGAAATAGCACGCTCCGGGCCAATGTTGAAAGCACAGGGCACAGGGCGTCCTAACGCCTCACTGTTCGGAGACGAACGAACGACCGATGGATTTAAACAACATTCCAGGCGTTCTCAATCCGAGGGGCCCCTTGCGAGAGCCGCTGCCGGTTCCACTGACCATCTGCGGTCATAGTGACCACATACGGTTAGTAATTGAGTTCGCTTCGTTCTCAGCACGTAGGATCGACTGAGCGGATTCAAGTGTTTCACCGTTTCGGCGCAGCGCGTGCAAGTAGACCTTATGTGAAAAAACTTATCAGTGCACTTCTCATGGTGTTCGGAGTTCTATCGGCTCAGGAACTGCAGAGTCAGAACGCTCTCACCACGCCCATTTTCCGCGTCACTGTAACCGCGCGGACCGCGAAAGCAGTTAGTTACCAACATCGCAGCGGCGCCACGCTGATCGATTTCCGGGGAACTGAGATCCTTCCTGGGTCTCGTGGCGTAGCCAAGGTCGAGAGCAAACAGGGCCACATCGAGATCGAGGCGGAGTTCGAAAACCTGCAACCGGCGACGAAAAACGGCGCCGAATACCTCACCTATGTGTTGTGGGCCGTCACTCCCGAAGGCCGCACGGTCAATCTGGGAGAGGTGCTGCTGAATGGCGCCAAGAGCAAGCTGAACGTTTCCACCGATCTGCAGGTGTTCGCGCTGGTCGTGACTGCCGAACCTTACTACGCGGTCACGCGGCCGAGCGATCTGATCGTGATGGAGAACGAGGTCCGAGCCGACACCAAAGGCAAGATCGAGGAGGTCGACGCCAAGTACGAACTGCTAAAGCGCGGTCAGTACGATCGTCTGGCGAACCCGCTGGAACTGAAGACCGATAAGAAGCTGCCTCTGGAGCTGTACGAAGCGCGAAATGCGGTACACATCGCGCGCGCTATGGGGGCAGACCATTTTGCAACCGAGCCTTTCCAGAAGGCGGAGAATAACCTGGCCCAGGCGGAAGGCTATCAGGCGCGTAATGGAGGCAGGAAGCTGGTAGCCATGACCGCACGGGAAGCCGTGCAAATGGCCGAAGACTCGCGTGCCATCGCAGTCAAACGTCAGGAGGACGATGCCTTGGCCGCCGAGCGGCAGCAGTCGGCGGAACGTGAAACACGTGCGGAAAGTGGACGTGCAGCCGCGCAGTCCGAGACCGAACGCGTCACACGGGACGCTGAAGCGGCGCGGGTGAAGGCGCAAGCGGAATCTGAGCGTCTAACCAAGGAGAAGGATGCGCAGACGGCGACAGCCTTGGCGGAAGCCGCCGGTTTGAAGCGGGAAAACGACGCCCAAATGGCGGCGGCCGCAGTCGCTGCCAATAGCTTGAAGCTCGAAAACGACGCCAAGTTAGCTGCCGCGGGCGCCGAGGCGGACCGTCTCAAGCAGGAAAATGCCGCGCAAAGGTCGGCTAGCCAAGCCGAACTCGACAGTGCGGACAAACAGAGGGCGCAGTTGGAAGCGGACAAGGTGGAATTACGAACCCAATTGCTGGCGCAATTCAACGCCATACTTCAGACTCGGGACACAGCCCGTGGTTTGATCGTGAACATGTCGGATGTCCTCTTCGACACCGGCAAGTATTCGTTGCGGCCATTGGCACGGGAGAAACTGGCCAAGGTGGCCGGCATCGTGTCCGGGCACCCGGGCCTGAGGCTTGATGTGGAAGGTCATACGGACAGCGTCGGCGGAGATGAGTATAACCAGCAGTTGTCCGAACAACGCGCCGAAGCTGTGAGCGACTACCTGACGCATGAAGGCATGGCGTCGAGTTCGGTCTCGGCGAAGGGCTTTGGCAAAACTCAGCCGGTAGCTTCCAACGACAACGCCGAGGGGCGCCAACAGAATCGGCGGGTGGAACTGGTGATCTCCGGTGAAGTAATCGGCACGGTAATCGGCACTCCGATCGCTGTCAGGTGATTCTTGACTCCCGGAGCTGCAGAGGCGCGCGACACATTCGGAGATGCGTGTTTCCCACAACTCGGCGTTCCGGGGGACTTCTCCAATCGAGGAGATCAACGATCGAAAGCCCGGCGGGCGGGGTGCAACCTCCGGACATCCACGCGCGCTTGTAGATCGAAAAACCCAGCTGGGCACAGGCGCGCGCGGCAAACTGTGCACCATGCAGAATCAGCGACAAACTGAATGCTCGCGAAAGAAAATCCAGCAGTATTTCCGGAGTCGAAATGGCCAGCCCCAACATTTTGCCCACTCAGACTTTGAAGTCAGCGCATTCGTCTCTTCGCCGCGCAACCTTCAGATTTGAGGTGGGCCGGGGACGGTGACACTGATTCTTCATTCTGGACTCAAAATATCACCGCACGCCTGCTGTGAGTTGTCGTGGCGCGCGATACGGGCCTCTTATTAGTTTTCCTTCTTGACCTCTTGAACTTCGTGGAAAATGGCCTTCGAGAGCCGGATACCGCAGCCGCGTAGCCGTTCGAGGCACAGCGGCATGTTGCCGCTGGCCCGGAAGCTACCCACCACCTTACCTCGCTCAGTAATACCCGTGCGATCGAAATTGAAGATGTCCTGCATTTCAATCCGGTCGCCCTTGACTCCCACGACCTCCGCAATGCCGGTGATCTTTCGGGTGCCGTCGCTAAGGCGGGCTATGTGGCAGACCAGGTGGATGGCCGAGGCGAGTTGCTGCCGGATGACACGATCGGGAACGCTGTGGCTGGCCATCATCACCATCGTCTCGAGACGCGAGAACGCATCGCGCGGGGAGTTAGCGTGCACCGTGGTCATGGAGCCATCGTGACCGGTGTTCATGGCCTGCAACATGTCGAGCGCTTCAGCGCCGCGCGATTCACCGACGATGATGCGGTCAGGGCGCATACGGAGGGTATTGATCACCAGGTCGCGCTGGGTAATGGCGCCCGCGCCTTCGATGTTCATGGGGCGGGTCTCGAGGCGTACCACGTGATTCTGCTGCAGTTGCAACTCCGCCGTATCCTCGATCGTGATGATGCGTTCCTCTTCGGGAATGAACCGGGAGAGCGTGTTGAGAAGGGTGGTCTTGCCGGAGCCCGAACCGCCCGAGATCACGATGTTGAGACGCGCTTCCACCGAGCCGCTCATGAAGTCGAGCATGCCGCTGGTGAAAGTTTCGTTCTTGATCAGGTCTTCGGTAGTCAGCAGCTTCTTGCCGTAGCGGCGGATGCATATTACCGGGCCGATCAGGGAAAGTGGTGGAATCACGGCGCACACGCGGGACCCGTCGGCGAGCCGCGCATCGACAATGGGCGACGAATCGTCGATGCGGCGGCCGACCGCACTGACGATGCGATCGATGATCATGCGCAGGTGCTGGGAATCCTTAAAGCGGATGTTGGTTTCCACCAGGCGCCCGGCGCGCTCGACATAGACGTTGTCGAAGCCGTTGACCAGAATGTCACTGATGGTGGAGTCTTTGAGTAGCTGCTCGAGCGGTCCCAGTCCGAAGACCTCGTCGAGGATTTCTTCGGTGAGCTTCTCCCGCTCGACCATCGTCATCGGAATTCCTTCATCGACGATGAGCCGTTCAATAGTAGTGCCGATCTGATTCTTGACGCCGTCCTTGTTGATGCCCTTCAGTTGATCGGGCGACAGTGAAGCGACAAGCTTCTGATGGACTTCACTCTTGAATTGGAACCAGCGATCTGCGCCCGAAGTTGGCCGAACCGGTGCGTGACTAGCCATTTTGAGTCATTTTCCCCGTGGCTACCAATCCTGCGGTTGTGCTGCTGTTCAGCACAACATGTGGAGTAGGCCTTTGGCCTGCCGTAAGACAGCCCGCTGTTATTCTTGTGGTCTGTCTTACGGCCTTGCAGCACAACCGATGAGGTTAGTAGTCCATGCCTCCGCCGTGCCCTTCTCCTCCACCGGCCGGCGCCGATTTCTTCTCCGGGATCTCGCAGATCATGGCTTCCGTAGTCAGCATCAAAGACGCAATTGAGGCCGCATTCTCCAGTGCTGTGCGGGTAACTTTAGTCGGATCGATGACTCCCGCCAGGATCAGGTCTTCATACTGGTCGGTAGTCGCGTTATAGCCAAAATTCGGATTATCGCTGGACCGGACCTTCTCGACGACGATGGCGCCCTCGTGGCCGGAATTCAGCACGATCTGACGGAGAGGCTCCTCGCAAGCGCGTCGAACGATGTTCATGCCGGTTTGTTCGTCCCCCTCGAGCACGCGCCCGTGCAGCGCCTTGCATGCACGCAAAAGCGCCACCCCGCCGCCGGGTACAATGCCCTCTTCCACGGCGGCGCGGGTTGCATGCAAAGCATCTTCCACGCGGGCTTTCTTCTCCTTCATTTCCGTCTCCGTGGCTGCGCCGACCCGGATAATGGCAACTCCGCCCGCGAGCTTCGCCAGCCGCTCCTGTAACTTCTCGCGATCGTAATCGGATGTGGTCTCTTCGATCTGAGCCCGCAGTTGCTTGATTCGGCCTTCAATTGCTTTGCGATCGCCGGCGCCATCCACTATGGTGGTGTTGTCCTTATCGATGGTGATGCGCTTGGCGCGCCCCAGGTCCTCCAGCTTCACGCCTTCCAGCTTGATGCCAGTCTCTTCCATGATCGACTTGCCGGCTGTGAGGATCCCAATATCTTCCAGCATCGCCTTACGACGATCGCCGAATCCCGGAGCTTTGACCGCGCACGCATTGAGCGTCCCGCGCAGCTTATTCACCACCAACGTGGCGAGCGCTTCCCCTTCCACTTCCTCGGCAATAATCAGGAGCGGTTTACCGGAGCGCGCTACCTGTTCGAGCAGCGGCAAGATGTCCTTCATGCTGCTGATCTTCTTCTCGTGGATGAGAATATACGGATCTTCCAGCACCACTTCCATCCGCTCGGCGTCCGTCACGAAATACGGGGAAAGATAACCGCGGTCGAACTGCATGCCTTCCACGGTCACCAGCTCCGTCACCATGGTTTTCGACTCCTCCACGGTGATGACTCCGTCCTTGCCGACCTTCTTCATGGCGTCGGCGATAATTCCGCCGATCGTGTGGTCGCTGTTGGCGGAGATCGTGCCCACCTGCGCGATCATGTCCCCGGAAACCGGCTTGGACAGAGCCTTGACTTCATTGACCGCGATCTCGACGGCCTTATCGATGCCTCGTTTCATCGCCATTGGGTTGACGCCTGCAGTCACGGCCTTGACGCCTTCGCGATAGATCGCCTGCGCCAGTATGGTCGCAGTCGTAGTGCCGTCGCCGGCCACATCGGAAGTCTTGGAGGCTACTTCGCGCACCATCTGCGCACCCATATTCTCCAGCGGATCTCTCAACTCGATCTCTTTGGCCACCGTGACGCCATCTTTGGTGATCGTGGGACCGCCGAATTTCTTCTCCAGGACGACGTTGCGTCCCTTGGGGCCGAGGGTAACCTTCACCGCGTCGGCCAACTGATTCACGCCCCGCAGGATGGCCTGCCGGGAGTTATCCGCATAAACAATCTGCTTTGCCATTCGATTAGCTCGCTTTCTTGGCAGCCACAGGCTGCTTGTCCAAAATGCCGAGGATCTCGTCCTCACGCATGATCATGTACTCTTCGCCATCCAACTTGATGTCGCTGCCGGAGTATTTTCCGAATAGGATGCGATCGCCGACCTGCACGTCGAGCGCGACCAGCGTACCGTCCTCCAGCCGCTTTCCCTTGCCGATGGCCACCACTTCACCCTCTTGGGGTTTTTCTTTTGCGGAATCCGGGATATACAGCCCGCCTTGCATGGCGGCCTCTGTATCCTCAACGCGCTTCACCACCACGCGGTCGTATAACGGACGTATCTTCATATTGGGAGCCCTCCAGGACTCAGAGAAGTTACTCAAAGGGAATGGTTGAACGGCCAGCTCCTCGCAGGCAAAAATGCAGGGACGCTTCCGGCCGCTACAACTGCCGGCACGCTGGGCAAAACTCTGACATTCTCGCCGGCAGGCCGACGCCACGACTTTCTCTTCTTTGCAGCCGTCTCACGAACGGCAGCCCGCTCGGTGGCGCAATCGCGCATGTCGCCCTCCGTGAAAGTCAAGGACTGGATCTCGCGGCCTTCCTCACACCGGTCGAGAAGACCGCGGCACAACAGCGGCAGTTCCTGTATTTGAATGCCATATGCTCGTATCAGTGCCAGATCGGCCCTCACGGTACACCGGGTCCGTACGCGGTCGTCTCCCAGCCGGTCAAACGAGAACACGCGGAATCCATTTTCGTGCGTGAATCCTACCAGCGTATTTCGCAGGTTCGCGGGTTTGGCAACAATAATAGGTGTCATGCGGTGCCCGTGGTGTGATCCGTTGTTCGATTCGCCTTGATGGCGCGGTAACGGACGTCCTGACTAATCACCTGCCGGACCTGATCGTTCAATTCCCGCCAGGTGCGAATAAAATCGCCGGCCCGGTCTATCGCCATGACCTCTGTCCGCATCTTGATCGGCTCCGCTAACTCGATCTGGCTTGGTGTACCGGTCACCTTGTTTAAACTCCCACCCTACAGAAAGCGCGCTCTTGCTGAATGTGGCGGGTATGGGCCAGGACGGTCACGAACGGCAGTCCGCAAAATGAGCCCATCGTGATGTGATCGATCTCCAGGCAATTGCACTTTTCGAGTACCACTTTGGAGAGGAGGCGCTTCACTGCCGTCTGAATCATACGATGACGCTCAAACCCCAGGACATGCGCCCTGATCGTCCCGGCCATATAGAAGAACGCCCATCCCGCGGCAGCCAGTTTCTTTTCAAAAGCCAGACTGTTCGTAATACGCGCCCAGCCATTCCCAATTGAATGACTGTCCTGCGGCGACGGCTCCGGGAGAAGCGTATTCTCTGCGATGAGGAGCGTTCCGTCGATCATCGGTGCATGGTTGTCTTGTGGGGAGGTCATAGCATTCTACGGACGGAAGTTCGGCTTATTCTCGGACCGTGCCTTTTCAAGCACGAGGCGCTCGGTTTCCGCTTGATCCTTTTGCTTTTCGATCTCCCGCTGCGGGGCCTCTTTCACATCCAGTCGAGCAGCCTCGACGATCGCTGCCTGGGCCAGAACATCGAGCCGTTTCGAGTACAGGACAATGGCAAAGCTGGATTGATCGCCGGTGCGGACAAGATTGTAGGAGTACTCGGAATCCTCCCAACGGGCGAGGACTTTCGCGACTTCGCCGTAATTGCTGTGATACGCAATCTCGGCCGTGGGTCTGCTCGCTGGTCCATAGATCGCCGAGATGCCTTCGATCATATCGTCCGCCGACATCCCTTCAATCCGGTAGCGGTTATAAGTGACAATGATGCGATAAAGCTCGTCATTGAAGAAGCACATCAATCCTTGCTGAACCGGGTCGGTGTTCCCCGGGCCGGGCAGGAAGGATTGACGAGGCTGCCATTCCATTTCCTGGATTAACGCCGGCCGCAGGTGAACGAGTTTTGCGTCGGCGACGATTGTCCCAGCCTGTTTCGCGGCGTCGGAGAGGTTCATGCCGAACTGTAATCCCCGATAGTGGGAAAAATCCGCGGAATAAAGTACGGAGGCGCCCAGTATGCCGCAGAGAATTGCGGTTGTCCGGATCAGACGGCGATATTCAGACATGGCGATCTCCTGTCGCCGCATCGCGCGACGCGAGGGAAGCGATGAACGGTATGGCGCTGGCCGCCACTACAACGCGCTGCCAGTCACCGGCAAAACCGAAAACGGGTGCGGCCGGGTTGTAAACGAGGGCCAGCGCTCCAAAGACCACCGCGATGGCATAATGCCTCGCATGAAATTCCTGGAACATCACGACCACTGCGCCCAACGCCACCAGGAACCTGATAATCAGCTCAAAT
>Ga0326727_10028743_pt1 | contig 10079 bp, 3 predicted proteins | sample MB2enrmetagenome_FD_207643 | JGI IMG/M metagenome (GOLD analysis project Ga0326727, IMG submission 207643) | Lab enriched peat soil microbial communities from McLean, Ithaca, NY, United States - MB29MY | ecosystem: Environmental > Terrestrial > Soil > Wetlands > Peat | place: USA: New York...
AAAGGCGGGTCAGGGTCGGTAACGATTTTTTCGCATCGCTACGATACGTCTCCGTGAAGCGGTAAGCCGGCAGCGGAGCGCCACGTTTGGGAAGGCCACCGGGCATTATGCGGGACGAGGCGGTTTCGCCATGACCCCGTACTGCTCGCGGACAAGCTCTTCGTTGACATGTTCGAAGTAATATGATGTTTATATATAGGTAATTATCAGGAGGTCCACTTATTCTGGGAGGTTCGCGAGGATGTCCAATAATCCTTCACCGCAACAAAACCATCTACTGGCCGCCCTACCCCGCGATGTTCAAACTCGTCTGTTCTCTCATCTCGAACTGGTGCCGATGCCGCTGGGCAAGGTGCTGTATGAATCTGGGGATGCGCTGTGCCACGTCTATTTTCCCACCGACAGCATCGTATCGTTGCTTTACGTGATGGAAAGCGGTTCTTCGGCGGAGATTTCCGTGGTGGGCAACGAGGGTTTGGTCGGCGTGGCCTTGTTCATGGGCGGGGAAAGCACCCCGAGCCGAGCGCTGGTGCAAAGTGCCGGCCAAGCCTACCGGCTGCCGGGGCAGCAGCTCATGGACGAGTTCAACCGCCATGGCGAGATGCTGATGCTGATGCTGCGCTACACCCAGGCCTTGATCACCCAGATGGCCCAAACCGCTGTCTGCAACCGCCACCACTCTATCGATCAGCAGCTCTGCCGCTGGCTCCTGCTTTCGCTGGACCGCCTGCCCGACAACCATTTGACCATGACGCAGGAACTGATCGCCAACATGCTTGGCGTGCGCCGCGAAGGCGTTACCGAAGCCGCCGGCAAGTTGCAGAAGCTGGGAGTGATCGAATACAGCCGCGGGCGTATCACGGTGCTGGACCGGCCTCAACTTGAGCAACTGAGTTGCGAATGCTACAGCGTAGTCAAGAAAGAAACCGATAGATTGCTTCACTACGTCCCCGCGCATCAGAGCAGTTAACAGTGAAAGTCTCGGCGCTGCCTTGCACCTAGCCTGGGATAGGCAGTGCTATGGCCCGCGCGGGAAGTGTGAAGGCCGTAAGCGCCAGCCCGCAAGCGATGAAAAACCTGAAACACGTTCTGCATGAAAGGCGCATAACTACCTGTCCCGAATTGCAAAGGTGTTCAAGAGCTTTAGGAGCTAATTTCAATGCCCGACGATCTCACTCTGATCTTCGACTCCCTCCGTGAACAGGGCCTGCCCAACCATTTCCGGACCACCACGGGCCCATTGTCGTCAACTGCCGCCCCAAAGCCCTCTCGCCTTGGCCTTGACGGTCTCATTGCCTCGGGCAGTGAACAGCCATCATTGGCTGAATTGAAGGGTGTCATCCGAGGTCTTGGAAAAAATGTGACGGTAATTGATCTTCGACAGGAATCCCACGCTTACCTGGGTGAGCATCCGGTGAGTTGGTACGGGATGAAAAATTGGTCCAACAAGGGCAAATCCCTGGCGGAGGTGCTGGCTGACGAACGTTCTCGTATCGAGGCCTTGGCAAAATCTGGTTCGGCAGTGGTCACCAGGGTGTTCGCCAAGGACGCCGAAGGGCGTTTGACCGACTTCCGCATCGAGGAAACCACTTTCGGCCTGGCCCAAAGCGAGGAACACCTTGCCGCCAAACTTGGCCTTGGATACCTGCGTATTCCGGTTAGCGACCACTCACGTCCATTGGACCAGGACGTGGACCGCTTCATCCTCTTTGTGCGTGATCTGGCCCCAGACACTTGGTTGCATTTTCATTGCCACGCCGGAGATGGACGCACCACGACCTTCATGCTGCTCTACGACATGCTGCGCAACGCGGAAACCGTTGGCTTGGAAGAATTGGCCGCGCGGCAGCACCTGCTAGGCGGGGTTGATGTTTTACATACCCCGCACGCGGATTGGAAAGAAGCCCTCTACCACGAGCGGGCCGCGTTTTTCAGCCGGTTCTTCGAGTACGCCCGGACCAGGGATTTCAAGACCGTGTCTTGGTCCGAGTATCTCGCCGGGTAGAACACTTGAAGGTTGTGAGCCTGCCTGGCTCGAACTCCAGCCTGACGAGCTGGTTCCCTTGTCCGCACTCGCACACCACATTTTGAGAATTGACATGCCCAGGGAGGTGTGATGGTAGAATAAGTTTATTTCCTTCCATCAAAAGGAGAATAGCATGTTGATGAACCTCTCGCTTCAGCCCGTCATCGCCTTGATCGCCGGCATATTGATTCTAGTCATACCGCGATTGCTCAATCTCATCGTGGCCATCTATCTTATCGCCATTGGGGTCCTGGGCCTGGTGCACGGCAAATTTTGATCGTCCGGCAAAATATCGGCGGTCCAAACAAGAGTTCAATACCGGGTCGGAAAAATGCCTTGCTCGTTGCCCAACTCTCTGGTCGATCGTCCCCGAAGGCCTTCGGGGACGATCGACGTCTTACCTGCGTGATGTCCCCCAAAAATTTGAACCACATCTCCTTTAATCCCTGGGCCATGAACCTGCTACATCTCCAGCATATTCTCCGGGCCAGGTTTAAAGGTTAGGCTAACCTAGACCGGCTTATAAAAAGCCTAGGGCAAGCCACGGTATCCGTGCTAGTCTCTTTGATTGAAATGGGGACTACACTGAAAATATGACATTCTCCATTGTGGAGAGATAAGCATAATTTATTGTGTTATTAAATGTTTGCAGTACAACGAGCTCTGATGATTCATTCTTTGCTGCCAATCCTAAGGAGGATATTTAGGTAATGGAGACAAGCAGCAATATCCCCCCCCGGGTCCTGCTTCGTTTGATAACGCGGCTTGGCGGGAAAGACCCGGCCCAAAAATACGCCGGGGACGAGCCGCCGATCAGATCCGAGTTGTTCAGCGCCGCTCAGATGGCGCAGCATGGCAAGGCCCTCGCGGATTTGCACAAATTGAGCCCGGGACACCCGCGGGACCGGCTCCTGAGGCGCCTGGCCGAGAATGAAGGCATCCTGCTTGGAGTCCGCAACCTGCTGACCGAGGCCGTCAAAACAAATCGTCGGATTACCCCGGCCGGGGAATGGCTGCTAGACAACTTCTATCTGATTGAAGAGCAGATCCGCACCGCCAAACGGCACTTGCCCAAGGGTTACAGCCAAGAGCTGCCGCGCTTGCAAAACGGCCCATCAGCCGAACTTCCCCGGGTGTATGACATTGCCCTGGAAAACATCTCCCACAAAGACGGGCTGGTGGATCCGGAGAGCCTCAGCGGCTTCGTGGCCGCCTACCAGTCGGTGACCACCCTGAAGTTGGGCGAACTTTGGGCTATTCCCATCATGCTGCGCCTGGCCCTGATCGAGAATCTCCGCCGGGTTGCCACCCGGATCGCCACCGACAGGATCGACCGCAACCGCGCCGACTATTGGGCCGACCTGATGACGGAAATCGCCGCGAAGGACCCCAAAAGCCTGATTCTGGCCATCGCGGACATGGCCCGGTCGAACCCCCCGATAGTCAGCTCGTTTGTCGCGGAGCTGACGCGGCGCCTGCAGGGCCAGGGCCCCGCTCTGGCCCTGCCGCTCACCTGGATCGAACAGCGGTTGTCCGAGTCCGGCCTGACCATCGAACAGTTGGTGCGTTTAGAGAACCAACAGCAGGCCGCCGACCAGGTCTCGATGAGCAACAGCATCGGCAGCCTCCGCATCCTGGGCTCGATGGACTGGCGCGAATTCGTCGAGACCATGAGCACCGTCGAGCAAATCCTCGGTGAGGACCCGAGCGACGTCTTTGACAAGATGGATTTTGCCACCCGTGACCGCTACCGCCATGTGGTGGAAAAAGTTGCCAAAACCAGTCCACACTCCGAGAGCGAGGTGGCCCACAAGGCCATCCAGCTGGCCCACGAGGGCGCGGCTCGCAAAGGCGGCGACGATCGCTCGGCTCACGTCGGTTTCTACCTGATAGACGAGGGGTTGGCCCAACTCGAGCGGTTGGCGCAAGTGCGCTTATCGCCCACCGAAATTCTCCGCAAAATCGGTCGACGTTTTCCTTTGCCGCTGTACCTGGGCGTCATCCTTCTGCTGACCGTGATTATCGCCTCGGGCCTCGCGGCCGCGGCCTATGACGACGGGATACAAAGTTGGGTGCTCGGGCTGGTCGGACTGCTCTTGCTCCTGTGCGCCAGCCATCCGGCGGTAGCCCTGGTGAACTGGCTGGCAACCATGCTGGCCACGCCTCGCCCTCTGCCACGCATGGACTTCTCCAAAGGGATTCCGCGCCAATTGCGAACTCTGGTCGTGGTCCCGACGATGCTGACAAGCGCTCAAAACATCGAGGCCCTGGCCGAGGCCCTGGAGGTCCGCTTTCTGGCCAATCGCGACGACCATCTGCACTTCGGCCTGCTGACCGACTTTAGAGACGCGTCCGAAGAAACGCTGCCGGATGATGAACCGCTGTTGCAGCTGGCCCGGCAAAGAATCATGGAGCTCAATGAAAAGTACAAGCGTTCGGACGGCGATTCCTTCTATCTGTTTCATCGCCCGCGCCAATGGAATCCTCAAGACCGGATTTGGATGGGCTACGAGCGTAAACGGGGGAAGCTGGCCGATTTGAATGGGCTTCTGCGCCCCGGACCACTCGCCAACCCCGGGGAGCGCTTCTCGCTCGTAGTTGGTGAAACAGCGCCTTTGACCACCGTGAAGTACGTGATCACCCTGGATACGGATACGCAGCTGGCCCGCGATTCGGCCTGGCAGTTCGTGGGGACCATGGCCCACCCGCTGAACCGCCCAGGCTACGACGAAGAGCGGCAGCGGGTCGTGACCGGATACGGCATTCTTCAACCCCGGGTCGCCGTGAGTCTGTCTGGAGTCAACCGGTCTTGGTACGCGCGCTTGTACGGCAGCGACTCCGGCATCGATCCGTATACGCGCGCGGTTTCCGATGTTTACCAGGATCTGTTTGGTGAAGGCTCGTACATCGGCAAAGGCATCTACGAGGTTGACACCTTTGAACGGACGTTGGCCGGGCGTTTCCCGGACAACCACATCCTCAGCCACGACCTTCTGGAAGGGTGTTACGCCCGGGCCGGATTGCTCAGCGATGTTCAACTATACGAGGAATACCCCGCTAGCTACAGCGCGGATGTCAATCGAAGACATCGTTGGATTCGAGGCGATTGGCAGATCGTGCGCTGGCTGTTTCCGGGTGTTCCCGGCCCTGACGGGCGTTCGCGGAAGAATCCGCTCTCCTTGTTGTCGCGCTGGAAAATCCTCGACAACCTTCGGCGCAGTCTGACGGCCACGGCCTTGACCTTTTTACTGCTTTTGGGCTGGGCAGTGTTGCCATCAGCCTGGTTTTGGACCTTGGCGGTGATAGGCATCATCCTGCTGCCTTCGGTCATGGCCTCGACCCTGAATATGCTCAGGAAGCCAGCCGATGTGACTCTGGGGCAGCACCTGAGCGTCGAAGCGCGCTCGGCCTGCCAGCACTTCGCTCATGGTGCATCCACGCTCATATGCCTGCCATACGAGGCGTTTTTCAGCCTGGATGCGATCGCGCGCACCATCTGGCGGATGCTCTTCACGCACAAGCGCCTGCTCCAGTGGAATCCGTCGGGCGACTCGGAGCACCATGGCGGCCCGGATCTGGCCAGTTCGCTCCGGGCCATGTGGATCGCCCCGGCCCTGGCCGTGGCCACGGCCGCGACCCTGGCGATCTTCAGACCGGACGCGTTGGTTCTGGCAGGCCCCATACTGGTCCTGTGGTTCGTCTCTCCGGCCATGGCCTGGTGGATCAGCCGCCCGCTCGTTCGCCGCCGGGAAAGCTTGACAGCGGACCAGGCCCTCTTCCTGGGCAAGATTTCCCGGAAAACCTGGGCCTTCTTCGAGACCTTCATCGGCCCGGAAGACCATTGGCTGCCCCCGGATAACTACCAGGAGCATCCCGTGGCCGTTATCGCCCACCGCACCTCACCCACTAACATGGGACTGGCCCTGCTCGCCAATCTGGCCGCTTACGATTTCGGCTATATTTCATCCGGACGTCTCATAGAACGCACGGCGAACACCTTGCGCACCATGGAATCCTTGGAGCGGCACAACAGCCACTTCTACAACTGGTACGACACCAAGTCCCTCAGGCCCCTGCCCCCCCTATACATTTCCTCGGTCGACAGCGGGAATCTCGCGGGACATCTGCTGACCTTGCAGCAGGGCCTTTTCGCTCTTCCCGGTGACAAAATCCTGGCGACACGCTTGTTCGGCGGGCTGGACGACACGCTGAGAGTCCTCAAGGACGTCGCGGGAAGCGCTGTTCCGGCCCAACTCGTTCAACTTCAGCGGGACCTGGCAGCCGCGGTCCATTCCCAACCGGCCACACTCACGGATGCCCGGCTGAGCCTTGAACGACTGGCCACGTCCGCCGCGGCTATGGCCGCCGGCCTGGAGTCTGTCGATATCGCCCCGGAGAGCGAATTGAGTTGGTGGACCCGGACCTTCGCCGGACAATGCCAGGAGGCCCTTGACGAGTTGACGTTTTTCGCTCCGTGGACCGCGCTCCCGCCTTCGGAAAAGAGCCCCGGAGGATTTCCCGAACTCGAGGAAATCCCGACGCTGCGCGATTTGGCGGAACTGGACGCAAAGCTCCTGCCAATGATCGAACAGCGGCGCAACGCGGTCGCCACGCCTGGGGAAAGCGCCCGGATTGATGAACTTCAACGGCTCATCACCCAAGCCAGCCAGCGAGCCGGAACAAGAATCGCGACCATCAATGGGCTGACCCTGAAGTGCGACTCCCTGGCCCGGATGAAATATGATTTCCTGTATGACGAGAAGCAGCACCTGCTGGCTATCGGCTACAACGTCGGCGAAGCCCGGCTGGATTTAAGCTACTACGATCTTCTGGCTTCGGAAGCGCGGTTGACCACGTTCGTGGCCATTGCCCAAGGACAACTGCCGCAGGAGAGCTGGTTCGCCCTGGGGCGTCTGCTGACCATCGCCGGAGGGGAACCGATCCTGCTTTCCTGGAGCGGATCGATGTTCGAATACCTGATGCCGCTCTTGGTGATGCCCACGTACGAGCACACCCTGCTCGACCAGACCTATAAGGCGGCCGTGGCCAGACAGATCGACTATGGAAGGATACGGACCGTATCCTGGGGCATTTCGGAATGTGGCTACAATGCCATCGACGTGAGTCTGAACTACCAATACCGCGCCTTTGGCGTACCCGGCTTGGGGCTCAAGCGCGGGCTGGCCGAGGATTTGGTGATCGCGCCCTACGCATCGTCCCTGGCCCTGATGGTGGCGCCCGAGAAGGCCTGTGCGAATCTCGAACGGCTGTCCGCCGAAGGTGTTGAAGGAAAATTCGGCTTCTATGAGGCCATCGACTACACTCCTTCGCGCCTGCCGCACGGACAATCGAGCGCCGTGGTTCGATCTTTCATGACCCATCACCAGGGCATGAGCCTCTTGTCCTTGGCCTATCTGCTCCTGGACCGCCCGATGCAAAGGCGGTTCGAATCGGATCCTTTGTTCCAGGCCACCATGCTGCTCCTGCAGGAACGAATCCCCAAGACGTCCGCATTCTATGCCCACACCACCGAGATATCCGAACTTCACATGGCTTCCAGCTCTCCAGAGATCCCGATACGTGTTTTCAGCAATCCCGACACACCCGCCCCCGAAGTTCAGTTGCTTTCGAACGGCAGATACCACGTGATGGTCACCGCCGCCGGCGGCGGCTACAGCCGCTGGAAGGATCTGGCCATCACCCGCTGGCGCGAAGACAGCACCTGCGACGATTGGGGCACGTTCTGCTACATCCGCGACCTGGACAGCGGGCAGTACTGGTCAACCGCGTACCAACCAACGCTCAAACGCCCCAAACAGTTCGAGGCTATCTTCTCGGAAGGACGAGCCGAATTTCGCTGCCGCGACCACGATTTTGACACCCATACCGAGATCGCTGTTTCGCCGGAGGACGACATCGAACTGCGCCGCGTGCGCATCACCAACCGCGCGCGAACGCGCCGGGCCATAGACCTCACCAGCTACGCGGAAGTGGTTCTGGCCTCGCAGGCCTCGGACGAGCAGCATCCGGCCTTCAGCAACCTCTTCATGCAAACCGAGATCATCCACCAGCAGCAGGCCATCCTATGCACCCGCCGGCCCCGCTCCACGGATGAACAGTCGCCCTGGATGTTTCATCTGATGGTCGTGCATGGGACCCAGTTGGGAGAAATATCCTATGAGACCGACCGCATGCGGTTCATCGGCCGCGGAAACACCGTGGCCAATCCCCAAGCTATAAGCGGCGATAATGAGTATTTTACCGGTGCTCTCTCGGATAGCCAGGGCTCCGTGCTTGATCCGATCGTGGCCATCCGCTGCCGGATAATCCTGGACCCGGAGGAATCGGCGACGATAAATTTGGTTTCCGGCATCGGTGAAACCCGCGGAGCGGCCTTGAGCCTGGTGGAAAAATACCAGGACCGGCGTCTCGCGGATCGCGTCTTCGATCTGGCCTGGACTCATGGCCAGGTGCTCCTGCGCCAGTTCAACTCCTCGGAGGCCGACGCGCAACTCTATGGACGCCTGGCCGGTTCGATGATCTACGCCAATGCTTCCCTGCGCGCCGATCCGGGCGTGCTCATAAAGAATCGTCAGGGGCAATCGGGTCTATGGGGATACGCGATCTCCGGCGATTTGCCGATCGTGCTGCTGCAGATTGAAGATCCGGCCAATATAGAGCTGGTGCGCCAACTTGTGCAGGCTCACGCGTATTGGCGTCAAAAAGGACTGACCGTGGACCTGGTGATCTGGAACGAAGATCACGCCGGTTACCGGCAACTCCTCCACGACCAGATCATGGGACTCATCGCCGCCGGCATCGTGGCCAACGTGACCGATAGACCCGGTGGCATTTTCGTGAGATCCGGGGACCAGATAGCCCAGGAGGACCGCGTCCTGTTCCAAGCGGTCGCCCGGGCCATCATTACCGACAGCCGAGGGTCGCTAGCGGACCAGATCAACGGCCGCAGCCTGGGGAAAATCGCCGTGCCCCTGCTGGTCCCGACTCGAACCCACCACTCCCAACCACTGGCGGTCGCCCCGCTTCCCCGCCATGATTTGACGTTCTACAACGAACTGGGCGGATTCACCCCGGATGGACGCGAGTATGTGATCACCACCGCGCACGGGCAGCTTACACCGGCGCCTTGGGTCAATGTCCTGGCCAACCCGCAATTCGGGAGCGTCATCTCGGAGAGCGGCCTAGCCTACACCTGGAGCGAGAACGCCCACGAGTTCCGGCTCACTCCCTGGGGGAACGACCCCGTGAGCGATTCGCGGGGAGAGGCCTTTTACCTGCGCGATGAAGAGCGCGGTCATTTCTGGTCGCCCACGCCGCTGCCCTGCCGCGGGGCCACGCCTTACGTCACCCGGCACGGATTCGGTTACAGCGTCTTCGAACACACCGAGCGCGGCATTCGCTCCGAGCTGTGGATCTACGTGGCCCTGGACGCCCCCATCAAGTTCGCCGTGCTCAAGGTGGGCAACGATTCAGATCGAGCCCGCCGGCTTTCCGCCACCGGGTATGTGGAATGGGTGCTTGGCGACCTTCGGGCAAAATCCGCCATGCACGTGGTCACCGAAATTGACCCGCCCAGCGGGGCGCTCTTCGCGCGCAACCCATATAACGCCGAGTTCCGCGACCGGACCGCGTTCTTCGACGTGGACGATGCCACTCGCACCGTATGCGGCGATAGAACTGAATTCCTGGGACGCAACGGCACCCTGCGCACGCCCGCGGCCATGACCCGCACGCGCCTTTCCGGCCGGGTGGGGTCAGCCCTGGATCCTTGCGCCGCGATCCAGGTGAACTTCGACCTGGAAGCCGGACAGGAACGTGAAATCATCTTCAGGCTCGGCGTGGGACAAAACATGGATGAGGCCAGAAGCCTGGCCAATCGTTACCGAGGCTCAACTGCGGCGCGCAGCGCGCTCGATGTGGTGTGGCAGCACTGGACGCACACCCTGGGCGCGGTGAATGTGGAGACGCCCGATCAATCCCTCAACGTACTGGCCAATGGCTGGCTGCTTTACCAAACCTTGGCCTGCCGCCT
>Ga0326727_10028745_pt1 | contig 10079 bp, 6 predicted proteins | sample MB2enrmetagenome_FD_207643 | JGI IMG/M metagenome (GOLD analysis project Ga0326727, IMG submission 207643) | Lab enriched peat soil microbial communities from McLean, Ithaca, NY, United States - MB29MY | ecosystem: Environmental > Terrestrial > Soil > Wetlands > Peat | place: USA: New York...
CTCTATCTCGCAAGGCACTCACACGATCCGTTTCGGAGTGCGAGTCCGCCGCCTGACCGACCAGAACAACAACCCGGCTGGTTTTAACGGCGCTTTCACCTTCACCGGCGGTGTCGAGCCGGTGCTCGATCCTACCAATCAAATCGTCCCCGGCGAGACCACCCTGCTGACGGCCCTCCAGCAATACCAGCGCAACCTCCAGTTACAGCAGGCGGGCTTCACGGAGAGCGAGATACAAGCCCTCGGCGGCGGACCATCGCGGTTCACCATCCAGGGCGGCCAGTCCTATGTGAGCCTGGTACGATGGGATGCCGCGCCTTTCGTGCAGGACGACTGGCGCTTACGTTCCAACCTCACCCTCAGCCTCGGGCTGCGCTATGAGGTGCAAAGCCTGGTCTCGGACTACCGCGATGTCGCCCCGCGCGTGGGCTTCGCCTGGGCTCCCGGCAGCGCGGGTAACGGCCGTCAGAAGACCGTGATCCGCGGGGGCGTGGGCGTTTTCTACGACCGCATCGGCTTCACGCCTTTTGAAAATGCCATCTTGAACAACGGCGTGAACCAGGTGGAGTACACGGTCTTCAATCCAACCTTCTATCCCACTATCCCGTCGCTCTCCTCGCTGAATAGCGGGCAGAACACGATTAACATGGTCGATCCGCATCTGCGCGCCGATTACAGCCTGCAAAGCGCCATCGGCGTCGAGCGCCAGATACCGGGCAATACCACTCTTTCGGTGACTTACACGAACAATCGCGCGGAACATCTGGCGCAGACCGTTCCCATCAACACGCCTCTGCCCGGTACCTTCAATCCGCTGTCGCCGCTGGGCCCGAATAACGGCGTCTTCCCCTATGGATACACTGCCGGCAATATCTTCGATTACGAATCGGGCGGCATCCTGCGCCAGAACATCGTGATGGTCAATTTCAATACCCGCTTCAGCCGCCGGGTTTCGCTGATGGGAAATTACTCGCTCAATTACGCGCACGATCTCCCCTCCACCCCATCCGATCCCTACGATTTCGCGCTGGATTACGGGCGCTCCAATCTCGACCGGCGCCACAATTTCCAGATGTTCGGCAGCATACTCGGACCGAAAGGCGTCGCGTTCGCGCCGTTCGTGATCGTTCGCTCCGGTGCGCCCTACGACGTGCTGCTGGGCCAGGATGTTTTCGGCGACACCTACCTGAACGCGCGCCCGGTGCTGGCGGGCCCGGGAGCGGTTTGCGGCGGCGACATCGTGTGCACTCCCTACGGAAACTTCAACACCAATCCGGCGGCGGTCGTGACGGGCAACAATCTGGTTCCGCGAAATTACCTCACCATGGCCCCGCTGTTTTCTTTGAACCTGCGCGTGTATCGCGTTTTCGGTTTCGGCGAGCGCGGCGGCTCCCACGCCATGCCCAGCGGAACGGGCGGCGGCGGCCCGGGTGGCCGCGGAGGCGGCGGTTTCGGAGGTCCGGGCGGCATGCGCATGGGCCCGATGGGGGGCGGCGGAGGCCGTGGAGGATTTTTCGGCGGCGCCAGCACCGAACACCGCTTCAATCTCACCCTGGCGGTGAGCTTCACCAACATCCTGAACCACCTGAATCCGGGCGGCTACCAGGGCGTGTTGACGTCCAATGAGTTCGGCCAGCCCACCAGCGTGAATACCGGTTTCGGTGGCGGCTTCGGCGGCGGGCCCGGCGGCGGACCCGGCGGCCCGATGGGGAGCGTCGCCAACAACCGTCGCATCGAGTTCTCCACGCGCTTCACTTTTTGAGGCACGCGAGCGCGGTCCGATTGCACGAGTTCGGCGGTCCCTGCGTCTGATCTTGTTTAATGGGAAATTTCCGCGCGTGGCGGGCTGCCGCGATTCTATCCGGCATGCTCTTCTGGGGCGCATTCCGATGTCCGGCCGCCACCTCCGCTCCGGTGGTCCAGAGCGTCACCGATTCCGCCGCGTACGGCCCGCGCGTGTCGCCCGGCTCGCTGGCGTCCATCTTCGGCACGAACCTCGCGAGTGCGACCGCCTCCGCGTCCGCGTTCCCCTTGCCCACGAGTCTCGGCAACGCCAGCGTCACGATCGGCGGCGCTTCCGTGCCGCTGCTCTACGCCAGCCCCACTCAGATCAACTTTCAGGTGCCCTCCGCGCTGGCCGCCGGCAGCGCCAGCCTGGTTGTGGATGGCCCCGGCGGCGCCAGCGCGTCCTTCACCTTCGCGGTTACCTCGTCGGCTCCGGCTATCTTTGAGTACGGCGCCAACCATGCCGCCGCGCAGAACGGCAATTCGACGACGGTCAATGCGTCATCGGCCGCGGCCGCCTCGGGTTCCATCGTTACCGTGTATCTCACGGGCATAGGCGCGGTCGATAATGCGGTCGCCGATGGCTCGCCTGCCCCCACCTCGCCTTTATCCAACGCCACCGCGGCTTACTCCGCTACCATCGGCGCCGCCAGTGCTTCCATCCAGTTCCTCGGTCTCACGCCGGGTTTTGCGGGGCTCGCGCAGGCGGATATCCAGGTTCCCACCTTGCCGTCCGGCGACTACCCTCTGGTCATCACCATGGGCGGATATATCAGCGCTTCGGCCGTCATCTCGGTTTCGGGATCGGGAACGTATACCAGCCCGCTGACGCTTTCGAGCTCGGTCGCCTTCGCCAACAGCGGGTCGAGCACCGTGGCGCTCTACGACAACGTGGCCTATATCTGCGGGGCCAATCGCATCGTCATGGTGGACGTCACCAGTGCCGTCGCGCCCAGCTACATCGGCGAGTTCGGCGACAGCGTTCTCAACGGCTACGGCGACCGGTGCGCCATCAACACGTCCGCCGCCACTCCGTATCTGGTGGAAATTTTCGGAAGCTCGACCAGCGACGAATCCTTCGCGGTCTACGGGCTGAGCAACCCAAAGTCGCCCAACCTGCTGGATGTCGCGACAACCACCTACGCCAACATGGTGGATGTGAGCTTCTCCGGCAACTATGCGTTCATAACCACCAGCTACATCACCTACCAGAACAGCACTGCCGACATAACCGCGCAAAACGGCGACTTATTGGTTTTCGATTTCACCAATCCGGCAGCTCCGCGGTTCCTGACGATTCTGCAGCCCTCGACGCTGAGCGATTTGAATCTCAAACCCGATGCCGAGGTCGTCGATCAGATCTTCGCCTATATCGCCAGCAGCACCGCCACCGGATCGAGCACCAGCGGCGCCGGCGTGCTGGACGTGCTGAACATCGGCACGCCATCCACGCCCTATCCCATCAGCCAGGTGACCGTCACCGCGGCGGCCATTTTGCTCAGCTTCGATATTGCGGGCAACACGCTCCTCGCCGCCGGCAACACCACCGGGCAGCGCAACCCCGGAACTCCCGATTTCGATTTCACCGGCGACCTGACCCTTACCACCATGGATCTGACCAACGTGCAGGCCCCCGCGGTCATCACCACTTTCACGACCAATCTGCAGGTGAACGGGACATTCCACGTCTCCGCCTTCTCCAGCGGCATTTTTGCGATTGTGAACAACCCGCCGGACACGGACGATTTCGGACCCTCCTCCCTGATGATCGTGGACGCCCGCACCCCTTCCACCATTACTCCGTATCCGTTCCAGACCCAGTTCGGCTTCAGCGGCATCCTGACCACGAACAACGGCTATCTGCTGGCAGCCACCTCGCTGGGCCTGAACATCTATCAATTGCAGTTGTGAACCCGCCGGGCCTACAATCTCTATTGGCATGCGGGGTTTTCCCGGCTGCGATTCCCATGAATATCTCGGTTAAGAGCGAATATGCCTTGCAAGCCATCTTCGATCTGGCCGCCCAGACGGGCACCGATCCCGTGAAGATCGCCGATATCGCCCGCCGCCAGCAGATTCCCCAGAAGTTCCTCGAGCTCATCCTGGCCGGGCTTAAGCAGGCCGGATTTGTGGAATCCCGGCGCGGCGCGGAAGGCGGCTACCTGCTAGCGCGGCCCGCGGCGGCCATTACTGTGGGAGAAGTCCTGCGGTCGGTGGAAGGCTCGCCTCAAAAGACCCGTCGCCGGCGCAAACCCGAAACGCCCTTCAGCGACATGTGGCAGCGCGTGGACGCCGCCATTTCCCAGATCATCGACCAAACTACCTTCGCCGAGCTGCTGCGCGTCTGGAACGATAAGCAGAACCGTTTCGTGGTGAATTGGGATATCTGAACAACTTGCAAATCACCCAAATAAAAAAAGCGGGCGCATTTGGGTGATAGGGGTGAGTGCGCCCGCTGTCGTAACGGGGATTTGCTTGGTAAGACGCTGTAACCAATAGGAACCGTTACCGGTTACACGATTTTTTCGAAGAGAAAAAGAGCCACGCCGATGTAGCTCTTTAGGGCTAATTCGGTATATCATAGTCCGCAATCAAGAACGAATATGGCAATTCGGTCCCGTAGGTCTCAAATCGTTACGTTAGTTTTCCACTTGTTGTGGAGTGCGCTGGCAGTTTGGGGGCAAATGCAGCCGCCCGCGCCATCCGCGCCCGCCGCCCTTGAGAACTTAGGCAAGCCGATGACTCTGCCATATGAGTGCACATCCGAAGACCAGCAGTGGGCCGGCCTCGCTTGCTCCGAGGATGAACCGTGTCCCATTTACCTCGAGCTGAGCGCCGCTGAATCTTCGGGCGCACGGCTCTTCGTAGCCGGGAACATTCATTCTTCCACGGTCACCCTCTATTCCGTGTTGCTGGCGAGCGACGATTCCGGTCTTACCTGGCGCGAGTCCCACCCCCGCATTCGTGGAGCCGGTCTCGATCATATCCAGTTCTTCGACACCGCCACGGGCTGGGCCGGTGGCGAGGTTCTCTACCCGCTTCCTCGGGATCCCTTCCTGCTTGTCACCACCGATGGGGGTCGCAGTTGGCGCCAGCGCTCTTTGTTCACCGAGACATTCAACGGTTCGCTTCAGCACTTCCTGTTCACCTCGCGCACCAGCGGGAGCGCGATCCTGGATCGGGGTTCGGGAAGCCCGCGCGAACGTTACGCCCTGTACGAGACGCCCGATGGCGGTGAAACCTGGGTCATAAGGCAGGAGAGCAATCGGCCCCTCGATCCGGGCCATTCCTCCGCCGATGCCCCCGCATGGCGGGTGCGCGCCGATGGCCCCACCCAGTCTTTCCACGTCGAGCGGCTGGAGGGCGCGGGCTGGAGCAGCGTGGCGGCCTTCGCCGTCCAGCTGAAAACTTGCCAAGCCCCCTAACGCGCCTGAATCCCCGGCCTCCTTCCGGAGATCAAATTGCTAGCCAAACGGCAGAGGTTCGGGAACACACATGATTGTGGCAGCGGGGCTGGCAATTTTAGTGGCGTTTTGCCTGCTTCTTTCCATGTTCGATACGCCCCCGGCGGTTGGCCGGTAGGCGCCTCCGGGTAAATTTGACACACGCGCGGCGCTTTGGGGAGCGCCGGGCTGGTTTCCGGCATTTGCCGGCCGTTTAGCGTGTGATCTATACTAAATACTTGAACGACAATGCCGAAACGCACTTTTCAACCTAACAACCGCCATCGCGCCAAGACCCACGGCTTCCGCAGCCGCATGGAGACCAAGAACGGCCGCGCCGTTTTGGCCAGGCGGCGTGCGCGCGGGCGCAAGAAGCTGACTGTCAGCTCCGAAAGGTAGTCTTCCATCGCTGGTTTTCCGAAACGTGTTCGTCTGCTGCGATCGACCGATTTCCGAAGAATCTATGACGAGGGTACCCGCTTTTCCGGTCCTCTCTTCGCGGCGTTTTGCGTCCGCGACCTCGCTCCCGATGGTCCCCGCATCGGGCTTACGGTGCCGCGCGCCATGGGCGGCGCGGTGGTCCGCAACCGCATCAAGCGGCGCGTCCGTGAGGCCGTCCGCTGCGAACTCGGCCGGTTGAATCCCCAGTGGTTCATTGTCATCAATCCACGGCGGCGAGCGCTCGATGCACCTCTCGCGGATCTGTGCCGGGAGATCGAACGCCTCTTCGCCCGCTGCAATGGGTCGTCGTGAGTTCTTTGCGAGTGTATAAGGTTTGTGTCTCCCCCTGGCTGCCTTCGGCCTGCCGCTTCTACCCGCCTTGCTCGGACTACATGCGCGAGGCCGTCGAGCGGCACGGCGCGGCGCGGGGAGTCTGGATGGGATTGCGGCGACTGGCGCGATGCCATCCCTTTCATGCCGGCGGTTTCGATCCGGTCCGGTAGCGCCAGTTTTTGAAGAAACGGAATGGTTTTTGAATGGCCGAATCGGTGACCGGCGGTAGCAGCAACCAGGGAAAGCCGCCCCAAGAGATGTCGATGGAGATCCGGCTGTTGCTGGCCTTCATCCTGATGGGCGCGGTGATGTTCCTCACGCCCTATTTTTTCAAGTCCACTACGCCGCCGCCCGCCAAGACCCCGGTCGCGGGCCAACCCGCGCCGGCCGCGCAGCCCGCGCCAGCCGAAAAGCCCGCGACGAAAGAGGCGCAGGCGGTTCCAGTGGCCACGGCGGAAATCCCCGGCGCCACGCACCAGCAGTCCCAGCCGCCTTTGATCGTCGATACCGACTTTTACCACGTGGTCCTCAACAACCAGGGCGCGACGGTGCGAAGCTGGGTGCTCAAGAAGTACAAGGGCAACGACGGCAAGCCGCTCGATCTGGTCAACACCGCGTCCGGTCTGGAATACCCGTTCTCGCTTTATTTCCCCGACGCGCAGCCCACCTCCAAAGTCAACTGGGCCTACTTCCACGAGACCCCCGATCCCGATGGTCTGGGCGTCCTGTTCGAGTTCTCCGATGGTCACACCTCGGTCCGCAAAACCTTCCGTTTCAAGAAGAACAGCTATCTATCGGAAGTCACCAGCGACGTGAAGATCGACGGCAAGCCCGTGCCCAACATGCTCGAGTGGCGCGGCGGCTTCGGAGACCTGACGGTGGCCAATCCGGCCGGCCAGGAGAAGACCGGTTACTTCGACGTGCCCGCCAACAAACTGGTGGAGCAGACCGCCAAATCCGCCAAAAACGGACCCGTTACCTCCGGCGGCAGCTTCTCCTTCGGCGGCGTGGAGGACGCCTATTTCTGTGCCGCATTCCTGCCCGGAGACAACTCCACTACCCGGCTGGTGACTTTCGACGACACCGTACCCACCCCCGTCGATTCGAAACCTCTCCAGCTTACCGGCGTGGCTCTTTCCGACGGCGATCCCAACCGTTTCGATCTCTTCGTGGGTCCCAAGGACGTCAACCTGCTCAAGAGCGTCAACCCCAAACTTGAGCAGGTGGTGGATTTCGGCTGGATATCTATTCTGGCGAAACCCCTGTTCCTGGTGGTCACCTGGTTCAACAGCGCTTTTGTTCACAACTTCGGGTGGGCCATCGTCCTCATCACCATCATTCTCAACTTCATCCTGTTCCCGCTGCGGCTTTCCAATATGAAGTCCATGCGCAAGATGCAGGCCCTCAAGCCGCAGATCGACGAGATCAACAAGAAGTACAAGAACGTGGGCCTGCGCGACCCGAAGAAGGCCGAGCAGAACCAGGAGGTCATGGAGCTTTACAAGAAGAATGGCGTCAACCCCATGGGCGGATGCCTTCCCATGCTCATCCAGATCCCCTTCCTGTTCGCCTTTTACCGGGTCTTCACGGTTTCGGTCGAGATGCGCGGCGCCAGTTGGCTGTGGGTGACCGATCTTTCGCAGCCGGAACACCTGCCCATCAAGATTCTGCCCATCATCATGATCGCCAGCCAGTTCTGGATGCAGAAGATGACCCCGCAGGCCAACGTCGATCCGAACCAGCAGCGCATGATGATGTTCATGCCGCTCATCTTCGGCTTCATGTTCTACCAATTCCCTAGCGGCCTGGTGTTATACTACTTGACCAGCAATCTGGTGAATATTGGGCAGCAGTGGTTCTTCAACCATACGGAAGCGGCGCAGGAGGCCGCCCGCTCGGTCGAGCCACCCAAGAAGAAGAATGGCAGGAAATAATTTGTGAGTGAGCGCAAATATTCGGTTGCCACCATCGGTCTCCGCCTGGATGGTTTTCTCGAAGCCACGCTCCGCAACGCGGGGATCAAAGTAGAATACGACATCCGCGACGTGCAGCCTGCCGACGACGACTTTGAGACGCCCGACGTACTGGTGACCTTCTCCGGCCCCGATGTGGACCTGCTCCTGGCTAACCGCGCCGAGCTGCTGCTGGCCCTGGAACACGTCGCCATGGAGGCGCTGCGGATCTCGTCCGACAACCACTCGCGCCTCTCCTTCGACGCCAACGATTACCGCATGCTGCGCATCGAGGAGTTGCGCGTCAGCGCCATGGCCGCCGCGGACAAGGTGAAGCGCACGGGCGTGCCCTTCCGCTTCAACCCCATGAACAGCCGCGAGCGCCGCGTGATTCACCTGGCCCTGCGCAACGAACCCGCTGTGCGCAGCGAGAGCCTCGGATCGGGACCAGCGCGCGGCGTGGTGGTGTACCCGGCCGGCATGGCCAGTCTGCCCGAGCCACCCCGTTTCGCCGAGACGCGGCGCGGCGCTCCTCGCCCGCGCGGCGCCCGCCGGTAACGCTTCGCGTTTTGAACCTTACCGATACCATCGCCGCCATCGGGACGCCGCCGGGGCGCGGCGGGTTGGGGATCGTCCGCCTCTCCGGCCCGGCGGCACGTTCCATCGCCGAAGCCATCCTGCGCTTTCCAGGCGCCGCCACGTGGCATTCCTGGCGTGCGCGCATGGCCGAGTTGATCGATCGCGCGGGCCATCCCATTGACCAGGCCGTGGTGCTCTTCTTTGAGCGGCCGCGCTCTTACACCGGCGAGGACGTGATCGAGATTGCGTGCCACGGCTCGCCCGTGGTGCTGCGGCACACGATAGAGAGCGCCGTCGAGGCTGGCGCGCGCCTGGCCGAACCCGGCGAATTCACCCTGCGAGCCTATCTGAACGGGCGCCTCGACCTGCCGCGCGCGGAAGCCATCCGCGACCTCATCGAGGCCACCACACTCTACCAGGCCCGCGTGGCGGCCCGCCAGGCGGATGGCTCGGTTTCCCGCCGCATCGCTCCGCTCAAGGAGCGCTTGCTCGATCTGATCGCGCTGCTCGAGGCGGGCATCGATTTTGCCGAGGATGACGTCAGCGTGGCGCCCGCCTCAGAAATTCTGGCTCGTCTGGCGCCTGTCCGCGAGGGCATCGCCGCTCTGGCGGCCAGCTTCCAATACGGCGCCTTGGTAGCCGAAGGTCTGACGCTGGCCATCGTCGGCCGCCCGAATGTGGGGAAGAGCAGCCTTTTCAATGCACTATTGGAGCGCGACCGCGCTATCGTCACCGAGATCCCCGGCACCACCCGCGATCTGGTCTCCGAAACCGCCGCGATAGGCGGCATCCCCGTGAAGCTCTACGACACCGCCGGCATCCGCGCCTCGACGGAGCGGATCGAGGCGCTGGGGATCGAGCGCAGCCTCCAAGCCATGGCAGATGCGGACCTCACGCTCGTGGTGCTCGATCTTGGGCGCCCCGACGAAGCTTCCGACCGCGAACTGGCCGAGCGCGCCCGCCGCCAGGGCCGCGTGCTGCTGGTGGGCAACAAATGCGACATAGGCGCCCAGGGCCTGCCCGGTTTCGCTCACCTGCCCGTTTCGGCGCTCACCGGCGAGGGCATTCCAGGGCTGCGCCAGGCTATTCTCGATTCCATCGCCCCGGAGGGCGCGCCGGACGAAGCCTCCGGTTTCATCACCAGCCTTCGCCAGGCGCGCCTCCTCGGCGAAGCCGGCGAATCCCTGGAGCGTGCCTTCACCGCCGCCGAAAACTCAATTCCCCACGAGATGCTGCTGCTCGATCTCTACTCGGCTTTGCGTGCCATCGACGAAATCACCGGCGCCACCACCGCCGACGACATCCTGAACCGCATCTTCTCGACCTTTTGCATCGGGAAGTGAACGGCTCGGGGAGATGAAGTCCGCAAACGCCACTTTTTGCTCGCGGGGGGTTCGCTGGAGCCGTCCAGGGTATAGTGAGAGCAAGATGCGCAACAACTTATGCCGGGCGGCAATCTTGGCGATTCTGATCGGATCTTGTGCCGTTGCCTCTCCGGCGGACGACATGACGCACCTGGCCGCCCAAGTGAAGGGCCTGCGTGGGA
>Ga0326727_10028746_pt1 | contig 10079 bp, 7 predicted proteins | sample MB2enrmetagenome_FD_207643 | JGI IMG/M metagenome (GOLD analysis project Ga0326727, IMG submission 207643) | Lab enriched peat soil microbial communities from McLean, Ithaca, NY, United States - MB29MY | ecosystem: Environmental > Terrestrial > Soil > Wetlands > Peat | place: USA: New York...
GGTGACAGCCCGGCGCGACTCGCCAAACTGGACATGACCTGCTGCTGGCATGTCATTGTCAATGATGAGCAAACCCTGGAGGTGGTCAGTCATAAAGGCTTGTGGGGCGCCGTCAATATCGGGGGGGCAAAACCGGTGGTCGGGCTGCTGGAGAAACTGGCGCAGACATTGGGCATGCCACTCGATTTCATTTCGAAAAAACTATCGCCCTACCTGAATCTGGTGACCGAGAACAAAACGATATTTTTGGATCTGGATGAATTTATCGACCACAACGCCGAGATGATGCTCGCCGCCAATGCGGCAATGGATTTCCTGAAAGAATCTTCATTTACCGACAAAGCGGCGCTCATTTTTCAAAAACTGACCGGCATCCGCGTCATCAGCACAGACAACGGCTTGCGTTCCACCCGGGCGGCCTATGGTGAGGAGGGGCAAAAATGGCTTCATCTGACCGGTGCACTCGCATCGAACGAGCGCCTGGCGTCGTACTCCAACGCGAGCAAAACACCGATGAGCAGCCGTGTTGCCGGCGTCGGATTAACAGGCAACGGAATGCCGCATGTTCAGGACACCCAGGGAAAACTCAACCGTTCAACCCGAACGGTGATGCATCGCTCACGACTTCAGGCCATGGAGAGCCAAACAGGTTTGCTCGGAGCCATAAAGACCGGAAAGAACCTGGTGATCCACCGCTTCGGGGCAACGCATCCTGGCACAGCGATCACGACAGGCGAGGAAGAAAACGGCCCTTACCCCGACAGAACCCTGGCCGGAAAAAATGCAGCCCAATGGCTCAATACCCTTGGCGCCCGGATCAGATTGCTGAAAAACACGGGATCCCCGGACGCCGCCGAGGGGCTGACGGCTCTTCGCGAGCAGTTGGAAAACACGATGAAAGCCAACTTCGTTGCGGCAAAACATATCGAAAAACTCTGGGTTCAGGAAGCGGATGGCGGTCCGTTCAAACAAATCACGCACACCGACCGAAACCGCCCTGCTTCCGGTCACATCAAACACTGGCTTGACGGCCGCAGGAAAGCCGCTCAAGCCGCGGCCGTGCGTCGGCACATGAGCAAGGAACACCATATCAGCACGACCGCTGATCTGTTTTCGGCGCGTTCCGTGATTGAAACCATGCGCACGCATATTGATACCCATGCCTGGCTCAAGCAGCTTTGGAAAGAAACATTGATCGATCCAGTGTCCGCCCCTTCCAATGCCGATATTCAGGACATGGAACATTTCTTTGAAGACCCGACGGGTTTCCCGCCAGCCATCAGAAAGCGAATGACCGAACTTCCGTTCGAACTACACGGGCAGACCACCCATGTCAGCAGCCCCGTCAACTTCGTCTTGAACGGCGCCACGGTGCCCGCCACGATTCGGTATACACAGAACCGGAACTACGCGCAGCAAGGACGGTTTCTCGACATCCTGTTTAACGACGATCAGGCCCTTGCACTGCGCTCCGCCCTGAAAACCCAACCCTCCGGCAAACTCGATGAGCGCATCGCCTCCACCATCGATACATGGATGAAGACCACCCTCAAAACCGAGGCCCGGATTGAACGTCTGAGCCAGAGCGAGATTCGGTTTCTCGGAGAAAAACTGCCACAAAATGGGGGCGAGTCGCTGGTGATACGCTATACCCTGCCCGAACATGACGAGGCCAGCTATCAATTGCAGTATCTGCGCACCTCCGCTACCCGGAAGTCATTTGCCACAAAAGACGCCAAAATCGAATTGCCCTTCGTCACCCTGACCGCAACCCTCTCCGGGGAAAATACCGAGGTATTCAGCGAACAGCTCGGGCGCAGCACCTTGAGTTATCTAAAAAAGGCATGCGGTGAATCGCGAGCCCTGTCAGACCCGGCGCATAGACTGATGACGGATCACAAGGAAACGCTAAAAGAACTTCTATCCTCCATTCCCACGCACGATAACCTGCGCCGGGAACTCGACAGCATCGCAGCGGAGTATTCCACAATACCGGAAGTCACAAACGGAATTGACGCGGTCAACGAGACGGCGAACACCTTCAAGGCTTCGCCATCGGATGACCATTTCAACGCGGGGATGAAAGCGCTCAGCCAACTGTTCGCCGCATTGTCCCCGCTGGAAAAAGCGGCAAGCGAGGCCAGGTTCGATGCCAAATTCTGACGAGAGCAGAATGATCCGGGAAGGAACGCCCCTTCCCGGATCTCAGCGAACGGACATCGGATAACGACAGCGCGCCCGATGTGAGGCCATGGCGACTTTAGCGCAGGCTAGCCGCTCAGACCTGAACGACGGATGCCAGCGGGGCCTGCAGACGCCGGGAAAACGACTGCTTCATCCGGTCCAGCTGTTGATCATCCAGCCCCATTGCGCCATAGAAGACCAGGGGAGCGTTGTACTTCATCCCCACGTACAGGGCGGAGGCTTTCATCGGACTCAACACTTCATCCATGGTGCTGCGAATCACCCCTTCCGCACTGTAGGTAAACTCACTGGCGCCCGCCGTCGTGACAATCTGCAACTCCTTATCCTTCAGTGCGGTGCCGTTGGGCCCGAACGCCCAGCCATAGGCCCATATCTGGTTCAAGTACGCTTTCAGCATCGGTGTCGTATTGAACCAGTGGGTCGGGTACAAGTACACGATACGGTCCGCGGCTTCATGGACTTGCTGCTCGGCTGCGATATCAAAGTTGCCCATATCATTGCCGTACAGCGTATCCAGATGGCGCACCGTGACAGAGTCCATTCCTTCCGCCACCTGCTGAAGCGCATTGATGGCAACCGATTGCTCGGGGGTCGGGTGGGAAATGACAACGAGCGTTTTCATGATGGTTTTAAGTAGCCGAGGGTTAAAGGGGCAGGCCTGCCAGCAAGATGGCCTGGCAGCTGGCGGAGGCATGGCGATGGCCGATGATGGCCTGGTAATCGGCCGACTGATACCAGGCTTTGGCTGCCTCCATGCTGTCAAAGCGCAGTACAAAAAATACGCCCTGGGCAGCAGGACCTTCCACGGATTCCACATCTCCTGCGCCGACAAGCACGGTGCCGTTATGCGCGGTGATGGTATCAAGCACCTTTGCCTGATAGGGCTTCATGCCCTCCGGGTTGTGGATAGCGGTGACGTTGAAAACAAAATAGGCGGGCTGGCTCATGTTGATCTCCTGGGGTTAAAGACTCAGTTCAAATAGCCGGCGGCTGATTTGCGGGGTAACTTCGCCGCGCTCGCCCAGCGCGGTCATGCCATGGGTTTCGAGTTGCGCGACAAGGGCATCGATATCGTTTGCCGTGATCCCGTAATCTTGCAGGTGGGTTTTCACCCCAAGGCGCTCAAAAAAGTCGCGGGTTTTTTCGATGGCTTGCGTGATACGTTCGTCGTCGCTGCCTTCATGGATGTGCCAGACGCGGTTGGCGTATTGCAGCAGCTTGTCGCGTTTACCCTCCCGGCGCACCTCCAGCATGGTGGGCAACAGGACGGCAAGCGTCTGCGCATGATCGAGGCCATGGAGAATCGTGAGCTCGTGACCGACGAGGTGGGTGGCCCAGTCCTGCGGCACACCGGTGCCGATCAAGCCATTCAGCGCCTGGGTAGCGGCCCACATCAGGTTGGCGCGGGAAGCATAGTCCGCCGGCTCGCGCACGACCTGCGGCCCAAGCTCGATCAAGGTTTGCAGCAGGCCTTCGGCGTAGCGATCCTGCACACGGGCATCGACGGGATAGGTCAGGTATTGCTCCATCACATGCGTAAAGGCGTCGACGACGCCATTACCCAACTGACGGGCAGGCAGGGTGTAGGTTTTCTCCGGATCCAGCACCGCAAACTGCGGATACACCAGCGGTGAAGCGAAAAAGGCCTTGGTCTGGCTGGCCTGGTGAGTCACCACTGCGTTGTAGTTCATTTCCGAACCGGTGGCGGCAAGCGTCAGTACGGCGCCAAGGGGCAAGGCACGTTTCACGACCTGACCCACGCTGGCCAGGATGTCCCAGGCGTCACCTTCGTAACCGACTGCGGCGGCAATGAATTTTGTGCCGTCGATCACAGACCCACCACCGACAGCCAGCAAGAAATCGATGTTCTCCCGACGAGCCATGTCTACGGCCCGCATCAGGGTTTCAAAGCGTGGGTTGGGTTCTATGCCGCCGAATTCTGACACGGACCGCTTGCCCAAGGCCTGGCGAACCTCGGCAAGGGTTCCATTTCGTTCCGCGCTACCACCGCCGTACAGCAACAGTACCCGGGCGGCAGAGGGAATCAGGTCATCAAGACGTGCCACCGTGCCTTGACCGAAAACGATACGGGTGGGATTGAAATATTCGAAATTCTGCATGGTGCCCTCCTGGCGGATTGCCTGCCCGACCTGTTCGGGTGGCTGATGTGCAGAATTATGCGAGCTCAGATTAAAAACCATAAGTAGATTAGCGGTTGAGTATTTGTTAACCTCAGGTTATTCAATTGCAAAACGACCGCGAGAGGGGGACCGATGGAGTTGTCGCAACGTGTTCGCGCTGTTCTGTCGTTCGTGCAGACCATCGAAGCCGGCAGCTTTGTGGGTGCGGCACGCGCATTGGGGATCAGCAATGCCGCGGTGAGCAAGAACGTGGCGAGCCTGGAGCGAGCGCTTGGTGTCCGGCTGCTCAACCGTACGACGCGTAAACTGAGCCTGACCGAAGAAGGGACGGTGTTCCTGCGTCAAGCGCGTATTGCGCTGGAGGCGCTGGATTCCGCGGTAGATGCTGTTGCCACCCAACGGCTGGAGATCAGTGGTCCGGTCCGTATCTCGACCAGCACGTCCTTTGGGCGCGATCATCTGCTCCCGGCACTTCCGGGGGTGTTGGCGCGTTACCCGCAGTTGGCGGTGGAGGTGGATTTTGACGACCGGGTGGTTGATCTGGTCGGTGCCGGATACGACTTCGCCCTGCGTGGCGGGCACATTGCCGATTCGGCGCTGGTTGCCAGGCACGTTTGCCACTTGCGCATGGTGCTGGTGGCGTCGCCTGGCTATCTGGCGCAACAAGGGGTTCCCCGGCAGCCCGAGGATCTACTCAAGCACCGGCTGATTACCCGCCGTTTTCTGGGAGGCAAGGTGTCTCCATGGAGCTTTCGCGACAGTGAGGGTGTCATCAGCACGCTAAACCTGGACAGAAGCTGCCTGACGCTATCCGCTCCTGAGGCGTTGACCGAGGCCGCGTGCAGGCACGTCGGCATTGCCCAGGTGGGGGTGCATCATGCCTGGCGCTGCCTGCAAAGCGGGCAGCTGAAAGTCCTGCTGCTCGGCGCGCATGATCCTGGTGGGTATGAAATGGTGCTGCAGTACCCGCATCGCGCATTGATGGCCCCACGGGTGAAGGCCTGTATCGACTACCTGCTGTCCGAGTTTGCCCGTGACCCTGCCCTGCATGTTCCCCGAGAGGCGCTGTTGGCCTATGCGGTTTGATCCACAGTACACAATGATTCAATGCAAGCAGAGGAAAGCGGATCGGGCGCAGTCGCCGCAGGCAAGAAAAATGCCGTTCACTCTGAGCAAGTAAACGGCATGACCGGCTTTAACCGGCTATTTCGCAACCGAACGGGGGCGCCCGCCCCTGTTCGGCGCCAAGGCGAGCATCAGGCCGGGATGGCGACCAGAATGGCCTTGAGCAGATCCCAGGTCTTGGCGACGGTTTCGACGCAAACGCGTTCGCCCGGTGCGTGCGCACCGCGAATGTCCGGACCAAACGACACCATATCCATATTCGGATACTTGGAGCCGATGATGCCGCACTCCAGACCGGCGTGAATCACGCGAACGGTCGATTCTTCACCGTATTGCTTCTTGTACACATCGCGGCACAACGCCATCAGCTTGGAAGCCGGATTCGGCGCCCAGCCCGGATAGCCGCCATCGAGCACGATCTCGGCGTTGATCAGACCAAACAGGCTCTGAATTTCACGCGCCAGCATCCAGGTACCGGAGTCGTTCAGCGAACGCACCATCAGGTTGACCGTGAACTGACCGTTTTCGATGCGAACCACGCCCATGTTGTTGGAGGTTTCAACCACACCTTCAACGCGCTGGCTCATGGCGCGCACGCCGTGCGGCGCTGCATGCAACGCGGCCAGGATGGCGTCCTGGTCGGCTTGCATCATCACCTGAGCGGCTTCGCCGTCGGCCATCACCAGGGTCACGCCCTCGTCGATGCCGGCCAGTTCCTGACGCAGGGTCTGCTGCATGGTGTCCAGGGTGGTACGTACCTTGGCCAGATCGGCGGCGGGCAGCGCGACAACAGCAAACGCTTCGCGCGCCAGCGCGTTACGCGCGGTACCGCCCGACAACGTGGCCACGCGCACTTGCGTCACGGCCTTGAGTTCGTTCAGCAGGCGAACCAGGATCTTGTTGGCGTTGCCGCGACCCATATGGATGTCGGCACCGGAGTGGCCACCGATCAGACCGGTCACCGACAGGCGGCATACTTGCATGCCGGCCGGAACGGCTTCGGTCTTGAATGCGCGGCTGACGTTGACGTCAACACCACCGGCACAGCCCATGTAGAACTCGCCCCAGGACTCGGTGTCCAGGTTGAGCATGTACTTGCCTTGCAACAGGCCGGTTTCCAGCCCCAGCGCGCCGCCCATGCCCTGCTCTTCGTCGAGCGTGAACAGTGCTTCCACCGGGCCGTGAACGACATCCTTGCTCACCAGCACCGCCATCGCCAGCGCAACGCCAATGCCGTTATCGGCACCCAGCGTGGTGTTTTCGGCGACAAGCCAGCCATCTTTCAATACCGGACGGATCGGATCGCGGAAAAAGTCATGTTCGGTGCCAGCATTGGCCTGGCACACGATATCCAGGTGATTTTGCAGGACCACGCCCGGACGGTTTTCCATTCCCGGGGTCGCGGGCTTGCGAATGATCAGGTTACCTGCGGCATCGACAACGTAGGACAGGCCATTCAGTTCTGCCCAGCCCTTCAGGTAGTCGACGACTTGTTGTTCATGCTTGGACGGACGGGGGATATCGCACAAGACTTGAAAATGTTCCCAAACGGCTTTCGGATCCAGTTCGGCAATTACCATCTCAGTACTTCCTATTGAGCAAGTTGCAAACGGAGTTTGATACCGCTTTTTCATCCCATTACCTTTTATTCGAAGGTAAATTACCAGATGTTAAACGGATATAAAACCCTATCGAGTGTCATCGCCGATCTTTTGCCGGCGTTGCACAGAGCGTGGAATGTACCACGCCAGCAGGTAAATTAATATGACCTAACCGGAGAAACTCAGGGAAGAACTTCATCATGCTGTTCGCGTTGTTGCTGAATGCGCCACATTTCGGCATATCGGCCCTGACGGTCCAGTAAAGCCTGGTGTGTACCCTGCTCTATCTTGCGACCGCCATCGAGAACCAGAATGCTGTCGGCATCGACAATCGTGGACAAGCGGTGAGCAATGATCAGCGTTGTGCGGTTGGCCGCGATATCGGACAGTTCTTTTTGTATGAATTTTTCGGTACGGGAATCCAGGGCGCTGGTGGCCTCGTCAAACACCATGATCGGCGGGTTTTTCAATAGCGTTCGTGCAATGGCAACCCGCTGCTTCTCCCCCCCGGATAATTTCAAGCCACGCTCACCGACCTGAGTGTCATAGCCAGCAGGAAGCGTCATGACAAAATCGTGAATATGAGCGGAACGCGCGGCCTCGATGACCTCTTCGCGCGTAGCGCTATGGCAGCCGTACGCGATGTTGTAATAGATCGTGTCATTAAACAGCACGGTATCTTGCGGCACGATGCCGATATGCGCGCGAAGCGAGTCCTGGGTCAGTTGGCGGATATCCAGCCCATTAAAACGAATGCAACCGCCGCCGACATCGTAGAACCGAAACAATAGCCTCGCCAGCGTCGACTTCCCCGCGCCACTGGCCCCGACCACGGCAAGCGTTTTGCCCGCCGGGATGTCGAAACTGAGCTGATGCAGAATCTGGCGATCGCTGTCGTAGCCAAAATCGACGTGATCGAACTGCACGCTGACCGGCCCCTGCTTCATCGGCCGTGCGTCTGCCCGGTCGGCCACTTCGGCCTCGGACCCGAGAATCCCGAACATGCGCTCCATATCGGCCAGCGAGTGCTTCATTTCCCGGTACACAAATCCAAGGAAGTTCAAAGGTGCATAAAGCTGAGTCAGGTATGTCGACACCAGCACCACGTCGCCGACCGTCATCGAATGAATCACCACCCCGCGCGCGGCCATCGCCATGATCAGCGTCACACCGATCGCAATAATCGCCCCCTGTCCCGCGTTGAGCATGGACAGGGAAACCTGGTTCTTGATCGCGGAGGCCTGCCAGGACTCGAGATTTTCGTCATAACGCGCCAGCTCGTAGCGTTCGTTATTGAAATACTTGACCGTTTCGTAGTTGATCAACGCGTCGACCGCCTTGGCGTTGGCGCGCGAATCGAGGTCGTTCATGCTGCGGCGAAATACGGTGCGCCATTCGGTCACCCCCAGGGTGAACGCAACGTAAATCACGATCGTGCCGAGTGTCACCGCCGCGAACCATCCCTGATAACGGCTGAGCAGCACACCGGTAACCATCGCGATTTCAAGCAAGGTGGGCAGAATATTGAATACGGCGAAGTTCAGCACAAAACCGATGCCCTTGGTGCCGCGTTCGATGTCCCGGCTCATGCCGCCCGTCTGACGCGACAGATGAAAACGCAAGGACAGACGCATGAGGTGTTCGAAAACCGAGCAGGCCACGCGTCGCACCGTCCCCTGTACCGCACGGGCGAACACGGCATCGCGCACCTCGGCCAGCACGCTGGAAAACAACCGGGCGAAACCATAACCGGCCAGTGCGGCCAGCGGGATCATGCCCGCTGTCGCAGGCCGCGACAACTGATCGACGATGTGCTTCAGATACAGCGGAACGGCGACGCTGGCCACCTTGGCCAGCACCAGACAGCTCATGGCGACCAGCAAGCGCCATTTATATTGGAAAAGAAACGGGGACAGGGCTTTCAGCGTTTGCCAATCATGCCGCCCCGACGGCGCGGGGCCGCTATGTGAAATATGCATCAGATCTGCCTGTTGTTGTTATTCGGACGGACTGGCACTAATGCAAGACCCGCCTTGCCACCAGAACCATCTCGGGAATATCCGCTTCGAATCGGGTGCCATCGTCGGCCTGCATGTGATACAGGCCTCGCATGCTTCCGTACGGTGTTTTCAACGAAGTACCGCTGCTGTATTCGAAACTCTGACCGGGCTCTATCCGGGGCTGTTCGCCGATCACGCCGATGCCACGCACTTCCTGCACCTGATCGTTGGCGTCAGTGATGATCCAGTGCCGGCTGATCAGCTGAGCGGGAACCGACCCGAGATTGGTTATGCGGATCCGGTACTGAAACACATAGACATCCGAGGCCACGTCAGATTTTTCTTCCGAATAAACGGCCTCGGGCTCGACCTTCATGCTATAGACGACATCTGCCATTGCGACTCCTTAACATGGGTACCCCACAAGGGCGCATTCCTGTTTGAGAACATGTCTTACTCATTATATTATCCAAACGACATGGCGTTGGCACGCTACAATAATGTTTTTCGACAATCGCCGACTGTGCGCCCCTGATAAAACCATGCCGCCGACCTATCGAATCGCCCCCAGTATCTTGTCCGCCGACTTCGCCCGATTGGGCGATGAAGTCAAAAATGTCCTTTCTGCCGGTGCCGACATCATTCATTTCGATGTCATGGATAACCATTATGTCCCCAACCTGACCATCGGGCCGATGGTCTGCGAAGCGATTCGTCCGCACGTGAAGGCGCCCATCGATGTTCACCTGATGGTCAAGCCGGTCGACAGCCTGGTGCCGATGTTCGCCCGCGCCGGGGCCGACATCATCACCTTTCACCCGGAATGCTCCGAACATATAGACCGCACGCTGGGCCTGATCCGCGACCAGGGCTGCAAGGCCGGCCTGGTGTTCAATCCCGCCACTTCGCTGTCCTATCTCGATCATGTCATGGACAGGATCGACATGATCCTGATCATGTCGGTCAACCCGGGATTCGGCGGGCAAAGCTTTATCCCGCACAGCCTG
>Ga0326727_10028747_pt1 | contig 10079 bp, 6 predicted proteins | sample MB2enrmetagenome_FD_207643 | JGI IMG/M metagenome (GOLD analysis project Ga0326727, IMG submission 207643) | Lab enriched peat soil microbial communities from McLean, Ithaca, NY, United States - MB29MY | ecosystem: Environmental > Terrestrial > Soil > Wetlands > Peat | place: USA: New York...
CTGAAAAACCAATCTGGCAAGTTGGACAAATCGTCAAGCCATCAATGCAACAACAAGAAACAAAACAACAAAAAATGAAAATCAATGCAAGATTCATTAGAACAAAACTCCATCCATTTGCTTTAGGACTGGCTCTTGGATCCGTCGGGCTGGCCACCAGCGCCAGCGCCCAAACCAACGCGATGGCGCCCGGCCCCGCGGCCAGCGCCCAAGCCAACGCCGCGCCGCCCGGCCCCGAGGTCACCGGGCGCCATAAAACCGAGAACTTCTTCAAACGTTTTGATGACGCCAACATGGAAGCGTTGGGAACACCGGCTTATACCCCCCCCCCGCCGGTTCCGGCGGGGTCCAATGCCCCTCCCCAAGCCAACCGCCGCGGCCATGAGACGCCCTTTGACTCGCCGCCCTACCCCAACGGCGAATGGCAGATCGGAGGCACGGAAGTCATCGGAGACCCGAACCTGACCCCGGATTACCCTTTGATGCAGGCTATTTACGACGGCCCGAACGGCCAGGCCTGGCGGGACAGCCGGATCAAGTTCTACGGCTGGGAGGATTTTTCGGGCAACGCCAGCACGTCGCACAACACGTCGGGACAGGTGGGGGGTGTGAACGGAGCGGGTCCCCAGTTTGTCAACCCGAATAACGGGACCAGCCCAATCAATGGCAATGGCGCCAACTTCCCGCTTGTCTATGATCAACGGCCCAACCAATTGGAGCAGAATCAGTTCGTGCTCTACGCGGAACGCACGCCGGATGAATACCAGACCGACCACGCGGATTGGGGTTTCCGCATGTCCTGGGTCTATGGCCTGGACTACCGCTACATGATCTCGCGCGGATGGGACAGCGATCAACTTCTCAGGCGGAACAACTTTGACGGCATGGACGACCCGATGATGTACCTCAACTTGTATCTTCCCAAAATAGCGGACGGGGTGAATCTGACCCTGGGGCGCATCATCTCGGAAGCGGACATCGAAGCGCAGTTGGCGCCAAACAACCTTATGTCCAGCCATTCGCTTCTGTACGGCTTCGATCCATACTGCCAATGGGGCTTGTTCGGCACCGTTAAGCTCAATGCCCAATGGACCTTGCAATTCGGCGTGGCGGCGGGCAACGACGTGACGCCCTGGGAAACCCAAGACCCTGGCACTCAGCCCACCTACACGGCCATGTTCCAATATCAGTCCCCCAACAACAAATTCAGCTTCTATGGCGGAGGCAACGCCATCAATAACGCGAAGTGGGGTTTCAACAACATTCAACAGTACGTCGGCACCTTCACTTACAAGTTCAGTGACAAGCTTTGGATGTCGCACGAATCATGGTACATGTATCAGACCGACTGTCCGGGACAGCGGTCCACAACCCACCCGAATGGTGTGGTGGCGCCAGATGAGCCGTTGTCCCAAAACGGCGGTTTCGGATACACCGACGCCGCGATCCCCGTCCACCCGGGCTTCGCCGGGGAATGGGCCACGCTCAACTACACCATGTACCGGCTTGCGCCGAGCCTGTTCTTCACGGTTCGCAACGAACTGTTTAACGACATGGACGGCAACCGCACCGGCTATGCGACGCTCTACTCGGAGCACTCCGTCGGCCTGACGTGGTGGCCGTCCAAGATCATCACCGTCCGGCCCGAACTTCGCTACGACCGCACCTATGGCACGCACGGCAGCCCCACCGACATCGTGGATGAGGCCAAGCCGTTTGACAATGGCACGCGGCGGCAGCAGATCACAGCCCAATTTGATGTTATCTATCACTTCTAAAATGTCGAGCCACGCCTGCATTAGCCTGGCTTGCCGCAGGGGACCAGCCCTACGTTCCTCCGGGGCTGGTCCCTATTTTGCCAACTTGAAAGTTCAATGGACTCCGGCACTACGACCGAACTGCGACGCGATGCTATACGGTGAGACGGCCGCCAACTTCCCCACCGGCCTCCGCGACCCGCTGGGCGGCGCGGGATGTAGGACGCGGCCTGACAGCGGAATTAGGCCGCGCCTAACAGACAAGCCACCCGTCTCCCCCCAAGATACATGCGTCTGATTTACATGGCGAACATCAGTCCTTTTCCTGGCGCGCGGAGGATTCGCGGCGTCGCGCGCGCGATTTTGCTGTTGCCGTGGTGGCTCGCGGCGCACGCCCAGCCGGCCGCCAGCCCGCAGGCTGCGCCCCTCAGCCTGGCCCAGGCCAAGGAGACCGCCTTGGAAAGAAACTGGGATTTGCTGGCAGCCAAGAGCGGGATTGACGCCGCCACGGCTCAATTGATCGTCTCCAAAGAATTTCCCAATCCCACGGCTTCCTGGTCCACCGCAAGAATTGGCACCCATGAAAACTCCTCGGTCTTGGGCAACAGCCTGTTGACTCGCAATTATGACACCATTGTCGCGGTCAATCAGTTGATTGAGATAGCCGGCAAGCGCCATGACCGCCAGGTGGCGGCGCGGGCCGGCATTATGGGCGCCAAGGCCCGCTTTTATGACGCCAGGCGAACCCTGGACCAGGGCGTCACCAAGGCCTACATCGCCGCTTTGCTGGCAGGGGAAAACGTGCGGATTTTAAACGAATCCTCCGGCCTGCTTCTGCATGAGGCCAGGATTGCGGAGGACCGGCATAAGGCGGGAGACCTTTCCGAGTCCGACATGAAGCAGATCGAAATCAACGCCGAGCAATTCGAACTTCAGGCAAAATCCGCCGAGGCGATGGCCGTGCAAGCCCGGATTGCCGTTGAAATTCTGATGGGCTTGCCTCAGCCGGCGGGCAACTGGGCGCCGGCGGAATCGCTGGATCAGTTGGTTCAAACTTCTGCTTCGTCCGTCCAGGAAGCGCCCGCCGGGACGGCGCGGCCGGATGTTCTGGCCGCGGAAGCCGATGTTCGGGGGGCCGCGGCCAATCTTCAGTTGCAAAAGGCGATGCGGATTCCGGACCCGACCTTTATGCTCGGAGTCGAACACAACCCGCCTGGCGGCGCTCCCGGTCCGGCCGAGGACACGTTTCTCATCGGCATCACGTTCCCGCTGCCGCTGTGGAATCTGAACGGAGGCAGCATCAAGGCGGCGCAGGCCAGTGTGGATCAATTGGAGTCGGCGTCCGGCAAGGTCAAGACGCAGATGGCGGCCGATATCGCCAACGCCCAATCCGAATTTAACGAAGCTCATGCGCGCTGGCTGAGTTACCGCGACCTGACCGCGCCCAAATCCAAGACAGTCCGGGATTCGGTGGAATTTGCCTATCAAAGAGGAGGGGCCTCCCTGGTGGACTTGCTGAACGCGGAACAAACCGACAACACCGTTCGGCTGGCCGTCGCTCAGGCCATGTCCGATACGGCCAGCGCCCAAGCCGACCTGGTGGCGGCGCGATACGTGCTGTCCCAAACCGAACTGGACACCCGCAAAACGGAGACCCGCAAATAATTCAACCCATCCGTATTATGAAGAAATCAAGCATGGCAAGAACCGCAAGGCGGTTGGCGGGGTTTTGCGCCGCCACGGCCCTGCCAAGATGGCTGGCGCTGCTGGCAGCGGTCAGTGTCACCGGCTGCCACAAGGCGAAACCGGCGAAGTTGGAGGAGTTGCCCGTGCCCAAAGTGGATGGGGACAAGGTGGCGTTTCTGACCAATGCTCCGCAGTTGAGTTCCATCGCCGTGCAGGTCGCGCAACCGCGAACCGTGGCCGTTACGCACGTCACCGGCCGGCTCTACTGGAACGACGACTCGACCGTGCGCGTTTTCACGCCCGTGGCCGGACGCGTCACCGCCCTTCGGGCCGACCTGGGCCAGGCCATCGCGGCCGGCGCGCCGCTGGCGGAGATTGACTCGCCCGACTTCGCCCAAGCCCTGGCCGACGCGCGCACGGCGGTCGGGAACCTGGCCGCCGCCGACAAGGCCTTTACCCGCGAAAAGGAACTGTTGGCTCACGGCGCCGCCGCCCAAAAAGATGTCGAAGCCGCCGAAGCCGCCTTTGTGGCCGCCCAGGCTGAGAAAGACCGGGCCGAGTCGCGCCTGGCCAATTACGGCGGCAGCGTTAAGAGCACCAACTCGATCTATATCCTGCGCAGCCCGATTGCCGGAGTGCTGGTGGAAAAGAACATCAATCCCGGCCAGGAGCTTCGCGCCGATCTCATGCTGGCCAACGCCCCGAATTTGTTCGCGCCCAGTTTTGTGGTCAGCGACCCGAGCCGCCTCTGGCTGCAACTGGATGTGGCGGAGTCGGACCTTTCCGCCTTGCAGCAAGGCCAGCATCTGCAAGTTAGTTCCCGGGCCTTTCCCGGCAGGATTTTTGACGGCGTGGTGGACAATTTGGGGGCCACGATGGATCCGACGACGCGCAGCATCAAGGTCCGGGGGGTTGTTAATAATCCTGATAAACTGCTCAAGGCGGAAATGTACGTGATGGTGGATGTGGCGGCGGACGCGGGGGGGGCGGCGCCCATGGGGGTCGAAGTTTCTTCCAAGGCGCTCTTTCGCAAAGGGGATGATTCCTATCTTTTCATCGAAGAATCTCCCGGCAGTTTTCTGCGCGAGCGCGTGAAAGTGGGAGTCGAAAAAGACAACAAGGTTCCGGTGTTGGAAGGCGTCACCGCCGGCCAAAAAGTAGTGACGGAAGGAGCGCTCCTTCTCCAGGCCGTGCTCGAACCCCCGTCCTAGACGCGCCCCCGCCCAATATGGACACCGCTAACCGCTCATGATCAATAGACTGACGACCAACGTTTTGCACCATCGCGCCACCGTGATCGTGCTCATGGGTGTTTTTTTGCTGGTCGGGGCCAACGCCTTCCGCGAACTGCCCGTCGAGGCCTATCCCGATGTCACCAATGTTTCCGTGCAGATTCTGACCCTCTTTCCCGGCCACGCCGCCGAAGAGGTGGAGCGCCTGGTCACCATTCCGATTGAAAGCGTCATGAATGGCATCCCCAAGCGCGTCTCCATGCGTTCCATTTCCGAGTTTGGGTTGTCCCAGATCACCCTGGTCTTCGAGGATGACGCCCAAAACGCCGTCATTCGCAACCTGGCCAATCAACTGCTGGGCACGGTGACGCTGCCCGCGGGCGCCCAGGCCTCCCTGTCGCCCGACGCCACGCCCATTGGAGAAGTCTTTCGTTACACCCTCAAGGCGGCGCCCGGCTTCCCGCCGGAAGAGGTCCGCGCCTTGGAAGACTGGGTGGTGGAAAAGAAATTCCGTTCCGTGCCGGGCGTGGTGGATGTCAATCCCTTTGGCGGGCTGACCAAGCAGTACCAAGTGCTGATTGATCCGGCCAAGCTCAAGTCCTACGGCCTGACCTTGCAGCAGGTCTTCACCGCCCTGTCCAACGGCAACAGCAATGCCGGCGGTTCCTATGTCGAGAGCGGCTCCGAACTCTATATCGTGCGCGGGCTGGGACTGGTCAATAATATTGCGGACATTGAGGCCATCGCGGTGGACACCCGCAACGGCACGCCCATCCGCATCCGGGACATCGGCACGGTGATTGTCGGCCATGCGGTGCGCTTGGGCCGCGTCGGCCGGACGGCGGGGACGACCTTGGGCGGGAACGATGAGGACGACGTGCCCGAAGGCATCGTGGTGATGCGCCGCGGGGAGAACCCGCTGGACATCTGCGCCCGCATCGAGAAAATGGCGGACCAGATCAACGAACGGTACCTGCCGCCGGGCGTCCGGCTGGTGACGTATTACGACCGCACCGGACTGACGGAGCGCACGTTGCACACGGTGCGTCATAACATGATGGAAGGCATCGGCCTGGTCCTGCTGGTGCTCATCCTCTTCCTGGGGTTGGGCAACTGGCGGTCGGCGCTGGTGGTGGCGATGGCCGTTCCCTTTGCCCTGCTCGGCGCCTTCCTGCTGCTGGATTTGCGCGGCATTCCGGCCAACCTCATCTCCATGGGAGCAATTGATTTTGGCATCATTGTGGATTCCGCCGTGGTGGTCATGGAAAATCTGTTGCGCATTCTGGAACAGAGAAAGGGCAAAATGCGTTCCCTGCCGTCCGCCATTGTGGAGGCGACCACGGAAATGGGCCGGCCCGTCCTGTTTTCCAAGGTGATCTTGCTGACCGCCTTCATTCCTCTCTACACCATGCAGCGGGTCGAGGGCCGGATCTTCAAGCCCATGGCCCTGACGCTGACCTTCGCCCTGATCGCTGGCACCTTCTTCGCCATTGTCATTGTTCCCGCCCTGGCCAGTTTTGCCGTGCAGGGCAAGATCGCGGCGCACGAGTCCTGGATCGTCCGGGTTCTCGTGCGCTTCTATCGCCAGGCATTGAACTTCTCCTTAGGGGTGCCCCATTTGATGTACCTCATCGCCGCCATTCTCCTGCTCGCGGGCGGCATCACTTACACCCGGCTGGGGAGCGAATTCCTGCCGAAACTGGACGAAGGCGATCTCTGGGTGCGCACCTTCGCCCCGCAATCCATCTCCCCGTCGGAATCGGCCAAAATCACCCAAAATGTGCGCAAGCATCTGGCCGCTTTTCCGGAGGTCAAATATGTCGTCAGCCAAATTGGCCGTCCCGATGACGGCACCGATGTCAACGGTTGGGACATCACCGAATACAGCGTCGGTCTGAAGCCGCGGGAGGAATGGAAAACAGCCCACACCCGCGAGGGGCTTTGCGACATCATGGGGCGAAGCCTTAAAGAAATCCCCGGCATTGACACTCAATTCAGCCAATACATCGAGGACAACGTCAATGAAGCGGTTTCCGGGATAAAAAGCGAATTGGCCATCAAACTGTTCGGGGACGACTCGGTCAAGTTGCAAGGGCTCGCCGATCAAATTGTGGACATTATCCGGAAAGTGCCGGGAGCCGCCGATGTCGGCACCGATTTGTTGCTGGGCCAGCCCCAGATTCAAATCACCATTGATCGCGACGCCATTGCCCGCTACGGCCTGGCGGTGGCCGACATGCAGATGGTGGTGGCCACGGCCATCGGCGGCCAGGCGGCCACGCAGGTGCTGGAAGGCGAACGCTCTTTCGACTTGGTCGTGAAAATAGCTCCCAAATCGGTGGCCGACGTGGAATCCATTCGCAATATCCCGGTCTTTGGGTCCAACGGCGAGCGGCTGACCCTCGGCACAGTGGCCAAGGTGGAGGTCCGCGCCGGACTGGCCCTGATTGATAGGGAGGAAAATGAGCGGCGCACGGCCGTAAAACTTTCCGTGCGCGACCGCGATCTCGGCTCCCTGGTGGCGGAGGCGCAGCAAAGAGTCAATGAAGCCGTCCACCTGCCCACCGGGTACCGGATGGAATGGACCGGATCCTTTGAAAATGAAAAGCGGGCCGAAAGGCGGCTGGCCGTGGTGGTGCCCATCACGATTGCGGCGATTTTCTTCCTCCTGTTCGTGGCATTCGACTCCGTCAAATTCGCCATTCTCATCCTGCTCACCGTTCCCTTCGCCGCGGTCGGCGGCCTGATGGCTTTGCCGGTGGCCGGGTTGAACATGTCGGTGTCCGCCCTGGTGGGCTTCATCGCTCTCTTCGGGGTTTCGATTCAGAACAGCGTGATCCTGGTCACCCGCATCCGGGAGCTGCGCCGGGAAGGCAGGGAGATGTTGGAAGCGATCAAGGAAGGCGCCACCTCTCGCGTCCGCCCGATGGTCATGACCGCGCTCATGGCCCTTTTGGGTCTGGTGCCCATGGCGTTCTCCACCGGCGTGGGAGCGGAAACGGCGCGCCCGTTCGCGGTGGTCATCATCGGCGGCTTGATTAGCGGCACGGTTCTTACTCTGTTCATCCTGCCATTGCTGTATCCGTGGTTTGAGTCGGAGGAAGATCGGTTAATGTCCTCATCCAATCTCGAAGAGCAACGCCGGTTTAAACCGGGAGCCTCACCCGCTTGATCCGTGACGGACGGGCACAAAAACCAGGCGCCATGGATGGATTCTTGATTTGGCGCCCCTCATCCACTTTAATACATCTTTAACCAAAAACCTGTGCTTTTTAATTATCCAAACCTGCTTCGCCAGGGCCATGTTCATGGGTGAAAATGAAAAACATGGCTGGCCAGTCTCTGTTCTTGGAATGGGCGGCGCTTGCGCCGCCGGAGGCAACTCCGGCCCGCCGGGAAGGCCGGCGTGAATGAGGAACCCATCAAGCCGGTCGTCGTTGTTATTGACGACGAAGTGCAGCTCCGCCGGTTGCTCCGGGTCTCTCTCGAGGCCAACGGCTACAAGGTCTTTGAAGCGGCGGACGGGCAAAAGGGCCTGGCGGAAGTGGCCGCGCGCCGCCCGGATGTCGTGCTGCTGGATTTGGGCTTGCCGGACATGGAAGGGGTGGACGTGCTGTTGCGGCTGCGGGAGTGGAGTTCGGTTCCGGTGATCATCCTGTCCGTGCGGGAAAGCGAGCACGACAAGGTCACGGCTTTGCGCAACGGCGCGGACGATTACCTGACCAAGCCTTTCAGCACGGCGGAATTGCTGGCGCGCCTGCAAGTGGCCCAGCGCCATGCGCAGCCCGCCGCCGAGGAAACCATTTTTACCTGCGGGCGGCTGACGGTGGACCTGGCGGCCCGCAGTGTCAAGGTCAACGGCAAACCGGTCAAACTGACCGGGACGGAGTACGCGCTGCTCCGGCTGTTTGTCCGCAATGCCGGCAGGGTGCTCACGCATCCTCAAATTATGGAAGGCGTCTGGGGGCCGGGCCATCGGGAGAAAACCCACTACCTTCATGTTTACATGACCTATCTGCGCGAGAAAATCGAGGCGGTCCCCGCCAAGCCCGAATTGCTCGTGACCGAGGCGCGGGTGGGGTACCGATTGAATGTGGAACCGCCCGCCCAGCCGGAAGGGGAGCGGCCGCCGGCCAAAGGCGCCACAACGGTTGCCGCCGGCTTCGCCCCCGCAGTAAAGGAGAAATAATCATTATGCCTGACCAACCCGATCTCAAAACGCCGCTGCTTCAACCCCTGGAAACCGCGGTCGTTCCCGCCGCCACGGCGCCGCTCGTCATCCGCGATTTCTTCAAGAGGAACACCGGGGTGAAAATCGCCACCATCTTTGCCGATTTCAAGAGCCGGTTCTTCGACAAGACCGAGAAGCCGGCCGCGGAAACGACCTACCGCAAGTACAAACTGCTGCGCATCTCGGCCGACGGCCCCATCATTGCCGAACTGGGTGGCGAAGCCAAAGTCGAAGGGACGGTGGCTGCGGCCCTGGCCCTCCTGCAACGACAAGGCAGCGGCGGGGCGGGATTCTTGCAGACGAACGGCTACGCCAATATTTTTTACGCCAGGGATAAGAACGGCGCGCTGTGCGCCATTCGCCTGGGTTGGGCCGACGAGGGCTGGGTGATTGATGCCATCCCGGTGCAAGACCCCCTGGCGTGGAATGGCCAGCACCAGATCTTCTGTCCGCTCCCGAAGGCTGGGGGCGGTTGAGAAACGGGGTTCCTTGACGGTTTGTGCGGGTCTGATTGGGAAATGGCGATTTCGGGGAGCGCCTGCGTCTCGCGCGCTGGGCCACAATAGTTCAAAATCATTCATTCCCGGGAAGATTTTAACACGGATAACACGGATGACACGGATGTGGGTAGGGACGCCTCGCCGAGGCGTCCAGGGGCCGGACGGCTCGGCGAGCCGTCCCTGCCTGCGAATTCTTTATCCGTGAAATCCGTGAAATCCGTGGTTCATTGCCTTTGGTTGCGGCTTTGCTGCGCTGGGTTTGGTGACCCACCAAACACATTTCGTCCGGACTTTTCCTTGAACGCGGACAAGGCGAACGGCAATTCATGGAAAGGAACCAGCGAAGAAGTGGGGCGCGGGACGCGCCCCACGGCGGCCGGGACGGCCGCGCTCCCCAATCCTTGCGGTCTTTTTCGGGAATCCGCTGAAAATGTCAAGGAACCAGAAACGGCAACCCGGCCGGACGCGCTGTCCATAAAAAACCCCTCCCGTTTTTCGCGGGAGGGGTTCAATGATGCCAAGTTGGGTTAGAACTTGTAGATGACGTTGGCCGCGAGCATCAACTCGTTGTTCTTGGTCGGATTCCCCAATCCGTTATTTGCACCGAAGTGCGGACTGCCATCAGCCGACGTGTCCCATCGGGCTTCGAGCCGGCTGATCACATTGTCCCACA
>Ga0326727_10028748_pt1 | contig 10078 bp, 18 predicted proteins | sample MB2enrmetagenome_FD_207643 | JGI IMG/M metagenome (GOLD analysis project Ga0326727, IMG submission 207643) | Lab enriched peat soil microbial communities from McLean, Ithaca, NY, United States - MB29MY | ecosystem: Environmental > Terrestrial > Soil > Wetlands > Peat | place: USA: New York...
AATAACCGTTTTAGTCCCTACAATTTCATCTATTAAATCACGGTTTGAGTTATTGGTGACCGTTGAGGGTTGAGTAAATAATCCGGTGGGATTATTGAAGAAACTATAGAAAACAACCAGAACAAAACAAAATTTTGAATCACAATGAGAAAATCGAAACCTAAAAAAAGGATCATTCTACCCGATCCTGTTTTCACTGATGTGTCTGTTACAAAGTTTGTAAACCACCTCATGTATGATGGTAAAAAAAGCACTGCTTTCGATATATTTTACGGCTCTCTCGAAACTGTAAAAGCAAAACTTCCCAACGAAGAGAAGTCTCCTCTCGAAATTTGGAAAAAAGCACTCGACAATATTACTCCTCAAGTCGAAGTGAAATCGCGCCGCGTTGGTGGTGCTACTTTCCAAGTTCCTACCGAAATTCGTTCCGAACGCAAGGAATCAATTTCAATGAAAAATCTTATTTTATATGCACGTAAACGTGGCGGTAAATCGATGGCCGATAAATTGGCTGCCGAAATTGTCGATGCGTTCAACAACCAAGGTGGCGCTTTCAAACGTAAAGAAGATATGCACCGTATGGCTGAAGCAAACCGTGCTTTTGCCCATTTCAGGTTTTAACCTCTAAATTTCGATACCGGACAACACTTCGTTAAAGTAATAACGACCTATTGTTAGGCAAATATAAAACACTAATGGCAAAACAAGACTTACATTATACACGTAATATCGGCATCATGGCTCACATTGATGCCGGCAAAACAACGACATCCGAACGTATATTGTTCTACACCGGTCTTACTCATAAAATCGGGGAAGTACACGACGGTGCCGCAACCATGGACTGGATGGAGCAAGAGCAAGAACGTGGTATTACCATTACTTCTGCTGCAACTACTACCTGGTGGAACTATTTGAGCGATAAATATAAAATTAACTTGATTGACACCCCGGGTCACGTTGACTTCACAGTGGAGGTAGAACGGTCTCTTCGTATCTTGGATGGTGCCGTTATGACTTTATGCGCTGTTGGTGGTGTTGAACCCCAATCTGAAACCGTATGGCGTCAGGCAGATAAGTATAATGTGCCACGTATCTGTTTCGTTAATAAAATGGACAGATCGGGTGCCGATTTCTATGAAGTTGTTCGTCAAATAAAGGTTGTGCTTGGTGCTAAACCTTGCCCGATTCAAATTCCAATCGGAGCTGAAGAGAAATTCAAAGGCGTGATAGATTTAGTGAAAATGAAAGCTATTTTCTGGCACGACGAAACAATGGGTGCTGAATATTCTATCGAAGAAATACCGGCCGACTTATTGTCGGAAGCTCAAGAATGGAGAGATAAAATGCTCGAAATTGTTGCCGAATATGACGATGTGTTGATGGAAAAATTCTTTGACGATCCTTCTACCATTACAGAAGATGAAGTTAAAGTGGCTATCCGTAAAGCAACCTTGTCGATGGAAATCAACCCGATTATTTGTGGTTCGGCTTTCAAAAACAAAGGTGTGCAAACCATGTTGGATGCTGTTTGCGCTTATCTTCCCAGTCCGCTGGATACTCCCGAAATTACAGGAAACGATCCACGCTTTGAAGATAAACAAGTCGTACGTCATCCTGACGAAAACGAGCCTTTATGTGCTTTGGCATTTAAGATTGCAACCGATCCTTATGTAGGCCGTCTTTGCTTCTTCCGTGTCTATTCAGGTAAGTTAGATGCAGGTTCGTATGTATACAATACTCGTTCCGACAAAAAAGAACGTATTTCGCGTATTTTCCAAATGCACTCCAATAAACAAAATCCCGTCGATGCAATTGCAGCCGGAGATATTGGAGCAGGCGTAGGTTTTAAAGATATTCGCACCGGTGATACTTTGTGTGATGAAGCACATCCTATTGTTCTTGAGTCGATGGATTTCCCCGAACCCGTAATCGGTATTTCGGTAGAACCTAAAACTCAAAAGGATATGGATAAATTGGGAATGGGCTTAGCTAAGTTGGCTGAGGAAGATCCTACTTTCCGTGTCAAATCCAATGAAGATACGGGCCAAACCGTTATCGAAGGTATGGGGGAATTACACTTGGAAATCATCATCGACCGTTTGCGTCGTGAGTTCAAAGTGGAATGCAACCAAGGTCGTCCTCAAGTATCCTACAAAGAGACGATTACCAAAATGGTTGAATTACGCGAAGTCTATAAGAAACAATCCGGTGGTCGCGGTAAATTTGCCGATATCATTGTAAAAGTAGGTCCGGTTGATGCCGAATTTGAAGGTGGCTTACAATTTGTGGATTCGGTGAAAGGTGGTAATATTCCTAAAGAGTACATTCCTTCTATTCAAAAAGGGTTTACAGCTGCAATGAAGAACGGTGTATTAGCCGGCTTCCCTGTAGAGCAACTCAAAGTAGAGGTATTGGATGGTTCGTTCCACCCTGTTGACTCCGATCAGTTGTCATTCGAAATTTGTGCTCAGATTGCATTTAAAAATGCATGTGCAAAAGCAAAGCCTGTTCTTTTGGAACCGATCATGAAAATGGAAGTGGTAACTCCGGAAGAAAATATGGGTGATGTAATCGGAGACTTAAACAAACGTCGCGGTCAAGTGGAAGGAATGGAATCAAGTCGTACCGGAGCTCGTATTGTGAAAGCGAAAGTGCCTCTTGCCGAAACATTCGGTTATGTAACTTCGTTGCGTACGATCAGTTCCGGACGTGCAACCTCTTCTATGGAATTTTCGCACTATGCCGAAGTTTCTTCATCTATTGCCAAAGCAGTGGTTGCTGAAGCAAAAGGGAAAGTAGAACTCTTGTAAAATAAAAACGAGTGGAAACAGGGCGAGTTAGCAAATGACTCTTAACCCGCCACTGTTAACGCTATATTTATTCAAATACTAATTAAAACGACAATGAGTCAAAAAATCAGAATTAAATTGAAGTCTTACGACCACAACTTAGTGGATAAATCTGCCGAGAAGATCGTAAAGACTGTAAAAGCTACCGGTGCCGTTGTGAGTGGTCCTATTCCATTGCCTACCCACAAACGTATCTTTACCGTGTTACGTTCACCGTTTGTGAACAAGAAATCGCGCGAGCAATTCGAGTTGGCTAACTACAAACGCCTGATCGACATCTATAGTTCTACTGCTAAAACAGTAGATGCATTGATGAAGTTGGAATTGCCCAGTGGAGTAGAAGTAGAAATTAAAGTGTGATAATTAAATTTTATTTGAAATGCCAGGATTAATTGGAAAAAAAATCGGAATGACATCCGTTTTCAGTGCCGATGGAAAGAACGTTCCATGCACTGTTATCGAAGCTGGTCCTTGTGTTGTTACGCAAATAAAAACCGTTGAAAATGACGGTTATGAAGCGCTGCAATTAGGTTTTGAAGAGCAAAAAGAAAAGCATACAACAAAACCGGAAGCAGGTCACTTCAAGAAAGCAGGCGTAACTCCCAAGAGACACTTGGTTGAGTTCAAAGGATTTGAAGGAGAATTCAATTTAGGTGATGCACTCACCGTTGAATTATTCGACGGCACTACATGGGTAGATGTCGTAGGAACTTCAAAAGGGAAAGGATTTCAAGGCGTTGTTAAACGTCATGGATTCGCAGGGGTAGGTCAAAGTACCCACGGTCAGCACAATCGTTTACGTGCGCCGGGTTCATTAGGAGCATCCTCGTATCCCTCTAAAGTAGTTAAAGGCATGAGAATGGCCGGTCGCACAGGTAGCGATACTATTACAGTACAAAACCTGGAAGTGTTGAAGGTAATCCCTGAGCACAACTTGTTGCTTATAAAAGGATCTATTCCCGGGGCAAAAGGTTCAATCGTAATTATCAATAAATAATGGAACTGAACGTATATAACATAGAAGGAAAAGAAACCGGAAAAAAGGTTACGTTGAACGAAGCTATCTTTGGCATCGAACCTAACGATCACGCCATTTATTTGGATGTGAAGCAACACATGGCGAACAGACGCCAAGGTACTCACAAAGCCAAACAAAGAAGTGAATTATCCGGTAGTACGCGTAAATTGATCCGCCAAAAAGGTGGAGGCGGTGCACGTCGTGGTGATATAAAGTCACCGATATTGGTGGGTGGGGCTCGAGTATTCGGTCCTGTTCCTCGCGATTACAGCTTCAAATTGAACAAGAAACTAAAACAATTGGCACGTAAATCAGCTTTGGCATACAAGGCAAAATCCGATGCAATTGTAGTGGTGGATGCACTTCAATATGAAGCTCCGAAAACCAAGAGCATGATTGCTTTGACCGAAAATTTGAAAGTAGCTGATAAAAAGCCGCTTATTATTTTATCGGAAGCAAATAAAAACGTATATTTGTCGGCTCGTAACCTGAAGAATATAGATGTAACAACTGTTTCGGAATTAAATACTTACAAAATTCTGAATGCAAAATCACTTGTGATTGTTGAAGCATCCTTCGCCGGTTTAGACCAAATCTTTAAAGCATAAGGAGATAAAACAGATGGGAATTATAATTAAACCGGTTGTTACCGAAAAAGCAAACGGCCTTAGTGAAAAACTCAATCGCTTTAGCTTCCGCGTTGAAAAACAGGCAAATAAGATTGAAATTAAAAAGGCAGTTGAAGAAATGTACGGCGTAACGGTAGTCTCTGTTAACACAGCTATCATGCCGGGTAAAAAGAAAAGCCGCTTTACAAAAGGCGGTGCAATCAACGGACGCACTTCCGCTTACAAAAAAGCGGTTGTAACGTTGAAAGATGGAGATAACATCGATTTTTATAGCAATATTTAAGCAAAACAATGGCTGTACGTAAATTAAACCCCACTACACCGGGGCAGAGACACAAAATTATCGGAACATTCGAAACAATTACTTCGAGTGTACCGGAAAAATCTCTTGTGACAGGCAAAAGCAATACCGGCGGACGAAATAACACAGGTAAAATGACCATGCGTTATATCGGCGGTGGTCACAAGAAGAAATATAGAGTAATTGACTTTAAGCGTAATAAAGAAGGAATTCCTGCAAAGGTTACGTCCATCGAATACGATCCGAATCGCACCGCGCGAATCGCCTTGTTGTATTATGCTGACGGTGAAAAAAGTTACATTCTTGCACCTAATGGTCTGCAAGTTGGACAAACCTTGTTATCAGGTGCTCAGGCAGCTCCTGAAGTAGGAAACTCACTTCCGTTGCAAAACATCCCATTGGGAACGATTATTCACAACATCGAATTACGTCCCGGTCAAGGTGCTGCATTAGTTCGTTCGGCAGGAACATTTGCTCAGTTGACTTCTCGCGAAGACAATTATGCAATCATTAAGTTGCCTTCCGGAGAAACCCGCAAAATTCTTTGCACTTGCAAAGCAACGGTAGGAAGCGTTGGTAATTCTGAACACAATCTTGAAAGCTCAGGTAAGGCTGGTCGCTCACGTTGGCAAGGACGTCGTCCTCGTGTTCGTGGTGTTGCAATGAACCCTGTCGATCACCCCATGGGTGGAGGTGAAGGACGTGCTTCGGGTGGACACCCACGTTCTCGCAAAGGCTTGTTGGCTAAGGGCTATAAAACAAGAGCTCCGAAGAAGCAATCAAGCAAGTATATTATCGAAAGAAGAAAAAAATAACGCATAACTAGAAATATACTATGAGTCGTTCATTAAAAAAAGGACCCTACATCAACCTGAAGCTCGAAAAGAAAGTGTTAACTATGAATGAAGCCGGTAAAAAAACGGTTATCAAAACATGGGCACGCGCTTCTATGATTTCACCTGATTTCGTAGGTCACACGATTGCAGTTCACAACGGGAATAAATTTATTCCGGTTTACGTTACCGAAAATATGGTGGGCCACAAGCTCGGCGAATTTTCACCGACCCGTACTTTCCGTGGTCATAGCGGTAACCGTAAATAACCCGTTGATTCATTTACTTGAAAAAATAAAAATATCAATAAAATGGGTTCAAGAAAAAAAAATTCAGCAGAAAATAGGAAAGAAGCCCTCAAGACACAATATTTTGCCCGCTTAAATGACGTTCCTACTTCACCTCGAAAAATGCGCCTTGTGGCCGACATGATTCGTGGAATGGAAGTCAATAAAGCACTCGGAATATTGAAATTCTCTACCAAAGAGGCTTCTGCCCGAGTAGAGAAATTGCTCCGTTCTGCAATTTCCAACTGGGAACAAAAAACAGAACAAAAAGCCGAAGACGGCAACTTGTTTGTCAGTGGCATCACTGTTGACGGTGGTCGCATGTTGAAACGTCTTCGTCCGGCTCCGCAAGGTCGCGGATACAGAGTACGCAAACGTTCAAATCATGTAACGTTGTTTGTCGACACAAAGAGTATTAACGAAACAAAAGAAGTGGCAGATGGGACAAAAAGCTAATCCGGTAAGTAATCGTTTAGGAATCATCCGCGGATGGGATTCCAACTGGTATGGAGGAAACGACTATGGCGATACGTTGTTGGAAGACAGTAAACTGAGAAAATACCTGCATGCCCGTCTTGCGAAAGCGAGTGTATCTCGCGTTGTAATTGAACGTACGTTAAAACTTATTACAATCACTGTTTGCACAGCTCGTCCCGGTATTATTATCGGAAAAGGCGGACAAGAAGTAGACAAGCTGAAAGAAGAGTTGAAAGCCATTACCGACAAAGACGTTCAAATCAATATTTATGAAGTGAAACGTCCTGAATTGGATGCTGTAATTGTTGCTAACAACATTGCTCGTCAAATTGAAGGTAAAATTGCTTATCGTCGTGCAACCAAAATGGCCATTGCCTCAACAATGCGTATGGGAGCCGAAGGTATCAAAGTGCAAGTGTCCGGTCGTTTGAACGGAGCCGAAATGGCTCGTTCGGAAATGTACAAAGAAGGCCGTACACCGTTGCATACATTCAGAGCTGATATTGATTACGCTCTCGCAGAAGCCCTGACCAAGGTGGGCCTTATTGGAGTAAAGGTGTGGATTTGTCGCGGAGAAGTTTATGGAAAAAGAGACTTGTCTCCTCAATTCGCAGCATCCAAAGAAGGCAATAATAACCGAGGCCAACGCAACGACCGTAACGATCGTGGAGATCGTGGGGATCGTGGCGACCGTAGAGGTGGCTTTCGTAAAAAGAAAAAATAATTTCAAACGCATTGAATTCTAAGACTTATGTTACAACCGAAAAAGACAAAGTTCAGAAGACAGCAAAAAGGGCGCATGAAAGGTGTTGCCCAAAGAGGTAATCAGCTGGCATTCGGTTCTTTCGGCATAAAATCATTACAATCGAAATGGATTACCGGTCGTCAAATTGAGGCCGCCCGTATTGCCGTAACCCGCTATATGCAACGTCAAGGACAAATTTGGATTCGCATTTTCCCTGACAAACCAATTACCAAAAAACCTGCTGAAGTACGTATGGGTAAAGGTAAAGGTTCTCCCGAAGGATTCGTGGCTCCTGTTACTCCCGGTCGTATGATTATTGAAGTGGAAGGCGTTTCTTTTGATATAGCCAAAGAAGCATTACGCTTGGCTGCTCAAAAGTTGCCCGTTACGACAAAATTTGTCGTAAGACGAGATTTTGATCCAACCCTTAATGTGTAATGGAATATGAAGACAAGAGAAATTAAAGAACTGAGTGTGAAAGAGCTACAAGAAAGACTTGATAACGATAAGGCTATCTTGGAACGCTTAAAATTGAACCACGCTATTTCTCCGCTCGATAACCCTTCGCAAATCAGGGATGTACGTAAAGGTATAGCTCGCATTGCGACTGAATTACGGTTGAGAGAAAGTAAACAACAATAATATTGAGCCGAATGGAAACGAGAAATTTAAGAAAAGAAAGAGTAGGGGTCGTTACCAGCAATAAGATGGACAAGACCGTTACCGTTGCCGTGAAGTGGAAAGAAAAACACCCTATCTACGGCAAGTTCGTCAACAAGACGAAAAAGTTCCATGCTCATGACGACAAAAACGACTGCGGAATCGGTGATACCGTACGCATCATGGAAACGCGTCCGCTGAGTAAAAGCAAAAATTGGAGAGTAGTTGAAATAACAGAAAGAGCTAAGTAATTATGATACAACAAGAATCCAGAATAACAGTAGCTGACAACAGCGGTGCACGCGAGGCCTTGGTTATCCGTGTTTTAGGCGGAACAGGTAAACGCTATGCCTCTTTGGGAGACGTTATCGTCATTGCGGTAAAAAACGTAATCCCTTCCAGCGACATGAAAAAGGGCACCGTATCTAAAGCAGTAATTGTTCGTACAAAAAAAGAGATTCGTCGTGCTGACGGTTCTTATATTCGTTTCGACGATAATGCTTGTGTGTTGCTCAATAATGCAGGTGAAATGCGCGGTAGTCGTATTTTTGGCCCCGTTGCACGTGAACTTCGTGCATCTAACATGAAAATTATCTCATTGGCGCCCGAAGTGCTTTAACCCTTGTAAAATTATTAGTGATGAGTAAATTACATATTAAAAAAGGCGATACGGTTTTCGTAAACGCCGGTGAAGACAAGGGCAAAACAGGACGTGTTCTCGAAGTATTGATCAGCAAACAACGTGCTATCGTTGAAGGAGCTAACTTAGTGTCGAAACACACCAAGCCCAATGCCAAAAGTCCTCAAGGAGGAATCGTGAAGAAAGAGGCATCCATCCATATCTCGAACCTTAACGTAGTTGATCCTAAGAGTCCGAGCAAACCGACACGTATCGGTCGTAAAGAGAATGCCGAAGGAAAATTAGTGCGTTACGCAAAAAAATCAGGGGAGGAAATTAAATAATGAATACAGCCAGTCTAAAAAACGACTATAAGGAACGTATTGTTCCTGCTTTGATGAAAGAGTTTGGCTACAAGTCCATTATGCAAGTGCCTCATCTCGAAAAAATTGTTCTGAACCAAGGTTTAGGCATCGCGGTAGCCGATAAAAAAATTATTGACACTGCTATTAACGAGATGACCACTATTACCGGACAAAAAGCTGTTGCCACTTTTTCGCGCAAAGATATCTCGAACTTTAAATTACGGAAGCAAATGCCTATCGGAGTTCGTGTAACATTGCGAAGTGATAAAATGTATGAATTTCTCGAGCGGTTGGTTCGTGTGGCATTACCTCGTATTCGTGACTTTAAAGGTATTGAAAGTAAGTTGGATGGTAGCGGTAATTATACCCTTGGCATTCAAGAACAAATTATTTTCCCCGAAATCAATATTGACAACATTGCTCGCTTGTTGGGAATGAATATTACGTTTGTTACCAATGCAAAAACCGATGAAGAAGGTTTTGCTCTATTGAAATCATTCGGATTACCCTTTAAGCACAACTAATTAAACGAAGAAACAATGGCAAAAGAATCAATGAAAGCCCGTGAGGTACGCAGAGCAAAGTTGTGTGCAAAATATGCCGCAAAACGCGAACAACTCAAAAAAGAGGGTAACTACGAAGCTTTGCAAGCACTCCCTAAAAACTCATCTCCTGTTCGTCAACACAACCGTTGTAAGATTACAGGTCGCCCTAAAGGCTACATGCGTATTTTCGGAATTTCGCGTATTCAATTTCGCGAAATGGCTTCTTCAGGCTTGATCCCCGGCGTGAAAAAAGCAAGCTGGTAAGCAGTTTGTATATGCAGTAGATAAGTTAGTTGTAATAATTCCGCGTTAATGTTGTTTAATTCGAGGAAAAACACTATTTTTGTGCCCCGAAAAATTCATATTCCGACGTGGTTTATGGACTTGCTTTTAAGAAAATGTGTTAAATATTGTCCCGGAAGTCGGGATCAATTTAAAACCAATAGTTTATGACAGATCCAATAGCAGATTATTTAACGAGATTACGGAACGCCATTGGTGCAGGACACCGTGTGGTCGAAATTCCCGCCTCGAACCTGAAAAAAGAGATCACTAAGATCCTTTTATCAAAAGGCTATATCTTGAACTACAAATTTGTAGAAGAAGGACCTCAAGGTACTATCAAGATTGCTTTAAAGTACGACCCCATTCATAAGGTCAATGCAATTAAACAGCTCGTGCGTATCTCATCGCCGGGTTTACGTCAATATACCGGACATAAAGAACTTCCGCGTGTGTTGAATGGCT
>Ga0326727_10028749_pt1 | contig 10078 bp, 11 predicted proteins | sample MB2enrmetagenome_FD_207643 | JGI IMG/M metagenome (GOLD analysis project Ga0326727, IMG submission 207643) | Lab enriched peat soil microbial communities from McLean, Ithaca, NY, United States - MB29MY | ecosystem: Environmental > Terrestrial > Soil > Wetlands > Peat | place: USA: New York...
CAAATCGTACTTCTGCAACTTCATCCTGCAGAACGCGCAGAAGTACAAGCCGCTGACCTTCATCTTCGACATCGGCGGCAGCTTCGAGTCATTGACGACGATCTTTGGCGGATCGTATCTCAATGTCGGCCAAGAGGCACGGGATTTCACCATCAATCCGTTCTCGCTCGCCCAGACCAAAGAGAATATGCAATTTCTCTTCAGTTTCTTCCGAGTGCTGATCGAGGGCAACGGCCAGCGTTACCGGATCGACTTCAAGGAAGAGATCAAGCTGTGGGATGCGATCGAGCGCATCTACATGCTGGAGCCGGGACAGCGCACCGTCTCGAACTTCTCGAATATCATCGGCGAATTGAAGGACCGGCTGCATCGCTGGACCCGCGCCGGCCAGTACGGATTCCTCTTCGACAACCCAGAGGACACGCTCTCGTTCAGCCAGTTCCAGACCTTCAACTTTGCAGGCTGGGGCGATGCGCCAGAAGTGCTGGAGCCGCTGCTCTTCTACGTGCTTCACCGGGCGTCGAACGAGATCTGCGATCCGGCGCGACTTGCCACCTTCAAGCTCTTTCTGCTCGATGAAGCGTGGCTGTTCATCAAGAACGAGACGATCCGCAACTACGTCGTCCAGGCGCAGAAGACCTGGCGCAAACATCGCGCCGCGATGATCCTGGCCACGCAATCGATCAAGGAGTTGCAAGAGTCGGGAATGCTGCATATCGTCTCCGAGAGCTGCCCGACCAAGATATTCCTCGCCAACCCGGAGATGGACCGCGCGGTCTACGCCGAGGCGTTCCATCTGAACGACACGGAACTTGACCTGATCGCAGGCCTCGTTCCGCCGGGACAGATGCTTGTGCGCAAGGCGCAGTCCTCGAAGAAGGTCCATCTAAACGTCGATTCCGTAACGCACTGGATGGCGACGAATAACGCCAAGGACAATCTGCGCAAGCGCGAATACTTTGCGCGCTACGGCATCGCCGATGGCTTGCGCCGGCTCGCCGAAGAGTTTCCGTTTCAGCCACGCACGATCACGACAACATCCACCACTTTGAAAGGAGCCGCAGCATGAATGGCAGATTGATCTTTATCGCCGGGCTGGCCCTGGCGCTCTCTCCACTTGGCGTTTCCGCGCAGGAAGCGTCGGCGCGCACCGTGCAGTACCACTCGCAGGACATCGTTCCGATCCACGCCAAGCTCAAGTACACGACGCTGATCGAGTTGCCGGCGGCCGAGAAAATCATGGAGGCCGCCACCGGCGACAAAGACTTCTGGGTTGTGGACGTGGTGGGCAACTTCTGCTTCGTACATCCGGCCAAGGCCGGTATCAGCTCAAACCTCAACCTGATTACCGACAAGGGCAACATCTACTCATTCACCCTTACGGATGTCTCCGGCGCGCCGGACCCGCCGGACCTGAAGGTGATTGTTGTGCCCGCGGATCAATCCTCCATTGTGCGGTCGAGCGGGCCGGCTCAATTCGTCCCGGCCGCGCAACTCGAACAGTCGCAGCAGGCTCTCGTAGCCGTGCAGTCGCACATCACCGAAATCAACGACGAATTCAAGAGCGTCTATCCGCTCTCGCTCAAATTCGATTACTCGTTTCACGCCAACGAAGCGCCCTTCAACATCCAGGCTATCTACCACGACGACAAGTTCACCTACATCAAGACCGATGCGCCGGAGAAGTTCAGCGTATACGAGATGCTCGACGGCAAGCCGAACCTGATCTCGTATCAGCTCAACAACGGCACCTACATCATCCCCAAGGTCATGGATTCGGGGTACGTCGAGCTGGGCAAGAAAAAGATGGAGTTCTCGCGCAAGGGGTAGTGGAGGTGAGAGATGCCGGAACCGATTGCGAATTCATCGAGTGCATTGCCGGTCGAGCCGGGGTTGCGCCGCACGGCGCAGGAGCCGAAGGGCGTGTTCCAGAAGAACCTGAAACCGCTGCTTTACCTGGGCGCGGCATTGCTGGTTATTCTGGCGGCTGTCTTCAGCAGCACAGGTAAAAAGCCTGCGCAGAAGAACGCGGGAACACACGAGCCGCCGCAGCCCACGATTCAGGATGCGACCGACAATAATGTGCAGGACCTGAAAAACCAGGTTGCCGCCGCACAGCAGCAGGCTGCGCAACAGAAGACGGCGGCCGATCCGGCGCTGGCTAACGCGACCCTGGCGCAGCAGACAGCGGCGGCCAACTACGGACCGAACGGACAGTCTGTCCCGTGCGTACCGGGCCAGCCATGCGCGCAGCAGACAAGCTACATGCAGCCGCAGCTCACCCCATCGCAGCAGGAAGAGCAGCAGCTCGCGGCAAAGGATAAAGAACTTGCCTATGCGGCGCGGTTTGCGTCTAACATTGTTTACAGAAACGCGCAGGATGAGACGCCTCGCCAACAACCCTCTGCTGCCTTGGCGGAGAGTGAGAGCGCACCCGGCGCGCAAGGGAACGCTAGTTCTTATCTACCGGCGCAGGATCGCGCCGCTGCGAGCAACCTGATACCGGCTCACACAGCAGGCGATCAGCCGGCCAATTCATCAACACAATCGACCGCCCAGCATAGAGCGGAAGTCAATATCGACGCGGCCACGGGACAGCCTTACGTGATCTATGAGGGTACGACCTTGGATACCGTTCTGATGAATCGTCTTGATGGAGACGCCGCAGGGCCGGTGAAGGTGCTCGTATCGAATCCTCTCTACTCGCACGACCGGCAGCACGTTCTCATTCCCGACGGAACGATTGTGCTGGGCGAAGCGCGCAAGATCGGCGCATCTGGTTTCGGCCAGCAGCGCCGCTTGGCCGTCATCTTCCACCGGCTCATCATGCCCGATGGATACAGCGTGGACCTCGACCAGTTCCACGGCCTCGACCAGATCGGCGAAGAGGGGCTGAAAGACAAGGTCAACAACCATTACTTGCAGATCTTCGGAACCTCGATTGCGCTCGGCGTCATCAGCGGCGCGGGCGAGATCGAGCAGGGCGGCGGAACCATCTCGACCAGCGGTTCTCAGGCTTTCACGACAGGAGTGTCGTCGAGCTTGTCGCAGTCGGCAACAACCGTGCTCGACAAGTTCCTGCAAATCCCGCCGACGATCACGATCCGCGAAGGTCATCGCGTCAAGGTTTACTTCATGCAGGACATGCTTCTGCCTGCTTATGAGAACCACACCATTCCACAGACGTTTTGAAGGAGTCGCTCATGTACTGCACGATCCGCTTCTCCGCTCTTTCGGCCGTTCTCATCCTGGCTCTTTCCGGGTGCCAGAGCCACCAGTCAAAGGTCGATGCACTCCAGAAAGAATACGACCAGATCAACCAGCAATTTGCCAAGGATTGTTCTGCTGAATACCTCAATATGCCCCCCAAGCTCAGTCCGAAATGTGTTGACGAGAACAAGAAAATGAAGGATGCCTGGGACCAGCTGCAAGCAGAACGATTGAAGCAGTAATCCACGGAGGAACAATATGAGGTTTACACTCACGCTCGCACTCGTTGCGGCGGCAGGATTCGTGTCGTCTGCACACGCTCAATTCGGCTCCGGAATCGTCTTCGATCCCACACAGTCTGCGCACGCGATCCAGCAGATCGCGCAGGCAGACCAACTCTACACAACAACGGTCTCGACGACCCGGAATGTCATCGCGGCCTATAACCTTGCACAACACATGGCAACACTGCCGCAGACACTCTACACGTCCTACATCAATCTTGGGCGCCAGCAGTGGACTACTCTGACCACTCCAGCGAACACTTACGGCAACTCGTTGCTCTGGATGAACTCGGCCTCGACGGGTTACAGCGCCACGACCGCCAACCAGAACGCGAGTATCCCTCGAACGACCCAGCTCACCGGATACAGTTCGCTCAGTTCCAATGGCCAGCAAGCCATCGCTGCGCGCGGCGCAACCGTGGACCTTTCGGATGCGGTAAACGCCAGCAGTTTGCAGACCATCGGCACAATCCGCGCGAACTCCGCACAACTGGAAGCGGACATCGCTCGGCTCGAATCCGACAGCCACTCGACAGACCCGTCCCAGCAGACAGAAATGGCGACCCTGCAGCGGATCAATCAGGCGCTCCTGATCGAGCTGCGAACCGAACAGGAGACCAACCAGCTCTTGCAGGCCCAGGCGCTCCAGCAGCTCATCGGCCAGAAGGTCCAACAGGACAACTTGAAGGCGCTCTTCGTGGCCGGCAACAACTACCAGCAGAGTTTCAACTCTGTCACCCCACAGCAGACCAGTTCAGGTACGCAGTGGGCCTTTCACTACTGACGGAAGGGAGCGGCGGCAATGGACTTTCTCATCCTCATCAAGAACGGCTGCGACAACCTGACGGCGACCGCCGCTCCATCCATCGATGCGCTCGGTCTGCGAATGGTGATCGCACTCGCCACGATCATGCTGGTCTGGTTCGGCGTGCAGGAGGCATTGGCTTCTGCCCAAGGCGGCCCAGGGTTCAACGTGGGCAAGTTCCTGAGCTTCTTCCTCCTCATCACCTTCGCCTACAGCTTCGTCAAGTTCTACGACGGCTCGATTCCCGGCATCGGCTACTCGCTCAAGAGCTTCGTCAGCGGCGGAACAAGCAGCCTTGTCGATTACATCGGCAGTGACTCGACGCAGGAGGTGCAGAACACCATCCACACGGCGTTAAGCCAGGTCGGAGGGTTGTCCCCATCCTTCACGGAACCATACACTCTTCTCTGCACCTACACCGTGCAGATCATCCTCAGCATTCTGACGGCGATCATCGGCGTCATCATTGCCTACGGAGCCATCGGAGCAACGGTCATCGGCCTACTCGGTCCGGTTTTCATCCCGTGGATGGTCTTTGACAAGACCGACTTCCTTTTCTGGGGTTGGTTGAAGGCTTTCATCGGCTTCGAGTTCTACAAGGTTGTGGCCGCGGCGACCATGAGCGTCATGAGCCACCTGCTCATCTCCTACTTGACCAGCGGAGCAATGAATGTCGGCAGCCCTTCCAACCTCATTTATGTTATGCCCGGCCTGCTCATTCTCTGTATCGTTGCGGGCTTCGTTCTGCTCAAGATCCCGACCATGACGGCGACGCTCTTCTCCGGCCACACAGGCGGTCACGGCATGAGTATGGGCGGACTGATTACCGCGGCAGTCATCCGGGCTATCTAAGCCCAGTGGAGGCGATTCAATGGCTACTCAGACAATGACCTCACCCGACATCACCCGCGCCGCCGAACGTTACCTTGAACAGTACGGCGATCCGCTGGTCATGAACACCTATCTCAAGGTCACGATCCTAGTTCTGGCGGGGATCGTGGTCCTGCTCGGCGCGCTCGTCTATCGCGGCCAGATGGCGCTAGCCAGCGTTCATCCGTTGATCGTGCGGATCAACGACGTTGGCCGCGCCGATGCGATCGACTATCGCAACTTTCAGTACCGCCCACAGGAAGCTGAGAACAAATACTATCTGACGCGCTGGGCGGAGCTTTACTTCAGCCGCAACCGCTTCACCATCGAACGCGACCAGACCAACTCGCTCTACTTCCTCAATGGCGACGTGCAGCGCGCGGTAATCGACCAGGAGCGCAAGGACGGCATCATCGCCAAGTACCAGGGCGACAGCTCGCTCCCATTCGTCGATGTCGAAGTGAAGAACGTCATCCTGGACGACCTGCGCCAGTCGCCCTATTCGGCGCGCATTGAATTCGAGAAGGTCTACTCGAATCCGGCGGATCATTCCGAACTCAAGCGGGAGCAATGGACCGCCAGCGTCACCTATGTCTTCCAGGAGCAGGTGAAGAACAACGAGCTGGCCGTGAATCCCCTCGGACTGACCATCGTCCGCTTCCGGGCCGACCAGGCGTTCGAGTAAACGAAGCCACATCCCAAAGCGAGGCTTGTCATGTCCACACGCGGCCACAAATCGCGGCAGATATGCCCTTCGTTTCTTCGCAGGCGGCACAACGCCTCATCACGCGCGATGAGACGGTATTGCCCATCGCCCTCAAGAGTCCTTGCACGGGTGGCATCGAGAATCTTTCGCCGGCAGCGGCGGGGCTTTGGCTTGCCGGGAACACCATGGTCGATGCTGCCCATGAAGCGTTCATCTCTTCGTATCTTCCCTCTCTTGTCCGGTCACACGCTTCGGGCCTCATCCGACGCCCGGCGGCACTGCGCCGCTCTGCTTTCCGGACTCCTCTCCCAAAGCGAGTTTGGGCCCCTGCTCCAGAATGCGCGGCTTGGCGCTTGGGAGTCGGGCCACTCACACCCCAACGCGCAAAGACCGCGCGCCGGGGACCCCGTGATCTCGCTGGGGCTTCGCCAGAGAGTGACCCGGCCAAGCCGGGAATTCAACTCAAGGAGACTCACCATGTATCAGAATCGCATCTCGCTTATCGGATTCCTCGGCCAAGACGCCAGCACCTACACCGCCAACAACGCCAGCTTCACTGTTCTCTCGCTTGCCACCAAGTCCTCGTACAAGGACAAGAAATCGGGCGAATACAAGGGCCATACCGAGTGGCATCGCTGCATCGTGTGGGGCAAGTTGGCCGAGTACGCGAAGACGCTCACGAAGGGCGCGCATCTGGCCATTGACGGCGAATTGCGCAGCCGCGAGCGCGTGGACAAGAAGACCGGCGCCAAGCAGCGTGTTTGGGAAGTGCGCGTGGCTTCGATCCTGAAGCTCGACCGCGCCGAGAAGGCCGCCCCGGAAGAAACCGCGGACGATGAGATCAACACCGAGGAAGAGGCCGCGTAAGGCCTCTTCTTTGCTCCCACGCGGAAGCCCGGTGACGCCGGGCTTCCACTGCTGCGAAGGCCCGCTATGAGCTTCGATTTGATCCTCCCGTTTATGCGCCCCATCGAGCCGCTCTTGCTCGACGAGAACGTCAGCGAGATCATGGGCAATCCCAACTCGACCTGGTATGCCGAGCGCGCGGGCCGGATGGAGCCGCAGCCCGGCGTGACCTTCGATTCCGGCAGCCTGCGCACCGGCCTCGAAGTGATTGCCAACAACCTGGGCAAGAAGCTCGACGACGACAATCCGCTGCTCAACGCGCAGCTACCCGATGGAAGCCGCCTCTGCGCTTACATTCCGCCCGCCGTCAAGCCCGCGCCCGGACTGACCATTCGCAAGTTCACCAGCCGCCACTTCACGGTCGATGACCTGATCGCGCACGGCTCACTGACCGCGCAGCTTGCCGGCTTCTTGCAGGACCTGGTTCGCAGCGGCAAGACGCTGCTCATCAGCGGCGGCACCGGCACCGGGAAGACGACCCTGTTGAACGTGCTTGCGCAGGCGATTCCCGACGACGAACGCATCGTCACCATCGAGGACACAGCCGAGTTGCTCATCCGCAATCCGAACCTCGTTCCCTTCGAGTGCCAGACCGATACCTATAAGCAGCCAGTCACCTTCGACGACCTGTTGAAGACATCTCTTCGTTGCCGTCCCGACCGGATCATTCTGGGCGAGGTTCGCGGCACCGAGGCGCGGACGTTGCTTGACTCCTTCAATACCGGCCACTCCGGTTCGCTTGCAACCATCCATGCCAACTCGGCGGCGAAGGCGCTGCGGCGCTTCGCCAACCTCGTCCTTCGTGCCCACGCGCAGGCCACCTACGAGGACGTTGAAGCCGAGATCGGCGAGGCGGTCGATTACGTGGTCCACATCGAGCGGCAACCTGGCCGCCGCTTCGTCCGCGAGGTGCTGCGACTGGACGATTACGACCGCCGCTCGCAGCAGTTCCAGATGGAGTACGTCTATCGTGCCGACGAGCGGCCCACGGCGGAGGCAAAGCCATGCTGAAGACTATGCGCAAAGCTACCGCTTCGAGCGATGAATTCAGTCGGATTCTCGCCGCCCTTCGGGCCGGCATTGACCCGGCCCGGCTGACCCGCGAACTCGCGGCTCAATACCCCCGCGCCGCTGGCTTCGCGCGCCGCCTTGTGGACTCCGCATCGGCCCGCCTTTGGCTCGACGATGGCGCTCCCATCGCGGATGTTCTCACCATGCTCGAAGTCCGCCATCGCTTCGAGCTTTCACCTGCCAATGCACGCGCTTATGCCGTCGAGATTCTGTGGGCTGTTCAGCACGAGGATTTCGGCCATTCAACCCAATCAATTCAACCTGCAAAGGAGACCCGTTATGCCGCTGCTTGAGTTCGTTCAGACCAACCATGTGACCGCCATGATCCGCCTCGACGAGACGACCGCCGGGCTGATCGATCAGTACGCCGCTTTCCTGCACGCGCCAGCCGACGACGTGGTGGACAAGGCGCTTGCTTACGTCTTCGCCAAGGACCGCGACTTTCAGGACTACTTGCGCACTCCTGAAGCCGCCCGCGCTCCGCGCAGCCTTCGCGTTCGCCGCTTCGGTCGGGATGGCGACGGTGCCCAGCCTGCCAATGGTGCTGCGAAGCCTGTCAAGCCTGCCGAGGCCAGCCATGAATCGCGCCCACGCAGTAGGGATGGAGCGGTGTAATGCCCGTTCGGTGCTCCGCACCGGGTTTATCTCGACAATCCACCCCTGAAAGGGAACTGCCTAGATACTTTGGTATCTCGACAGATACCACTGAAAATACAGGGCGATTGAAAAACACGGTATCTGACGAGATACCAGCTCAGGAACAGGATGGAGGCGCAAATGGCCACTCTTCAAAGTATCGGCCAGGTTCATCCAGAAAAACTGCATGGGCGCGGCCGGCGGTCTTTGAATCTCAGCACAAAGCTCACACCAACGGAATCGAAAGCCGTCGAAGATGCCGCTTCCGCTGCCGGGAAAACGCCAAGTGAATGGGCTCGCGAGCAACTGCTGTGCAGGGCCGCCGTTGAAACATCCGGCCAGATGGACATGCACATCTTCACCGAGTTGGTCGGCATTCAGATGCTCCTGATGGGCACGCTAGAACCGCTCTTGCGCGGCTCGAATCTGCCCGCCGAGCAGGTCGATCAACTCTTTCGCCAGGTCCAGACAACCAAGGCTGCGAAGGCGCAGGAACTTCTCACCCGGCGCAGTCAGAAACAGGAGAAATAGCCATGCCAGCCGTTCAACAGTGGGGGCGAAAGGAATCCTTGATATGGCCGCCACGCGGTCATATTTATACGCTCGGCGCATTCTTTCTGGCGCTGGTTGCGGCGGGCTTCTTCGTTTGGATTCGCTTTCAATTTGGCCTCACACCGCTCCAACGCTACTACCTGCCGTACTACCTGCGTAGCGAGACGGCCGGCCTCACTCGCCCGGCCAGCCAATACCAAATGCTCATCGTCACCGACGGTGAATCGCAGAGCCGGACTGCCCTTGATGCCGACGTTCAGCCGGGCTCCACGCCACAAGCCGAGGGTAGACCGCTACCGATGTCACTGACTCCCGAAGCTGCCCAGCACGGAACCTACTACCTTGCGCGCGAGCCGATGCGCAGTTACCAGAACAAGGCGCTTCACGCCTGGCTTGCGCACTGGATCTATGGTGATGTTTCCTTGCTCGATCTCTTCAAAATGCAACTCCTCTATGGGCTGATTGCGTTCCTTCTGCAGCTCCCGTTTTCAATCCGCAAGGACATCGCACGAACCCGAATGCTGCGCTACGGACGGCGGCTCAAGGGACCGATTCTCGTCAGCGCCAAAGAGTTCACCAAGGCCGTCGTTGGCGACGGAATCGGCATCACGACAAACGATTTCAAGGAGCCGCTGCGCATCCCACGCGACGCCGAGAACAAGCATTTCCTGATTGTCGGCGACACTGGAACTGGCAAATCGAGCATCATCCGCCAATTGCTCTACCAGGTTGATGCGCGCGGCGACGCGGCTATCGTCTACGACCCGGCTTGCGAGTTCGTGAAGCAGTTCTACAACCAGCGTCGCGGCGACATCGTGCTCAATCCGCTTGATGCCCGGATGCCCTACTGGAACCCGTCGAAGGAACTGCGCCGCAAGGCTGAAGCAAAGGCGCTGGCCGTCTCGCTCTACCAGCCAGAAGGCGTCACCAACCGCTTCTTCGTGGAAGCGCCGCAGAAGATATTTGCTCATCTGTTGAGCTATCTGCCGACGCCTGCGGAACTCGTCGAATGGATGTCCGACCCGGATGAAATCGACC
>Ga0326727_10028750_pt1 | contig 10078 bp, 12 predicted proteins | sample MB2enrmetagenome_FD_207643 | JGI IMG/M metagenome (GOLD analysis project Ga0326727, IMG submission 207643) | Lab enriched peat soil microbial communities from McLean, Ithaca, NY, United States - MB29MY | ecosystem: Environmental > Terrestrial > Soil > Wetlands > Peat | place: USA: New York...
GTTGTATTTCATGAGCAATTCCTTGGCCGGTCCCACTTGGCGCGTGTAATCGAGCACTTTGACGTGAATGCGGCGCGGATTGGTGTTCTGGTATTCGGCCAGGAGCGACTTGCTCAACTGGTAGATTTCCTGGTTGTCGCCGTTGGGCTGAAAAAAAAGGGTCACGTCAACGTCGTTGGTCAGGCTCTCGAGCACGCGCAGCGTCTGCGGCGAAAGCTCGAAGGCGGCGTCGCGCGACCATTGGTAACGTTTGAAGTAACCGCCCGCCAAATAGATGGCAATCACCACCAGCGCCAAGGCCGCCCCGACGGCTAAAATCGTGTTCAGCACAATCGCCCAGCGGCGTCCGCTGGAGAAGCTCGGTTTGGGGGTGTCGGTTTCGGCCATTTTATCTCCAGCGGCGGCTTTCGATTACGCGGCAGGCCAGGAAGAGGAAAAAAGCGGCGGCGCTGACATAAAAAGCAATCGCGCGGGTGTCCACCACTCCGCGGGCGAAATCCTTCATCTGTTCGAGGATGCACACGCAATTCAGCGCCTCGACCTCCCAAGTCTTCGTCAGAGCGAACTGGTTGGCCAAAAAGCTCGTCAGGAAAAACGCCAGGCCGATGGCAAAACTGACCATCGCCGCCACAATCTGGCTGCGGGTGAGCGCGGAGGCAAAACATCCAATGGCGATGTAAAGGGCGCCCACGAGGAAAATCCCCAGGTAGGTGCTGCCGAGCGTTCCCGGGTCGAGCAAATTGGACCCCCGGGCGAAGGAGCGCAAAATGAAGATGCACCCCAGCAACGGCAGCCACATCACCATGAAGAATATCAGCCCGGCGGTAAACTTGGCCAGCACCACTTCGGCGTCCCCCACCGGCGCGGTCATGAGCGTCTCGAACGTGCCGGTGTGCTTCTCCAGCGCGAAGAGCCGCATGGTGATGATCGGCGCGGAAAAAAGCACGATGAGCCAAAAACACAAATTTAAAAACACCTCCGTGATCGGCTGCGGCGTCGGTTCGCCTTGCAATCTGTCCACAAGGCTGACGAAGCTCAGTCCGGTCAGAAACACCGCCCCCGCAATCACGACGTAGCCGATCCATGATAAAAAGAAACTTCCCAGCTCGCGCCGGGTCAGCGTCAGGTAAGCCTGCATCAGGATGACTCTTCCTCGCTTTCCGGCCGTGTCAGCCGCATATAAACGTCTTCCAGTGAATGGCGGAGGCGGAACAACTCGCGCAGCTTCCAGCCCCGCTCCCGCACCAGCTCAAAGACCTTTGGCCGGAGGTCCTGTCCGTCCGCCGCCGTCAGCGAGCAACGAAAATACTCCCCCTCGGCCGGGGCAATGTTGTAATGGAGCACTTCAGGCATTTGGTCCCAACAGGCCTTCAACTCCTCCAGCGGGGCGGCGATCTCGGTGATGGTGTGCCCGCTTTTTCCCATCATCTTCTCCAGGTCCTCCGGCGTGCCGGCCGCCAGGATTTTCCCCTCCCGCATGATCAACACCCGGTGGCACATCATCTCCACTTCCGGCAGGTTATGACTGGAGAGCAGCACCGTGTGCCGCCGCGCCAACTGTTTGATCATCTGCCGCACCGACCGAATCTGGCTCGGATCCAGTCCAAGCGTCGGCTCGTCCAAGATAACCAACTCCGGCTCATGCACCAGCGCGTCGGCCAGCCCCACCCGCTGCCGGTAGCCCTTGGACAGTTGGCCGATGATCCGTTTGCCCACGTCCGCCAAGCCGCATTGCGCGATCACCGCGTCCACCCGCTCGCGCGAGCGCGCGCGGCTCAAGCCCTTGAGCCGGGCTCGAAACTTCAGGTATTCGCGCACTCTCATGTCGTGATGCATCGGGTTGTTCTCCGGCATGTAACCTATACGGCGGCGCACCTCGTCGGATTGCGTAAAAACATCCAGTCCCGCCACGCGCGCCGTCCCGCTGGTCGCCGGCATGAAACAAGACAGGATCTTCATCGTCGTGCTCTTGCCCGCCCCGTTGCGGCCGATCAACCCGACAATTTCCCCGCGTTCCACCGCAAATGACACGTCCGCCACGGCGGTTCTGCCGGCGTAGCGTTTGGTCAAGTTGCAAACCTCGATCATCATCGTCTTTGTTCCTCCGGCCCGCAATCGGCCCGGACTACCGGAGCTTAATCCGCGCTTCTCCTTCTTGATAGCCAAAAATGAGATTGCCGCGTGTCTTTGGCACAAGCACCGAAAGGTCCGCAGTGCCGCCCGCCTTCAACGCTGAGAGCGCCTGAAATAGGTCCAGGTAGTTTCGCACCCGCTGGTTCCCTATGCCATTGATCAGGAAGTACTCCTGCAGCGAGGCCTTGTCCGCCGGGCTTCCCTTCTCCACGCGCGAGATCAACACCCCGCTCTCGACCCCGCCCAGCCGCCCCAGGCCCAGTTGTTCGACCAAATCCCCCGTCAATTCCTGCAAGTCCAATCCCAGCCGCTGCCGGAATAATTCGGAAAACGGCACCAGGCGGACAGTCACCCGGCGCAATTGCCCGTCCCGCTGCACCGACAGGTCGTAGGTCAAATTCGTTCCCTCTCGCAGCGTGCGGTTGAATCGAATGTAATCCCCCGCCGGCTGCCCATTGACCCCCAGGATCGTGTCCCCAATCTTCAACCCGCCCCGCTCCGCCGGACCGTCGGCGCCGAGCTTGCGCACCACCAAGGGAGTGCCAATGCTGACCCTGGCGCCGAACCAACGCAATGCCGTTTCCGGATTAAACATCTCCCCCAGCGCCTGCCGCACTTCTTTGATGGGGATGGCAAAGCCGATGCCCTGGGCGCCTTGCAAAATGGCGACGTTGATGCCGATCAATTCGCCGCGCAGGTTGACCAGCGGGCCGCCGCTGTTTCCCGGGTTGATCAACGCGTCGGTTTGCAGCCAGTTTTCCATGCTCAAGTCCTCGTTTTCCTTCGGCGCCTCCCGCCGTTTGGCGCTCAGAATCCCCTTGCTCACCGTCTGACCCAATCCAAAAGGATTGCCCAGCGCCACGACCGTCTCTCCCAGCAACAAATCATCATCCTTGGCGAAGCGCACCGCTTTGAATTTCTCCCCGCTCTTCTTCGGAATGATCTTCAGCAACGCCACGTCGTTTTGAGGACTCCCCACGTACACCCCCTGCACGTCATACACCCCTCCCCCGGCCTCCTCCGAAAGCTTGACCTGGATGCGGTTGGCCCGCTTGACCACGTGCAGATTGGTCAGGATGTACCCGTCGTCGGAAATGATCACTCCCGACCCAAGGGCGCCGCTGACCCTGGGCTGCCCGTAAAAACGCCGCCAAAACTCCTCAAACGGGTCCCGGGACTGGACGATGCTCTCCGTCGCCACATTCACCACCGACGGCATGACTTCCTCCACCACTTGCACCACGGCGTCGCGCCGGATATCCGCATCCGCCCCAACGCCCGGCGCCAGTGTCAAAACCGACAGCGCCAAGCCGCTGGCGGCGACAACTCGCGCCAGCCGCCGCCCGATTGATTGTGGCCTCCGCATAGTCATAAAACCCGACAGGGCAGGCTTGGATTCGTTCAATTGACGCCCAAACCGGACCGTCACTGAGCAATGCAATTATTTGGCCTGATCCTTCGGCTCCAGTGAGCCTTCTCCAAGGCCAAGAAGGTCTTTCTTATGGAAAAGGGGGAACACGCGATAGCCCAGCGATTCGATCTTCGCTCTGCCCCCCTCTTCACGGTCAACCAAGGCCGCGACAAAGGCGATTTTCCCTCCGGCCTGAACCACCGCTTGGATTGCTTTCAGCGTTGACTCGCCTTTGGTAATCACATCGTCAATTACAACAACATCGTCCCCTTCCTTGAAGTTGCCTTCGATCAGTTTTGCCTGGCCGTGGTCCTTCTGAGCCTTCCGCACCGAAAACGTTCTCAATGGTTCCGAGGCGTCCTCGCGGTGCGACATCATGCCGACCGATAATGAAATGGGGTCCGCGCCCATTGTCAGCCCGCCAACACCCCTCACCTTGCGGTTGAGAGACCGTTCTGTTTGGCGGATTAAGTTGTACATCGCTTCTCCCACAAGCCATGCCCCCCTGGAATCGAATGTCGTCAGCTTGCAGTCAATATAGTATTTACTGTGGGCTCCGGATGATAACACGAAATCCCCGTGAAAGACCGATTTTTCCCTCAGCAGCGCCAGCAATTCCGATTTGACTTGATCAATCATGTTCCGCAAAAGCCTTTTGACTGGAAGAGCAAATAATTGAGCGGTTGTCAAAAAGCAAAGCTATTCTCCGTTGTCCGCGGATCAGTCGAGCAGGCGCGGGTCGAACACAAATCTCTCAGGCCTGCCAATGGAGATTCTTTTGAAGCCGGGATGGGCGGGGTTGAGCAGAAAGTTGAGCTCGCCCGGGATGATGACGCTTGGCAGGGCGAGCACGGCGCTCCGCCCTTCGCGCATCCAGACATCGCCAATTGCCCTGGTGGACGGCGGCGGCGGTTCAACCCGCCAGTCCGCCGGCAGACTTCCAAGGGGAAACCGCTCGATCAGCGCGTCCTCAAACTGAAGAGGAATGGCAACGTAATGGAAAACCACCGGCGGGTTCAGATGCACCAGGTTCTCCAACGCCGCCAGCGATTTCGTGCTGCTGACATAAACGACGCGCACTCCGCGCGAGTTCCAGCGTCCTCCCGCCTTGGCGGCGCCTTCACCGGAGAACGCTCTGGCGGCATGTTGCTCTTTGACGATGCGCCAGGCCCGCAGCATCAGGAATAAACTCCGTACTCCATGCGATCGAGCAAATCCTCAACTTCGCGCGCCCCCACTTCCGTTTCCGCGTAATTTAAAGGCACGGCGCCACCCAACCCGAATTGCGGCGAGGTCAGCCATCGCCGGGCGTCCTGCTCCGACTCCAGGACTTCGACGGCTTTGCCCATCAGCCGGGCAAAGCGCACGACGCGGTCGGATTCAGCAGGCCCAAGCCGTCCGGCGGCTTTCCGGCGATGGAGCGTGGCTTTGGAGATGCCGAGCATGGGGGCCAGCTTGTCCATCGGCACGTCCAGGCAGGCCCGCAGGTCCTGCAATTCCTGAACCGGCAACCCGCCGCGCAGCGCTTCGACCAGTTGGGCCGGGGTGAATGCGCCGTCGGTAACCTTACCAGTCCGCCCGTGAACACAGTAGTCCACCACGCCGACAATGGCCTCTTTGCCGTGGGAGCGGCCAAATCGGCGGTGGGCGGCCGCCATTGTGGAGGGTTTTTTCAGCGGTTGTTTTGCCAAAGTGACACTCATTTGATACCTTGTATAGTCTCATTTGAGAACGGTGTCAAACGGGATTTTTCATGGCTCCCGGCGCGCGAATCCCGGAGCCAGAACGACACCGATGGCATGACACAAAAGAACCCTCCTCCGGTTCTCTTCCAAGAAAACCGGACCTGAACGGGCGTCCGACGGCGCGACGCCAGGGATTGATCGGGAAATTACGGCGGCTGCACCCAATCAACCGCCGTCGTATCCGCAACTCCTATGCAAAGCTGGGCGCCACCTCGACCTTTTGCCCCGGGGCAACTGTCAGGTCCTGTCCGGCGGACCAGACTTGGTCATTGAGCAGCACTTTGAAGGTGATCGTGTCGGTGACGGTTTGCGACCAGCGCCACGTGGAGCCATCCACGCAGACCAGCGGCACGCCGCGCTCCCAAGTCAGGCCGGAACCTTTGCCCCGCAAATAAATGGCGTTGCCAAAGCCCACGTCCTTTTTCACGTCGATCACGGTCACAGCTCCCCGGGTCGGAGTTTTTTCAATCGGTTTTGGGGCGGCTTGCGCCTCTCTGGCCGGTTGAAAGAATCCCCTTCCGGTTGCGGGAGTTTTTTCAATCGGTTTTGGGGCAGCTTGCACCTCTCTAGCCGGTTGAAAGAATCCCGTTCCGGTTGGGGGAGTTTTTTCAATCGGTTTCGGGGCGGCTTGCGCCTCTCTAGCCGGTTGAAAGATTCCCGTTCCGGTTGCGGGAGTTTTTTCAATCGGTTTCGGTGCGGCTTGCACCTCTCTAGCCGGTTGAAAGATTCCCGTTGCCGTTGCCGTAGTTTTTTCAATCGGTTTCGGGGCGGCTTGCATTTGTTGAACCGGTTGAACGATTCCGGTTCCCGGTGTGGGTGTTTTTTCGTTCGGTTTCAGGGCGGCACGCGCCGCGCTTTTTTTCGTTTTCATATTTAGTTATTCCAATGTTTCCAGAAAATGAGATCGCCCGTGCGTCTCTCCTTGGAAGCTGTTGCCAGAGCAACCCGCGTTCCAGTTATTGGCTTGGACTCGATTCCCGGCGCAAATGTTCACGTCGGTGGCTCATTTTCCGGCTTCGTTTCCGTTACAACGTCTCCACTGTGCCAAAACTTAGCCAGCAATGACAGCAAAAAGTTGCTCTTGCTCGCCAACTGGCCGCACGAGCGGTCCCGCCGTCAGGTCTGCCGGGCCGGGTCGAGCAATTCCTCCAGCCTGTCCTTGTCCAAGCCGGACATCTCCAACGCCACCTGGCGGATCGTCCGGTTGGTTTGGTAAGCCACCTTGGCGATTTTGGCCGCTTTGTCGTAGCCAATGACCGGCGCCAGGATGGTGCAATTGGACAGGCTCAATTCCAGGTTGGCCTTGCATTTCTCCGCGTTGGCCTCCAGCCCGCCGACGCAACGGCGGGCGAAAACTTCGCTGCCTTTGGCCAGCAGTTCGATGGCCTGCAACAAATTGTGCGCCATGACCGGCATCATCACGTTAAGCTCAAAATTGCCGAAACTGCCGCTGAAGGTAATCGCCGCGTCGTTGCCCAGCACCTGCGCGCACACTTGCAAGAGCATCTCGCACATCACCGGATTGACCTTCCCCGGCATGATCGAAGAGCCGGGCTGCGTGGCCGGCAGACTCAATTCCCCCAATCCCAGCCGCGGCCCCGAGCCGAGGAACCGGATGTCGTTGGCGATCTTGATCAGGCTCACGGCCACGGTCTTGAGAGCGCCGGAGGTCTCCACCACCGCGTCACGCCCGCCTTGGGCTTCAAAGTGATTGTCGGCCTCGCGCACCGCCAGGCCGGTTTCGCGCCCGATGCGCTCAATGGTTCGCCGCGCAAATTGCGGGTCTGTATTGATCCCCGTGCCCACCGCGGTGCCGCCCAGCGCCAATTCGCCCAAATTCATCTCCGCCGCGCGGAGGCGCACGATGCCGTGCTGGACCTGGCTGGCATAGCCGCTGAATTCCTGTCCCAACCGGATGGGAGTTGCGTCCTGCAAATGCGTGCGCCCGATCTTGAGAATGTCGTTGAACTCCCGCGCCTTCTTGTCCAGTGCCGCCTGCAACTGCGCCAGCGCCGGGATCAAGACCCGTTCCAAGCCCTCCAAGGCCGCCAAATGAATCGCTGTCGGGATGGCGTCGTTGCTGGACTGGCCTTGGTTGACGTGGTCATTGGGATGGACCAGTTTGCCCCCGCGCTGGCCGCCGAGCAACTCGCTGGCGCGATTGGCGATGACCTCGTTGGCGTTCATGTTGGTCGAGGTCCCCGAGCCGGTCTGGAAAATATCCAGCACAAATTCCCCGTCCCATTTGCCGTCAATGACTTCCTGGGACGCCTTGACAATGGCGTCCGCCAATTCGGGTTTCAGCCCTCCCAACTCCTGATTGGTCAGCGCGGCGTGCTTTTTGATCAATCCCAGCGCGCGGATAAACTGGCGCGGAAAACGCAGATTGCTGATGGGAAAATTCTCCACGGCGCGGGCGGTTTGGGCGCCGTAATAAGCGGTGGCCGGCACCTGCATGGCCCCCATCGAATCCGTCTCAGTGCGAAATTCTTCTTTCATCGGCCCCAGAATGCTCAAAGCCGCCGTTCAATGCAAGACGCGGGGCATACTCAGCAGTCGGCAGGCTGCCCGGCAGACCTCACGAATTGCAAACACTTTTGGAGTGGGGGGAAACATGCCGCACAGACGCCGGAAGCGGGCGGCTGAATCTTCCGTTGCACACCGCGGCAGGCCCGTGCTAAAGTAGCTAATGACTGGTCAATTTAACTGGGACAAAACTATGGACAGTGTCACTGCGTTGGAAGCCAAGACCCGGTTTGGTCAACTCCTCAAAAGGGTTGCCCAAGGTGAAGAAGTCATCATCACCCGGCACGAAAAGCCGGTCGCGCGCCTGGTGCCCGAAGGCCGTCGCAATCTGGAATCCGTGCGCGAGGCGGTCGCCGGCCTTTTCGAGTTGCGCCGGCAAATCCTTCACCGGAACCGGGGGAAACCAAAACTCACCGCCGCGGAAGTCAAAGCCTGGATTGGAGAGGGGCGGCGGTGAGCGCCGGTTTCGTCGTGGATGCGTCCGTCGGATTTGCCTGGGTCTATCAAGGTCAGGCAACCCCCGAAACCGATCATTTGCTGAATGAAGTCGCTGCCGGTGCCACGGTGATCGTGCCCGCCCTGTGGTTTTTGGAAATGTCGAATGTTCTCTTGATTGCACAACGCCGCCACCGGCTGACGGCTGGACAGCGGAAGGCGGCGATGGAGAAATTGGCTGCCATGCAATTAACAGTGGACGAAGAAGGGTTTCGTAATGCCTTCGGCAAAACCAGTGAACTGGCCGAAAAACATGGCCTCACCATTTATGATGCCACCTACCTCGAATTGGCCTTGCGTCGATCGCTCCCGCTCGCCTCACGCGACGAAGCTTTAAAAAACGCCGCCAAGCAATGCGGCCTAAAAGCCCTCTAAATTTGGGTTGTCTTGCCCAAAAAAAGTTGCGGGGACTCTGGCTGAGGTTCTGCGGAACCAAGTTCCCAAGGAATAAATTGCGCAGGAACACGCGCAGAACGCCACAAAGACTGTCCATCGTTGACTTCCCCCAATCCTCGCTGCGAGCAGTTGCAAAGCCACTGTGGACCTTGATAAAGTCAATTCACCGGAAGACCTTTTGCGTCATCTGGATTGACGAAAACCAGTTTTTCCAAATTCGGGCCAACCTGTATCAGCGCGCAGGGCCGCGGAGAAAGGAGTGCCAGGAGTTCATCGTCGTTGATCACGCGAAAACTATCGGCTCTCGTTCGCACGATTCCGGCAAACACCGTCGCCCTGATAAACTGTCCGGACGGCAGCGACCTCGTCGTTACCATCGCCGCTGCAAGAAGTGGCTGGCTGCGCACCAGCGTGTAACTTTTTTCGACCATTGCTGGCGTCGCCTTGGATAAAACATCTGGACGGCGCGGAGTGCTTTGCCGGATCAAAACGACGGCCAATCCTAATGCGACGAGCAATGCTGTCGCGCGCCCCGCTCGCCGAATCTTGTGGCGGAGACGAACCATGCGCAAACTTTCGCCCAGCATCGCTTCGCGAAGGCCCGCTGGCGCGGCTTCGCCGAACACATCCCTCAGCAATGCCTCGTCGTCACTCTCGCGTTTCACGGTTTAATTCCTTCAGTGTTGCATCCTTCAATTTTCGGCGGATGCGCGACAATTGTGATTCCACCGCTTTTTCCGTCATCTGCAATTCGCCGGCGATCTCGCGAGCGGTGCGGCGCCCAATGTATTTTAGTTCAATCAACTTCTGTTCGTTGGGCGGCAGCGACGCGACGTGACGCCTCAATAATGCGTTCAGGCGTTCGTCGGCCTGATCGTCATTGGCGTCTTGGCCCTCAACTTCTGCCTGGCGCTTAAACCGTTCCAGGAAGAAAAAGTATCGCTGCCTTTTTTTCCTTTCGTCGGCGAAGGCAGTGCGTGCCAAAACCGTGAGCCAGCTCCAAAAGACATCGCCGTCGCGAAAAACCTTGATGTGGCGCGCCACTCGAACCAGGGCCGCCTGGAGCGATTCACGCGCCAGGTCTTCGCTACCCTCGGCGGCGACAAGCAAGTAGCGCCACAAGCGGTCAAAATACTGGTCGTAAAAATACCGCCATGCCTTTTCGTCTCCTTCCGCCATCCGCCTCGTGAGCGCTTCAACCTGCAATGGTTCGAGCGTGCCTCGATCTGCCGGCACGAAACACGGGCTGGAGGATTGAAGATTTTCGCCCAAGGTTTGCTCATTAGCTGCCAACCAAGGTTCATTTTCCAGATATTTCCTCCGGCGGGTCGCCTTGCATTCTAATGCGCTGGAGGAGCGAGCGCGTTCACTT
>Ga0326727_10028751_pt1 | contig 10078 bp, 8 predicted proteins | sample MB2enrmetagenome_FD_207643 | JGI IMG/M metagenome (GOLD analysis project Ga0326727, IMG submission 207643) | Lab enriched peat soil microbial communities from McLean, Ithaca, NY, United States - MB29MY | ecosystem: Environmental > Terrestrial > Soil > Wetlands > Peat | place: USA: New York...
CAATCTCAAGGTCTTGATGCAGGAACTGGGAAATGCAATCAATGAATCCCTTTCCGAGTCCGAGCGCATTGCGGAAGCCATCGGCGAGATTCGCCAGGCCGGATTTGATGTATTCATGGTCCTCGAAGCCACCATTGGGTTTAACCGCCGTTCTGACAGCGAGGAACCGGCCGAAGAGCATGAGCAAGTCTTCGAATCCACCGGTACTCTGAAATTCAGCAGCCAGGATCAGCGCTTCCTGAAAGCGCTAAAAATCGCCATTGACGAATAACCCCTGTATCCAAAAGGATATACAGGCCTATCCTGTGTGCTTCTGACCGGACGAGTCCGCTCGTTATATCTCTTTAACGTTTGCGAAGAGATCTCGCTCTCACGTGCCCAGGGAATCCTGGGATCTCCGCCTTCTGAACCGTTAGCTTCCACCCCCCGTCCGGGGCCGGATTACGTCCGTTTTGAGCGTCCACCCTTGGTCGAATCCATCGACGGAGGCGCCATCAAATACTACGACTACGGCGTCGTGAGCTATGAAACGGACGCACCCTTCAGTTGCGACTGGAAAACCCTCATCGCCGAGACCAGCCGCCGGGTGCTCGATCCGGCGAGCGAGGAAAAGGCGCTCGAAGCCATCCGCCCGCACGTGGCTCGCGTTCGCCCTGCCATGTCCAAGCCGTATGCCGCCTGGCTCAGCGAGGATTATCACTTCGTCACCCTTGCGCCCGGCGAGTTGAGCGCCCAGGATCTGCTGAATCAGTACGGCAATGAGATCGCACAGATCGTCCGCGGCGAAGCCCTTCCCCTATCCGACAGCGAACGCCAGGAAGTCCTGCAATCCCGCATCTCCTATTATCCGAATGACCTCCTGGTGGTCGGCTGGACCGCGGCGTTCGTCTACGATTCGCCGGCCGCCGTCGGTCCCACGCTCCAGTTGCTCGAATACGCCAATACCCAACTGCTCGAACTTCGCCACTATGACGATCTTTTGACTAAAGTCTTGGCCGGCGTCTACGTTTCCATCGAGAAGCGCGGCTTTTTCCGCCGCTGGCGCATGGCTGCGGAAGCCGAGCGCCTCAACACCATCCGGCTCGACATCATCGAATTGACTGAACGCCTGGATAACGTGATCAAATTCGTCAGCGACATGTTTTATGCTCGCATGTACCGCATGGCCTCCGCGCGTGTCGGCGTGCCCGACTACCGGCGGCTGGTGGAACAAAAGCTGCAAACCGCCGGGGCCTTGTACCAGTTCATGGTCGACCAGTTTCACCAGGCCCGCGGCTTCGCACTCGAAGTCATGGTTGTCATCATTCTGCTGATTGAGATCGTATTCCTTTTCCAGGGGAAGGGAACGTAACACAGGCTTCAGCCTGTCCTTTTCTATGGAACTGGCGCCCGTCCGCCCCGGCGAAGAACTCGACCTCGCGCGCCTGGCCGCCTATCTCCAGGTGAAGGACCTCGCTGTCGAACAGTTCCCCGGCGGGCACTCCAATCTCACCTACCTCCTCACTACGCCTCATCGCGAATACGTCTTGAGGCGCTCCCCGCTTGGACCCGTTGCGCCCAAAGCGCACGATATGGCGCGCGAATACCGCGTGCTCGCCAAGGTCCATCCGGTCTTTCCCGCGGCGCCCAAGGTTTACCAGCTTTGCGAAGATCCTGCCATTATCGGCGCACCGTTCTTTTTGATGGAGCGGCGTTACGGAGTCGTATTGCGTGGCCGCGGACCGGCCGGCGTCGAACTCCAGCCGGATTTCGCGCGTCGCGTCAGCCGCGGGTTCATGGATTGCTTCGTGGCCCTCCATGCCATCGACCTGGCAGCTCACGACCTCTTTACACTGGGCAAACCCGACGGCTTTTTGGATCGGCAAGTCCGCGGCTGGGCCGACCGCTGGCGCCGCGCCGCAACCGGCGACCAGCCCGCTATCGAACTCGTGATCGACTGGCTTTCCAGTCATATTCCGCCGTCGCCCGCGCCCACACTCGTCCACAACGATTTCAAGCTCGACAACCTGATGCTGGACGCCAACGACCTTGGCCGCGTGGAAGCCGTGCTCGATTGGGAGATGACCACCATCGGCGACCCGTTAGCCGATGTCGGACTCTCGCTCTGCTACTGGACGTACGGCGTCGCCGGAGGTCCGTCGCGCGATGTCCCGGGCTGGTACACCCGCGACGAATTCATCCATCAATACGCCACCCGCACCGGACGGGACGTCTCTCGAATTGGCTGGTACGAGGTGCTGGGCATCTTTAAGCTGGCAGTGATCCTGCAGCAGATCTACCTTCGCTGGAAAGTCGGCCAAACGCAGGACCAGAGATTCGCCGTGCTAGGCGCGCAAGTAAGATTGCTGGCCGAGCAGGCGCGCGAGCACTTGACCTAGCACGTCGTGGCGCAGACACTCGTGTCTGCTGGATCGAGACTCGTCTCGATCCTCGTCAGAGTTGCTCAATCGCCGCCAACTTATTTTTGCGTCTGCCCTGGTGGCGCAGAGTGGCACCAAGCAATCGCCGGAGAATTATGTTAGCTTCGCAATGAGGAGTTCAGGTTCATATGTCCATTCACAGCCGCCGCGGTTTCTTGAAAACCGGACTGGCCGCATCAGCCCTCATCGCCGGCCGGCCGATTCTCGGCGCCCCTGCCAGGAGAAGCGCCACCGATCTCGTCACGTTAGGCCATTCCGGAGTGAAAGTCACGCGTCTGGCCTTCGGCACCGGGACCTTCAGCGGACGCATCCAGCGCGAATTGGGGCAGGACGAATTTACCCGCCTGGTGCGTCACGCCTATGACCGTGGCGTGCGCTTCTTCGAAACCGCCGAAGCCTACCAGGGGATGCCCGAAATGTTGGGGCTAGCGCTCAAGGGCCTCCCGCGCGATTCCTACATGCTGATGACCAAGTACACCTACCACAGCGAAGAGCCTGCACAGGCCAAGCTCGACCGCTTCCGCAAGCAGATGAACTCGGAGTACTTCGATGTGCTTCTGCTGCATTGCGTGCGCACTCCCACGTGGCCGGAAGATCTCAAGCGGCTGCAGGACGAATTCTCCGAAGCCAAGGAGAAGAAAGTGATTCTGTCCAAGGGCGCTTCCGTCCACGGACTTCCCGCCTTGCGGCAGTTCCCGGGGAATCGCTGGCTCGATGTGGCTATGATCCGTATGAACCACCAGGGCTCGCACATGGATACGCCCGAGACGCGCGACGTGAACCAGCCCGGCAACGTGGAAGAGGTGGTCTCGCACGTGCATCAGGTGAAATCGCAAGGCGCCGGCGTCATCAGCATGAAACTGGTGGGCGAAGGCTCTTTTAAGAGCGGCGAAGAACGCCAGGCCTCCTTGAACTTCGCTTTCGGAGTGGCCGGAGTGGACACCGTCACCATCGGCTACAAGAACACGGCCGAAATCGACGAAGCCATCGACCGTGTCACCACCGCGCTTAACGCCTGATCCTTTCGTGGCCTGCCCATCTGCGCAGCAGGCGCCGGAGTTTCTATTTATCGGGCAATAGATCTAGCGCGGAGGGCGCTCAGACGTAGCGGAAACTCCCCCTCGGATTGGCAGACAACTGGCTCCAGCGGAATCAGCCGGTTCATGGGTCACGCCACTTTACCAACTGGTATCGACTGAAATATAAGTACTCATGCAAAGCGGTCGACATTTCGGGCAAGCCTGTCTGGTCTAATGAGATCTTTGGGGGTACTCTCGCGCGCGAATGATCACGCTCCGCGCTCACTCTCAGTGCGGGAAAGCTCTTTGACAACTTGCTTTTTTAACAGCCAGCACGCAGCCGCGGTCGTTCAATCTGCCGCGGCTCGGGACGGTGGGCAGCCCAGTCTTCGCCAGTGCCGAACGGACCTGAATTGAGCTTTCCTTTAAGATCGAGACATCTGTTGTTGCAAAAAAATGCACGAACAAAGCCACTCTATCCGGCTCCTGCCCCCACCCCTAACGCCCCAGCAGCACCTCAATCGCCCGCTGGATCACCACGTCCCGCTGCACGTCGATCTCATCCCCCTTCTCCACCCCCAGCGCCTGGTTGAAAATCTCGGTCTTCAGCCGGTTGCGAATCGCGTCCGTCTCGCCCGACCACTCGGCGAAACTCGGCTGGATCCGCCATTCATATAGCCACGCCTGAAACTGGTCCAGAACTTTCGGCGTCACGTCGAACTTGTCATCAACCTTATTAGAGCGAAGGAATTCGGTGGCAAACGTCGGAAAAGCTCCCGACGCTTCAAGCGCCGTACGCAGCCGCGAATACGCCGGCGGATCGACCACCATATCGGGAATGATGCCGCCTCCGCCCTTCAACGGACGCCCTTTGTCCGAAAGGAAATCGCTCCGTGAATTCGGGTGCGCCGTAGCCTCGCCCAATTCGAATTGCTCCTGGTTCAGCGGCTTCTGGATCGACCGGCCGCTGGGCGTGTAGTAGAGCGCCGTGGTGAGCGCCACGCCGGTGCCTTGCGTGAGCGGAAACACCGCTTGCACCAACCCTTTGCCGAAGCTGGGGTTGCCCAAAATAACCGCGCGGTCGTGATCCTGCAGCGCGCCGCTGACGATCTCCGACGCGCTCGCGGTCTTCTCGTTGATCAAGATCGTCACCGGAAACTGATAGGGAGTCGCCTTCTCCGGGACCTTCTCGGATTTCTCCGGGACACTGCGGCCGCGCAGCGTCACGATGTCCTGGCCCGGCTTCAGAAACAGGCTGGCCGTCTCGACCGCCGCGGTCACTAGGCCGCCGGGATTGTTGCGCAGATCCAGCACCAGTCCCTTGAGCTGCGATCCGCCCAGTTTCTCGATCGCTTCGTGAATATCCTGCCCGGTCTTCTCATCAAAGCTGGCCACGCGTAGATAAGCGATACCGGGTCGCAGCATGAACTGCCGTTCCACGCTCGGCGTTTGCATATCTTCCGGCACCAGCGTGAACTGCAGGAGGCGCACATTTCCGCCCCGCCGCACATCGAGATGCGCCGGCTGCTGGCGCGATTCGGTGAGCAGTTCCACCAGTTGATCCAGATTCAATCGGTCGAGCCGGATGTTGTTGATGGCCAGAATCTCGTCGCCGGGTTCGATTCCAGACTTCGCTGAAGGTGTTCCCGGCGTGGCTTGCAGCACGATCACCCGCCCAGGCAGCAGCGACACCACGCTGCCGAAGCCTTTGTGCGTGGACGCCTGCATCTGCTTGAGCTGCTCGAACTGTCCGGGGTCAAAGAACACGGAATGCGGATCGAGCTTGCGCAGCATGCCGGGAATCGCGCCCTGATAGAACGCCTGCTCCGAGTTCACAGGGTCAGCATTCATCGACTCCATGATCGAGTAGACGTCAATGAATCGCTTGACTTGACCAGGCAGCGGATCAAGGCCGTCGGCAGCGCGCTGAGGAGCGCACAAGGCAGTCGCGAGGACCGTCAGAATAACAGCACGGTTCATTAATAAGCTCGATGGTTCCGGCGGTGTTGCGGTTACAGGATCAGGCTGCAAGATCAAGCCACCGGCTTGGCGAAATCGTCCCCGAGTTCGCGCTGGAACCGCGCGAGGCGCGCCAACAGATGCTGCTTCAGAGCGGCGTTGCCGGCGACGCCGGAGAGATCCTTCGTCTCCCACGGATCTTTAATGATATCAAACAATTGCGTAACGCCGGCTTCGGGATAGACGATCAGCTTATGGTCGCGCGTGCGGACTGATCGTTGGAAGGTGCGGTACCAGCAGAACATGGCGTCGTGCTGCTCTGCCGTGCGGCCGTGGATCAGATCGGCCAGGCTCGGAAACTCCACCGATTTGGGCAGCGGAATTCCGGCCAGTTCGCAAGTCGTGGCGAACGTGCTGTGCTGGTACATGAACGCGTCCACCTTCTTCTTCGGAATGCCGGGGCCGCTGATCATGTAAGGCATCCGCACGCTGTGGTCGTACAGGTTCTGCTTTCCCATCAACCCGTGCTGGCCGACCGCCAAGCCATGATCGGCAGTGAAGATGACATACGTGTTGGCCGCCTTACCGGACTTCTCCAGCGCATCTAGAATCCGGCCGACCTGCGCGTCCATGTACGTGATGTGGGCGTAATACTCGGAGCGATGCAGTTGCACAGCTTCCCGCGTTCGCGGAAACGGCGCCAGTAGTTCGTCGCGAACCTTGTTATCGCCTTGATCGAACGGATGCTCGGCCAGATAGTTGGGCGGGATCTCGATGCGCTCCTTGGGATAGCGGTCGACCACCTCCTTGGGCGCCTGCCGCGGATCGTGCGGCGAATTGAATCCCACATACATTAGGAAAGGCTCAGTCGCCTTTTCGAGATGTTCGACTGCGCCATCCGCCCAGATAGCGGCCGAATGGCGGATCTCGTCTTTCTGCGCCTTCTCCCACTCGGTGGTGTGCAGCCACTGCCCTTTGAGCGAAGTGTCCCAAGGCGTCCAGGTATTACCCGGACTCGGACGGTTGTACGCTTCCGGACCCGATTCGAACATCCCGCCCGACACCGGACCGGTCTCTTTGAAAGCGCGCGCCAGGCAAGGCTTGCTGAGGTGCCACTTGCCGATGATGAAAGTGTTGTAGCCCGCTTTACCGAAAGTCTCGGCCCATAACGGCGTCTGCTCAACCTCCTTGCGGGCGCGGAACGCCGTGAGCCCGGTATTTAGCATCGTGCGGCTTGGCACGCACACCGCGCCCGACCACGACCCCTGATGGAAGCAGTGCGTGAAGTAGCAGCTGCGGTTCATCAGGGCATCCAGGTTCGGCGTGTGGACCTCGGAATTGCCCATTGCGCGGATGCCGCGAAACGTTAAGTCGTCCGCGATCATGAACAGGAAATTAGGACGCGGCTGCGGGGCTGCACTGGCCAGCGCCGCGGCGGACTGGAGGAACTCACGTCGATTGATCATATGCCTTCCTGGCGAATGCGCCGTCCCATTTCGGCGAAGGTCTCCGCGTCTTGCGGATGAATGGAGCCATCCGGCAGCGGACCGGTATTGAGCAGCAGATTGGCTTTCTGTCGAGCGGCGCCGCGCAACCGCTCCATGGCTTGGTCCGCGTTCAGATGCTGGTCGTCTTTCACGTATCCCCAGCCATGCATCTGCAAAGTCGTGCAGATCTCCATGGGCTTGCCGGTGGTGTTGGCAACGCCTTTATGCTCGGGCGCGAGATAGTCTTCCGTGCCCAGCAGACCTTGCTTGTAAGAAACCAGCACCTGAGGCTGCAGGGAGCGGATGTGGCGGTAGAGCTCATCGCAATGGAACTTGGTCTTGTCGCCGGAAAGAGGCGTAGCAATCCCGTCGAGCCAGATGCTGGCGATAGGTCCATACTGCGTCAGCAGCTCCGTGATCTGTGCGGTCATGAAGTCCAGATAGATCTGCAGATGATGATCCTTGCCATAAGCGTAAGCGGGATCGGGCGGGTCGTACTGCGGACGCGCGCTGCCGCCCCATTCATCGTTATTGGGCGCGTGCGGATGCTTCCAATCGCGGCCATGCGAGTAATAAAGACACAGCCCCAGGCCGCGTTTGCTGCACGCTTTCGCCATATCGGCGATCAAATCGCGGCTCGCGTGGAAATCAGACTGTTTAGTCTGAAACAGGCAGAAGCTGTCGTGATGCCGCGTGGTAATGGTGACATAGCGCATCTGGGCCTCGACGGCGAGATCGGCAATACGATCTGCATCGAAATGATCCGCATGGAACTGCTCGCGCAGCTTGGCGTATTCGGCGACCGGAATCTTCTCGCGATACTGCACCCATTCATGACGGCCCAGCAGCGAATAAAGCCCGTAATGGATGAACATGCCGAAGCGCGCCTCGCGGAACCATTGCGTCGCCGCTGCCCGAGGGTCCTGTGCATAGAGCTTCTCATAGCCGCGCAGATAGCTGGGAACTTCCGGCGCCGCCGCCATAGAAGCAGCCGTCGCTAACCATGTAAATTCGCGTCTCGTCATAGCCGTGTCGAACACATTGTAAACCTTGTGGAGTAGGCCTTTGGCCTGCTCGTGGGGGCAGGCTGTTAGCCTAGGCTGTTAGCCGGTTGTCCCCAAGCCGGCGAGCGCGATATCCTCCTGGCATAATTGAAGCGTGACAAAGGTCTCCCGCCGGTCATTTCTGGGCGCCGCGGCTGCAGCGGCGATTTGCACGTCGAAGGCTGCGTCGTCCAATCGGCCGAACATTCTGCTCTTCTTTCCCGATGAACACCGTTTCGATTGGACCAGCTTGAATCGCGGGTTGGACGTGCACATGCCCAATCTCGCGGCCTTGGCCAAGAGCGGTGTCGCATTTCGGGATGCGGTAGTGGCTTCCCCGCTGTGCGCGCCATCCCGCGCGTGCCTGGCATCCGGCAGGGAGTACAGCCGCTGCGGCGTACGCGACAACGGCGACGATTATCCGGTCGGACAAACCACTTTCTACTCGCTGCTGCGCGAAGCCGGCTATCACGTGACCGCCTGCGGCAAGATGGATTTGCACAAAGCCAGCTACACCTGGGGATTAGAAGGCAAGCATCTGCTACCGGAGTGGGGGTTCTCGGACGGCATCGATAACGCGGGGAAAATAGACGCAATTCTGAGCGGAGCGAAGGAACCCAAAGATCCGTACATGGCGTTTCTGGAGCGCGAGAAACTCCGCGAAACCCATATCGCCGACTTCCACAAACGCACTGGCCATGCCTATCAGTACACCGCGCCGACGCCCCTGCCCGACCGCAGCTATTGTGACAACTGGATAGCAGAGAACGGTTTGAAACTGCTGCGTGCCGCGCCCAAAGATCGGCCGTGGTTTCTGGCGGTGAATTTCACCGGACCACATCCGCCGGTCGATATCACGCGCTCCATGGCTCACACCTGCCGCGGCCGCGACTTCCCGCAGCCGAACCGCAGTACCGAATTCGATGCAGCCACTCACGTTGCCATCCGCCAGAACTACACGGCCATGGTGGAGAATATCGATCGCTGGCTGGGCGTTTATCTGGACGAACTGCGAAAGAGCGGTGACTTCGAAAATACGCTAGTCGTTTATTCGAGCGATCACGGCGAGATGCTGGGCGACCACGATAAATGGGGCAAGACCCTACCCTATCACGCTTCGGCCAGCGTACCGTTGGTGGTAGCGGGTCCTGGTGTGGAGGCTCGCGGCACATCGGATGCATTGGTCAACCACATCGACCTCGGCGCGACATTTCTGGAATGTGCCGGCACGCGCACGCCAAAGGATATGGATTCACGGTCGCTCTGGCCGGTGCTTTCCGGGAAGGCTCGGCATCATCGCGAATATGTGCGTTCGGCTTTGTGGAGTTGGCGATTGGTCTACGACGGCCGGTACAAATTGATCAGCGGATTCGATCCCCGCGCGAAAGGCCACGAGCAGCCGGCAGCGGGGATGCATGTGCCGGATTTGCTTTTTGATTTGCAGACCGATCCGCTGGAAAATACCAATCTCGCGGAATCGAAAGTCGATGTAGTGGAGCGGTTACGCCGGCTTGATTCCTAGCTTCCGCAAGAAGGTCATCATGGGACACCAGTTGGTGAACGCCGACTGAAACAGATTCAGGCCTACGAAGGCCGTGAAGAGAAACCACCCCGGATGCACCCAGTAACCCAGCGCGACGCTCAGCGTCACGAAGAAACCGGCGATGAGTCGTAAGTAACGTTCGATGGACATGGAACTTTTCTCCTTCGATTGACTACAAAGTAGACGATGGGGACGGTCATGCGCGAAAGTGCCAGCGAGGCGATTTCGCCGGCCATCAAGGCGATGGCGAGTCCCTGGAAGATGGGGTCAAAAAGAATTACACCCGCGCCCACCACGACGGCCGCCGCGGTGAGCAGCATCGGGCGGAAACGAACAGCGCCGGCGTCAATCACGGCTTGATCGAGCGGCATCCCTTCCTGTAAGCGAAGCTCGATAAAATCGACCAGGATGATGGAATTGCGCACCACGATCCCGGCTCCGGCAATGAAGCCGATCATCGAAGTCGCGGTGAAGAAGGCATGCAGCAGGCCGTGCGCGGGGAGAATGCCGACTAACGAAAACGGGATCGCGGCCATGATCACGAGCGGTGTAATAAAGGATTGGAACCATCCCACCACCAGGCCGTAGATAAGCACCAGCACGGCTG